>PVBE012828459.1_pt1 | contig 12564 bp, 17 predicted proteins | sample 1631181 | NCBI WGS metagenome assembly PVBE01 (sample SAMN08397723, study PRJNA350692) | Marine metagenome, whole genome shotgun sequencing project. | isolation source: water | place: Pacific Ocean | collected 2012-04 | reverse complement strand
TGTTGTGTTTTCTTTTGATATTCTTGGGCTTTCACAGGTTGTTCCTTTACAAATTTTTCTACTTGTACTTTCCATTCTGCGTAAGTTGGAATATCTAAATCAAATTTAAACATTTTATCTCCTTATTTAACATTTATTGTTCTATTTCGTTCAGTTATCTTTAAGTATTTTAGCAATATCAAATTGGCCAGTTCTGGTCAACCTTTTTATTGCTCTATCACAACCGAAGTCTTGGAGAAACTGAAATATTTTTTTTAATATGTTCATTTTTATCTCCTTACTTTATTTCGATAGTTTTTGCTTTTTTTGCCTCTGGAAGTATTCGTTCCAAAGCAATTACAAGTAAACCATCTTTAAGTTCAGCACCTTTTATTTCAACGTCATTTGCAATAGTAAATGATTTTGCGAAGTATCTTTTTGAAATACCTCTATGAATCATATTACCATCAGCATCAGTTTGTTCAGCGTCTTCTTCTTTTTTAGATTTTACTGATAAAAGGTTCTCCTCATACGTAACTTCTATATCCTTTTTATTAAAACCTGCAAGTGCAAGTTCTACGTTATAGGTATTCTTTCCAGTCTTTACAATATTGTAAGGTGGGAAGTTACTAACAGTACCGTTTCTAAAGAAACCGCCATCGTCTAACATATGTTCAAAATGATCAAACATATTGTCAAACCCTACTGTTATGGGTCTTAAGTTATTAAAGATAGATAGATTGTTTTTCATGTGCTTTCCTCCTAAGTTAGCGAGTTAATGTATTGAAGATCCTATCTATAGCAATCTTCAATGTTATTTATGCTCTATTATAACATATAAGCACTAATCTGTCAATTACGAGTATTTTGGTAAACTATTTTCTACGACCGCCCATAAAACGATTACTATCACGATCGCTTTGTAATCTTTGTAAAACTCTACGTCTTTGCTTAAGACGTTCTTGTCGTTTTTCTGAGGGCTTTTGATAATATTGTCGTTCTTTAATTTCTTCTACAAACTTATCGTCTTTCATTTTCTTTTTTATTCTACGATAAGCTCTCATAGGATCTCCACCCTCTGGAACTTCTGCATAGTAATTACAGCCAGGAGGCATTACCGGTCTAGGTTTACGTTCTCTTCTAGGTTTATCCGAAAAACCTTTAAAGTTTTTAAACTGATTGTTTCTTTGATATCGTTCCATTAGGCTTTTTGAATAGTAATATAGGATCTGCTCCGTCTGTAACAACCGGACCTGTAATTTTAATTGTTTCTACTCCCTTGTTCCTCATTTCATTAGCATCAAATTGATATGGAAGTAAAACTTTATCTATAATATTTTTTAAACCTCTAGCATTTGTGCCTAAGGTTTTGGCTTTTTTTGCAATAGCTAATTTGGCATCTTTGTCAAAGGCTAATTTAATATCATCTAATTCAAACAAGTATTGCATCTGTTTAATTATTGAATTTTTAGGTTCTGTTAGTATTTGAACCAATTGTACCTCACTTAGGCTGTCAACGTGTGTAATCATTGAGAACCTACCTACAAATTCAGGTATTAATCCATACTTTGTTAAGTCTTCAGGTTTAACATTAACAAGATAATTTTTAATGTCGTTGTCTTGGAGTTTTGCACCAAAACCCATACCAGTTGATTCTTTGCTTCTAATTTGTTTTTCTAAATCTGTAAATGTACCACCTACTATAAACAATATGTTTTTTGTATTAATAGTAATCATTGTTTGGTCAGGATGTTTTCTACCACCTTGTGGTGGTACTCTACATTCAGTACCTTCTACAATTTTAAGTAATCCTTGTTGTACACCTTCTCCCGATACATCTCTCGTAATAGAAGTATTCTCACTTTTACGTGTAATTTTATCTATCTCATCTATAAAAACAATACCACGTTCTGTTTTAAAAGTATCTCCATTTGAATTTGCATATAATTTTTGTACTACATTTTCTACATCTTCTCCTACGTATCCTGATTCAGTAAGTGTAGTTGCATCAGCAATAGCAAATGGTACATCTAAGTATTTTGCTATTGTTCTTGCCATAAGTGTTTTACCTGCACCAGTGGCTCCTAATAATAATACATTTGATTTTTCTAATTCAAAGTCTTTGGGTGGGTTTGTTATTCTTTTATAATGATTTGATACTGCTACTGATAATACTGTTTTTGCGGCATCTTGTCCTATTACATATTGATCAAGATGTTCTTTTATTGTTACAGGATTTAATATATCCTTGTCACCCTTTGCAAATTTTTCTTTATTTGTTTTAACTAGATCTTCGTCTAGTATTTCAACACAAAGTTTAACACATTCATTGCAGATAGCAACTTTAGTTGCACCTACAATCATTTTAGTTACGTCTTTTCGAGATTTAGAACAAAAGGAACAGATTAGTGATTCTTCACCCACATTACCTACTATCTTTTGCTTTTTTAATTTTAGGGAAAAGTTCGTGCATACCACGGAAGATGTTTCTATTTAAAACACCAAATGCTGAGGCATCATCCGCGTTAGAATTAATGAACCAAGTTTTTGACATTGTAAGAATATACCCTGACCAAACTTTTAATTGATTTGATGAGTAGTCCATATTCATTACTACTGTGGTAGCCGCTCTGCAGGCATTTAATAACCAAGTATAGTCTCTACCTTTTGAATTAGGTTTCCAGTTTTCTAAATACTTTTCGTATTCGGGATCACTGTCATTTCCAAAAGGATCTAATTGTGAAAAGTTATTATCATCCCATAGATAAATTGTTAAATCTTCTTTAGGAAACCATTTGTTAACTGCGTTTGCAAAATTGTCTTTATCTTTTTTACTTAGATTAATTAAGCAAAAACTTCTATTTTGGTTTTGAAAAAAAGATGGAGGTGTTACAAGTGTAATAGTACCTTGTTTTTTTCTAGCTTCTAGTTTTGCACCAATTACTGGTTTTTCTGGTTTTGCTTCTACGTTTTTTGGTTCCATTATTGATTTAATATATCTAGTATAACTTTTTGATCTTCATCAGTCAAGTCGTTTAATATTATCTCCTTGTTCTCTAATTTAGTTATTAAATCATTAATACGTTGTTCTACTCTTTGATGATAATCCTCTTCGCTAGTTAATCTTTTCTTATATCTGGTAAACTTTTCTGCTGGAATAACATTTTCTATATCTACTTTTTCTGCAATCTCTGGTATATCTTTAGTAGTTTCAAATGTATTTTCTATTTCTGGTAATAGTATTTCGTTCTTTTCGGGTTCTGGTAAATCTAGTTCTTTAGTTTTTTGCCAAAGTGTATCATCTGATTGTTCTTCGTTTTGTACATACTCTTCTGGTTTTGTATCTTCTTCAAACCCATCTAATAGTTTATCTAGTTCGTCATCTGTAATAGGTCTATCTTCTATTTCTGGTTGTTCTTTAAATTTTTCAGCTAGTCCTTCAGTAGTCATTGTTTCTACATTTGGACTATTCTCTTCTTTTAATGCAGAGCCTGGTTGTACAATTTGTGGATCATCATAATCACTTAATAATAGTGCAACTGTTTTTCTAATATCTTCAGGAAGGTCTGCTGAAGTTACATTACCTCTTAATACATCATCTATTTGATCTTGAAAGAATGCTTTTCTTGATTCTGTTATTGGTGGATGACTACGTGCTTCTTCTTCTGTTAATGATACGTCAGCCAAAAACTGTGACTTGTTGGCATCATCTCTTTCTTTTTTAAGAACTTCATCACTAATGTCTTCATATTTGCCATGCTCCTGATGGAACTTATTAAGCATACCAGTACGTTCAAAATCTGTTAATTCTGCTGGATCTTTTGGCTCTTCTATTTTTACTTTTGGTGTTTTTGGTTTAAAGGTATCAATAACCTTTTTATCTTTAACAACTCTAACACCAAGATTACCTGTTACTGCTTTTTCTGATTCTAGTACTTCTGTAAAGTCTGGCCTTGTTCTTTCAGGCTCCATTACTTCTTCTATTTGTTCTGAGATTGTAGGTTCTTCTATTGGAGTTTCAACACTTTCAGATTCAGGCATTTTTAATGCTTCTTCTACAGTAGTTGTTTTTTGTTCGTCTTCTTCTCTAGCTTTACGTGAGTATTCTTCTAATGCTTGGCGTTCTGCTTCTTCTCGTTTTTTAAATTCTTCTAATTGTTCTGCTTTAGTGGGAGTTTCAAAATCGTATTTTACTTGATCTTCATCAAAGCCATCTTCATTATCTGCTACTATTTCTTTATCTTCAGTTTTTTTTTGAAGGTCTTCCTGTATAAATTCTACAGGCTTATCGTCAGGCTTTGGAACTTTTTTATTAAATGCTTCTAGTTTTTTATCCCAATCTTTTTGTATGTTAGCCAATCTTTCTTTTTCAGCCAGAGCATTGGCTTTTGCTACAATATCATTCCAATCGTCTGTTTTAGTTGCTTGTTCAACAGGACCTTCAAAAGGTTCTGGTTTTTCTAAATCTACTATTTCTTGTGGTGGCGGTGGTGATTCAACTGGAAATCTTCTTATTAAACTTTGGTTAGCCGCAACCAACAATAATACTGCAAGTGGATCAAATACACAAATTATTATAAGGATAACCCATCTTACTGCTTCTCCTGTGTCAACTTCGTTTGTAACTCCCCAATCAACTACAAGTGCGGCAATATATTTTACAGGTCCTACTTCTGCTTCTAACTTAATCATTTGTGCTTCTAATGGTTCTCGTTCAACAACCAAGTCGTCTATATTATTTTGTGCTTTTAATATGTTTGCTTCTGCAATTTCTATTCGTGCATAAACATCTGATTTATCATCAACGTCACCTTCTCTTAACTTCTCAATTCTTTTTTGTATAAGGGCAGTATCGTCTGCATAATCTTGTTTTAAAATTGCAATTCTGCCTTGTGCTTCACTAATTTCTTTATTAATTAATGCTCGTTCTTCTTTTTGTGATGCTTTTAAATCCGCCGCCGCCTTTTCTTCATTAAAGAACGATTTGTTTGAAGTTAATACATCACTAACGTCTTTGTCTAAAATTTTTAATCTGCTATTTAAATTTTCAATTGTATTGGTCTCGACTACAAGTAGTGTTTTAAATTTATCTTGTACATCTTTTAAATTTTCTTTTTCAATATCAATTGCACCATCATTAGTAGTAATTGTTACTGATAAACTTTTTTCTGCTCTTTCTATAACAAGAGTTTGTCTTTTAATATATGTTTCTTCGCTTGTAATTTTGTTATTGATTATTTCAATTCTTTGGTTTACTGTATTTTCAGCAAGGTTTTGTTCTAAATGGGCTTTGGATAAGAATCCAAATATACCCATGGATGTTATTAAACTTAAAACTATGACTGCTATGGTGAGGTATGACTTTAAAAGAAAGCGGGTTTGTTTCCAATTCCGATATAGCCACGAGGCTGTAACCAGCTTACCTACTTCTAACACAGAGCCCATTATTACAACTGCCATGAATTGTCCTGGAAATATAGTTGCAAGTCCAATTACAGAGTAGAATATTGCTACACTGGAAATTGAAAGAGCTGATAATAGTGTTAAAATTGCTATAAACATTTTATATGATATATTTAACTATAACACAATCGACGGTTATATGCTATTGATTTATTTGGTAATTTTATTATTCTGCTGAATAAGTTAATGATGTATCAGTTGCTAATTGACCACTAGTGTTAGCCGCAAATCCTGAAACTGCTGTCACTGTAATTGCTTCAACTATTTCACCTTCTGCTGTCATTACTTGAGCAACTGTAACTGCATCATTTGATATTAGACCAGCACCTGATGTTGGATCATACACAGTCATATTTTCTGTGTGATCGGCGTTTAGTGCCTCTGCAATTTTGTCTCTAATATATTCTGCTTTTGTAGTATTAGTTGTAGATCCATCTATTGTAGTACCTGTTGTTGGTACAAAATCTGGGTTTTCAAACACTAAACCAAATGCTAATGTAGTAATTGGTGTATCTCCTGCATCACTGGCGTATGTGCATACAATATTAACTACTCTAAAATTTGATCTAATTCCTAGCGAATTCATCATTAATTTCCATCTTAATTGTCCTCTTGAAATTTTTGTTGATTCTGCTAGTGTTGTTGGTGCGGTAGCGAAGTCTGTTGCTCCACATGGTGATACTCTTCCACCTGCCGTACTTGCCGCATCTGAAAAGGCACCTTGTGCAATTGATACTGTAAAATAAGCACCTTGCGGTTGTGCTGGTGAAACTCCTGAAAATTTTGGTTCTACTGTTGCCATATATTAAATCCTTCTAAACTTATTTATATGACTATTTAGTTTAACTGACGTCTATTATTTGTAAAAAGACCAAGTTGGAGAGCCCATATATTTACAAGCATTGTTGGTTGTGTGTCTATCTGCACCGTTTAGTTTAATATATGCTTGATATGTACGGCAAAATCCACCGCTAATAGGGTAAGATTTAATTACTCTAACTTTACCATTTGCTAATCTCTCATCACTATACCAACTAACAATTTCTCCATTCTTTGCGTTGTTTAACATAAAGAATACTGCTGATTGGTGCATTTTCTTCTCATCTTTATTAAGTCTAAATCTCAAATATTGAGTACTTCTCCATAAAAACTGAGGCATACTATATTCTAGATTGTCTCCAAAAAATACCGGAGAAGGCATTTCTGCCATTATTCCATTTGTATCACTAGGTTTAAAGTTATTTGTACTTCCTGTCGTTGATGAGCAATTGGTAAGAAATACCAAACTACTCAATATTGTGATAACCTTCAACAATTTCATATCCACCATCCATTTTGTGACAAGCAATATCTCTTTGGGTTTGTACCGTATTTCCTAGCCAGAATTTCCATTCAAATACTTGACAAGAATCTGCAATACCATATCCGTGTAAGAAATCTTTTGCTCCATCATCGCATTGTACTACTTCTTCTGTATATTCTTTAATTACAACACCGTTAGTATCAACCATTTTAACTTGTGTGGTTTTAACATTACAATATTGATCGTTCCACGGACCACCTGCTTGAGCTTTATTCATATAAGTCAGCACTATGATCAGTGTGAGTACAACTAGGGCAATAATTTTAATTATATTATTCATATCGCCCTACTTGTTTAATACTTTATCAGCCGCATCGTTGATAGCACTTGTATCAATCATTGCAACTTTTTTCTTATTGATTTCCTCTATGATAGCTTCTATTTCTTTTTTAGAAACTTCTATCATAATGTATGCTCTATAAGATTTGTGACCAGTAATGAATATTTCTTGCTTGGTTACTTCATAACCTCTTGCAAGAGTAGATTCAATCATATTCACAATAGTATCTTGTGTACCAGCTGTCACAGTCAAACTTTCGTTTGTACCTGCTTCATTTTTATTAATAGTGGTTCTATTATTCATTTCACCATTAATTCTGTCTACAAGTTTTGCCTTGGCAAGTAAAGTAGCTTTCTTAACTGCTAATTCCATATCTGGAGATACCGCAGTAGCCGCCTCTTGGTACTTTGTCCAAGTTTCGTGTTTGTATTCCACATACCAGTCTGGAGTTTTATTAACAACACCGTTCTTAGACATATCAGGTTTAATCTTATACGTCGAACATTGTGCTAATAATACACCAACAAATAATACAAGGAATAATTTACTTAGATATTTCATCTGTTTCCCCTTATGAGTTTAAGTTGTCAATGAAACTAGCTAAACCATCAACCATATTGGATACAAAATTGCCGACTCCTTTAATATTAAAGTCGTTCATAAATTGTTCATATCCATTTCCGATCATTGGATACACTGCTAGAAAAATTGCAACTAATATTATTAATCTAAACATAATACTACAATTATAACATATAATGGTAAAAGGTCAACCAAAGTTGGTCTTGCTAGAAGTGTTGGAAATACTTGGTTTTTTGTGGTAATTTTAATTTAATTGTTCTTCTTTTTTCCATTGTGAGTGTTTTCCACCGGTTTTCCCACAGGCTCTTCTGCAAATATAAAAAGGTGTCTCTGTTGTTAGACGAACTTTATATTCTTTGAACAATTCTTCGTTATTATAATCTCTAATGTCACTATGTAGTTCAAGTCCTATCTTGTTAAGATATGCTTCTGCCATATGACAACAAGGCCAATACTTGCCTGTGTAGTCTAAAAATATACTATTGTCTCTATCTTTTTCACAAGTAATATCTTTTGTGTATGTTCTACTAGAATATTCGTTAGCAGGTAGTATTCCTAAATTTGATGTGTAGGTATCCCATCTATCTGTTTCTTTAGCACGGAACCAACTGAAGCCCATTTCTTTGGCTAAATCTTTTGCTTCGTTAACTTGGTGTTTGTTATGTTCAAAAACCAACATATCCCAATGAGCTTTAGCGCCAGTAGAAATAAATGATACTACATTTTGTATAATTTTATCCCATTTAACATTTCTTCTGTAAATGTGATTAGTATCTTCTAAACCATCTATACTAAAAACACAATAATCTAGCGGTCCTTGTAAAACTTCTCCTAGTTTTTTCCACCAATCTTTAGTTTTAAGACCACCATTACTATTCAATCCAACTATAATATCAGGATTGTGTTCTTTAAAGTATTGTGCAATTTGTATAAGTTCAGGTGCAGATGCAGGATCTCCTACATTGCCACAGAAAAATATTTTGTTTAATTGTTTAATTTGTGTAGGTGTAATATTGTCTTTGAACCATTTAACTGGTAGGCTTTTTAAAGTTATGTAAGGATTAAGTCCTTTGCCATTAATATTTCTGGCACACATTGGACATTCTGCATTACATACACTCGTTGGTTCTATATGAATTTCTTTAACAGTTTCATTAAACATACAATTACTTACTATTAATTTCTTCTCATTTTAGATATTTCTTTAGCACCTTCTTCGTCCCAAATAGGAACAAGGTTACTTTTGTGCATTATACCAATACCTAATAGTTTTCTTTTGCCTGAATATTGTTGATTTTGTTTTTTAACACCTGTACCTACTGGTATTTTATCTGAACATTTTGGATAATTTGGATCAGTAGATAGGTCAGGAAAGGGATATCCAGTCCAAGTTTTTAATCTCTTTTTTAAAGACTTTGTATCAAGTCCTCGTTTTTTAAGCCATTTTTCGTGGAATGCTAATGCTTTTTTTCTTCTTGCCGTGTTCGGCAACTTGCGTTTGATTTTTTTTGGTAGTTTTAATTGTATAAAACCCATAGAAATAGTAGATTGAATCAATTGTTACTATATTGGGGCCGCAGTTTTTAAATTTTAAAGTTCATATACGCGAACCCCAATATATTTTTTTTCTTATGCTATTTTGCTTTCTGCTGGTGCTTCAACAGGTGCAGGCTCAGAATATTTTGAACTATATTCTGTTTCTGCAGTCTTCATGAAACCATTCCAGTCAGCTTTTGATAAACCAGTAAATCTTGTGATAATACCATCTGACATTATCTTAAACGAACCACAAAGTTTGTGTGACCCATCTTCCTGAAATTTATGAACAACACCTGTTGCTTTTCCATCTGAGTTTTCTCTTCCCATGATGTACATATAATTTCCTGATTTTCCAGTCCATTTGTTATTAGTTTGAGAATCCGCTTGGCATCTCGCTCTGACCTGATCCAAAACCAATTGTGCTTTCGCTGAACATTTATACATAATTGTTCTCCTTCTTCATTACCACTATTATAGCAGATCTTGGAAAATAGTCAACCAGGTAAAACCACTGGTATTATTAGACTTTAAAACCATTTGGAAATAGTTCGTCTACTGTTTTGGAATCTTTTGTGTCTAAACAATAAAATTTTGAAAATATACCTATTGTACCACATTCTGGTTTGTTTTGATTAAACCAATTTTTATATTCATACAATGGTTGTAAACCATTTTGCCATAATTCAATTAATTTACTATGTTCTTTAGACATAACTTCTAGTGCAATTTTTTCTTTAATGTTTGAATAATGAATTTTTGTATTGTTATGTATAATGTAACCATCTTTATTGTTCATATGTAAATTTTTTGTTGGAAAGTTTGTACCAAACATATATCTACCAGTACATTCATTTCTATCGTAATTATTAGATTTTATCATAGCATTTTTTAACATATGAGATTGCTTAGAACTTATAGTAGGATTATCAATATAAAAATTTACTTGTAAAGGCTGATCCTCTATGTCTCCATCTAGAAAGTATGTGTAATACTTTCCATTAATGTACATAACATTAGGTTTTTCTTTACCACGTATGTTTATAAAGTTATCACCATATAAGTTATTAACCTCATTAATATAATGCAACCTAAAATGGTATTGAAAATTTTGTGGATGTACTTTAGCAAAATCTTCTACCCAGTTTTTGTTTTCGTAAAATTTATAATAATCTTTTATTGTAGGTTCGTGTATTACAATTTTTGTATTAGTAAGTTCTAGTTTGTTTAAGTATGGTAATGCAAAATTATCAAATTCAAAGTCAGCTTCTTTTATTCCACTTTTCGCTAAATGTATTTCATCTAAGTGTATATTGTTTTTAGTAAAAACATCAAGTATTAGGCTACTATCACAGCCACCAGAATACCATAAACGTACTTTAGGATATTTTTCTCTTATTGTTTTTGCTTCTTGTACTAATAAACTATAAAAACTTTGTTCAGGCTCTATTGAGAAATCAAAGTCTTTGTAAGATTCTGGAGATTCAAAAGTTGGATGTTGTTTTGATTTTATTGCTTCTAGTTTACTAGTTCCGCAATTATATTTCCACATCATTTTTTAATCCTAAACATTGTACTAACATTTTAGGAGTAAAGCCTGCATTTGATGTAGCATGATTACAATAATGTGGAATTTCAATAATATCACCTGGTTGCCAATTTATACTTGTATCTCCTAAACTAAAAGTATGTCCTGTTTCTTGTCTTGTAATGAATAATATACAAAACATAGTGTCTTTAAATGTAAATTTTTTTGCTAGGTCTGGATGTTTATCATACCATATTCTCCAGGTGTCTTCATGTGCTGGTACAACTGCTCCTGGTGGCTGTATGTTTAAACTGAATACAGGTTGTTTTATTCCAATTTTTTTTAGAGTATGCATTAATGGATTTGGTAAGTCGTTGTGATCTACCATAAGCATTTTTGTATTTGTTTTATTGTATCCTTGTGACTTCATATAGTCACGCCACTTTGCTTTAGTACCCCAATTTTTATCTCTTAAAATTGTACGGTCTTGTATTGTATCTTTCTTTATATCAAATTCAGGAATTTGCAATTGGTTAAAGGATTTAATCCAACTGCCAAAATGTTTTACTTGTTCTCTTTTACATAAATCATAATACACCATAAGGTCTTGTTCATGGAACTCACTTATAGTGCTACTATGTAAATTTAGATCTGACATTATTTCTTTATCAAATATCCTTTTTCTCCAGATTGAGCAAGTGCTAATTCATCTTGCCAAGAACCTGTTGGTCTATGTAGTTTTCTTGATGTATGATATTCAGCAAACGGTCCACTAATTGAGATGTTGTATATAACTTCTCTAATACCTTGAACATCTATATTAATGCCAATTACTGTTGCCTCCATAGTAGGTAACTTATCTGATGGTTCACAAGTACCTTCGCCAGAAGCCATATACTTGAAACTTTTGCCTTGGTTGTTAACCATCATATCTACGTCACCACCTAATATACCTTTAAGCATAGCACCACTATTTTTGTATGGTACCAGAACAATATCATTGCCAAGTAGACTAGTTAATAGTTTTGGATCATATCCTTTTCCGTGTGCAACTGTAAGACCTACAGTTTTATCTTTAGATGTATTTGTTTGACAAACATACAAAGGTTGTTGATACTCAAGCATTATAAAATTTTCCGTTGTATGAAACAAATCTTGTTTGTACACTTGATTAGTAGAATAAACCATTATAGTTGGTTCATCTGCTTCTTTGAACATCTTAACTGCTTGTGATATTTTGCCAATGTTTAAAAATACAACATTGTATCCTTGTTCAATTAAACCGTCCTTATACATTTGTGTTCTTGCGTTAAAAGAACCTCCAGCTTTACCACTGTTTATTACTGTGATTGTTTCTGCATAACTGACTGTGGTAAAGAATAAAGTCAATAATACAATTATTAGTTTTTTCATGTTATCTCCTAAATTAACATTTGTCTAAAAAAGACGCCTTCAATATCGTTTCCTAATATAAACATGAATATTAAAGGTACTGTTTCGTATTTTTTTATTAAAAGTCCTATACAACTAAACACGAATAAACAAATTGTATAAAGTAATACTCTATAATCCAATATTCCTAGGTAAGTGTTTAATACTAACATACCTATTGCCAATATTGCAATCATATATTTTTTTGACATTGAGAAAACGTTTAATACGTGCTTGGCCAAAGGCCATGCAACAATTAATCCAACAATATTTGCTACTACAAACCACGGAACAATTTGTCTAAAAATCATATCTGCATTGTTTGTGATATTATCAAATTGAAAAGGTGACCACCCAGCGTCTACAAGTAGACTATACAATACTACTTCAGAACCTGTAATA
>PVBE012606468.1_pt1 | contig 12564 bp, 9 predicted proteins | sample 1631181 | NCBI WGS metagenome assembly PVBE01 (sample SAMN08397723, study PRJNA350692) | Marine metagenome, whole genome shotgun sequencing project. | isolation source: water | place: Pacific Ocean | collected 2012-04 | reverse complement strand
GGTTAGACCCGGTCGGCAAACGAGACGCGAATGGAGGCACCGGTTCTCGACGAGGCGATGCTGCGTCAACTGATCGCCGACCTGGACGCGTCCCGCGTTCTCGAGATCTTCGACATCTTCTCCGGCGAAGCGGAGGCTCGCGTTCAGCTCATCGTCGAGCACGCGCCGGCGAACGATTTCGAGAAGCTGGAGCACGAAGCGCACGCGCTCTAGGGCACAGCCAGCACCTTCGGCGCGCCGGCGCTTTCGTAAGCTCGCCAGGGCGCTCGAGGCCGCCGCCGCCGATGGCGACACCGCGGCCGTGGCCCTGTTGGCACCCGAGGTCCAAGCCGCGGCGAGGGACGCACTCGCAGCGCTCGCAGAGTTCAAGTCCGGCGCCGCACCGGCGGGCTGAGCACACCTCGGATTAGGCTGGACAACGGCTCGGGCACACACGCCCTTGCGGTCCGGTATTCTCGGCCAATCGCCGCGCCTCTCGATGAGCGCATCGACGCCGTTCTTGCCGCAGGGCGCGACCTCGAACACCTTGATGGCACGGCTGGCGTTGGTGATGTCGGGGTGCCGACGCCCGGTGCAAAAGAGCTTAAGCCCGAGCCCGTGCTCTCAATCTTCGGCGTCTTGCAGGTGCTGGTGCGACCGAAGCCCTCGGCCACCACGGTGACCAAGGGCACGGACCGTCGATGAAGCCTACGATGAAGATCCGATCGCGCGCGTCGGCGGGCTTGCCCCCCCCCCACCATGGCCCCGGTCGCGGCGGCGAGTGCGATGAAACTGTACTGCAAGGCTGTTCCTCTTTGCGCATCAGCAATTGATTCAAAGGGTTGAGACCAGACAAATACCCCATCCTGTCGCGGCCGACTCCGTTTGTAACCGGCTACCGAATTGCGACGGTCTTGTTGAGGTTCGATGACATCGCGGGCCGCCCCATCCACCGGGCTTGCCGCTTGCCAGCGGGCGCTTGCGCGAGTAGGTTCGGGGCCTGTTTCCGGGGCCTCTGGAGCCGCGCCTCGACTCTCCTCCCTCGGCCCAGGAACGACAGCGTCAGGCCCGCCGCCCATCCGAACCAAGCGATCCGTCTACCCACTCAAGCGATGTGGAAGAACCATGGAAACACTGACCTATGATGTCGCCGTCGTCGGCGGCGGGAATGCCGCCTTCTGTGCCGCCGTCGCCGCCCGCGAACACGGTGCTTCGGTCGCCATGTTCGAGCGCGCGCCGAAAGACGAGGCCGGCGGCAACACGAGCTTTACCGCCGGCGCCATGCGCGTCGTCTACGATGGCGTCGAGGACATTCAGCAACTGGTGCCCGACCTGACCGAAGAAGAACTCGCCACCACCGATTTCGGCACCTACACCGAGGACGAGTTCTTCGACGACATGGCGCGGGTCACGAACTACCGCACCGACTCCGACATGTGCGAAACCCTGATCCGCAAGAGCCGCGAGACGCTCCGCTGGATGAAGGACAAGGGCATCAGGTTCGCTTGCATCTACGGGCGCCAGGCGTTCAAGGTCGACGGCCGGTTCAAGTTCTGGGGCGGGCTTGTGGTCGAGTCCTGGGGCGGTGGACCGGGCCTGATCGAGGGCTGGACCAAGATCGCCAAGCGCGAGGGCATCGACATCCTCTATAACGCCTGCGCTACCAAGCTCATTCACGACGACGACGGCGTCCACGGGGTGCTGGTCCGCAAGGAGGGCAAGACCGTCGAGGTCAGGGCCAAGGCGGTGATACTGTGCGCGGGTGGGTTCCAGGCCAATGCCGAGTGGCGCGCGCGCTATCTCGGTCCCGGCTGGGACCTGGCCAAGGTGCGCGGCACCCGCTTCAACACCGGCGACGGCATCCGCATGGCGCTCGAGATTGGCGCGATGTCCTACGGCAACTGGTCCGGATCCCACGCCGTGGGCTGGGAGCGATACTCGCCCGAGTTCGGCGACCTCACGGTCGGCGACAACTTCCAGAAGCACTCTTACCCCTGGGGCATCATGCTCAACGCCGACGGCAAACGCTTCGTCGACGAGGGTGCGGATTTTCGCAACTACACCTACGCCAAGTACGGCGCCGTGATCCTCAACCAGCCGCAGCAGTTTGCCTGGCAGATCTTCGATTCCAAGGTCCAACACCTGCTGCGCGATGAGTACCGCATCCGCCAGGTGACCAAGGCGGCGGCAAACACGCTCGAAGAACTGGTCGGCAAGCTAGAGGAGGTGAACGCCGATCAGGCGCTCAAGACCATCACCGAGTACAACGCCGCGGTCATTAAGGACGTCCCCTTCAACCCCAACGTCAAGGACGGACGGGGCACGGTCGGCCTAGATATCCCGAAGTCGAACTGGGCCAACACCATCGAGGACCCGCCGTTCGAGGCCTATGCGGTGACCTGTGGCCTGACCTTCACCTTTGGCGGCTTGAAAATCAGCGAAGACGGCCAGGTGGTCGACAACGAGGCGATGCCGATCCCCGGCCTCTACGCCGCCGGCGAACTGATCGGCGGCCTCTTCTACTTCAACTATCCGGGCGGCACCGGGCTGACCGCGGGCTCGGTCTTCGGGCGCATCGCCGGTTCGTCCGCCGGCGCCGAGACCGCCGGAGGCTGACGCCTGGACTCGAGAGAAAGGGGGAGCCATGGACATCCTGGTCCTGCCCGGCGATTGCATCGGGCCGGAGATCACCGCGGCCACGGTGACCTGCGTCAAGGCGGCGAACCGGCGGTTCAACCTGGGACTCGATCTCGCCGCTCGTGACATCGGGCTCGCCGCACTCGCGAGCCACGGCATCTCGTTGCCCGACGAGGTGTTCGAGAAGTGCACGGCGGCCGACGGCATCATCCTCGGGCCGGTGCACAACTACTCCTACCCGCCGCCGCAAGAGGGCGGGCTCAACCCCTCGAAGGAGCTCCGCAATCGCCTCGACCTCTATGCCAACATGCGCCCGGCCAAGACCTACGCGGGCGTGCCGTGCGTCGGCAAGGAGATGGACCTGGTGATCGCACGCGAGAACACCGAGGGGTTCTACGCCGACCGCAACCTGTTCATGGGCTCCGGCGAGTTCATGCCGACCGAGGATGTGGCCATCAGCGTGCGCAACATCACCGCCAAGTCGTCGGCGCGCATCAGCCGCGTCGCCTTCGAGCTGGCGCGGACGCGGCGCCGAAAGGTCACGGTAGTGACAAAGGCGAACGTGCTCAAGATCACCGAGGGCCTGTTCAAGCGCGAGGCCCAGAAGATCGCGGACGCCTACCCGGACGTCGAGTTCGACGAGGTGCTGATCGACGCCATGGCGGCGCTCCTGGTGCGCGATCCCGGGCGTTTCGACGTGGTGCTGACCACCAACATGTACGGTGACATCCTCTCGGACGAGGCGGCCGAGCTCACCGGCGGGCTCGGCCTCGGTGGCTCGGTCAACTTCGGCGACAGGCACGGCGTCGCCCAGGCGGCGCACGGTGCCGCGCCAGACATCGCCGGCGAGGACAAGGCCAACCCGACCTCGCTCATTCTCTCCGCCGCCATGCTGCTCGACTGGCTAGGCGAGCGTCACGGACGCGACGAGCTTCACACGGCGGGCGCGGCGATCCGCTCCGCGGTCGAGGGGACGCTCGCCGATTCCACCAATCACACGGTCGATCTCAGCGGCTCCCTGGGCACCAAGGCTTTCGGCGAGATCGTCGCCAAGCGCGTCATGGCGACGGCGGCGTAAGCGCGGGGCCAGCGGTGACGTTCAATCTGCCCCGGCGCTCGGAGAAGCCCCGCCGGACCGGGATCACCTCGATCATCGACTTCGGCCCCGACGAGTTTGGCTGGACCGGGCCGAGCGGCGTTGCCGACCTCTTGGCGTGCGCCGCCGACTACATCGATTACGCCAAGATCTACGCGCTCAACTCGCTGCTGTTGCCGGCAGAAACCGTGGCCGAGATCGTCCGCCTCTATCGCCACGCCGAGGTGGTGCCCTACGCCGGCGGCATTTACCTCGAATACGCCTACCAGGAAAAGGCGATCCCCGACGCGCTCGATCACCTGCAAAGCTTGGGACTCGACACGCTCGAGCTCTCGGAGAACTACATCGTGCTCGAGGCGGACGATCGGCGCGCCATGGTAGACATGCTCCAGGGCCGGGGCTTTCACGTGATCTACGAGTTCGGTCGTAAGAACCCGAACGAGCCCTTGCCGCTCGATGAGCTTGAGGCGCTGGTCAAGGACGTGCTCGGCCAGGGCATCGAGCACATCATCTTCGAGCAGAGCGAGTTTGACGCGCTTGCCGCCGCCGATCCGAGGGCGGTCGACGAGCTCAGGGGGAGGAACTGGCTCGCCAACCTCCTGATCGAGAGTGACCCCTACCGCTTTCCCCACCAGCACGCGGAGCTCTTGAAGGCGTTCGGGCCCGAGCTCAACCTCGCCAACATCGCCCCCGGCCAGGCGCTCCGGCTCGAGGGGCTGAGGCGCGGCATCGGGCGGGCGGTGGACTATTCTCTGATCCGGCCGGAGACGCGCGGCTAGGCGTTCACCGACCGGGCTAGGGAGGAGGACAGACGATGCAGACCCGCATTCCTTGCGTCTTCATGCGCGGCGGAACGTCGAGGGGCCCCTTCTTTCACGCGAGCGACCTACCCAATGACCCTGAGATACGCGCCCGTGTCCTCCTCGCCGTCATGGGCTCGCCGGACGTGCGCCAGATCGACGGCCTAGGCGGCGCCGATCCGCTGACCAGCAAGGTGGCGATCCTGTCGCGCTCAGAGCGCGAGGGCATCGACGTCGACTACCTGTTCGCCCAGGTGAAGATCAGCGAAGCCGAGGTCGATACCAGCCCCAACTGCGGCAACATGCTCTCGGGCGTCGGCCCCTTCGCCGTCGAGGAGGAACTGGTGGAAGCGGGCGAATCCGAAACCACGGTGCGCATCTTCAACGTCAACACCTCGGTCTCCGCCGAGGCCATCGTGCAGACGCCGGGCGGCCGCGTCGCCTACGACGGCGATTGCGCCATCGACGGGGTGCCCGGCACGGCGGCGCCGGTGAAGCTGAACTTCCTCGATGCCGAGGGCTCGAAGACCGGCAAGCTGCTGCCGACCGGGAAACCGAAGGACGTGATCGACGCGGTCGAGGTGAGCTGCATCGACTTCGCCATGCCAGTGATCTACTTCAACGCCCGTTCGTTCGGTAAGACCGGCTACGAGACCGCTGCCGAGCTCGACGCCGACGCCGCGCTCGTCGCCCGCTTCGAGCCGATCCGGCGCAAGGCGGGCGCAATGATGGGACTCGGCGACGTTGCCGGCAAGGTGGTGCCCAAGGTAGTGCTGCTCGCGCCGCCGCGCCATGGCGGCACGATCACCGGGCGCTACTTCGTGCCCGACAAGGCCCACAAGGCCTACGCGGTCACGGGATCGCTCTGCACCGGAATGGCGGTGGCCATTCCGGGCACGGTCGGGCATCCCCTGGCCGAGCTCCCCAATACCCGGCTCAAGCGGATGACCATCGAGCATCCCTCGGGCCGTTTCGACGTGGAGCTGGACCTCTCCGGCGATCCGCTGAACCCGACGATCCGACGCGCCGCGCTTCTTCGCACCTGCCGGCGGCTGTTCGAGGGCCACGTTCTGATCCCCGAGCGCGTCTGGACCGGCGGGGAAACGGTCGCCAACGCCGAGAAGTAATCCCGCCCGCAAACGGCCGGGCGCGCGTCTAACGCGAGAACCGCCTCCTGAGCGCGCTCACGCTCCGAAACAGCGGCCCCGCGGAGAGGTTGACCACCAGGGTGCGGGTAATGAGAAAGCCCGTGACCATCGGCACGTTGAGTTCTAGCGCCCGCGCGGTCAACACCATCTCGGTGATTCCGCCCGGCATCATGGCCAGCATCATGGAGGCCGCGCCGAGGCCCGTCACCTGCGCCACTAGGTTGCCGAGCACCAGGCAGAAGCCGATCATCAGCGCGACATGAAGGAGCGCGGCCAGGATCACGTGCGCCGCGATCCCGAAGAACTCCCGCGACATCCGCGCACCCAGTGAAACGCCTAGCAGCACCTGGGCCGCGTTGATCACCCACAGAGGCACCGCCGAAAGGGCGTTGCCCGAGGCGGCAAATCCGATGCTGACCGCCAGCGCCCCGATCATCCAGCCGTTCGCCACCCGAAGCCGCGTCAGCAGTGCTCCGCCGAGCGCCGCCGCGGCGCCCAGGGCGACGAGGCCCAGCGGGCGAACCGGCCCCACCATGGCGGCGAAAGGGTGGTCTCCGGAGACCCCGCTCAAGGTGAAGGCGATCGGCATCGTCAGCACCAGCACGACTACCCGCATCGCCTGAGCCAACGACACCGGCGAGGAGTCGCCACCGTAGCGCAAAGCCAGCACGGCCATGTCCGCCATCCCGCCCGGCATCGAGGCAAAAAACGCGGTTCTGGGATCGAACCCGGCGAGTCGCCCCATGAGGCGCGAGATGGCGGCGGCAAAGAGGGTAACCGCGAGCCCGGCCCCGACCATCAGCCAGCCCACCCTCAGCGCCTCGGCGAAGACCGCGGGCGTGAAGGCGACGCCGATGGCCGCCCCGATGACGACCAGGGCGCCGGGGCGGGTTCCGGGCACGGTTTGGACCTCGATACGAAAGAAGTTGGCGCCAGCGACCGCCAGCATGGAGCCGATCACCCAGGAGAGCGGCAGATGGACCAACGTGGCAAGCGCGCCCCCGACAATGCCGATCCCGAGCCCCATGGCACAGGCGCGGGCGGTGCTCCTCCCGGCGTTCGGGAGCCCGCTTTCCGCGGCCGTCACGCCGGCGTCCCCCCTGCCGGGATCGGTCCTCTCGTTTCCAGGGGCAAGCCGCGGCCCGGATCCAGCTCAGCGGAGCGCGGCGGCGATGTTGCCGCCGTCCACCGTCAGCACCGCGCCCGTGGTGCTCTCGGCGAGCGCTAGGCCAAGGAAGGCCTGGGCCACGTCGTCGGCCGTCACCTCGCGACCCAGGAGATTGCCCGCCATGTAATTTTCCTCGCTCAGCCCCCGGGCCTCGGCGCGCTCCGCGATCATCGCGTCGGTCAACAACCCCGATCGGATGCGGTCGGCGTTCACGGCATTGGCGCGGATGCCGTCGGCGCCGTGGTCCACCGCATACTGGCGCATGAGGAACAGCGTCGCCGCCTTGGGCAATCCATAGGGGCCGAAGTCGCGGCCCGGATTGATCGCCTGCTTCGACGTGTTGAAGAGCAGCACGCCACCGGTCCCTTGGAGGCGCATGACCTTGACCGCGGCCTGTGCGGCCCGTTGATGGCCGTAGAAGTTGAGCTCGAAGCTCTGGCGCAGGACCTCCTCGGCGACCTCGCCGATCCGTCCCTGCCAGGCAGCGCCCGCGTTGGAGACCAGCACGTCCACGCCCCCGAAGGCCTCAACCACCTCCTCGAACGCGGCTGAGACCCGCGTCCCGTCGGTCACGTCGCAGGCGACGCCGAGGCCGCCCAACTCGCGCGCGACGCGCGCTGCACCGTCCGCGTCGTTGTCCAGAAGCGCGACCTCGGCTCCGGCCGCCCGCAACGCCGCGGCGGTCGCCCGACCGATGCCGGACGCCGCGCCGGTAATCGCCGCCACCTGGCCCGCGAGCGGTAGGTCCTTGGCCTCATCGAGCTTAGCCTGCTCCAAAGACCAGTACTCGACGTCGAAGATGTCGGCCTCAGATATGCTCTCGAAGCCGCCCAGGCCCTCGGCGGCGGAAATCACCCGCACGCTCGTCTGGGCAATATCGGCGGCGATCCTCGCTTCCTTGGCCGACCTGCCCAGCCCGAACAAACCCACGCCCGGCACCAGGATCACCCGGGGCGCCGGATCGAGCGTCGCCTTACGATCCGCCCGGCCGGCGTTGTGACGCTCGAAATAGGCGGAGTAGTCGGCGGCGTAAGAGGCGACCGCGGCCTTCGCCGCCTCGGTGAAACCGTCGAGGCCGGAACGCCGCGGCAATCTCACCACCAGCGGCCAGGGCTTGGTGCGGATCACGTGGTCCGGGGTGACGGGGCCTCTCCGGGAGTAGCGTTCGAGGTCGGCGCCATCGACGAAGCGCATCACCTCGGGGTTTGAGCGATGGTCGAGGACGAAGCGCTTGAAACGGCCCTTGCGGCCCACCTCCGGCAGAGCGGCGAGGCCGCGCAGGATGGGCGCCATCTCCGCCGCTGTCGCCACGTCGTCGGGCAACGATACCTGCACGAACGGCTCGGTGACGGCGGCGGCGACGCGCTTCTCGGCAAGCGTCACCATCTCGATCATACGCTCGTACGCCTCCTTGGCCGTCTCGGCGAAGGTAACGATTCCATGCTTCATCAGGATCAGCCCCTCCGCCTCGGGCTCGGCCTGGAAAACCTCGTGAGCCGTCTTCGCCAGCCCGAAACCCGGCATGACGTAGGGAACGAGCGCCATGCGCCGGCCGTAGAGATCGCGGCACAATTCCTCTCCGTCGGGCTGGTCGGTCAGCGCCAGCACCGCGTTGGCATGGGTATGATCGACGTATTTGTGCGCCAAGAAGGCGTGCAACAGCGTCTCGACGGAAAGGCTCGGCCCGGTCGGATCGACGAGGTTTGCGCGCTGCGCGAGCAACATGTCGTCGTCGCTCATCGCCTCCCTCAGGCGAAGCTGCCGGAGCGGTTCCAGCCGCGCGGCCGGCAGACCCGACGGCTCGATCGAGCCCATGTCCCAACCGCTGCCCTTGACGCACAGCACCTCGACCTCGTCGCCCGAGAGGTCGCGCGCCCGCGTCTTCACCGAGGTGTTGCCACCGCCATGCAGCACCAGCCCCGGATCGCCGCCGAGCAAGCGCGTCGTATAGACCCGGAGCGCGACCTCGGCACCAATGCCTTCGCCCCGGTAGCGAGCGACGGTTGCCTCCGCGTCGGCGTCGGACCAGAAGTTTCGCATACGATGCCTCGCTCAGCCGCGGCGACGCCCAGGGAAGAGGGACGCGAGGCCGTCGGCGGTGGCCTCGCAGACGCCACGCTCCGTGATCAGGCCGCTGACGAGGCGCGCCGGCGTCACGTCGAAGGCGTAGTTGGCCGCGGGGCTCGCCTCCGGCGTCAACAGAACGCTCCTGACTTCGCCGTCGTCCGAACGCCCGGCAATGTGGGTGACCTCGTGCACGTCGCGCTCCTCGATCGGAATCTCCGCAAGCCCGTCGGTGACGGTCCAGTCGATGCTCGAGGAGGGAACCGCGGCGTAGAACGGGACGCCATTGTCGTCGGCGGCCAGCGCCTTTAAGTACGTGCCGATCTTGTTGGCCACGTCGCCGGCCGCGGTGGTGCGGTCGGTGCCGACGATGCAGAGATCCACCATGCCGCGCTGCATCAGGTAGCCGCCCACATTATCGGCGATCACCGTATGGGGGACGCCGTGGCACCCGAGCTCCCAGGCGGTGAGCGCGGCGCCCTGGTTGCGCGGCCGGGTCTCGTCGACCCAGACGTGGACGGCGATCCCCGAGTCGTGCGCCACGTAGACGGGTGCGAGCGCGGTCCCCCAGTCCACGGTGGCGAGCCAGCCCGCGTTGCAATGGGTGAGCACGTTCACCGGCCCGCCCGCCGCCTTGCCGTCCGCGGCGTCGCGGATCAGGGGCAGGCCGTGCTCGCCGATAGCGCGGCTGGTGGCGACGTCGTCTTCGCAAATCTCGGCCGCCCGCTCATAGGCCCGCACCGCGCGCGCCGCGCGCGGGAGATTCCTTAGCGCCGCCAGCATCTCGTCGATCGCCCAGCCCAGGTTCACCGCCGTCGGCCGGGTAGCAAGGAGCGTCCTGGCCGCCGCCTCCAGGGCCTCGTCAGAGGGATCGGCGCGCGCCGCGAGCGCCATACCGTAGGCCGCGGTGGCCCCGATCAGCGGGGCGCCCCGCACCTGCATCGTGCGAACCGCGTGCGCAGCCTGGTGAAGCGCCGTCAGCCGCACGCGCTCGAAGCGGTGCGGGAGCAACGTCTGGTCGATGATCAGGACGGAGAAGCCGTCATCCGCCAACTCAATGGTTAGGTAGGCAGTGCCGTCGACCTTCACGTTTGAAAAGCTCCCGTCAGCCCACGGTTCCGAAAGGGCTGTATAACAGAAGCGCCGGCCGCCTCATATCAGGCAAAGGTGTGCGCGGGTATCGTCGATCAAGTTCATCGCCTGAGGCCGGCGGTGGCCTCCTCGTCCACGCTGCCGTCGTCGTCCAGCGTCACACCGTAGTCTCGCCAGGCGGACTCGGCCGAGACGATGCCGTTCCGCACGTCCTCAGCGACGCTCCCGACCTCGCGCTTCCTGGGGTCGCCGTAGCCGGCCCCCCCCGGCATCTCGACGATCAGCACGTCGTCGGTGGGAACGGTCTGGAGGCCCATCTGCTTGAGCTCCTTGCCCGAGGCCAGCCTGAGGCGCCCTCCGGCTCCGTTCTGCCCGCCGGCGCGACCGCGGGGCGCATTGCGCACGCGGTCGAACCGGGCGCTGATCGCGAACGGCGCGTCCTGGCGGCTGGCAATGTGCATGACCTGCCCGGTGCCGCCGCGGTAGGTTCCTGGTCCGCCTGAATCGGGGCGCATCTCCTTGCGCCAGATAGTGATCGGCGTGATCGTCTCGGTGATCTCGACCGGCACCGTGCGAACACCGCTGGGAAAGGCGGTGACCGAAAGCCCGTCCAGCGTCGGGCGCGCCCCGGCACCGCCCGAGTGGAACGAGGTCACGTCGAAGGCGATGGCGTTCTCGCCGTAGGGAATGCCGGGGTCGGTGCGCCCAGGTCCACTCGCCATCGACAGGTTCCAGAGCGCCGAGGTGCCCTCGGCCGGCACCTCCCCGGGCATTGCCTGGTGCAGACAGCCGAAGACCACGTCGGGCAGCATCTGCCCGATCATGCCGCGCGCCGCCACCGCCGCAGGGTAGAGCGCGCTGACGATCGAGCCCTCGGGCGCAACCACCTTGACCACCTCGAGCGACCCCGCGTTGTTGGGAATGTCGGGCGCTATCACGCAGTTCACCCCGAACGAGGTGTAGGCGTCGCTGTAGCAGAACGGCACGTTGATCCCCCAGGCGGACGGCCCCGAGGTGCCGTCGAAGTCGCAGACGATGCCGTCCTCCGAGATGGTCAGCGCCATCACCAGGTCGAGGGGCCGCTCGTGGCCGTCGAGGTGCATGACGTAGCTGTAGGTGCCGAAGGGAAGTTTGCGGATGGCCTCGAGCTTGGCGGCGCGAGAGGTCTCGATGATGTGGGCGACGAGCGCATCCAGGGTCACGAGTGCGAACTCGTCCATCATGTCGATGAGGCGCTTGCCACCAACATCGTTGCAGGCGACCAGCGAGTAGATGTCGCCTACAACCTGGACGGGCTCGCGTACGTTGGTGCGCACCATTTCCAGGAACCACTCGTTAATCTCGCCGTCGTTCGTCAGCGGCATGAGCGGGACCTGGAGCCCCTCGTGGTAGATCTGGCGCCCGTCCGGACACAAGCCGACCCCGCCGATGTCGACCAGGTGGCCGGTGCACGCGAACAATGCGACGACCTTGCCGGCGCGGAAGGTCGGCGTGACCACGGTGAAATCGTGTAGATGACCGGTCCCGATCCAGGGGTCGTTGGTGATGAAGACGTCCCCCTCCTTCATCTCGGCAACGGGGAAGCGACGGATGAAGTGCTTGACCGAGCCGGCCATGGAGTTGATGTGGCCCGGCGTGCCGGTGACGGCCTGTGCCAGCATCCTTCCCTGGTTAATCTCGAACACGCCAGCGGAGATGTCGCCGGCCTCACGCATCGCCGTCGAGAAGCCAGTCCGCGTCAGCGCCTGCGCCTGCTCCTCGACCACGGCAAGCAGCCGGTTCCACATGATCTGCATATGGATCTGCGAGATCGATTCCCGTCCCGTCCGCTCGGCCGACGGCCGCATGGCAGCCGACGCGCCCTCGCGGCGCCGCTCGAGCACCAGGTAGCCGAGCGCGTTCACCGCAGCGTCGAAGGACTTGCCGACCAGGGTCGAGGTTTCGTCCTCGGCGATCAGCGCTGGTCCGGCGATCACCGCCCCCGGTCTCAGGTCGGGACGCCAATAGACCGGCACGTCGTCGGGGGCGCCGGTCTCGGGATCGACGATCTCGCGCCGGGCCGTCGTCTCCGGGACGCAGGTCTCGGCCAGAGCGCCGGCCGGCGCCACATCGGCGGCCGGCGTGGCAAGCGAAAGCGACCAGCTCAGGATCTCCACCTCACCGCCGAAGATGACCCGATCGTAGTGAGTGCGGTAGCTCTCCTCGAAGGCGTCCTCGAGCAGACCGACATCCTCCTGGGCCAGGTCGCGGACCGGAAGCGGCACGGGAATTTCGTGACCCTGGCCGATGTAGCGCATCATCGCTGCGCGTGTCTCCACCAGCTCGGCGTCTGGGGCGCCGATGCGCACGACCCCGAGCGCCTCCTCGCGCATCCCGCCCAACACCTCGTTCGCGAGCCCGGAGTCGAACTCGGCAAGCTTGAGGTAACGGCTACGCGCCACCTCGTAGGACACCGGCGCCTGCAGAAAACCGAGGGCCGAGCCGACGCCCGCGTTGACGGGCACGATAATACGGTCGATGCCGAGCTTGTCAGCAAGGCGTGTCGCGTGGATCGGCGCCGCGCCACCGAAAGCCACCAGG
>PVBE011898449.1_pt1 | contig 12566 bp, 11 predicted proteins | sample 1631181 | NCBI WGS metagenome assembly PVBE01 (sample SAMN08397723, study PRJNA350692) | Marine metagenome, whole genome shotgun sequencing project. | isolation source: water | place: Pacific Ocean | collected 2012-04 | reverse complement strand
GATCGCTATGCCGGGTTCGGTGGCGTGCACCGTTCGATCTTCGTCCCCAGCGGTGCATCGCTCGTGACATCGCCGGCGGTCCTGCCGTGGTTCGAGTTCCAGGAGTTCCCGGCGGCCAAGCCCCAGGGCGAGTTTCGTATCTTCTGCGTGGGGGGCTCCACGGTGCAGGGCCGTCCCTACGGTGTCGCGACGGCCTTCTCGAGCTGGCTCGAGATCCTGTTGCAGGCCATGGAGCCGACCCGACGTTATCGAGTCGTGAACGTCGGCGGGATCTCATACGCGAGCTACCGGCTGCTTCCGGTGGTGGACGAGCTGTTCGACTACGAGCCAGACCTGGTCGTCGTCTACGCGGGCCACAACGAGTTTCTGGAAGACCGGACCTACCAGGACGTTCGGGAGTCGACGCTCGGTGCCTCCCTTCACGCCTTCGCCTCCCGCTTCCGCAGCTACAACCTCCTCGAGCAGCGGCTGCTGCCCACGTCTTGGCGCCGCCGGGCCAAGACCACACCCGCGATCGGTCCGGAGGTCGAGGAGATCCTCAATCAGGTCGTCGGCCTCGAGGCGTACGAGCGCGACCCGGCGTGGCACCGCGAGGTCTTCGCCCACTACCGCCACAACATCCGCGCGGTGGTCGACCGCGCACGCGACGCGGATGTGCCACTCCTACTCGTCGATCCGGTCGAGAACCTCGACGACTGTCGGCCGTTCAAGTCCGCGCCTCGGCTCGGCTTATCCCCCGCGCAGCGGTCCCGCTTCGATCGGCTACTCGGCGAGGCCAGGGCGATGGTGGAGCGGAGCCCGTCCGAGGCCGGGCGGCTGCTACGGCAGGCCCGCGACATCGATGACGGGTTCGCTGAGGTGCACTTCTGGCTCGGCAAGGTGCACCAGCGTCTCGGTGATACCGAGGCGGCGTACGCCGCCTTCCGGCAGGCCAAGGAGCTGGACGTGTGCCCGCTGCGAATGCTCGAGCCGATGCACGCCGCGCTGGCGGAGATCGCGCGAGAGACGGGGACGCCGATCCTCGATGCGAGACGTGTCTTTACGGAGTCGTTCGGCACACGTCTTTTCGGCGGGCGGGCCTTCGTCGACCACGTACATCCGACCATCGGGGGACACCAGCGTCTCGCCGAGGCGCTCGCAGACCGGATCGTACGGCGCGGGTGGGTGGTGCCCAGACTCGACTGGGTCCCGGAGGCGCGCGTGTCGCTCTACGAGGCCCATCTGGAGCGCCTGGGCAGCGAGTACTTCCTCAACGGCCGCCTCGTTCTTGCCCAGGTGCTTGCCTGGGCCCATCGCTACGACGATGCGGAAGCCCAGCTGCGGGCGGTGCTCGATGAGCAGCCGACCGCCGCCGCCTACCTGCAGCTGGGACAGGTCCTGGCACGTCAGGGGCGCGTGGAGGAGGCGGCCCACACCTGGACGGCGGGGCTGACTCTCGACCGCACGTACTTGCCCGACCTGCTGTCGCTAGCGCTGTACGAATCCCAAGCCGGCGGTTACCGGGCAGCGTCGGTTGCCCTGGAATCGTATCTCGACCACGATCCACCGCCCCTCCGGCGAATCGAGGCCCGATTCGGGCTCGCCGTCCTGGCTGACCTGCAGGGCGACCGCGCGACAGCGGTCCGCCTCTACCAGGACCTCGACGTGTCCGCCGCCCAGCTCGAGGAGGTCGTGGACCGAGCCCGAGGCATGGGGTGGTTCGGACGTTACGCCGAGCTGATCGTGGAATTCGACCGGCTTGCGGCGACCGCTCAGTGAACCGTGTCGTAGGGCTCGGTCAGGGTGAAGGGGGCGATCTCGATGTCGAAGTTGGTCCCGTCCTCGGCGATCAACTGATACGTTCCGCGCATGGCGCCGAAGGGCGTCGTGAGCGGACACCCCGACGTGTACTGGAACGACTGTCCCGGCGAGAGGACCGGCTGCTTGCCGACGACCCCCAAGCCGCGCACCTCTTCCACATGGTCGAGGGCATCGGTGATGATCCAGTGGCGGCTCAGCAGCTGGACCGTCCGGGCGCTCTCGTTGGTGATCTCGACCGTATAGAGAAAGAACCACTCGCTCTCGAACGGGCGAGACCGCTCCGCGCAGTACTCGGCCTCCACGCGAACGCGGATGTCTCGGGTGATGGCTTCCGACGTCGACACGGTCATAAGATCGTCGAGATTCATGATTCCCCATCCCCGACCGTAGTGCAAGCGGGCGGAGGACCGGGGTGCGCTCTACCGGCGCCTGGCGATCCAGCGCTCGACAGCGGTGGCGAGGTCCTGTGGTCTAACCGGCTTCGAGAGGTAGTCGTCCATGCCGGCCTCGAGGCAGCGCTCACGATCCTCGGGGAAGGCGTGTGCGGTCAGGGCAATGATCGGCGTTCGCTTGGCCGGGTCGCGCTGGCGGATGCGTCGTGTGGCCTCGAGGCCATCCATCTCCGGCATCTCGCAATCCATCAGCACGAGGTCGTAGGGCAGATCCTCGAGGGCCTGGACAACCTCCACGCCGTTCGTGACGGCGTCGACCCGGTAGCCGAGCCTCTCGAGGATCGCGACGGCGACCTTCCGGCTCACCGGGCTGTCCTCCGCGACGAGCACGTGTGCTGGCTCCTGGGTCGGAGTCGGGCGTGCCTGCGCGAGAGGCTGGCGGTCTCCTGCCGTCCGAGGCGCCGAGTGGATGGCGGCGGGTTGCCGTTCGAGCCGCACCGTGAACCAGAACGTGCTGCCCTGTCCGGGCACGCTGTCGACCCCGATGGTACCCTGCATGAGCTCGATCAGCTGCCGCGAGATGGCGAGACCCAGCCCGCTTCCGCCCTGCCGACGGGGCGAGGAAGAATCGAGTTGTGTGAACGGCTCGAAGATCCTGGCGCGATCGTCTGGCGCGATGCCGATGCCAGTGTCCTCCACGGCCACGCGCAGGGCCACCGCGGTGTCGGATTCCTGCGCCGACGTGACGCGTACCACGACGCGACCCCGGTCGGTGAACTTGACCGCGTTGCCGACCAGGTTGACGAGGACCTGACGCAATCGACCGGGGTCCCCCACGACCGTTTGCGGAAGGGTGGCCTGAACCTCGGCGTCGAGCTCCAGCCCTTTGGTGCGGGCTCGCTCGGCCAAGAGCGCGATCGTGTCGCTCACGATGGCACGGAGATCGAAGTCCAGCATCTCGAGGGTCAACCGCCCGGCCTCGACCCTCGAGAAATCCAGCGCGTCGTTGACGATGCCGAGTAACGTGTCGCTGGAGCGGTGGATGGTTTCGAGCTGATCGCGTTGGGTCTCGGTCAGCTCGCTGTCGAGCATCAGGCCGACCATGCCGAGGACACCGTTCAGCGGCGTGCGCACCTCGTGGCTCATCGTTGCCAGGAAGGCGCTCTTGGCTCGAGCCGCCGCCAGGGCATCGTCGCGTACCAGGGCGAGCTCCTCGGCGGCTCGCTTGCGCTCGGTCCGGTCACGCACGATCGACAGGATCTTGTCGGTCCCGCATGGGACGATCCTGGCTTCGAAGAAGCGTGTCTCGCCGTCTATCGTGAGGGGATACTCGACGTGCTCGGGCTGCTGCGTCTGCAGCACGCGCTGCATCGCGGCGGTGCAGGGCTCGGCGGCCTCGGGAGGCAGGACCTCCCGCGGCGTCCGGCCCAGGAAGACCTCGGGTGGCACGTAGCTGCCGATCCCCTCAGGCACGTGCGCATCGAGAAAGGTTCCGTCTGCCCCCAGCACGAGGAGCAGGTCCGGCAGCGCGGTGAGGATGGCCCGATTCCGCTGCTCGCTCTCCTCCAGGGCATGCTCGGCCGCTTGACGTTCGGTGATGTCGACGGCGGCGCCGTCGTAGTACTCCACGCGACCATCGGGGCTGCGCACGGCCGTCGTCGTCGTGTCGAAGAAGAGTCGGCGTCCGTGGAGGTCCTTCCGTTCGACCTCCAGTCGCGCGAACCCGCCGGCGTCCTCCACCGCGGAGAGGAAGGCTCGGCGCTCCCCGGGCTCGGCGTACAGGTCCTTCATGCTGGCGGCTAGCATGGACGCCCGGTCCGGGAAGCCGAAGAGCCGGACCGCGGCCGGGTTGGCGTCGAGGAACCGGCCGTCGGAGGTGGTGCGGATCAGCACCAGCGGGGACTTCTCGTACAGACTGCGATAGCGGCGGACCACGTCGTCGGTTTCCGCGCGCTCTCGCGCTCTCGCCAACGCCGTGTGTAAGGCCTGGGGCAGGCGAGTCTCCGGCGCGGCGCCCTTCAACACGTAGTCGTCGAAACCCTCCCGCATGACCTCCACGATCGATGCCGGGTCGTCGGTCCGGCTGAGCACGATGGCGGCGCAGTAGGGGTGGGGGCCCCGGATGGTGTGGAGAACCGAAAGGCTATCCGACCACGCCAGCCGATACTCCGTGACGAAGCCGTCGAGCGGGTCTCCGAGGGCGTCCGCCAGCTCGGCGTGTCCCGACACGCTGACGATGCGATGCTGTGGAAAGTGGGCGGCGAGCACGCGACGCGTGCGTGAGGTGTCTTCGGGGTCATCGTCGAGCACGACGATCCGGGGGGCTTCGGACATCAGCTGGTGCCCTGGTCGGTACGGTTTCGGTGTCCGGCGTCAAGGACGACGGTTGTGTCCCCCGCGCGGCGAGGCAGGCGACGAGCATCGCTATGATATCCTGCGGCTCGCCTTCCTGTCCCTAGCGATCTGCGGTCGGCGTGCTTTATCGGTCATCCTGGTCGTGAGCGGCGGGGCGCGGCGCTCGGCTGAGCGGAACCATGAGGATCAGCCGTCAGGGACGTTTGGCCGAACGGCTGCCTGCGGAGAATACCGTCTATCATGACGCCAACCGACCCTCGCGCGTCGAGCTGTGACCGTTGCTTGCGGTTCGACGACCGAGCGGTCGGGGGCGCACGGAGGGGGAGTCGTGCTTCTACGCAATCTCGTCGTCGGCGTTGCGGTCGTCGTCCTAGGTAGCCCGCTCGGTGCGGCGTCGCGAGATCCGGTCCGCGGGACGCACGGGATGGTGGTGTCCGTGAGCCCGATCGCATCGCGCATTGGCGTCGATATCTTGCGTCAGGGCGGCAACGCGATCGATGCCGCGGTCGCCGTCGGCTTCGCGTTGTGTGTGACATGGCCCGAGGCGGGGAACCTGGGGGCGGACGGCTTCATGGTGGTGCACCACGCGCAAACCGGTGACAGCGTCGCGATCGACTACCGCGCGATGGCACCGCTCGGGTCCCACCGGGACATGTACCTCGACGCGCGCGGCGAGATCGTCCCAGACATCGCGAACGTAGGGCACCTCTCGGCCGCCGTGCCCGGCACGGTCGCGGGGTTGCTCGAAGCGCTCGACCGCTACGGCACGCTCGATCGGCAGACGGTTCTGGGTCCCGCCATCGCCCTAGCCGAACAGGGTTTTCCGGTCGACCAGTTTCTCGCTCGCTCGATCGCGCGGGCTGAGCCGCTGCTCTCGCGGTTCGCGGAGAGCCGCCGGATCTTCCTGCGCGACGGCGACCTCCGCGCGCCCGGAGAGATGTTGGTCCAACCGGACCTAGCTGACACGCTTCGGCTGATCGCCGAGCACGGTGCGGCCGGCTTCTACGAGGGCCGTGTCGCGCGTCTTGTGGCCGAGGAGATGCGCCGAGGGGGCGGGATTATCGACGAGAAGGATTTTGCGGAGTACCGAACGATCGTTCGGCCACCGGTTCAGGGCACCTACCGTGATCACACCATCTTCGCGATGCCGCCGCCCAGCTCCGGGGGCGCCATTCTCGTCGAGATGCTGAATATGGTCGAACCGGAGAACCTAGGGGCGCTCGGGCACAACTCGGCGGAGACGGTCCACCGTCTGGCCGAGGTGATGCGTCGCGCCTACGCGGACCGCGCGGAGTTCATGGCGGATGCGGACTTCTCGCCGGTACCGGTTGGCGGCCTAATCTCGAAGCGGTACTCTGCCCAGCGACGTGCCGACATCGACCCCGCACGCGCCACGTCGTCCGATGAGGTGCGGTCCGGAGACCCGCTGCCGTTCGAGACCGAGAACACCACGCATTTCTCAGTGGTCGATCGGGAGGGCAACGCCGTCTCGAATACCTACACGCTGAAGTCGCTGTTTGGGTCCGGGGTCACGGTCCCCGGAGCCGGGTTCGTGATGAACAACGAGATGGACAACTTCACGATCAAGGTCGGGGTCCCGAATGTCTTCGGCTTGATCCAGAGCGAAGCCAACGTGATCGAGCCCCGCAAGCGCCCGCTGTCGTCCATGTCGCCGACGATCGTGCTCGAGGATGGCGCCGTTCGCCTCGTCACAGGGTCCCCGGGGGGGGCGACGATCATCAACACGGTCTTTCAGGTGATCATGAACGTCGTCGACCACGGCATGAACGTCCAGGATGCCGTTGACGCGCCGCGGGTGCACCATCAGTGGCTGCCCGACCGTTTGGTCTTCGAAGACGATGGCCTATGTCAGGACGTGCAGGACGCGCTCGAGGCCAAGGGACATGTGCTCCAAGCCCGGCGGTCCCTCGGCGACGCGCACACGATCCTCGTGGATCCGCAGACCGGGGCGCGGTTGGGGGCGGCCGATCCGCGCCGGGGCGGTCAGGCGGTGGGCCACTGAATCCGGCGTCTCTCGCGATCGTGTAACCGCCGGGCTCGATCCGGCATCTAACGTATCAGGGGCGATGCGACGATGGCCCCCTTGACGGTGATCGGGGCGCTGGGCGACGACGTGCGGCTGAGGGACGTGGCCAGCGAAGCAGACCAGCGACTGCGTCGCGCGCTGACGTTGGTGGAAGCGACATGATGGATGCGGACTGGACGATCGTTGCCGTGCTGGCGCTGTGGTTCGGCCTGAACTATTGGGTGCTGCCGCGGCTCGGCGTTCGGACGTGACTCAGCGGGAGCTGTGGCGTCGGTCGACGCCATCCCGAACGGTCGGAGCCGCCGGACTCCGATTCCTCCCCGCGATAGACGACCCGTCGCCGTCTTCAAGGAATACTAGGTGCGTGAGGAGTGGCGCCGCTGGCTGCGCACGGCCAGCAGAGCCACGGTGCCAAAAGCGAGGAAGGGGACGGCGAGGAGGAACAGGATCCCGCTGCGAAAGGCCTCGGCGAGCGCGCGAGCTTCTGGTGATTCCAGGGCGGTGCGGCACATCGAGCACTGCGCGCCGGAAACGCCGGGCAGGAGCAGAAGCAAGCCTGCCGCGATGCCGATCGTGACGAGGAGGCGGGTTGGGCGCATGGGTTCGTTACTTGATAGAGGCCATCTCCAGGATGCGCATCGCGTCGGGCACGATCAGGCCGAAGAGGATCGTCGCGTTGATCAGCAAGCCGACGATCACCATCAGCGGAAGCGCGACGCGCTCGAAACGCAGGTGCATGAAGTTGCCGGCGATGAGGACGGCCTTGGCCAGCATCGCGGTGACCATGACGAGGACGAAGGCCAGGCGAGGCAATGGCGATTGGTCCAGGGCCAGCATGATAAGCGTGAGCACCAGCAGAATCGACCAGGTGATCCAGTAAAGCTTGTAGCCAGCCGCCGCGTGATGACCCATGTTGTTCCTCCGTTCTCGGGTAATCGCGCTCCCGATCACACGAGATAGAAGAGCGTGAAGATGAACACCCAGACGAGGTCGACAAAGTGCCAGTAGAGCCCGGCCATCTCCACGCCCTCGGCGGATGAGAGACCACGAGACCACCGGATCGCCACTAGAGCCAGGACGATCAGTCCGGTCAACACGTGCGTGCCGTGGAACCCGGTCAGCACGAAGAAGTAGCTGCCGAACAGCGGGTCGCCCCAGGGGTTGGCCCACGGTGCGCCGCCCGCCGAGATCACGTGGGTCCACTCGTAGGCCTGCATGCCCAGGAAGATGGCACCACCCAGGATCGTGAGCCCGACGAACTTGGTCACGGCGGGGCGATCGTCGGCCCCGGCTGCCGCCACCGCGCTGCCCATCGTGGCGCTGCTCGAGATTAGGACGAAGGTCATGGCGGCGATGAAGCCCAGACTGAAGACCTGGCTCTGGTCCGGCCACGCGGTCGACATGTAGCGGGCGTAGCCGTAGCTGGCCAGGAAGCCAGCGAAGAGCAGCCCGTCGGTGATGATAAAGGCCCACATCATCACCTTTCTCCAGCCCGCCTCGAAGGGGCAGACGCCACCCCCCCAGCGGTCCGCGACGTGTTCTCCGCCCTGGGCCATCGTCGTCGCCTCCAGATTCTCGGCCTCAGAGGACCGACAGCATCACGAACAGATAGAGCCAGAGCACACCGAGGAAGTGCCAGAAGGTGGCGCCTGGCCCCGCGGACGCATCCCACTCGCACGCGGCCGAGTTCCCGGCGCCTGCCATCCTGCTCGAACGGTAGAGCCGGGTGAGCATGTAGAGCAGGACCACGAGGCCTGCCACCAGGTGCAGGCCGTGGAGCCCCGTGAGGATGTAGAAGAACGAGCTATGTGGGCTGACGGGCAAGTAGACCCCCTGGTTCGCCAGAGACCGCCAGGCCGTTAGCTGGCCGACCAGGAAGGCCAGGCCCAGAGCGACGGCCAGGGCGACCCCCGCGCGCGCGCGCGCCGGCGCCCCCCGGCGCGCCGCCCACCGCCCGGCTTCGAGCAGACCGCTGCTCGCGGCCAGCAGCAGGGTGTTCAGCCAGAGGATTGACGGGAGCGCAATCGGTGCCCAATCGGTCCCACTACGCCGCACGAGCGCGGCGCTGGTGAACGCGGCGAAGAGCATCGTGACGGTTGCAAGGAACATCCAGACGCCCAGTTGGATCAAGACCTGGCGCCGCGCGAAGTCGGTCTTCTCGGAGCTCAGATCCCAAGCAGCGATGGCATCGGTCGTTCCAGGCAACGTCAACCTCCTGTCTGGCACTCACGCGCGCGCCGCGGCGTTCGCCCCACGCGCGATGGCGCGAACCCTGACCCAGCCGTCAGGCCGTGACGGGCACCTCCTGTGCGGGCACGGTCTGGGGCGTGAAGTCCCGCGCGGCTCCCTCGACGCTGTACTCGTAGGCCCAGCGATGCACCACGGGGAGCTCAGCACCGAAGTTGCCGTGCGGCGGTGGGGAGGGGCAGGTCCACTCGAGCGTGGTGGCCTGCCAGGGATTCGCCTCCGTCGCGGGCCGACCCTTGAACAGGCTCCAGGCGAAGTTGGCCAGGAAGAGCAGCTGGGCCGCCATCAGCGTGAAGGCGGCCATGCTGACAACGAGGTTCAGGGCCTGCATCTGCTCGAGGTACTGGTAGCTCGTGAAGGCGTAGTAACGACGGGGCGCGCCCTGGAGGCCCTGGAAGTGTTGCATGAAGAAGACCGCGAAGAACGGGGCGAAGGTCAGCCAGAAGTGGACGCGCCCGAGCGCCTCGCTCATCCACCGGCCGAACATCTTCGGGAACCAGTAGTAGATCGCCGAGAAGGTCCCGAACAAGGTGACGCCACCGATCATGAGGTGGAAATGTCCGACCACGAAGTAGGTGTCGTGGAGCTGCAAGTCGGCGGTGGAGTTGCCCAGGAAGAGCCCGCCGAACCCGCCCGTGCCGAACAGGGCCAGCGTGGCCAGCGTGAACAGCATCGGCGACGTCAGCCTGATCGCCGCGCCCCACAGGCTGGCCAGCATGTTGACCCCGATGATGGCCATGGGGATGGTGATCAACATCGTGGAAAGCGAGAAGTACTCCCCGGTGAACGGGCTCATCCCGCTCACGAACATGTGGTGGCCCCACACGACCATGCTCAGGACCCCGACCGCGATCAGCGAGTAGACGGAGATGCGATAGCCAAAGATCGGCTTGCGGCTGAACGTCGGGATGATGTCGCACGCGATCCCCAGGGCGGGCAGGAGCAGCACGTACACCTCCGGGTGCCCGAGGAACCAGAACAGGTGCTGCCAGAGCAGCGGCGAGCCACCCTGGTTGGGCAAGAGCTCGTTGGCGACGTAGAGGCCGGTGGGCAAGAAGAAGCTCGTCCCGAAGTGCCGGTCGAAGAGCAGCATGATGGCGGCCGCGGTCAGCGCCGGGAAGGCCAGGAGCCCCAGGATGGCCGAGATGAAATACGACCACACGGTGAGGGGGAGGCGGGTCATCGTCATGCCTGGCGCCCGGAGGCTGAAGATGGTCGCCACGTAGTTCAAGCCGCTCATCGTGAAGGACACGATGAAGAGCGCCATCGCGAGGATCCAGATCGTCTGGCCCATGCCGGAGCCGGGCACCGCGGAGGCCAGGGCGCTCAGCGGCGGATAGGCCGTCCAACCCGAGGCCGCCGCGCCGCCCTCCACGAAGAACGAGACGATAATCGTCAGCGCGGAGAGCAGGGCGATCCAGTAGGACAGCATGTTCAGGAACGGGTAGGCCATGTCTCGAGCACCCACCTGTAAGGGAATCAGGTAGTTGCCGAAACCGCTGACCAGGACGTACGAGATGAAGAAGAAGACCATGATGGTGCCGTGCATCGTCACCACCGCGAGGTAGAACTCGGGCGCCATGACGCCACCGAGGAATCCCGTGGGCATGACCGCCTCCAGGAACGGCCATTGCCGTCCCGGGAAGGCGAGCTGCAGGCGGATCAGGAATGCCAGGAGGCCGCCCACGACCGCCATCACCAGCCCGGTCAGGATGTACTGGATACCGATGATCTTGTGGTCGAGGCTGAAGATGTAACGGCGGACGAAGCTCAGGTTGTCTTCGGACACGTTTCGCCTCCACGGCCCACCGATCGGCTGGCCGAACCGAGCCGCCTCACGACGTGCTCGATTGCTCGCGCAGCCAGCGTTCGAACGCCTCCGCCGACACGACGTTGAAGAACCCCTGCATGCGGTAGTGTCCGAGTCCGCACAGCTCGGTGCAAGCGAGCTCGTAGCTGCCCTCGGCGGTCGGCACGAAGACAACCTCTGGGACCATCCCCGGCACCGCGTCCTGCTTGACCCTGAAATGCGGGAGGAAGAAGCTGTGGATCACGTCGATCGATCGCAGGCGCAGTCTGACCGGACGGTCGACTGGCACCGTGATCTCACTGATCAGGAGGAGGTCGTCGGCGGCCGTCGGGTCGGACAGGTCGAGGCCCACTGGGTTGTCGAGGGCATCGATGAGATGGGGGTCGAGGCGTCCGAACTCCCTATCCGGACCGGGGTAGCGGACGTTCCACTGGAACTGCTGCCCCGTGACCTCGATCAGCACGGCGTTCTCCGGCGGTGTCGTCGTGTAGTACTCGGCCCAGACCGGCAGGCCAATGGCCAGCACGCCGCCCTCCGCGATCAGGGCCATCAGGAGGCCGAGGGCGACCGAGAGGCGACGCTCGGTCCGCTGGCTTGAGAGTCGGTGCGTCACGCGGGACTGCTGGCAGCCGCGCCAGATGAGCCACGCCAGCAGGGCGTGCCCCACGAAGAAGAGCCCCCCGGTCGTGACCAGCAGGTAGGCGAGCATGCTGTCGATCCCGGCACCGTGGCGGGAGGCTAGCTCCGGCAGCCAATCGCGGGCGCCGTAGAGCACGCCGACGACCCCCACGAGCAGGAAGAGGAGCCCGACGAGCAGGCCTTCCACCGTCCGCCTCGAGTTTGGGTTATCTTGTGTCATCTCCTGCGCTCGCCTCCCACAGAGCCGCGCGCCCCTGCCCCGAACTGCTCCAGCGAGGGTTCAGGTGTCGAGCGGCCCGTGTCGAATCGTCGTCGGGCAGAGGCCGATGCACCTGCCTGACTCGTCGGGCCCAGGCAACCGCCAGGCTCGCGTGGCGCGGCTTCAGCCCAGACCGGCAGGTGTCTAGCAATAGGCGTTCCCGCTCCGGCAGCGGCTACTGAACAGGTGGGGTTCGACGCATGTGGTCGCGTGAGCGTTCGGAGCCGCGAGATTTTCCTCACTGCCCTAGGGAAAATTTCACACTTCCCGACCGGTGCCGGGCGGGAAAGGTTGGAGACGGCGTCACGTGCCGCTGCTCGTACGCTCCAGACCGGGTCTGCGAATCCTCAATCGCCCTTGACCTCGATGGTCTGGCTAGCCTGTGCCGCCTCCGGCTTCTTGGGCAGCGTGAGGCTCAAGACCCCGTCCTTGAACGTCGCTTCAATCTTGCCGGCGTCGACCTCGGGGGGTACCCGCACGGCGCGCTGGAAGGAGCCGTAGTGAGCACGTCGCGGTTGACCTCGACCTCGAGATCCTTCTGCTCGATGCCGGGTAGGTCCATCGAAATCTGAAAGTCCTTGTCGGTCTCGGCGATGTCCATTCGCGGCGCGAGGTCACCGAGGGACTCGCCGAGAAGGCCGAACGATTCCATCTCGACGGGCACGATCCTTGCCACACGTATCTGCGGCTTCCATCGAGACCAGGAGGCTGTGATTACTGGCTACCGACCGTGTCGAACGAAGGGTCCCGAACCGCGCGTGTGCTGGTCGTCGACGACGAGCATCTCATCCGGTGGTCTCTCCGAGAGCGCTTGTCGCGGGTGCCTGGGTGCACGGTACTGGAGGCCGCCGACGCCGCGGCGGCGCTGCGGCATTTCGAAGCCGGGTCGGCGGTCGACCTGGTGTTGCTCGACCTGAAGCTGCCCGACGCCGATGGCATCACCCTCCTGCGAGAGATCAAGCGCCTGGTACCAGAGTGCCAGGTCATCCTTATGACGGCCTACGGCGCGCCGGGTAT
>PVBE011630840.1_pt1 | contig 12566 bp, 6 predicted proteins | sample 1631181 | NCBI WGS metagenome assembly PVBE01 (sample SAMN08397723, study PRJNA350692) | Marine metagenome, whole genome shotgun sequencing project. | isolation source: water | place: Pacific Ocean | collected 2012-04 | reverse complement strand
GCCCTCGCCGTTGTTGTATGGGAAGAAGTCGAGTCCGGCCTGCATGCCGTCCGTGCCCGAGATCCCGAGGAAACCCTTGAGCGCTCCCGTCACCGCGCCCCAAGGGCTGCCCTTCATCGAGCCCGACCGGTCGACCATGAGGATCATTCCGAGCGGCGTCCTTTCAGCCACCTGCTCGTCGCCGCCGCATGATTGGCCACCTTGGTTGGCGGGCGGCGGGCTATCCGAGAGCGTCAGGCCGTCGTCGTCGATGACGGCGTTGTCGTGGGTCTCGGGGTCTTCTTCTGGAAACTGGTGGCAGTAGGGGTCGCAGGGGTTGCTGGCGCAGGGCGTCGGGTACTCGGACACGCCTTGGAACGTGCTGCCACTCGGCAAAGCTCTGGTTTCGATACCGTCGGTGCTGCACGCGCCCCAATTGCCGTTGATGCACTCGCGCGTGCCGGTGACACAGGATACGAACCCGTCGACCACGCTTGAAACGTGACCACACTCGGCGACGGCGCCGTCTTCTTCGCACGGGCAGCCCTCGTTGGGCGTCAAGCATGCGTAGCAACCGTCGGTTTGGTCGCTGTCGCCGTCATTGCAGTCGGTCGGAGTGCAGTCGGCGTAAAACCCGTCCCCATCTACGTCAGTGCAGCCAGCGGTCGCGGGGTTCTGCGAGCCGTCGGCTCCGCCGCCCACCACAGGCGTAAGGCCCTTCTCCTCACAAGCCGCCGCAATGAAACCGACGAGGCACATGAAAAGAAACGGAAGGATCCTTCGTTGATCGTTCATCCCTGACACCCTGCGAAAAGCCAGAAAACCACAGCCGAGACTACCAGAGATCGCCTTGTACTTGCTACGGAACGGCAGCTTGGGACCTTGATTGGCGCGCCGTCCGGGCGGCTGTTGCGGGGCGAATGGCGCCAGCGCGACGCGCGCCCCGCCGAGATCGAGTTCCGGCTCGCGGAACGCGGGCGCTAGGCACCTGAACATTTGCCTCCCTCGGGCTGCGGTTGTTGAGCTGATTCTTCATAAAATCAAAGAGTTGCCACCATAGCTAAGCCCCTGGGCTTAGAAGCATATCCGCGACGTAACAGTGTCCGGCCCGCCGACTCGTGGCCCGAGCCCTATCTGGCAGCTAACTTTCCGCCCTCGATTGTTTTCGTTCCAAAGGCGCCCGCTCTTGCAGGCAGCGCCCCAGGTTCGGACCTAACGAAAAAGGGTGAGGATTGCTTCGTTTTCTATCTTTCTGGATCTTCGATCGCGGGAGTCGGGTTTCACGCCCTGTGCGTGCTCGTAGCGGCGCCGATCCCAATTTGCCACGAGACGATTGGAGCGGCGCCACGTGCCAGTCCACTCCGCGCGGCGCGTTTGGACGGTCTTCGTTCCAGTCGCTCCGGATCGTTTGCGCGTTCGCGACTGGCGCGGCCTTGGTGGGAACGGTTGCTTGCGAGAGTCCCGAACAGCTCGCGAGTCTGGCCGCGCTCCCGCAAGACGCCGCGCTCAATGTGGACTGCGTGGACAATGACGGCGACGGGTACGGCGTCGCGTGTTTCTCCGGAAACGACTGCGATGACAGTGACCCGCAGGTCACGAATCAATGCTACCGGTGTGCGACGCCAGACACCGACTGCGCGTGCGACAGTCCCGGCGAGGTCGTGGCGTGCGGTTCCGTGCACGCCCGGGTCGGTGACCGGGTTACGTGCACGGTCGGCGAGCGCACGTGCGAGCAAGGCGCGTGGAGCGCGTGCCGCTATCCGGGAGGTCAGACGATTCAGGCGATAAGCTCGCCCCTAATTCGGACGCGCTCCGTTTTGACGAACCCGGACGCATGCTCCGGCAACCCCTGCGATCCCTTCTGTCACGAGTTCATCGACGACGATCCGGCGCCCACCACCGACGGCGGCGCGGTCGTCTACGGCGACGGTGTCTCACTGGAGCCGGGCAGCGGCGGAGGCAGCGGCCCGGTCGAGGCGTGCAGCGGCCCGGCCGCCCATCGCCCCGGCGTCAACGTGCGTTTCGTGGTGCAGGCCACGACGTCGATGGTGCCGGCCTGGGCCGAACTCGAGTCGGCTATCGGCGAGTTCGCCGAGCAATCGCCGGGCTTGGTCGCTGGACTCGACACCTTTCCGACCCGCGACAAGGCCGAACGCTGCGACGCTAGCGAGTACGAGGACGCAAGCTTCGCGCTGCCCCTTGGGACCTTACCGGGCGCGTCGGATGCCCAACTCGCCGCGCTCGAAGCCGCTCTCGGCTCGGCCATCGATCAGCCCGGCGCGGGATACTCGATGTTGCCGGCGCTTAACGGAGCGCTTGGTTCGGCGGCCTTGGGACAAGGGCAAGCCGGCGACACTGAAGTCGTCGTATTGATCGCCGACGGTGTGGGCCGCGCTTGCGCCAAGTGCGGCGGCAAGAACAAGTCTGTCGAAGACAAGAACGTTTGCGCCGCGGCCAAGACGCGGGATCTGGTCGCCGAATTCTACCAGAAGGGCGTTCGTACTTACGTCCTTGCGGTGGATACGGAACGCAACAATGCCGCTATCGACTTGCTGGACGAGATTGCCCTCGCGGGTAGCGGCGGTCAGCACGAAGCGTTCGCCGTTGATGGCCTGAGCGCGAGCGCTGGGCCGGATGTGCTTTCGGCGCTTGGCACTGTGCAGGAGGGCAGTCTCTCGTGTGCGTGGACTGTGCCGAATCCAGCTGACGGTGTGCCCGACCCCTATTCTTTTGCGGCTACGCTTTCGGCGGGCGGTCACAGTTCGAACCTCAGACGCCACGCAACGCTCGCCGGGTGCGGAACGAACGCCGGATTTACGGTCGATACCGCGACTGAGCAAGTCGTGCTCTGCCCCACAAGCTGCGCCGATGCTCGCGCCGATTTCGCCGCGAAGCTGGACGTGACCTACACCTGTCGCGGCGCGTGCAGTGCTGGCTCTCAGGAAGCGGCGCTGGTGCCCGTGGATATGTTTGCGATGCTCGATCGGTCTGGATCCATGCTCGCCGATGCGAAGGGCGGCCGGAAGACGCGCTGGGAAGCCGTGACCGACGCGCTGGTCGACTACTCGGGAAGTAAGAGCGCTGCGAATAACGGTCTTGCGCTCAGCTACTTCCCCTATCCGACCGATTGCTACGAGTGTCGAAAGTACGGAAGGCTCGCGCCTCTTGCCTATTGCCAGGGCGGCCGTGGGCGCTGGGCAAACGTGGCCTGCGAGCCGGCGCGGGATGATATTATCTACGGAAATCACGATCGCTACGATTGTGATTGGACGTCGTTTTACGATTTCGCCGTCGATTACGGCGTACCGTTCGGAGTGCTCTCGGGTAAAGGCGGCGCGCAGGCCCGCGCGGTCGAAGACTCCATCAATCGCCTCGACGAGCTGCAGTGGGAGTACGATACGGATACGTACTCCGCGCTGCGCACCGCCGTGCAGCTCGCGGAGGAGCATCGCCGTAAGTACCCGAATCGAAAGGCGATTGCGCTGCTCGTGACGGACGGCGAACCCGACACGCGGTGCAATCGGAGCGACAGTAAAACGCTCGCGATGACCATCGCCGCCGCCGCGGATGCCTACGGTCGAGGCATCGAGACTTACGTCATCGGCGCCGGGCCGAACCTGGAAGAACTCAACAAGATCGCCCTAGCGGGAAGTGGCAATAAACAACCCGCGTTCTTGGTCGACCTGGACAGCAAGCAAATCCAACAAGCGCTGGCGGCGGTACAGCAAGTCTCGATGCCCTGCTGGTTCCCCATCCCTGAGCCCGAACGGGGGGATCTGGACTACGCCTCCCCGATGGTCGTCGTTTCCCAGAAGGGCAAGTCTGCGTCGCCTCTGAGCCGCGTCCCGCTCGCCTCCGACTGCGGTGGCAATGCCGCCTGGTACTACGACAACAACGACAACCCCTCGCGCATCAACCTCTGTCCCGTCGCGTGTGACACCGTCCGCGCTAGCTCCAAGTCGAGAATCGACATCGAGTACAGCTGCCTTGCGGGCTACGCCGACGGTTCCGTCGTCTTCGAATACGATTCGATTGACACCTGCGAGCGCGGGCATCGCGCGGTCTGGCAAGACTGGTCTTGGTGGGCGGAGACGCCCGACAACAGCCGCGTCCGCTTCTTCGTGCAGACGGGCTCGCGTGATGCGTCCGGCGCGGTGCAGGATCTCTCGGTCGAAGTTCCCCTCGAGTTTTCGGCGTACGCAGAGCAGGGCGAGGAAGCTTGTGCCTCGAGTGCCGGGACTTGCGGGGTTAGCGATACGCAGCGGGTGGGCCGCTTTGCCGATCCGCTGCCGCGCCCCGGCGAGGTGAACGTGGACGCCGTCTTGCGAGATCGGCAGCTGCACTCCGGGAACTACCTGCGGATTCGTGCGGAACTCCTGACCAGCGATGATGCCAGCTCGGCGCCGTCGCTCAACGCTTGGCACCTCGACATGACTTGTGAGGCCGACCACTGATGACCGGACTCGAAAGGCTTACGATGATTCGAATCGCTCCTACGATGGTGGCGCTCGTCGCTGTGATGGCGTCTCTCTCAGCTGGCGGCTGCTCGTCATCGAGCGGTGGGGGAGGGCGTCTTATCCCCGCGGTTGACGGAAACGCCGCCGACGAGGGCGGCGATGCGGCGGCGAATGCAGGCGCCGCTGGAGACGAAGGCGAGGCTGGCAATCCGGCGAATGCAGGCGACGAAGGCGACGCGACGGAGCCAGACGGTGTTGGCGACGGAGCCGGCTCGCTCCCCCAATGCGAACTCGCGTCCACGCGAGCCGGATGCGACGCGTGCCTATCAAACTTCTGCCAACCCACTTGCGCCGAATGCGCCGGAACCGAGTGCGACTCGGGCTACTCGTGCGTAGCGGACGACTGTAGCGATCCGGAGGAGGAGACCGATCTCGATTGCGTTGTCGATTGCTCGAGCGACGACGACAGCTCGGCGCGGGCCCTCTACGCGCTCATTGATTGCGGAAAGCTCAACTGTCCCGGGTATTGTCACTTCTAGGACCAGGCTGCCATTGCATTTTCGGCCCAGTCGCAGCAGTGACGGGGGCGCCGAACGCGCCAAACGCGCCGGACGCACCAAGGCCCCGACGTCCGATGTGGACGCCCGGGTCTTCTGGTGGGTTGCGCTACAGAGTCTGGGGACTAAGCAAACATCGGCTGGGCGGAACCCTGTCCGTCGGCCTGCGCGGCGGCCATCGCGCGCGGACGCGACGATGCTTGGATGCCGGCGGGGCGACGATCGTGAATGAGCTCGATGTGGCTGCGTCGGGTCGCGCCCTTGCGCTTTGTCCCAGCGGCGACGCGCTCCTTGGTCTTGGTGAGGCCGCTTCGCTGCCAAACACGACGCACGCCCGAGGGCGACACGTTGATGTCTTGAGCGCGCAGTTGACGCGATACGCGGGCCTGGCCCCAGGTCGGGTTCTCCAGGGCGAACGCGATCACCGCACGCTCGACCTCTGGCGCAACGCGGTTCTTGAGGTTGGGCTTTGAGCGAGAGACAGGCTCGAGTGCCTCGACGCCGCCTTCTTCGTAGAGTTTCTTGATGCGGTAGTAGCTGTCCCGGCTGTACCCCATCATGCGGCATGCCTGGGCGACATTGCCGAGCTGCTCGCCGAGTTCCAACAACTTAAGCTTGGTCGAAACGGTCTTTTCTGTGGTCACGATAATTGCCTGTAAGAAAGAGAGAGAGACTTCTAGGGACGAGCCACCGTCAGATACCAGTTCGTTTCTGGTTATCAGACTGCCGCATCTTGGGGTCTCTACCTCGGGTTGTTGTAAGTAAGCCCGCGCGGCCTCAGGTGGCGTAGCGGAGCGTTGTGTGAGTTAGCGGCCAAGGCCACTGAGCCGACAGTCACTCGAATAGGCCGGAGAATCAAGTCTTCGCGCTTTTTTTTTGGGGACCAATGTAGGTGTGCGCGGCCGACGGGCCGCGCGCTCCAGGTTACGTCACTGTAGCGCTCACGCAGGTTCATCGTCGCTCTCGCGGCTCATCGCTCGCAACGAGCACGGTTGCGAGACCATTTCGCCCCATTGTCGGGCCATTTCGGTACCATCGTCGCCCATGGCGCAGCTAACTCCCACGCTCGGTTCTACCCTCCTCGCGACGGTCAAAGATGGCATTCGCGGGTTCCGCAATCCCGAGGTTCGAGGCGCTGTCGCCAAGCAGACGAAGTTTCTGGGCAAGAGTCTGCATCGCACAGTCCCCTGGATCATCCGGGCGCAGGGTGAGGCGGACGTGAGCCTTCTTAAGGTCGTTCTCGGCCACGCAGAAAAGGCGCCTTTCGCGCTTGCGTTCGAGATGGACGACGAGCGGTTGACCTGGGCTGGGCTCGCGGAGAAGACGTCGCGGCTGGCCCACGTCCTTGCGTTCCACGGCGTTCTCGATCGCGACGTCGTGGCATTGATCGGCACGAACTCGCCCGGCTATGTCGCATTCTGTCTGGGCATCTCTCGGCTGGGTGGGATATCGGCGCTCATCAACCATCACCTCGAAGGCAAGCCGCTCGCGCACGCCGTTGCGACTTCGGGCGCGCGGGTTGCAGTCGTCGAGCAGAACCTGCTCGACAGCATCGCGAGCCGCAAGGAGGTCCTCGAGGCGCTCGATTACATCTTCGTGTACCGGCGTTTTCCCGCCGACCGTCAGTCGCCCCTCGCAACGCCGAAGCAAGTCAAAGCGCTGGGGTCGCGGCTGGTCGACCTCGACGCCCAGCTGGCCAACGCGCCGCGCGAGAACTTCCCGCGCGTGGCGATACGCGCGCAAGACGACTACCTCTACATCTACACCTCCGGCACGACCGGCTTGCCCAAGCCTTGTCGCGTGAGCCACGGACGCACCGTTGTCGGCGGAGCGGCGTACGCTGCGTTCTTTGACCTCAAGCCGGGCGATAAGCTCTACAGCCCGCTTCCGCTCTACCACTCGAGCGGCATGATGCTCGGCGCTGGCTCTGCCATCATGGGCCGCACGCCGATGGCGCTGCGCCGCGCCTTCTCGGCTAGCGCGTTCTGGTCGGACGTGAAGCGCTATCGCGCGACGGGGATGCTCTACATCGGCGAGCTCGCGCGCTACCTCGTCAATACGCCCCCTTGCGAGGACGAGAAGAACAACACCATCCGTGTGGCCGTCGGAAACGGCATGCGGCAGGATGTTTGGGAGGAATTCCAGAGCCGCTTCGGTGTCGACCATATCCGTGAGTTCTACGGCGCCACCGAGGCGCCCGGCCTGATCATCAATCTAGCGGACAAGACCGGCTCGATCGGTCGCCTTCCGCTGCGTCGCCTGACGCCGATGAAGCTCGTTCGTTACGACATCGAGAACGACGAGCATCCCCGCGACTCGGACGGGTTCTGCATCGAGTGCGGACCCGACGAAGTCGGTGAACTCGTCGTCAAGCTCGACGACAAGAACCAAGATGCCGCGCGCAGCTTCAAGGGATACACAGACGACGAAGCGACGAAGAAGAAGCTCCTTACGGACGTTTTCGAGAAGGGCGATAAGTTCTATCGCTCCGGCGATTTGCTGCGCCACGATGAGCACGGTTTCTTCTACTTTGCCGACCGCATCGGGGATACGTATCGCTGGAAGGGCGAGAATGTGTCGACCGCCGAGGTCGCTGACGTCATCGCTCAGATGCCGGGAATTCTAGGCGTGACCGTTTCGGGGGTGCGCGTGCCCGGCGCGGAAGGTCAAGCCGGTCTGGCCGCGTTGGTTTGCGAAAACGGTTTCGATCCGGCCACGTTCTGGAACGTCGCTCAGGAACTGCCGCCCTACGCCCAGCCGAGGTTCGTTCGACTGATCGAAGGTCTGCAGACGACGGGCACATTGAAGGTGCAAAAAACACATATCAAGGCCGCCGGCTGTGACCCCTCGAAGGTCAAAGACAGTCTCTTTGTTCGAACCGACGGTGCGTACATCAAGCTCACAAAAAAGCTCTGGAGTGACATCACGGCCGGGCGAATTCACATCTGAGCGAAGCGCGTTCAGGGAGCTTTGGGCGTCGCGCTGGCGTGCAGGAACGCCCAGCGCGGATCCTCTTCGACGAGCCAATCGAGCTGCGTAGCGAAGTTGGCGCCTTCGAGCGAAACGAGCCGGGTCGCGACCCCCGCGGTCCTTAGCCACGTTGCCCCTCGAAACGCGTTATCTGTGCAAGCCGAGCCCTGACAAAGAAAAAGAACTCGTCGCCCACCCTGGACTGCAAAGTGGTCTGCAAGCGCCGCGTCCCAGCCGGGATCGTCGGATCCCACGAACACTAGCCGCGAGAAGAAGCTCGGGCTCTCGCGGCTCAGCTGGACGCCAATGGCTTCTACTTGCGAGTACGCGACCGTGACCACTGAACCCGGCGCAAGGTGCTTCGGGTAGCGCTTCTTCACGCCCTTGAGCGCAGCGCGGACCGCCTTGCTCCACGCCTCGCTTTGGGCCTTGCTCTTAGCTTTCGGCTGGCTCTTTGCCCCAGCGTCGGGGCTCACGCAGAGGGTAAACGCGCCCTGCTGCGCGGCCGCGGCCCACTGCTCGCACTTGGCCCGCTCCGGCTTCTGCGTCAGCACCAGCAAGACGGGTCGCTGCTGCTCTGCCGCCATCGGGGCGGACACTTGGGCTCGCCAGCCGGTGCCGACCGCCAGTTCGAGCACCGGCTTCTCGGTCGGACTCAGACTCAGTCTCAAGGGGGCGACCGCTTGGGGGGCAGGTTCGTAGCGGGGATCGATGGCAGGCAGCGCCAGCGCTTTGGAGGGTCGTCGAGGCCTCAGGCTTGACGGCTTGCCGGCGGCCGCCGAAGCCCCCGCGTCAGCCGCGGGTTGCCCCTTGCTGATCTCTTGCACCGGCTTGCTGCAGCTCGCGGCGGCGAAGCACGCCCCGAGCGCGACGGCGATGGCCACGCTTAGGTGCTTGCGTACTGGGTGCGCCCTCATGCTTCCCTCTGCTACTCGACTCCTCTCCAGAACGCATCACGCCCCGATGCCAACATGGCCGGACGACCGGTTCTGATCGCGTTACCTGTTTGCAGGACTTACGCGTCGCAAACCTTGCAGAGTTGAAATGCAGTTTGTGCGTTGTAGCGATTCCCGGTTGGCTGCCTGGTCGCTGATTCCGGGCAGCCGGCCATTTCTCTGAGGTTATGGCGCTGCTGCCTTTGGGGTGAACGCGTTTTTGCCGTGTATCACTGAGTGAGCACCAGTCCGCTTAACGTTCCGAACCGCGAGCCCAAACACCCGGGCCGGGGCGATGCAAGCCAACGCGCTGCTGCCGGAACGGAAAACCGAGCACCGGCATACGGGTTGCAGAGACACTCCTCGATGCTCCCCCATCCAGACAACGCGGAAGGCACCGCTCAAGGGTCGGCCCTCGGGGGAAGGCCGCGCGCTTGGACGGTTGCTTTTGCGCTTGTCGCGATGGGGTTGGCATCGGCTTGTCAGTCCTCAAACCCGCGCCCGCCCGGCATCACGACCGGGGGACCTGAGGGGGGTAGCGCGGGCGCTTCGGGAGGGAGCGCCGCCGGGGGGACAGGCGCAACCGCAGGAAGAGACGGCACCGGCGCGTCGGGGGGCGACGCCGGTGCCAAGGGAATCGGGGACGTCGACATAACGTGTTCCGGCGCGAGCGTTTTTTGGGCCAGTGGCATGAGTTTCCAGGACCCAACACCGGCGAACCTCGCCACCGAACTCAATACCCTTTCGCTTCCCGCGACGGCGCATCCGGTCACGGTCGTGCTCGTCGCTACCGGTTCGGAGGGCGAGATCGCCACCTCAGCGACGGAGCTTGCGGCCGACGGGATCTCTCAGGCGTTCCCGCTGACGCAACTGCCTGACTTTAAGACCGCGACGCTAATTCCGGGTGCTTTCGAAACTGACGAGCCCCAGGCTGCCGGCTGGATGCGTTTTCAGGATGAACAAGGGGACGTGGACATCGCGTTGACCAATGTGAGCGTCGAAGGAACGACCCTTGGTGGCTGCAGTTCGGTGTCCGGGATCCTCACTGCCGACATCCCGGCGTCGCAAGCGGGTGTCGCGCTAGAGCTCGAGAGCGGAGCCACGACACTCGGTGCCCTAGCGGGCGATACGGGACCTTGGGCCATTCGCGCTGTTTTCGGGGGTGGGACCATCGACTTTGATTTTGAAGCATTGCCGGACGATTGACCTATGGAGGGGGGAAAAATTAGCATCGGAAAACGAGCATCGAGCCTCAGGGTTGTCGCTTTCTTTGCTGCGCTACTCTCCAGCACGGTTCTTCTGGTCACGGGATGCGCCTCGAACGACTCGCAGGGGGGCGACGACTCTGGCGCGCTCGATTCAGAGCCCCGCTCCGCGCCCACCGACGCGGCCTTCGCGCAAGGTTGCGCGGACAACGACAACGATGGCTTCGGCGAAGGTTGCGCCGCCGGCGACGATTGCGATGACACCGACGCGAACTACGCCGCCACCTGTCCGTGCCTAACGCCAACGCCCGGCTGCGCCTGTGACGTCGAGGGCATGTCTGGTGACTGCGGCCACACCGAAAGCGCCGGCGAAAGCGGTCTAAGCTGCGGCAATGGCGTGTCGGCGTGCACCAACGGCGTCTGGCAAGAATGCATCCTGAACAACTCAGGACAGTCGCTGGGCACCTCGTCATTCGGAGCGACCGGAGCCGCCTCCTCTCGGGGGCTACCCCTTTCATTTGGCCTAGCGGGCGGCAGCGTCTGCGTCGCGAATATTTGCGATCCGAGTTGTCGTGAGTACGTCGAAACACCTGACGATATCGATGAGGTGGGCGAGGGTGTGGTCGTCGTCGACGATGGCATTACCTTGCCGGGAGGATCCATCCCCCCGACAGCGGGGGACTGTGAAAGCGGCGCGGGCTTTGGCACCTGCGTCCACCACGTTTGTGAAGTCGGGACCGCCTTGACCGTTGGTTGCGCACCGGATGGCACGAGCGGCGGAACCGAGCGGGGCGTTGTCTGGTCCGAGGACTTCTCCGACAACGCCGCCGGTTGGTCCCTCGGCAACGAATGGGAGATCGGGTCGGCCACGGCTTCGAGTGGTCAGCAGACGGGCTTTCCCGATCCTGATACCGATACGTCGCCTACTTCGGACAACGGGGTCGCTGGCGTGCAGATTGGCGGCAACGCAGACCGCAGAAAGCACGGCTGGTACTATCTCACGAGCCCCGAGATCGATATCACCGCCGTGTCCGGCGACGTCACGCTGAGCTTGTGGCGGCACCTGAACGCAGACCGCTACCCCTACATGCGAAGTCGGATCCAGGTCTGGGATGACGACGACAGCAGGTGGCGCACGATCTGGCAGACGGGCAGCAGCCGCCATCGCGACGATACTTGGCGTCAGATGACTTTCGACGTCACTCAGTTTCGTTCAGACAAGTTTCGTGTTCGTTTTGGGTTTCGCGTGTACTACCGGTCGGTGCGACGGGTATCCTCGTGGAATGTAGATGACATCGAGATCATTGGCGACGTGACGCTTCCCGCAAGTCCCGGCTGCGTCGAGTTGGTGTGCGCGGCGGATCCCGCCTGCTGCACCGACACCGGTGTCGACGACTGGACCCAAGACTGCATCGATCTCGTTCTCCCCGAATGCGGCATCGACTGCCAAACAGACATGAGCGGTGAATGCGTCGCCTGTTTTCAAGATGGGATCGACCACGACGGCGACGGTTCCTCGTACCTCGACGGCGATTGCCTCGACTGCGACCCGAACGCCGGCCCCGGCGCCTACGATTTCGTAGGCAACGGCATCGACGAAGACTGCGACGGGATTATCGATAACGCTGTCGACGAATGCGATGCGGATCTCGCACTCCTGACGCAAGACCCCGACGGCTTCGCTCAAGCCATCGACATCTGCCAATTCACTACCTCAGATGCAACCGGTCCTGACCGAAAGTGGGGCGTCATCAGTTCGAAACTCGTTCGAGCAGACGGTTCTTCCTGTGCTGACGCTGTCCAGAGAAGCATCCCCTCCCAATTCGGCATCAGCAACTTCCCGCAGCACGGTTCGCGCATGTCGGCCTTCTCGTCGGGCTCCGCGCGGAGCGTCTGGGAGCCGGGCTACGTAGCGCCCAATGGGCGGGGCTACGGCCCCGGCCAACTGACGTCGCCGCCGGCCGGCTTTCCTCAGAACGCGGCGGGCTGCGCAACCGGCAGGGCGGCGTATGACGCGTGCGGTCTCGAACTCACGCTGCGCGCGCCCACCAACGCCGAGTCCTTCTCTTTCGATTTCGACTTCTTCTCCTCGGAGTACCCGGAGTGGGTGTGCACCGCGTACAACGACACGTTCATCGCCCTCTACGATGGCGCGCTCAACCCCTTCGCGGACAAGAACATCTCCTTCGACGCCAACGGCGACCCCGTGAGCGTCAACGTCGGCTTCTTCGGTATCCCGGGCAGTCCGACCTCTCAGCATCCGCTGCTCGCCGCCACCGGACACGATGGCGAGTGCAGAGATCCGAAGTCGCCCAATCCCATGCAGGTTTGCGGTGGCGCCACGGACTGGCTGCGAACGTCGGCGCCGGTGAATCGAGGCGAAGAGATCAAACTCCGGTTCCTCATCTGGGATACGGGCGACCGTCAGTGGGATTCACTGGTGCTGCTCGACAACTTCCAGTG
>PVBE011139439.1_pt1 | contig 12566 bp, 12 predicted proteins | sample 1631181 | NCBI WGS metagenome assembly PVBE01 (sample SAMN08397723, study PRJNA350692) | Marine metagenome, whole genome shotgun sequencing project. | isolation source: water | place: Pacific Ocean | collected 2012-04 | reverse complement strand
TGCCCCCACTAGGAATCGAACCTAGAACCTATTGATTAAGAGTCGGTCAGTAGCAGTTGATAGAAGATTGAATACCCTTTGAATATCGGAGAATGCTGCATGTGTTAAACTCGGCCTGATACTTCAAGCCACTGGGTTGGCACGCGAATGGTAACAGTCGTGGTAACACTCGCCGGATCGCCGACCGATCATCGGCCCAACGGTCCAGGTAGGTAACGGGGCCAGCACCTGTCCCCGCCCTACCTGGGTCGATCCGGTCTTAACAACAGGTGCAAACATGAACGATTCTCAAATCGTCCGCCAAGCGGTCAGGCAACTACGTGGTTTCGCCGATCGATGCGACAGTTCAGCTCGAACGTGGTTCACGCTACGGCACCGGTTCCGTGTTTTCGAGTCTTGGTCAGACTGCCGAAAATATTTGGGCACTAGACTCAAACGCGCACCTCGTAGGCAAGATATTTCGGACAACATGTGGTCGAGCCAAGACGATCCGTTTTGTTCAGATCTATTCTTGAGGGCAGTCGGCTTCCGCTTCATCTTAAGCGAGTTTTACGAGCACGGTGGGCAACCCCTGTCGGAGGCAGGCCAGGACGGCCTACGTTACTTCCAACAGCTCGCCGGCCAAATCCATGACGTCGTCCAGCGAACTCTGAGTCGCGTTGACGAAACAGTGGAGAACAGCCTTGGCGAGACCTTGCGGGCGGAAAATGCAGGCTGGCCCACGCATCCTTGGCTAGGCCTCGTCTACGATGTCACGCTGGGTTTGCGTACGCCTGGTTCTCTGGCTGATATCGAGATTGAGACCATCGAGGGGACTGACCTCAAGACCGGAACCTACGTTGATGACCCTTCAACAGGAGAGCGACGGCACCTATCCGATCGAGGCGATGTTCAAAAAGTGTTCTTGAAACCTCCGCAAGGATGGCGCGGCCGCAGGGTAACTTTCACTATCGTGGGTGCGAAATCCGTTGAGTTCAATTCTCCTCGAGAGTTCGCCGATTCGTTATCACGCCTAGATCCGAAAGTGCCACACCAGATTCCGACGTGCGTCGCTTTGCGAAGCGATCCGTTTTCTGCATCCTGGAGCGTTCTAGATGTGATTTGTCAGTGGCTGGAAGAAGTCCCCACCGAAATTCGACAATCTGTAAGCGTTCCTGATTGCAAGGACGAGCCGATGTCGTCCGTCCATGACATTGGCGAAGATGGCCCCGTTGATTCTTTAGACGACTCACGAAAGCACGGGCGCTTTCGTTGGAAGGGCAAGGAGGATCTCGTCAAAGGGAAGAACTGGCAACTTCTCTGTTGTTTGTGGGACAAAGATAGCGTGGCATTTTCAGAAGTCGGGGAGGAAGTCTGGGATAACGATCTGACCAACCCGTCGACGATTCGTTCCGCCGTTGTACGCCTGAACGACGCTCTTGCCAACCTCTGGCCTGGCATCGACGTTTACTGGGAATGCCCATCCGAGAGTGTGAGGCGCATTCGGCCCGAAGATGAGTGCGCTGCAAACTTATTGCAAGAGTTGCAGCCGCCCTGCAGCGACTAGCGGCTAATGTCTAGCTCGTTGAATCAGCCTGTCCGGTTGAAAACAGGAGCTAAGCAAATGACCACTGTAACGCCGAGCAAGCCGAGTGAAACCAGCCTCCGCCAGCAGATTCCCGGCCCGCCTGCGATCCGCATCCAGTTGCTGGAGAATCGCCGCGAACGCGTCCTATTGCGGCAGCTGCTCAAGTTGGCAGAACGCGTCCACGCAGATGATGCCCCGAAAGGCGGGGCATCATGAGCAAACCAAGCGTTAGCTGGCGAGAGAATCCGCCGCCAGGCGTGATTGAACCCGGTGCACTTTATCTCGCCGAGGAAGCCCGTGCTCGTCTGAAGCTCGGTGATTGGGCGTGGCGGAAAATGCGACGGAACGGGCTTCGCGTTATTCGCCAAGGGCGGAGAGCCTTCGTGCTCGGCAGCGATCTCATCGAGTATTTCGAAAAAACCTAGCCACCTGAGGCGGTCGATGAGGAAAGAAAAGAAGCCCGCTGTGTCAGAGCGGGCCATAGCCAAAAACGACGTCATCGAGATCCGCTCGGCGTATTCGCAGCCACGCGTTGCAGCCCGTCGGTCACGGCAAAGTGGGAATCTTCAACAGCCCTGGAAGTCCACACGTTCAAAACGAAACCCACGAAAGCGACGGGAGTCAATAAACGAGATGAGTGACCTAAAGATCAAGTGGAACATCGAACCGGCAGTCGCAGCGGTCGTGGCCCGGCGCAGTTGAAAGCAGCATGCCGCCAACCGGCTTGTCCCGACCGATTGTCGTCATCATTCTCACTAATTTGGGACCAAAAGGAGCTTCTGATGAAGCTGAGAATTAGCAATTCTGGGCCTCCGCCCGGCAACTACCCCGCGAAGTTAGTAACGGTCGAGGAATCCCATCACGAGGAATATGGTGACGGTCTGCGTTGGGGATTCAGTGTTACGAAGGGTGAGCACGCCGGGAAGACGGCTTCGAGGGTAACCGCCACAACACCTACCGTCGGCAACAACTGCGGGAAAGTGCTAACTGGATTGCTGGGCCGGTGCGTCAAACCGGACGAGGAGATCGACATCGACCTGCTAGTCGGCAAAACGTATCTCATTGTGGTGACTGAAACCGAAGGTGGCGGGACACGCGTTGAGAGCATTATCCCACCACCCGAGGCTTGTTGACGAAGAGGCGGCTGGACGACCGACATCGTCCCGCCGCTGTTTTTTCCGAAGGATTTAACAATGGCTACTGTACCAAATTCAACAAAGGCCGCCCAGCTCGTCCAGGCAGCTCTCGGCTACGCGAATCAAGGCTTCTACGTGTTCCCCGTCCACACTATGGCGCAAGGGCGATGCACTTGTGATGACCCGGCCTGCAACAGCCCTGCCAAGCATCCACTAACACCCAACGGCCTTCTCGACGCGACTAATGACGCCACTGTCATTCGCAATTGGTGGATACAGGCACCGCAGGCCAACGTAGCGATCCGCACCGGGCCAGAATCCCGCCTGTGGGTACTTGATCTGGATGGCACGGCCGGTTTGAAAGATCTCGAAACTCTTGAGATCCAACACGGACCATTGCCAGCAGCACCGACGGCGCGGACTGGCGGCGGGGGGCGGCATGTCTATTTTGCTTGGCCAGAAGATCGCAACGTGCAAAACCGGGCAAAATGCCACGGAATGTCGATCGATGTCCGTGGTAATGGTGGGTATGGCGTCGCACCTCCAAGCGATCACGAATCCGATGATCGCTACGCCTGGGAACTCGATATTGGTGAAATCGATCCACCACCTGCACCCGCTTGGCTACTGAAATGGGTCACCAACGAGGGATCGCATGGCCAGGCGTTGGGGTCAGGCAAGGTTCTAATCGTCCAAGATGACGACCTGGAATCAGCCCCCGGCGCCCCAAAAGGGCAAAGACATGATCAACTTTGCCGTTTGGTCGGTCATCACCTTCAGCGGGGCGACAACATTGCGGCCGTTGAGCCATTGGCTCTGGCCTGGGCTGAGCGATGCACGCCACCGTTGCCTGGGAACGAGACTCAGCGAACAGTCCGAAGTCTCGCATCCTCCCACGAGAAGGGGCTTAATTCGCTTAATTCGCAGGTCAGCGACGACGAAGTTGAAAACTTGGAACTGCCGCCAGAGCGAGCATGGCCAACCTTGCACCCCAACGCGCTCCAAGGACTTGCCGGGGATATCATCCGTCGTATCGAACCGCAAACTGAGGCCGACCCTACCGCATTGCTACTTCAAACGTTGGCATACTACGGAAGCATCGTTGGACGTCATGCACACTGTCTTGTGGAGGAAGATACTCATTTTCCAAACATATTCGTGTGTCTTATCGGTGACACGTCGCATGGTCGCAAGGGCGCGAGTGCCGGTCGGATTCGTCGCGTTTTCAAAAAGGTTGACGGTGAAGGTTGGATCGACCAACGGGTACAAACGGGGCTGAGTAGCGGCGAGGGCTTGATCTGGGCAGTCCGGGACGCAGTGTCGAAAAACGAGCCTATAAAGGAACGAGGCCGCGTTGTCGGGTACGAGGATGTCGTAGTCGACCAAGGCGTTGCGGATAAGCGTCTTCTGGTTGTGGAACCGGAGTTTGCCAAGGTGCTCCGGCAGACTCGTCGCGAAGGCAACATTCTAAGCCCGGTGGTTCGTCAGGCTTGGGACACCGGCGTACTTCGTATTTTGACGAAGAACTCGCCTGTTACGGCGACCGGAGTCCACATTTCCATTGTGGGCCATTGCACACCGAGTGAACTCCGGAAATATCTGACCGAAACAGAAGTTGCTAACGGCTTCGCCAACCGTTTCCTTTGGTGCCTAACACGGCGCTCGAAGTGTCTTCCCGAGGGCGGTAGCCCGGTAGCGGTTGGCGATTTTGTTGCCCGGCTTAAAGAGTCTGTTCAGTTTGCGAAGGATGCGGATCTGATTACACGCGATGACGAAGCGACACACCTCTGGCGAGAAGAGTATCCGAATCTTTCCGAAGGTCGCATCGGAATGTTCGGTGAAGTGACCAGCCGAGCAGAAGCGCAAGTACTTCGTCTCAGCCTGATCTACGCATTGCTCGATCGTTCGGTTCTTGTGAAAGCAACACACTTGCAGGCGGCACTCGCCGTCTGGCGGTACTGCGAGGATTCAGCCCGATACATCTTTGGTGAATCCACGAGCGACCCCGTTGCTGATCACGTTCTTCGGCTCGTCAAATCACAGCCCGGCATCTCGCGGACGGAACTTCATAAGAGCTTTAGTGGGCACCTGGATGCGAAACTGCTTGTCGCAGCGATCGGCAGTCTCAGAAACCTTGGGTTAATTCGGCGAGAACTAAGGCCGACCAGCGGGCGGCCAAAGGAATGCTGGTTTCCCTTTCAGCGACCCTGCGAAAAAAGCGAAAGATGCGAAGAAATCCGTGGCGAGGAGGGGAATGTTTGTTCGCATCTTTCGCTTAATCCGCAGGTGACCTCAAAGACTGACGGAGCCGGGGCGGCCGGTGAAGACATTGACGAAAAAGCTCACGGACGGGAGGTCTTTGAAATATGACGCTTTCTGAGTTGTTGACCACGTTAAACGGGAGTGGCGTTCGGCTTGGGCCAGGCACGAACCCCGGAACATTGCAGATAGACGCTCCGGAAGGTGTGATCACATCTGTGATCCGAGAGGAGTTGTCCAGCCATAAAGGTGAATTGCTTGACTTATTGCAGCCTGCATCGGAACTAGCCAAAACACCGAAGGCGGTGACAAGCGATCAGGCGCCCGCCAACACCACATCCGTTGTTTCTGATAGCGAGAATGAAACTTTGGGTGGGGTTAGGCCCGAGCACCACGCGACGTCTCGCGAGTTGTTGGTTGCGTTCGGCTCCAAGCAGTTACCGTTCACGATCTGGGGCGGACAGAAGTTGAAGGGGCCGATCATTGGAATCGATACTGAAACCCATTCGATTGTTGAACACGAGGTGCCAACCCTGGTCCTGGCGAGTGTCAGCGATGGCGAGAACCACTTTGTGCTTGACCGCGATCGGCTTCCTGAATTCCTTGAGTTACACAACGACCACCGCTTTGTGGCCCACCACATGCCTTTTGATTTCTGGGTCATCGCGAACTGGCTGGGCACAAGGGCAGGCGTGTGGTGGAACATTGCGGATCGCGGCAGGCTCCACTGCACTAATATCCTGGAGCAGTTGAATCTACTGGCGAAATCCGACCAGTATCCCAGGGGCTGGAGCTTGGATTCTCTCGCACAGAAGCACTTGGGCGTCGCGCTTTTCGACAAGGATGATCCCCGCCGCCAAGGCTTCAATCTCATCGAGGGCCAGCCGTTGCAAACTGTTGACTCTTGGTATCTGCAGTACGCCGTCCAGGATGCCGTTGCTGTGGCTCGCGTTTATGCCGAACAGCAAAAGACGGCAAAGCGACTTCAGCCGAGGGCGGATGATCTGCTACCCGATGCCGTGACAAAGTACGGTCTCCTTTCCGAGACGCTCCAGGTGCGGGGTGCCATTGTGTTGTCGCAGGTCACGCGACATGGGATGCACCTAGACACCGAGAGGGTTGAGCCTGCACGACAGGAACTGCGGCAGCAGCTGTTCGAGATAGCGGCCGGGCTAGAGCAGGCCGCCCCTCCTGATTTCCCGCTGGTACGACGCTACAAGCAAGAGCGGTTCATTACCGGCGACAATCGAGGCTATTGTCTGACAGACGGCGGCTACCCTAAGACGGTCCAAGAGAATGTCCGACAAGCCTTCTCGCAGATCGCGAAAGAGAACGACCTCAAGCCACCAACATCCGACTCAGGAAAGTTGTCCTTGACCAAAGATTTTTGGGCTGATCACCGCCAGCTTTCCCCCGTCGTCGATTCGTACCTTGAGTTGCAATCGATGGGAAAGACGCTCGGCTTCTTCCGGCAGCTGCACGGAAGTCACATCCACCCCGAGTACACGCCGATGGTGCGCAGCGGTCGAGTCAGTTGCCAGAATCCAAATGTGCAGCAGATGCCGCGTGACGGCAACATACGGGAAATGTTCGTTCCTAGTCCGGGTCACGTACTCCTGGCGATCGACTTTGCTGCCTTGGAACTGCGAACCTTGGCAGCCGTCTGCCTCCAGAAATACGGAACATCACAACTGGCCGAGATCATCAACAGCGGCCAGGACCCACATGCCTACAGCTACTGCCAGATCCACGGCATGACGATGGAAGAGTTTGCTGATTGGAAAGCACGCGAGCCGGGAGCGGCAAAGGCAGCTCGGGACAAGATCAAAGGGCTGACATTCGGCATACCAGGATCAATGCAGGCCGCTGGGCTGGTGCGGTATGTGAAGAAGTCCTACGGTCAAGTCATCACCGAAAAAGAAGCAAAGGAATACCGGAACAAGCTGATCGAGATCGTTTACCCTGAGTGGAAGCGATACCTGAACCAGACCGGAACCAGCGTCCACACCCTGACCGGTCGTGTGCGTGGATGCATCCAGCGGTCCGGCCAGCTCTTCAACACGCAGTTCCAAGGTCTAGCCAGTGACGGGGCAAAGCTGTGCTTGTGGGAGCTAATGCGGGCGGGTTATCGCATCGTTGGCTTCGTGCACGACGAGTTCCTAATCGAGCTGCCTATCGCCGACGATTACGGCCAAGCTGCAGCAGACATCGACCGAATTTGCTGCGAGACGATGGCTGAATTTACACCTGGCGTACCGATCGCCTGCGAGTACACGGTGGCGACCGTCTGGAGCAAGAAGGCCGAGGCCGTTTGGGAGGATGGAAAACTACGGGCTTGGACCCCGGAAGTCGTGAACACACCAGCACGGCCTCCTGTTCCAGGAATCAGATTAGAAAAGGACTGCGAGGAACAGGCCGACTGCCAACCCGGTGAAGCTGCCCCGTTGAGCACGAACGACAGCAACCTGGAAGTTATCGCCACGCACATCGAGGAGTGTGAAACGGATGTTGGTGTCTCGGACTTCGCAAGTGAATCGACCGCCTTCCGGCTCGCTGATCCTGACACTGCCATCATCATCGACGATTGCCGGGAAGTCTTGGAGACGTTGCCCAAAAGATCGGCGCAGTTGATTTTCGCCGACCCGCCATTTAACTGGCAGGTGAGCTACGACGGGTGGGACGATGGGATGCCTCGGGCGGAGTATTTGCAATTCACCCACGATTGGCTTGATGGCTGCATTGGTCTCCTGGCCGACAATGGATCGCTGTGGATAAACATCCCCGACGACACAGCCGCCGAGGTGGTGATGCACGCCAAAGAACGGGGCCTAGTCCTAATCAACTGGTGCATCTGGCACTTTCGCTTTGGGCAATGTCGCGATTCAAACTTTATCGTGTCGAAGGTTCATGCGTTGTATTTTGCTCGAAGCAAAGAGAACCGCATCTGGAATCCGAATGAGATCCTCGTTGAATCTGATCGAGCCTCCAAATACGGTGACAAGCGGACTCAAAACACGAAGAACCCAGGGCAGCGTGTTCCGCTCGACGTGTGGTGCCGGGAAAGTGACGGTGATGGTTGGGGGCGAGTTCAAGGCAACAATAAAGAACGACGTGATTTGCACGAGAACCAACTTCCCGAACTCTATCTGGAACGTGTGGTTCGGGCTTGTTCCAACTCTGATGATCTAGTGCTCGATCCATTCGCCGGAAGCGGTACGACGGGCACGGTCGCAAGGGCTTTGGGGCGTCGATCCATCGGGATTGAGATTTCGCCGCAATACGCCGAATCGGCGTTTGAGCGGATTAAGGAGGGGGCCGTGAGAGTTTGAGGACTCGTTATGGGGCGATCTTTATTTCTATCAAATGAGGAGAGACAAGACATGCAGATGGAATTTGCTTTCAAAAAAATCTACGGGTCACCGGTCTACTGTAGCAGAGAGGAAGGCCTAGGCGATTGGGGTCCTCGTCCCCGACCGCGCTTAGCCAACACGGTGGTGGCGGCGCCTATTAATCAGGAAACACTCGACAACATCCGAATCCCAAGTCCCAGAAAGGCAGGACGTCGATGACTACATTCAGCAGACTGTTCAAAGCACTTCAGCAAGCTCAGGAGAGCCCTCCGAGAAAACTCGGTAAGGGGATCCGCTCACTGCCGCCAGTCGGTGATTTGCCTTCACCACGAGAGACCTGGCTACTGATGACGCTGTTTGCACAGAGGCAGCGTCAACTCTGGGCCCGGCAAGAACTGGCTCTTCGTTTGCCGTCCGCGGTGCCGCCATCCGACAAACTCCGAACGCTCGAACAGCCCGTGGAGACTTCACTCCCAGGTGATTCTCCGTGGAGTGTGTCCCTTGAATGTAACGTTGATACGCCTTTCGCAGACCTGCGGCATCGGGAGACGGGTGAAGTCATAACTGCGGATATCTCGGACGACGGGATCTGCCCCATGGTCTTCGTCGACAAGCTGCTTCGAGAGGCTCGTCCGACTAGCTACTGGGAGCCCGTCGTACGACTTCGGGAACTGTACCCCTGGGCCGTCGACGCGGATTGGTTTGATCCCGTTGTTGAAGCGAGTTTGCGTCGCAGCGAATTCGTTGAAGACTACTTCTACACGGAGTGCCATCGAGGTACTGGTGTGCATGGTGACGGTCTTCGCTTGACTACAACGGCTCTGCAGTACGCTAATCTCGTGCAGGACTTTTGCAAGCTTTGGAGGCAAACAACCAATCGTCTGTGGATCGCCGCGCTGATCGGCGACTGGATGCTGGCTGCCGATCTTGTCAATCCTATGCAAAGCGCAAAGCTCAAGAAGTACTTATCGAAACAAGCCGTTATGTGCCGGGATAGATGGGAGGCCGTCAAGAATGGGAATCCAGACTGGGCCGCTGACGACTCCAGCTCAAACAGGTGCCAAGTTCACTAGAGCTCGGACCAATTGACCACCCCGGTCACTGACTGCCGCAGTGCAGCCGCATCACGCCCTACCCATGAACCTACGTAACGGCGTTCGCAGTGGCACAGGCCATAATCAAGCAAAGGTAATTCCATGGCGAAGCAGGTGAGATGATCGGTCGACCATACAGGATGTTGTTTCAGGCATTCCGAGATGCGGTCACATCTCCACCAAGTGACCTCATCGCAGCCATTCATTCGCTACCACTGGTCGGCACTCTGCCGTCGCCTTGGGAGACTTGGCTGCTCATTTCGCTTTTCGCGTACCGACGGCGTCAGGACTGGGCTCGCAAACAGGTTCGACGCCAGTGCAGCAGTGCCGCTGCCGCGTGGAGCAAGCCTGGGCATCCCCGCGACACGGTATTGACATTCCTCCCCAAAGACCCGGTTTGGGAGGTGGAGATTTGGTCTGATGGTCCGCAAGTCCTGGCAAGACTTCAGCACCGAGTGACCGGTGAGGCAATTGTGACCGATGTCACGAATGGCAAGCGGCGGACTCAAACGGTCTTGGAAGATCTTGGTTCTCACGTCGATTCGGAGTCACGACTCGAGCCAGCTGCGCGACTACAAGAGCTGTGCATCCAAGGGGTGAATGTGGATCCCTATGCCCAAGATTGCCTGCTACGTAACCACGTGATCGACGTTGATTATGAGGTGGACGAGAGTGCACCTGAATTCGCAGAGATTCGTCATCGGCTCAGCAAATATAGCGTCCAGCGTGAAAAATCAGTTCACAGATTCTGCCGAGTTTGGCAGGGAACAGGAAACCGACTCTGGATCGCAGCATTGATTGGAGACCGGCCGCTGGCTGCCGAGTTGGCCAAAGAATTGGACAACGTCCATCTTCTTGAAATAACATCTATGCGAGCATACGACTGCCGTGAGCAACGACTCAAGTGCATCCAGCGGTCTCTCTTGGACAGCAGGACATGTTGTACGGATGATCTGAAAGCGTTGTCGGCCTTGGAAGCACCCAACCTCGGCACACATGTTCAACGTGGATTGACGGACCACGAGGACTGCTCAGCTGTTGCGGGCTTTCTCCAAGACTGTGACGACCCACGTTGGTGTTCCGACGTGTACAACTACCTTGCCTCGCCGGACGTGCAGCCGACCCAATCCAGGTATTGGAGATCGCCCAAATTGGTGAAGTACCTGCTGCGAAACGGACATCGATGTGAGGACGCGTTGCATCTACTCGCAAGCAAGTACTGCCAGCCGGACAAAGCGGCCAAATTGGCCCTGAAATCTGCACCACCGTTGGTTCTGCCATTTATTCGCGCCGCTCTGCGGTCCACTGACGAGATGATCGACGACGATTCACTGGATGCAGTCTTCATGCCTCACCCAATGCTCTTTACAGTCCTGCTACTCGCTGAAATCGACATGCCCTGGTGCCGACGTGAGCTGCTCTCAGCGTTGTCAGAATTGGCACCCCAGCGGTGGGCAAATCGAATACGAGCGCTCCCATGCGTTCTCGCGCTAGCTGAAAGCTGTGACAAAGTAACAAGGGACGCGATAATCACTTGGAGAGAATTGTACGATCAAGATGAGTATGAGCACCTACAGGAACTGTTTCGCGAGATGTGTGATTCGGGAGTAAATTTGAACGACACTGTCGTGGCAGGCCTCGCGTTCGACTCTGCCAGTTGAAGCGCCTCCGTGCGACGTCCGGACACAGTGTCCGGCATAAAGCAATGTGGAGACGCTCGTAAAGTCACGCATGTCGAACAACAAACGGGTGGTGGCGAGATGCTCTTCGGTGCACGGACCCGATCTGTTAGGTTGAACTTCGCCATGATCGCACACAAACATCCCAATCCCAGGGCGCTATTGAACTACGCACGGTGGCATCCGTCGCGACCAGTCGACTGGCGTTGGCGTCGTGCTGTGCGACTCGTTCGTGATGACAGGTTGCCGGTTGCCGGGGCCGACGATGACTGGACCATTGACGCTTTTCGGTATGCGAGTGCCCGCCGGCGCCGGACCGGAATCTATCGTTTCAGCCGCCGAATGATCGACCTCCACGAAGCACACAAGCTCAGCAAACTTGATTCACCACTCTGCTGGGAACTGGAGGCTCGCATATTGGCACGGGAGGACATTGCCGTCGTAGCCGACAAGACAGGGATCGCGGCAGATACGATCCGTGCCTTCGCGGCGACCTTCTTCTGCGTCTGGCCTAGAGTCGACGCCAGAGATTACATCCACGGCGTCATTGGCTCGTGGGGGACCTGGAAGCCTCATCGAGTTCGTGATCTATGGTGCCACTTTGGCTACACGGGCGGCCCATTCGTACTGGATGCGATAATTCAGCACCACCGCCGGTCTGGACGGTTGGATTACACATATCTCATGGAGCCGATGGGGCCGCAGCGAGGTCAATCGGAGCCAGAGCGGAGCATCAACAGCCTATTGCGTGTGATGCTTCTCGAAAAGACGGACAAGAACGTAAAGGCACTGGCCGAGATGACGTCGATTATTGCTGTCACCGAGAAGGAGCTGGCTGTACCACTGGCCGAGGAGGCCTTCGACGAGCAATTCCAACAGGCCGTCAACGCGTCTCTGGCGGAGGTACCGATGCTGGAAGAATCAGAGACTGTCCCAGACCAAATTGGGGCGGCATAGCACTCGTACGGCAACAACAGTATGTCACTGGAATTTAGAAACTCAAAACCGGTCTACTATCGTAACATTCGACGGGGTGGAAAGCCTCGTAAAGAGTACATCGCCAGCGGTATGGCGGCGGAGCTTGTTGCAGATATAGACCAGACGGCGAAGGAGCAGAGGACGCAGCATAGGGAGGCGGAGAAGCAGGCTCGGTTGCAGTTAGGACGAGCAGATGAATTGATTACAGCATTGGATAGTTGTTCCAATCTACTCGTTCACGCGGCCCTGTTATCCGCCGGTTATCATCAACATAAACGAGAATGGAGGCTCCAACGTGGCCAAGAAGGAACAACCTAAGACACACGATCCCCAGACTGCGACAGACGACCTGCAGAAGTTAGTCGAACGGGCTCGGCAGGGTGACCGGGAGGTTCTACCGGAGCTACGAAAGGCCCTCGACGAGAACCCGGACATCTGGCAAGCCGCTGGCGATCTGGCCAAGCACGCGGAGGCAACCTGGGTCAGGCTGATCTCCAAGGAAG
>PVBE010053469.1_pt1 | contig 12566 bp, 8 predicted proteins | sample 1631181 | NCBI WGS metagenome assembly PVBE01 (sample SAMN08397723, study PRJNA350692) | Marine metagenome, whole genome shotgun sequencing project. | isolation source: water | place: Pacific Ocean | collected 2012-04 | reverse complement strand
TCCACCATTAAAAATATCAATTGGCTCTTTTTTATTTTTCAAAAACTAAGTTAAAATAAACTTAGCTGTAATCTATTAATGATAACTGTATGAAAAAATTAATAAAAAAATGAGCGCACAAAATAATTGGCAAAGAATATTTCGATACTTGCTCTTCTCTGGCAGTTTTTTTCTGTCTTCTTCTGCATATTCTTTAGATATTACTGGCGAAAAAGGAGATGTTAAAAAAATGGAAGAGATTGAAGTGGAGGGTATTATAGAAGAAGGTGATCGGGCGTACACACAACAAGATGGTAAACGCTTTATTACCAATCCTTACGGTGTAAAAAAGTCAATACTAGCTGTAGCTGAAGAAACAAAAGCAAAAGGGGAACGAAAACGAATCAGCACCAGAGGAATAAAAATGCCGCCTGATTATGTCGGCCGCTCAATTTATAGATATCAATATACCTTCCCAAGTGGTGGTAAATTTAGCTACTACGAAGGGAAAGATGGCTTCATTGGTCTAGGTTACCATCCAGGTGACGGGGTAATTGTATTAGATGTATTAGATGGTGCAGGACCATTTGCATCTCCCATGTTATGGGGGCCTTACGATCAAATCGTTGGCGATAAAAAAAGATCAACAATGGAAATGATGATGGGTGACGGAAGCCAGGATGGTATGGGTTTATTAAAATCAGGTTACGCGATAGGTTACATGGCTATAATGGATGAAGAGGATTATTCTGATTTAGGAACTGCCTACGGAAATGCAGTAAATGATGCGGCAAAAGGATTAACATCTGCTGGAACTGCAGCAAATTAAATTTTTATTGTTTAGTTGCTATTTTTTTTGATACTCCCATTCACGCCAGCCATTTAACAATGGAAAATACAAACCAAGTTTTATATTCTTTTCTCCTAATCCTTCCATAAGCATCGCATACTGTTCGAGTTTTGACCGATAACGCTGTTGTTGCTCATCTAGAAACGCATCGACACCACTGCCTTCGTGTCGACTTATTTTATAATCAATCACCCAGCGTATTCCATTTTTATCTATAAAAGTCCTGTCTAAAATTCCATTAATTAATTTACTATTGACTATTCCGCTGACCGAATATTCATTATGTTGATCATTGTGTTCCTTTGATAAAATCCACTGTCCACGCTCATCATTTAATAAATTTGTAAGAGCATCAATAATGTAATTTATGGCTTTACTCCTTTCGTGGGGTGGCACTCCACGTTGTTGAAGCAACTTTTTAAAATTCCGTTCTTCTGATATTAAGCGTTTTTTTGTCCAATTATCTAATCCATCCTCAGCAATCTCCTGAATTGTTCGGTGCACTACTACACCAACATTTTTGATGGTCTCGCCAGCCCACTCGAATTCTACGAATTCAGAATAATCTTCAATTTGATTTTCTATTGGCGGATACCAAATAGGGATTGCTTTGCTATCTTTTGGCAATCTCCAGCCAGCTTTTAAACGCCTTGTTTTTTGTTCTGGTATTTTATCTTTTAATATAGATTCTTTTTCTTTTTGGTCTGTATTTTTGATAAAATCATTTTTACAAGCAGGCCACAGACATGATAATGATGAGCCCGTAATTGGCTTATCTGGATTACTAGCAACTAAATGTAACTGTTTCATTGCGCGAGTTGCCGCAACGTATAATATTCTTTTGTGTTCGTTACGTTCCTCTCTCTTGTTAATAGCGTCAATAAAATAATATATCGATTTTTTTTCTCCTGGTCTTGGTTTTACGGCTACCAAAGAAGAGCCGGAATATGTCACTAATAAAGGAGATTCAGGTGAACTAGATTGCCGATTCAAACCCGGTAAAATAACGTAATCAAACTCAAGACCCTTAGCCTTATGCATCGTCATTGCTTGTACTAGATTGGTGCTTTCCTCCGGGCTACTTGTAAATGTGGCATGTAATTGGCCAATACGTCTTTTTAACTCCTGTAAATCAACAATCGTTTCACCCTTACTGACCTCTTCGAGTAAAGAAAAATAATCTTTTACATACTGAAGCTTGTTTTTATCTTTCAGTGTTGCAGGGCCGCCTAATCGATACCATAACGCCTCAATTATATCCCTAATGGATGCGCCATATTGTTCAATTGCTATTTGCATGTTTAATTTAAAACTTCTTAATCGCTCTTGCTCATTTTTTGCTAATTCATTAATCAACTCCTTATTGCCAATGCATTGCCAGATTGTTTCCTTCTTATTTTCTTCGCACAAAATACATAGTGATTTCATTGTTAAACCACACCATGGCGCACGAAGACATGCCAACCATGCAACACGATCAGCATGAAAAAGAAAAGCATGTGTCAGAGAAAGTAAATCTTGAATAACGGGATCATCACTAAGCTGATGAATATCAATTGCGTCAAAGGATATTTTTTTTGCTTGTAATGCTGGCAATATATCAACTAAGTGAGAACGATTTCTAACAAGAATGGCAATAGTTTCTTTTTCTGATTTGATTCTTTTTATTTCTTTAATTATCTCAGTAATTTTTTTAGCCTCTTCCTTATTGTCGCCAACAGAATAATGACTAATACAAGTTCTACTTTCTAGTCTCGTTGGTATTGACTCAATAAATGGAACAGCACCCTCTATGAGATTCTCTTCTGGAAAAATTTTGGCAAATTTACCATTCACCCAATTTACAAGATCTGAACTTGCTCTAAAATTTTTACTTATTTTTAATGGCTCAAGGGGGATATTACCAAGACTTCCATCTTTAAAGATTTTAAGAAAAAATCTGACCTCAGCACCACGAAAACGGTAAATCGCTTGCTGTGGATCGCCAACGAGAAATAAGGTCCGTCCGTCTCCTACCGACCATTCACGCGTCAAACAATGTAGTAATCGATACTGTGATTCAGATACATCCTGTACCTCATCGACCAAAAGATGCTTGATTTGATAATCGAGAGTCAGCGCAAGATTTGTCGGGCAATTATCCTCACCAAGTGCATTAACAGCATGTTGTGAGACACCAGTAAAATCGACTAGGTTATGCTCTGAAAAAATTATTTCTAATTGAGCGGCAGTTGTCTTAAGTAACTTCTTAGCCAGTTCAATAAGCTCCCAACCTATCTCCAGAGAATCAACTGAAGGTAAATCATTAATCTTTTGAAGCCTTTTTTCCAATAAGTCGATTTTTTCTAATTTTTCAATCAGACTCTTTACCTTTGCTTTCTCTGTCTTACCAGATACAGGAAAACCTTCTCTTTTAGTAAATTGTTTACGCCAAGTTCCACTCTGAGTTAAAAGCAATGTGCTGACGGCATACCAATAAGCTAAATTATCTACACCGCAATCAGGAAATACTGAGATTGAAGAAATTTTCGTAGCCGGGGCATTTATATTTTTAGCAGCATATCCTAATAATTTAACTAGTTCTTGTTTACACTCTAATGGAAAGATTGTTGCTACCATTTCCAAATCACTTTCTATTAATTGAACTAAATCTTGCTTCATTTTGTCTTGGGAGTATTTCGTACTGACTGGGCGAAGCCATAGATCGCGTGTTTGTAACATCTTGGTAATCGAATTTTTGATTCTCGGTATATTGTTACCAAAGTGTAAAATTATTTCATTAATAGAATGTAAAAACTCTTTATCTTCATTGAATAAATTAAATGTCTCAGTTGTTGCTAACTTATATAAATACTTAGCATCTTCCGTGACATCAGGCTGTGCGCCGAATTTTGCCAATATCGGCATTCGTTGAGTTAAAAAAGTAGCTAACCCGTCGATGGTTTGTATGCGGAAACGATCTGGTGAGTCGAGCAAATGCCACTTTTTCTTCTTGTCCTGTTTCAACACGTCAGTGGCAAACTTAATCCTATCCTCTTCATACTCATTTTTCGGTTTCTTTTTTGTAAGAGCACTTTCCAATGCGTCTTGGATTTGGTTACGCATCTCGGTGCTGGCTTTGCGAGTGAAGGTGATCGCGACGATCTCTTCCGGTGACTCTGCGAGCGAAAGTAATCTTAGGTAACGCTTAACTAATAATCCGGTTTTACCTGAACCGGCGGGTGCTTTGACAATAAATGATTTGTCAGGCTCAATCGCCTTTAATCTCGCCTTTTGATCCTCATCCATTTGACTTTTCATATTCACTTTCCTTAATCCGACATAGACTGCCTAAATGACAGTAAGTACAAGCATCTTTACGAGGAGTCACAGTAGCGCAGCCTTTCCTAAATTCATCCGCGAGATTCCCCAGCACTTTTTCCCAATCATTTAATAATTCTTTTATGTCAAAAATCTTTATTTTCTTTTCTTGAGGCAAAATTTCATCAGTATCAACATATCCATCAAACCCAAATTCACTAGGCTTTAAACAAGCATAAGCTAGCCCACTTAGAGGATATTCAGATGTAATCGCATATAAAGGTAATTGTGGTTCTTTCGGTCTATCTTTTGTCCAGTTATTTTTTGTTACTGCTCCCGTTTTATAATCGATAATTAGATAACGATCTTCGCCCAACTTATCAATGCGATCTATTCGTAAACGAAATTCAATATCGCCAAAGATAACGATTTTTTCTTTTTCTTTTTCATGTACTGTAAACTGTGATCTGTTACATTCAATGGTTAGCCACTCTTTTAATAACCCTTTTAACCTACGCTGCTCTAAGTTAATGAACCAGGGCTTAAATATTTCTGGCTTTCTAATTTTCTGGTTCTCAATAGCCTCGGATATAACAGAGCAAACTATATCGTCTAGTTTTTCATCAGGCATTGATTTGAGATTGTCCAATGTTTCTAATTCTCGCCAGAGATACTCCATAGCACGATGAGCAAGTTTCCCTCGTCCGGCATCATTTAAATCATCATCAGGATCTTCAAAAACTCTTGCATTCAATCGATGTTTTGCAAATGCCCTGAAAGGACAGGCCGACTGATCCTCAAGCAATGAACTACCAGCAGAAACTTTCTGTCCGCTTTCAATAACTGGGGCATTACAATCTTCAATTTCCTCTGTTGCTTCTGGATCAAGCATTCTTTTTCTATAATCATCTTCAGGGGTTTCGTTATATTCTTTTAGTTCATATTTAGATTTAATTAAGGGGCTCAGTCTCAACCTGTTCTCATCGCCCTCCTGTTTTATATAACTAAACACTGAGCTTTTGGCTGACCGAACTAATTCATCAGTAATTTTCTCAGCCATCTGGAGCCGCGACTCAGGGGTCTTGCCTGGAATTGACATCTGACAGGTATAAGGAATAAAACCATAGTGAGCCCCTGATGACAGCCAATTGTCATCACGCGCATTCGTAATCCATAGGAAATCAAACTGTGCGCCTGTTACGCCAGTCATCCCAAGAATCTGTATTGGTGTTTCATAAAGAGCTTTGGGTTGAAAATGAGTCTCAGCCAACATTTTTTTTAAATGAGAAAATGCCGTTTTAAAATCAACAGATTCATCAAATTCGGAAAGACTGCCAAGATTACTTAAAACACCATTCCACTTCTGCAGCGTTTGATGTTCTTCGCTATCTAATTGCTTATTTGGCCAACCGAAAATTGTGAGCCATTCTGTGAAATTTGTAATCCACATTGATAGCTTCATCTTCTTTTTTGCCTGACTTTGAAATGACATATTAAAATTCTCTAGAGATTTAATAAAATTCGCACACTCTTTATTCTTCATGGAACGTAAACGCTCTAAACTAAGTTTTGTTTCACCAAAACTTCTAAGTTTTGCATCAAGTATTGAGCCTCCTTCTGCACGAATGAAAGATGAATTTAATAAGTTAGATAAGTTACTCATTGGAATCTTATTTGCCCCAAGCGAAAGTAAGTTTATCGCGACATGTATCAACGAATAAGTTGATAAGGATTTACCCATCGAGATTGAATAGGGCTTTGGAGATATTGGATCAGATTTGGTCCATTTTTCAGGAGTTAATACAGAACTGAATCCATATTCCAATTTCCCTCTTATTTTATTGATATTCCTGAAGGTAATACCAATTGTTGCGCTACCATTCTCTTTTAGTTTTTCTTTTGCCCAACAAGCTGCAGCATGAATTTCGGAATCTAAATCTTTTTGTATACTAAACGCTATTGATTGATGGCGATCTTTGCCATCAGGTAGATCAATATACATATCTAAATCAATTAATAGTTCTCTGAGTATAGATTGCTGCTTTGTTAATTGATTAAAACCATAAAAGGTTATTTTTTCTAAATGAAAGTTAATTTCTTTAAAATGAGAGGAAACATAATCTGGTAAGCATGCATTATCTAACCAAAAATTTTCACTCTTTTTCTTTTGATATGCATACACCCATTCTTTAAAAGCACTAGCATCTTCAGACAGATCAATATCTTTCGGAAAAATGGGAATATTCCATTCCTTACATAATTTATAACAGCGCATTACTTCTTTTGAGGTTGTATCAGTTCGTAATAAATGAACGTTATATCTTGAACTTTTTATTATTCCCTCCCATAACCACTGCTGTTGATAATCATTTAGGAGTGTCAACGGTTCTTTAGCGGAAAATAATAATTTATCAAAGATAACCTTACACCAGACCTCCCATGGCAAACAATCTGGTGTAATCCAAGAAGTCTTTTCCTTTATTTTTTTTTGTGAAAATTGATATGAAATATGGCGACTTAATCTTTCGGTTGGCGTGACAATCGTAGCGCCATTTTCTATTAGTTGACTAAGCTTGTTATCCATCTATATATAATAGAAATAGATTAGATAACGTTTCCCAAGTTCATCTACTTCAAATAGAGTCAATAAGACTCGGGTCATCAATATAAGGGTTTCGAATTCCTTGAATATCCTCAATTCGATCATTACGCGATTTTTCCTGTTTACTTGGCAAATCTTCCTTATTCCAACGTTTAAGTTCATCAACTAGACTCTTCTTAATTGGAAGTCCATATTGAGTATGCATATAAAAAATTGAACGTGCTATATTGCCACGCGCTAAAGGACGAGGTTCGATAACCTTTAAACTACGTTCAAAATCACAATTATCAAAACGCCAACTTTCTCCATCTACCATGCCATAAGCTGTATTACGTCGGGCAACGCTCGCATCTTGCCAAGCAGGATAAAGATTTTGCATGTCAGCTTCCATGCGAATAAATTTTGAATTCTTTTTAAGTCTGCATTGACGTCGACTTTCGCAATTTAAAAATTCTAGCATCCGCCTTATAGGGTAAATATGCTCTATTACAAACAGATGTTCTTCATTTGCACTAAGAGAATTTTCGAAACGGTAACCACAATAAAGAGACCACCCTCCGCCAGGATAGAGATGATTCCAAAAAATATTTTCTGAAATTTCATCATAATCCTCAATAGGTGGTGTCTCGCTATAACTGAAATTTAAGAATACAGTTATAAATAAAAATGAAATTGTACGTATTATCAGTTTCATAACATTCTTATTATACTCTATGCTATTATCAATTTTCTATTATTAAAATTAAATGGTAAAAATATCAATACTATTCTTAAATTTTGTAACTAAATGATTATTTACCAAGTTATCAAAAATGATGCTATCGCGCTATAAATTAATACGTATTATAACTTATGCATTATTTTATTTTGTCCTTATAAATATAAATGGGTGTTCGAAAGAATCATCGAAGCTTAAACAAATAAAATCGAATGGGATCTTACGTATTGCATTAGTAGCTGATCCTCCACACTACTTCCCTAATAAAGTTAAAGAAAGGGGGTATAATTTTGAATTGGCATCTCACTATGCAGCATCGATTGATGTCGAATTAGAAATTATTAAAACTAATACGAATAATGAAATGATTTTTCTTTTAGATCAAGGAAAAGTTGATATAGGAATTCTAGGTAGCTCACCAGAATTTAATCAGAAAAATATTAAAAATGCTGTCACTTATAATAATAGTAAATGGTATGTAATAGGTAGCCGAGCTAACAGACAATTACCAAAATCAATTGATAGCATTGAACCTAACACAATGATCGTAGCTAATAGAAGTAATGCTTCATTTATACTGCACAGCATAAAGGAAGATTATCCATCACTTCTCTGGGATGAATTAAAAAACACTAATGTTCGAGATATCTTAGAAAGAATTAATGAAAATCACTCTAAAATTAGCATAATTAGTGAAGATACCTATACCTACTATCAATATTTATTTCCCGAAACCAAGAAAATTTTCGTTATGCCAATCAAATACCCATCTAGATGGCTTGTAAAAAATAACAATAATTTACCTTTTCTCTATTCAATTCACTCATTTTTTAATACATATAAACAAAATGGAAAATTAGAAAAAATCGGTAAAGCCTACTACGAGCATCTCAATGCTTTTGATTATATTGATATTCGTTACTATTTAAGACGAATTAATAAAAAATTGCCGAAATATAAAAAATACTTCGTAGAAGCCGCAGAAAATAATGCTTTAGATGCGCGTATTATTGCTGCGGTGAGCTATCAAGAATCCCATTGGAATAGAAAAGCACGCTCACCAACAGGAGTTCGGGGAATGATGATGCTAACACTAGATACGGCTAAAAGAGTTGGCGTAAAAAACCGTCTCAATGCTAAACAAAGTATTTTTGGTTGAGCAAAATATTTAAAAATACTATATAGGTCACTAAGTAATACTATTAATGAGCCTGATCGCCTGTGGTTTGCATTGGCCGCATATAATATTGGCTTGGGTCATGTAGAAGATGCTCGCACAATAACCAAATCACAAGGAGATAATCCAAATAGTTGGGTTGATGTTAAAAAACATATGCCAAAACTAAGTCAAAAAAAATGGTATAAAAAAACAAAATATGGATTCGCAAGAGGACATGAGCCTATTGAATTCGTAAGAAGAGTAAGACGATATTATGATATTTTATACCTCTATCGACAGGAAGGATTATTCTAGAAAACAGATAATTAAAAAAATGACAGAATCATCAAATTTAAAAGGCTTTGAAAAACTTTTCCCAGATACAATAATTAATGCAATTGAATCGCTAGATTATATTCCAGACAAAAGGATCCTATTACTAAATAGCTTTGAAAATCGTGTCTACCGAATTGGCATCGAAAGTAAATCTCCTATTATCGCAAAATTTTATCGTGAGAATCGTTGGGCAAATGAAACCATTCAAGAGGAACATCAATTTACATTAGAATTAAAAGATTCAGGTATTCCTGTAATTGCTCCGCTTGTTATTAATAATAACACTCTGTTTGAATTTGAAAATTATCGTTTTTCGATTTATCCATGTTTTGGTGGATATGCGCCTGAATTGGATAATTCAGAGCACTTAATGCAATTAGGTTTAATATTAGCGCAATTACATAATATAGGAGATATGAATGCATTCGAAAAAAGACAAAAACTAACAATTCAAACTTATGCAAAAAAGCCAGCTGAATATTTACTAGAAAATAATTTTATACCTACCGATCTAGAAGATGCCTACTCAACACTTATTAATGACATAATTAAACGAATTACAAATAGCTTTGAAAAAGCGGGGGATTTTAAAACACTAAGGATACATGGAGACTGCCATAATGGTAATATGCTAACTCGTGATGAAAAATTCTTTTTTTTAGATTTTGATGACGCATGCTCAGGCCCAGCCATACAGGATATTTGGATGTTTCTATCTGGTGATCGTGATTATATGAGTGCCAGATTAAATGATTTCATGGATGGTTATATGAAATTTAGGAAGTTTGATGCCTGTGAGTTACATTTGATAGAAGCTCTTAGAACTATGAGAATTATTCATTATGCTGGTTGGCTTGCTCAGCGTTGGGATGATCCGGCTTTCCCAATTGCATTTCCATTTTTTAACACTCAACAATATTGGCAAGATCAAATATTAAGTTTGCGAGAGCAAGCTGCTCTAATGGATGAGCCACCTTTGATTTTGAAATAAAATTAATAAAAGATAACTAATAATGTCGACAATTGTAAGTGAAAAAAAACTACTTCAAGAAGAATCTAACATACGTACGAATAAAAAGGCATATGATTGGAAATATATTATTGAGGTTGCAAAAAAGCATAAGAAACAATTAATTTTAGCAAACTTAATCGCCATTGTTGCGACTATCGCAAGTATACCTGTCCCCTTATTACTTCCGCTTTTAGTTGATGAAGTACTATTAAATAAACCTGGTGTTGTCGTACAAACTATTAATAGTATTACGCCATCATTATGGCATGAACCATTACTTTATATTCTGTCAATTCTTGTACTTACCTTGTTATTACGCATATCTTCATTGGTGCTTAGTGTTTTTCAGACAAGGCAATTTACCATTATTTCAAAAGATCTTATTTATCAAATACGTCGTTCACTTTTATCAAAACTAAATAAAGTTTCAATGACAGAATATGAAACGCTAGGTAGTGGAACAGTTACTTCGTATTTTGTAACGGATCTCTCCACTGTTGATGAATTTGTTGGGACTACAGTTAGTAGGCTCTTGATAGCTGTTCTAACAATTATTGGTGTGGCTATAATTTTAATTATAATGCATTGGCAAATTGCAATATTAATACTCTTTGCTAATCCAATCGTAATTTATTTTACTAAAATATTAGGGAAACATGTTAAAGAATTAAAGAAAAAAGAAAATTCAGCCTTTGCTATATTTCAACAATCACTGACTGAAACACTTGACTCAATTCATCAGATACGTGCTAGCAATAGAGAAAAGCATTACTTTAAAAGAGTTATTGAAAATGCCAGAAATGTGAGAGAGCATGGTATAAACTTTGAATGGAAAAGTGATGCTGCAAATCGTTTAAGTTTTGTTGTATTTTTATTTGGTTTTGATATTTTCAGAGCAGTATCAATGATGATGGTTATTTTTTCTGGATTATCAATTGGACAAATGTTCGCTGTATTCGGTTACCTTTGGTTTATGATGGGCCCAGTGCAAGAAATACTTAATATTCAATATGCCTATTACAATGCTAATGCTGCTCTAGGCCGAATTAATAATTTGTTAACACTTGAACAAGAACCAAACTACCCTCATACCATCAACCCGTTTAAAAACAAAAATACTGTTGCAATTAATATTTCTGATTTACGTTTCGCCTATGGTGATAATTCAGACGTTTTAAATGGTATTGAACTTGAAATTAAAGAGGGTGAGAAAGTTGCATTAGTGGGTGCGAGTGGTGGTGGAAAATCAACATTAGTACAAGTATTAATCGGTCTTTATCCTGCTAAGAGTGGTAATATCTTTTATGATGATGTACCAGTAACGCGTATCGGTCTAGATATTGTTCGTGAACATGTAGCCACCGTTTTGCAAAATCCAGCTCTTTTCAACGATAGTATAAAAATCAATCTGACATTAGGACGTGACCTCAAAGATCAGGAACTATGGCAGGCGCTTGAAATTGCACAATTAAAAGAAACTGTTGAACGACTCCCTAATAAGCTCAATACAATTGTGGGTCGTCAAGGTATACGATTATCTGGCGGTCAACGTCAACGCCTGGCAATAGCTAGAATGGTGCTTAGTAAACCTAGTGTAGTAATTCTGGATGAGGCAACTTCAGCATTAGATGCCGAAACGGAATATCATCTCCATACAGCGCTTTCTGATTTCCTGATCAATAAAACAACCATTATTGTTGCACACCGACTAAGCGCTATTAAACAAGCTAACCATGTCTATGTGTTTGAGGCCGGGAAAATAGGAGAACAAGGTACACACCACGAATTACTCACTCAAGACGGCCTTTACGCAAAATTATACGGTGTCAGACAATCACACACATAATAATGCAGCATGATTTCTATAGTTTCATTATTTTTTGGCAACTATTTTAGGTATAACATTAACATATGGCTGTTTCAAATTAATTCGAGTATTTCATTTAAGCTTTTAAAAACAAAACTTGGTTTGTAACTAAACTTATCATAATTTTTATTCAATCTATTTACCCAAATAGACTGGTAACCAAAAATACCTGCCCCCGCCACATCCCAGGCGTTTGAACTGAAGAAACAAATATTTTCTGGTTTATAATTATATTTTTTCAAGGGTATTTCATAAACTCTTGGATCTGGTTTATAAATTTTTATTTCTTCAATCGAAAAGAGATCATCAAATACATTATCTAGATCATTAATTCTTACTAGTTCATTAAGTAAATCTGGAGTTCCATTAGAAAGGATTGCTAATTTTTTATTTGTTGATTTCAATATTTCCAAAGTTTTTTTAACTTCTTTATATGATTTGAGTTTTTTATATAATTCTAACAACTCGTTTCTTAATCCTAGTTCTATATTAAAAACCTTCATTGAGTGATCTAGTGAATCTTCAGTTATTTTCCAAAAATCTCTGTGACTTCTCATTAAAGTTCTTAACCAAGTATATTCAAGTTGGGTTGTTCTCCAAAAAATAGAGAACATTTCCCATTTACTGCCAATTTTGTTTTTGCAACTTTCAGCAGCACTATTTACATCAAATAAAGTACCGTATGCGTCAAATATAAAAGCATTTATATTTTTTAATTTCATAATTAAAATAAATAATATAAT
>PVBE012323731.1_pt1 | contig 12567 bp, 7 predicted proteins | sample 1631181 | NCBI WGS metagenome assembly PVBE01 (sample SAMN08397723, study PRJNA350692) | Marine metagenome, whole genome shotgun sequencing project. | isolation source: water | place: Pacific Ocean | collected 2012-04 | reverse complement strand
CCGCTACGGCGCGGGCGTCGAGGCCGAGGCGCGCACCATCCTCGCGTCGATCCGCGCCGGGGAGGACCCGGAGTCGCTGGGCAATCCCTTCTTGCGCGGCAGGCGTTTCGGGCTGCGCACCGAGACCGACTACGCCGGGGTGTTCGGCCCGACGTTCGCCGGCGCGCTCGCCGGACTCCCGGTCGGCCAGTGGAGCGAGCCGGTGGCGTCGAGCTACGGCGTGCACCTCGTGCGGATCGACCGGCGCGAAGAGCCCCGGGTGCCAGAACGCGACGAGGTCGCCGACTATGTCCGAGGGCGAATCGGCGCGACGCGCGCGGCGGAGGCCAACGACGCGGCGATCCAGGCGATCCGCGATCGCTACGTCATCGTCCGCGAGGAATAGATGGCGGCGCGCGCTCCATCACCCGGCCACGCGGCGCCCGCCCCGTCGCTCCGACGCCGCCTCGGGCTCGGTCTGCATCTGACACCCGCGGCCCTGGTGCTCGCGGTGCTCATCGGCCCGGCTGCCGCGCAGGCCCACGAGTTCCGCCCGGCCCTTCTCGACATTCAATGGGTCGACGATGTCGCATTCGACGTCGCGTGGAAGTCGCTCGCAGGCAACGACACCGCGCACGGGCAGCCGGCCTTTGCCGAAGGATGCACCGTCGCCGACAGCTCCAGCGAGCGTTCGGACGCGGGCGCGATCGGCGCCGCCACCGGAACGACCGAGCTCTTCCGCGCCCGCGTCTCCTGCCCCGACGTCTCGCCGATCGTCGTCACCGTACCGCCGGACCCGAGACGCGCCGAGGTGGTCGTCCGCGTCCGCATCCCCGACGGCACCGAGATCCTGGACACCCTGCCCCGCGGCGCCCTGACCTACGCCCTCCCCGCCGGTGCCGCACCGGAGACGACGGGCGTCTTCGCCCGCTACCTCGTCCTCGGCGTCGAGCACATTCTCGCCGGCTGGGACCACCTGCTCTTCGTCCTCTGCCTGATGCTCGTCGTCCGCCGCCCCGGCGCCCTCGTCCGCGCCATCACCGGCTTCACCGTCGGCCATAGCATCACCCTCGCCCTCGCCACTCTCGGGGGACTCTCGCTACCCGGGCCGCCGGTCGAAGCCACCATCGCCCTCAGCATCATCTTCCTCGCGCGCGAGGTCGTGGCCCTCGCGGGGAGTGCGCGCGCGGGAGTCGCTGCCTCGCACCCGGGCGCGGTAGCGGCGGCTTTCGGGTTGCTGCACGGGTTCGGTTTCGCGGGGGTGTTGGCGGCACTCGGGATCCCGGCGGGTGCGCGGGCGATGGCGCTGTTGTCGTTCAACGTAGGCGTGGAGCTCGGGCAGCTGGCGTTCGTGGTCGTGGCGCTCGGCCCTCTGGTCGGTCTGGCCCGGCTCGGGGGGGATCGTCTGTCCCGTACGCTTCCTGCTTACGGTGCTGGTATCATCGGCGCATACTGGTTGGTCGAGCGGGTGCTCGCATTCGGAGGTTCGTGATGTCGATGGCGTGGGTCGCCTGGGGTTCGGTCGTGCCGCAGCGCCGAGTGTGGGTCCCGACCCTCGTCGCGATTCTCGCCTTGGGCATGGGCGCTTGCGGCGGTGACGGCGACGGCGACGACGGCGCTGGAGACACCGATGTTCTCGACGTCGGGGGCGACGCGCGTGACGGCGGCGTCGACGACACGGGGGACGCCGGAGGGGGGGACGTGACCCCGGACGCGGCGGCCCTGGTCTACACCGAAGAGCGGGCGGTGTGCGCGGACCGCAACCCTGAGCGCAATCTCTACTTCGGCGACCTTCACGTCCACACCGCGCTCTCGTTCGACGCCTGGGTCATCGACACCCGCGCGACGCCGGCGGACGCGTATTCGTTCGCGCGGGGCGAGACGTTGCTCTTGCCGCCGCTCGACGACAGTGGCGAGGGCACGCAGCCGCTTGCGCTCGACCGGCCCCTCGACTTCGCCGCGGTGACCGACCACTCGGAGTACCTCGCGGAGATCGACGCCTGCACGACGGAGGGTTCGCCGGCGTACGACACCCCGACCTGCCGGAGCTACCGGATCGCCGACCAGAACACGATCATCCAGGTCGGCGGGCGGCTGACGAACCCGCGCCCGTCGCGCTTCGCGGACATCTGCACCGAGATCGACTGTCCGGCGCGCGCCGGGGTGGTCTGGGAGCGGATCCAGGAGCAGACCGAGGCCGCCTACGACCAGTCGGTCCGGTGCGCGATCACGGCGTTCCACGCCTACGAGTACAGCGCGGCGACGGGCATCTCGAACCTGCACCGGAACGTGATCTTCCGAAACGACCGGGTGCCGGAGTTCCCGACCTCGTATTTCGACGAGCCGACGCCGACGGGGCTGTGGGATCGTCTCGAAGCGGACTGCCTCGACGCGGGCGACGGTTGCGACGTGCTGGCGATTCCGCACAACTCGAACTGGGCCAACGGCAACCTCTTCGCCCTCGACGAATTCTACGCCGGGTCGGCGGACGAGCAGCGGGCTGCCGCCGAGCGGCGGGCGGCCCTCGAGCCGCTGGTCGAGATCTTCCAGCACAAGGGCGACTCCGAGTGTGTGAACGGGCTGCCGTCGACGGGCGCCGAAGAAGACCCGCTGTGCGACTTCGAGAAGCTGCGCTCCGGTCGACTGGAGGACTGCGGAGACGACACCGGCACCGGCGCGATGGCCGGACTCGGCTGCACATCGCGCCTGGACTTCGTTCGCTACGTGTTGCAGGCGGGTCTGGCGGAGGAGGCGCGGCTCGGAGTGAACCCCTACCGACTCGGAATCACCGCGGCGACGGACACGCACAACGGCACGCCGGGGGCGGTGTCCGAGTCGGGTTATCTCGGTCACTTCGGGAGTGACGAGGCGACCCCGGAGACGCGCCTGGCGCCGACCGGGCTGACGCCGGGTGGGTTCGTGTTCGGCCCCGGGGGGCTGATGGCGATGTGGGCGCAGGAGAACTCTCGGGACGCGTTGTTCGACGCGATGCGGCGGCGCGAGGTCTACGGCACGAGCGGCCCACGCATGGCGGTGCGCTTCTTCGGCGGCTGGGACTATCCGACAGACCTCTGCGACGCCGCGGACCTCGTCGCGCGCGGGTACGCCGACGGGGTTCCGATGGGCGGGGAGCTTCCGAGCGTGGCGGCGTCTGCGGGGGAGGCGGGAGACGACGCTGGCCCCACGTTCGTCGCCAGCGCGATGGCCGATGTCGGCGGTGAGAGCACACCGCTCGAGCGCATCCAGATCATCAAGGGCTGGCTCGGCGCCGACGGGGTGCTCCGCGAGCGGGTCTTCGATGTCGTCGGCGAGCCACTCCCGGACACGGCGCTCGACCTCGACACGTGCGAGCCGCCGGGCGGTCCGGCGTCGCTGTGCACCGTCTGGCGCGACCCGGAGTTCGATCCGGCGGAGCGTGCGTTCTACTACGCCCGGGTCGTCGAGGCGCCGACCTGCCGTTGGAGCCATCGCCTTTGCCTGGACCTGCCGGCCGAGGGGCGCCCGGAGAACTGCGACGATCCGGATGTGCCGCGCTCGGTTCGCGAGCGCGCATGGACTTCGCCGATCTGGTACCGTCCGGACCTGTGAAGCGTACAGACGACAAACCGAACGCGTCGTCGGCGTCGACGGCGCGCGGGTCGCGCCCGTTGCTGATCCTCGATCTCGGTCGGGTCCTGGTCGACGTCCGGTTCTCCCGCTTCGGCGACCGGATTGCCCAGGTCTCCGAGCGGTCCGCGGACGAGGTCATCGCGCGATGGGGAGATGGCGAGGAGAAGCACGACCTCGATCGTGGCGTCCTGGCCCCGGAGCGCTTCGTGTCGAAGGTGGCGTCGTGGGCGGCGGCGCCGGCGCTCGACGTCGACGTGGTGCGAGACGCGTGGTGCGGCATCTTCGACCCGCTTCAGGGAGCCGAGTCCTTCCTGGCCGAGCTCCCGGCGTCGGTCGACGTCTGGATCCTGTCGGACACGGACCCGCTGCACACCGAGCGTTGGCTGGGCGACCATCCGTACCTTGCCCGAGCCGAGCGCCTCTTCCTCTCGTGTCGCCGGGGCAAGCTGAAGCGCGACCCCGGGGGGTTCTCGGAAGTCGTCGAAGCCGCCGGCACCCGCCCCGCCCTCTTCGTCGACGACCTGGTCGTCAACGTCGACGCCGGCCAGCGCGCAGGCCTGGAGTCCGTGCTCTTCCGCGGCTGGCAACAGGACGGTGACAGCCTGCGGACCTGGGTGGCCTCGCGGGCCGTCGATCAGCCTCCGGAAGCACCATCGGGGTCGGCAAAAGAGAGTTGACAAGGCTGGCGCCGGAGTCGTACAAGGCGCCTCCCATGCGGGAATAGCTCAGCTGGTAGAGCGCGACCTTGCCAAGGTCGAAGTCGCGGGTTCGAGTCCCGTTTCCCGCTCTGAACACGGCCCTGAGGAGACTCGGGGCCACGGTCGTTTTTGGGGGGGCTTGAGAGCCGCGGTGGAGCGCCCTGGTCCGCCACGCACCATCCGACGCAGCTCTCGTCGCAATCCTCTGGCATGCGCGCGTTCGGCTACGGCGTGAGATACCTCGCGGCGAGAAGAAGCGTCGCGCTCCCCTTCGGATCACTGCTCGACCCGAATCGGATCCGCGTCGACGATCGTGAACTCGACCCTCCGATTCAACGACCACCCGAACGGATCGTCCGCGTAGGAGAGGGGCATCGATTCCCCGTAACCGCGGGTCGCCAACCGATCCGCGTCGATGCCTACGGCGGTCAGGTACCGGCGCACGGCCGCGGCCCGCATCTCCGACAGAGCCTGGTTGTACTCCGCGTCGCCGCGCGCGTCCGTGTGTCCGTCGATCCGCACGGCGCGAATCTGAGGGTAGGCATCGAGCAGGTCCGCGACATCGTCGAGGACGTCGAGCGACTCGAGGAGCATCACGTCGCTATCTGTCTCGAACCTCACGTGTTCGTGGATGACGATCTGGCGCTCCACCACCTCGACGCGATGTTCGTCCGGGCACCCGTCGTCGTCGTCCACGCCGTTGAAGACCTCGGGCTCCCACGGGCACGCATCCGCGGCGTCGGGCAGTCCGTCGCGGTCGGCGTCGTTCGTCGTCGCGCCGTAGATCGCAGCCCGCGTTCGTGCGTAGCGTTCGCGGGTCACCTCGACGTACGGAACGCACTGCTCTCCGAGGACGTGGGAGTCATCGACCGCTCCATCCGCGACGAGCGAAAGCGCGCGAACAGCGGCGTCGGTCAGCCCGAGGCGTCCGCGCGCCTCCAGGGCAAGCGACGCGAGTGAGATCCGCATGAGGGCACGCACACCCAGGCCGGGTCCGGCGCGGTAGGCTGGCCCGACGTTCTCCGGCATCGCGAGCTCGCCCGCCAGCAGAGCTACGACGGCGCCTCGATCCTCGGGGGCCGGCACGACATCGTCTCGCAGGCCGGCCAACATCACGACCGCTCGCGCCCGATCGCGCTGATGGATCCGATGTGCGCGGTCACGATCGTAGACGATTCCGGGCCGGGGGGCGCTGCGTGACAGTCGGTATCAATCGCTGGGGAATTCGACCAGGAACCGGTCGAGCGCCACGGCCGCCGCCGCCGGGCGGCCGCCGAGCACATCGAGCCACGCGCCGAGCATCAACGACCTCGCCGCCATGGACTCGTCGTGCGCAGACTCGGCTCGGTAGATCCACTCGCGCGCGCCGTCGAAGTCGCACCCGTGCATACGAGCCTCGGCGACCAGGTACGCGGCTCGACTCAGGTTCGACACACCCTGCTCGAAGACGACGCGGGCGATCGTCTCCGCGGTCTCCGCGTCGCCGTCCTCGTAGAGAGCGCACGACGCGTGGATGTTGAGGATCCCGCTCTCGTTGTACGGGTTGCCGGCGAAACCGGGGTCGACCAACGAGAGCACGGCCTTGGCGGCGTCACACCGCACCTCGGACGCCAGCTCAGTCGCGTATTCGCACCGCGCGACGTTCCCGACCGGGATCTCCAGGTCGTAGAGTCGACGCACATCCTCTTCGCGCCTCAGCTGGGAGTTCGCCGCACAGCCCACCAGTCCACACACGATCGCCGCGGCTACGGCCAGCAGCAACCTGCGACTCTCGCGCCACCCAACAGAGGGCGTGACGTGTGCCGACAGGTCTCCCGAGAGCTCGGCACGACGCGATCCGGCAGCAGGGGTGAAAGCACGACTCGGCGCCACACGGCGGAGCAGGCTCGCGCGCAGAGTCTTGTGGCATCGGTGCACAAACCCTCCCGGAGACCGTCCAGACGGTAGCAGGGCCGTAATCTGGCGCCAGCCCCATCCGTGCGGTCCGGTGGTCGCGCCTGTGCGGCGTGTCGGGCTCGCTCCCTACCAGGTACCGCTCCAGTTGCCCCGGCCGTCGCACACGAAGACGAGGTAGAAGTCGTCGTTGTCGTCGACGTCGCCGTTCATGTTCAGCACCGGTGACGCCGAGTCCGGCGTCATGCGCACGCAAACCTGACGGCGGGCCGAGCCGCCGTTGTTGTCGGCGTAGCGGAGGCAGATGCTGCAGTCGGCGAAGCTGATGTCCCCCGTCACGGAGAGCGCGCCGCTGACCGTGTCTCCGGTCGCGTTGACGTAGCGGCCGTCGGTGTAGCCCGCGTCGAGCGAGACCGTCACGTCTCCGGAATCGCTGCCACCGGAGAGGCCCGTGCCCGCGGTTACGCTCTCGATGTCCCCACCGGAGTCGTCGTCGGTCTCGCAGGTGACGGAGCCGTCGGCGGCGATCTCGCGGATGGAGCTGCCGTCGGGGCAGGAGCTGCCCACGCGGCGCTGCATGAGCGCCGTGTTGGCCGCCAGCGAGACGCTGCCCGACGCACCGCCGCCGGTGAGGCCGAAGCCGGCCGTGACCTGCTCGATGTAGCCGTTGTTGTCGACCATCGAGTCCACGGTCGCTTCGGTGAGCTGGGTGTCGTCGTCCACGCCGTCCGCGAAACCGGCCGGCACCCCCGACAGGTCGTCCCAGGCCACGGCGGTGAGGTAGCCGTTGTCACCGACCATCGCATCGACCTCGAGCTCGGTGAGCTGCGTGTCGTCGTCCACCTCGTCCGCGAAGCCCGCGGGGACCCCGGTCAGGTCGCCCCACGCCACTCCGGTGAGAAAGCCGTTGTCGCCGACCATCGCGTCGACTTCGAGCTCGGTGAGCTGCGTGTTGTCGTCCACGTCGTCGGCGAACCCGGCGGGCACGCCGCCCAGCTCGTCCCAGTCGTGGCCGTGCAACGGGTCGGCGTAGAGGCCCTCTGTCGCACCGACGGCCTCGTCGACGATGTCGGTCACGAAGTAGCCGTCGAGGGTGTCGGCGTCGCCGGAATACGCCGAGACGGCGGCGTAGGGCGCGGTGGCCAGCGCGAAGAGATCCATCTCGCTGTCGCCGTCGACCGCGACGCCGACGAACACCTGGGGGTGCTGCGCAAACATGATGGGGTCGATGGGGTCGCCGGCGCCGAGGTACGCGGTGAAGACCCCGCCGACGAATGTGACGTCCATCGTGTCCGACCAGAGCCCCTCGGTGCCGTCTGGGTCGGCGTAGAGGGTGAAGTCGACGGGCAGGACACCGTCGACCGGCTCCCCATCGAGATCGTAGAGCGTGCCCTGGATCGGCATGCGCGACGGCACCTGGGCCACCGCGGGGACGGCGATCGTGACGCAAAGGGCGATGGTCAACGGTAGCGAGCGCATAGTCTCAGCTCGGTCATGGGTCGGTCAGGTAGGGGGCTGTCCCGACGTTGAGTCGGAACCTCTCGCTCTCCAACGGCGGCGTCGTCGGACCCACCGGGCTGGAGACCTCGAGCGTGAAGCGGGAGCTGGAGACGCGGCCACCACCGGCGGATCCGGCGAGGCGTTGTGGGCAGCTCCCGTCTTCGATGCACGTGATCGGCGCTACGCAGAGTTCGGCTTCGCACAGGCCGGTGGCACAGTCTTCGGGGTCGACGCAGGGGAGCCCGACGGCGTAGCAGCGCTCGCCTTCGTCGGTCCGGTCGTCGCAGTCGTTGTTCAAGCCGTCGCAGACCTCCGGGGCACCGGGATAAACCGTCGGCTGCCGGTCGTCGCAATCACCGGCGGGCTGGTCCGCGCGCGCCTCGCCCTCGTCGTCGCAGTCTTCGTCGAGAGAGACGACCGCGCCGGCGCCCGGAGGCCGATACCCGTCGTCGTCGGCGTCCTCGAAACAGAACTCGGTGTCGTCGCAGTTCTGGTCGACACCGTCGCCGGGGATTTCGCCCGCCCCCGGACGGACCGACGCATCGTCGTCGTCGCAGTCCGATGCGTTCTCCACGTATCCGGGGGGGCGCGCGCAGTCGCTCAATGCCTCGGCTGCGTCGCTCCCGAAGGTGTCGCCGTCAGCGTCGGGGAAGTAGTCGATGAGCGTGAGATCCTCGTCCTCGTCGCCATCGCATTCGTTGTCCAGACCGTCGCAGATCTCCGCGGTCGCGAGCACCTGCCCGATGCACGCGGAGAAACCCCCGTCGGTGCACGTCTGGTAGCCCAGCGCACACTCGCCGACCCCGGCCAGCGCGACGTCGCCGTCGTAGCACTCGCGGCTCAACGCTGCGCCGTCATCGTCTTCGTCGACGTCGCCATCGCAGTCGTTGTCCCGTGCGTCACACACTTCGGCGGAGGCCTCCTCGATCTGCTCGCACTCGACCAGCCCGCCGACGCAGCTCGTTTGGCCCGCCTCGCAGACCCCGGCGAACCCGGTGCGGCACGTGCGGCCGACATTGATGGCCGCCTCGTCGACGTCACCATCGCAATCGTTGTCCAGGCCATCGCAGATCTCGTCGGCGGAGCCGTGTGTGTCGGCGTTTTCCTCGTCGCAGTCGCGCCCCAGGCAACCGGGGCCGATTCCGTGCTCGTCGCCGTCCGGGTCGATGCACAGGTCGACCGGCAGGCAGACCCGCGTGGCGTCCCCACCCGACTCGGTGAGGAGCACGCAGTCGAAATCACGTGGACACGCTGCGTCACCGACGCAGGGCGACGTGCACACGCCCCCTCCATCGCCAGGAACGACATCGGCGCAGAGGTTCGACAGGCAGTCCGCGTCCTCGTCGCAGGGCTCACCCAGGTCGGCCCCGGCGGGTGGTGCGTCCGTCGTGTCCGGCAACGGGGGCAGATCCGTACCGGCGTCGGTGTCGGCGGCCCCACCATCCCGACCGCTGTCGTCGATCAGGTGGACATCGTCTCCGGCGGCGCCGGCGGCGCGATCCGGAGACGAGCATGCCGACACGAGCAGGACGACACTCAGCACGACCAGGGCGATGGAGACACCGCGCGAAGACATGCGGGGGACTTTAACACGCCCTCGGCCCGTCACGACAGAGGCGCCTTGCACCGTTCGGAGCCGTCGAACCCCGACGGAGGTCGCCCCAACGCCGCGCATCTCCCGACTCCGAACCCCTCGCCGGGTCATTCGCCCGCGTCTCCGACGTGCAGTCACACCGTGGCCCGAGAGAGGGCCTACCGCGCAGGCTCGCGCGCCCGAGGCCAAACGCGCGCGCACCGACGCGGTGCCCTCGCCGGCATCGGCAAATCCCCGGGCTACCCCAACGAGGCCTCCCCGATGAAGAACACCTTCCGACTTTTCGCCGCGCTCTCCGTCGTCGCCGCCCTCCTCTCCTTCGGCCTCGGATGCGCCGACGAGCTGGCCGAGGAGTCGTGCTCGGAGTGCACGGGTGATCTCCAGACCGCCTGCGAAGACGCGATCGCCGACTGCATTCGCGACGACGATCTGACCACCGCCGAGTGCACCGACATCGGCGAAGCCCTCTGCACCGCGCAACCCGTCCAATAGCGGACATCCTTCCGGCGGGAGCGAAGCGACGATCGCGGGCGATCAGGGAGCGGCGAACCCAACCGAGATTACATAGCTGCCGATGCCGACGCCGCCGAAGCCGCGAACCTCGACCTCGTAGTCGCCGATGCCGATGGTGGATTCGAGGAACGAGCAGAGCCCTGTACCGCTGTCGTCGTTCGTACCCACGACCGAGCGCACGCCTTCGCCGTCGATGCTCGACAGGGTCAGAAACGTGTCGCCGGGGCAACCGCCCGCGCCGTCGCTCGTCTCGAGCACCACCGCGATGCTCGCGGCATCGACGCTGAATCGGAACAGGTTGCTGCTGCCGGCCGGAAAGCCCCCGGCGAAATCGCCGCCGCCGGTCGCGTCGATCCAGGCGTCGTAGACGAGCGTCACGTCGTCGACCGCTGACCCGCCGAAGCCGCGCACGTGCAGTGCGTAGGACCCGGGACCGAGCTCGAGGCTCAGCACCGAGCAGAACGACCTCCCCCCGTCGTCATCGGCACTGACGGACACCGGCCCATCCTCACCGTCGAGCCGGAAGATCTCGATGACCGTGTCGATGGCGGCGGCGTCGCACCCTTCGCCAACGGTCTCGAAGAACACGTTCGTGGGGTCGTGGCCGACCGAGAACGTGAACACGTCGTAGGCGTCTTCACCGAAGCCGGCGGAGTACTCTCCGGTGGTGCCGAGGGCCGTGTCGACCGTGCACACCGCGGAGCAGCCGTCATGGTCGTCCGTGTTGGCGTCATCGCACTCCTCACCGTCGGAGAGGATGCCGTCGCCGCAGCCGGGGTCGGCGAACATCAGGTCGACGAAGTAATCGTCGATGGCCGCGCCGCCCGATCCCGTGACGTCGAGCTCGTAGGTCCCGGGGTCGAGAATGAGGCCGAGCGCCGAGCAGAAGCCAGGGCCGCTGTCGTCGTCTGCGCCAACCGACTCGCGGACCTCGCCGAGCCGGAAGAGCTCCATGTAGGTGTCGCCGGGGCAACCGCCCGCGCCGTCGTCGGTCTCCGCCGAGAACGCCAGCCTACCTTCCACGACGAAGCGGAAGTGGTCGGCGTGGTCCGTCGTGAAACCACCGGCGTAGAGGCCGTCGCCGGCCGTCTCGACGTAGTCCTCGACGATCAGCGTGTACGCATCGACCGCGTCGCCGGCGAATCCGTCGACCTGCAACACGTGCAGACCCGGATCCATCGCCAGGTCGAGGCGCGAGCAGAGCCCGGTGAAGTCGTCGTTGGAGGCGAAGAGGTCGAGGTCTCCCGTGACGGGATCGACCGTGTAGAGGAACAACTGCGTGTCGAAGTCACCGCACAACGTCTCGGCGGTGAACGTGGCGTCCGGCTCGTGGACGCGGAAGTAGTAGTGGTCCATCTCCTCGGCGCCGAAGCCGCCGTCGTAGTCGCCGCCACCGTCGATCGCCGTCTCGGTCTCGCACGCGTTGCTGCAGCCGTCACCGGGGAGGAGGTCGCCATCGTCGCAATCCTCGCCATCCTCGAGCAGCGTGTTTCCACACACGTCCTCGATGATGCACTCGAAGTTGCAGCCGTCGCCGTCATCGTTGTTCCCATCGTCGCACTGCTCGCCGAGAGCGGGCTGGAGCGTGCCGTCGCCGCAGAACTCGACGACGCAGACGTCGTTGCAACCGTCGCCGGGGGTCGTGTTCCCGTCGTCGCAACCCTCGCCATCCTCGATGAATCCGTTGCCGCACAGGGCATCGGTCCCGAAGGCGACGCTCAGCAGGTAGGGAATGAGGTCGCCGCCGACGAAGCCCTCGACCTGCAGCTCTTGAGCTCCAGCATCGAGGTCGAGCTCCAGGAAGGAGCAGAGGCCGGCGCCGCCGTCATCGTCGTCGTCCACGGGATCGCCAGCGCCGGTGACCAGCCAGAACCGCGTGTCGTCTTCGCAGCCGTCGTCATGGCTGGTCTGCATGCGCACGTGCTCCGTCGCGTCGAGGGTGAACCGGTAGTAGTCGAACTCGTCGTCGTTCGTCGCACCGTGGAACACGCCGCCGAGGTCGATATCGACCCAGAGGTCGGCCGTGAGCACGAAGGCCGGGAGCGGCGCGGAGCCGAAGCCGGAAACCGCCACCTCGTAATCGCCAGGGGGAAGGCTGAGCAGGAGATCGGAGCAGAGTTCGACGCCGCCATCGTCGTCCTCGTCGACGAAGGCCAGCCCTTCGTCCGTGACCTCGTACACCTCGATGATCGTGTCGCCGGGGCATCCACCCTCGCCGTCGCCGGTGAAGAGCAGGACGTTCGTCGGGTCGTTGTGGACCGTGAACGTGTACGTGATCGTGCCCTCGGGGCCGTAGCCGCCGGGGAAGTCGCCGCCACCGTCGACAGCCGTGCCCTCGTCGAAGCAGACCGCGTTGCAGCCATCGCCGTCGGTCGTGTTTCCGTCGTCGCACTGCTCGGGCGGGCTCACCAGATCGCCGTCACCGCAGACGGACTCGAACAGGCACTCGGCCGAACATCCGTCGCCGTCGTCGGTGTTGCCGTCGTCGCATTCCTCGCCCTCGTCGACGTGACCGTTGCCGCAGGAGGCCTCGATCACGCACGCGGCCGAGCACCCATCGCCGTCGTCGGTGTTGCCGTCGTCGCACTCCTCTCCATCTTGGAGGACGCCGTCGCCGCAGCGGGGCTCCACCGTGCAATCGTCGGCGCATCCGTCGCCGTCGTCGGTGTTGCCGTCATCACACTCCTCGGAGGGCGCGACGATGCCGTCACCGCAGACGGTCGGCGTGACATTGAGCACGAACTCACCACCGCCGGAGCCGAAGCCGTCGATGACGATGAT
>PVBE012811631.1_pt1 | contig 12568 bp, 7 predicted proteins | sample 1631181 | NCBI WGS metagenome assembly PVBE01 (sample SAMN08397723, study PRJNA350692) | Marine metagenome, whole genome shotgun sequencing project. | isolation source: water | place: Pacific Ocean | collected 2012-04 | reverse complement strand
GTAGGGCATCTGCGGGCGGGCCTCGGTGAGCAGCTTGCGGGCGTCGGCGTGGCGATTCTCCTTGGACCGGATCCGCGCCATGGTGTTCAGGAAGATCCGCAGGCGACCGAAGGCCAGGGCCTCCTCGCACAACTTCGAGGCTTCGGGCAGCCGATCCGCGGTGTACTCCATCCAGCAGCGATCCCAGGCGACCATGCCCTGGGCCGCGCTCAGCTTGGGGTTCGCCTCGAATCGGTCGCCGAAGTGGCGGAGGTACTCCTGCACCCGAGCGTGGGATCCCCCCCCAGCGCGGCAGCAGATTGAAGATGTGACTGAGGGGCGCCTCGACGCAGAGCGGACACACCTGCTCAGCGGCGCGCACCCAGGCGAGCATCGCGGTCGGGGGCGCGCGCAGCGCTCTGCCGACGTCCAAACGGGCGTGGTGGGCCGCCAGGAGGTCCGGCGCAAGCTCGAGCGCCGCGTCCACATCGGACTTCGCGAGCCCCATGTAGCGCTTGAACTGCGCGTAGCCCTCCCGATGGACGTCCTTGGCCCACCCGCCGCCTCGCCACGCCCACGCGATGGCCATCAGATGCCTCGCTCTGACGACTCGGGCAGCCGCCGACTTCGGGTAGGCTCCGATCCATGCGTCGATCGGGGGACCCAGCGCCGGATCCGCGACGGCGGCGGTCGAACACGCGCTGTCAGGCCAGTCCTCATCGCGGAAGTCGGCCAAGGCCTGCTGCTGGAACCAGGCGATGTGCTCGTCGAGCTCCTCGAATCTGCGCGCCACGAGCAGGGCGCGCAGGGCAAGCCGGTCGGGGCCCCAGGCCGGGTAGCCGAAGGAGTCGCGCGCACCCTCCTTGCCCCTCATCGGCCGTTCCCCCCTGCCAGGGGCGGGCAAGGCCACCGGGGGCGTGCCCAACACCGCCGCGTCCGTCGGTCGCTTCGGCGGCTCGCGCACCTCGATCCCCGCCGCCCCCAAGGCGCGGTTCACGACCTGGCGCACGACCCAGCCCGCCCCAGCGCCGAAGGTCACCGCGGCGGTGATGAGCGCGATTGCCAGGGCACCCTGCCTGAGGAGGGCGTGCCGTCTCTGCCCAGAGTCCCCCATCGTCCGCTCATGGTAGCTCGTTCCCACTTGGAAACCCGGCTCTCCTCACATGTTCGTGGGTTCCAGGGAGTCCTGTGTGGGGTTGACGGTGCTAGCCCGCCGAAGGAGCTTCAGGCCGCCGCAGCCCCGATCCGCAGGGCGTTCATCAGCTGGCGCAGCTGGATGCTCAGCAGCTCGTCGATCGACAGCCCAGGGTGGTCCAGCCAGCGGGCGGCGGTGCGCTGGACGAAGGCCATCCAGCCCGCCATCTCGATGCGGATCTGGGGGCTGGGGCGGGTGACGCCGAGGTCTTCGAGGATGCGGGTCGTGAAGTGAACCTCGACCTGCAGCACCGTGGAGCGGGCCAGCTCGTCGACGCCGGGGCCGCCGTCGATCACGGCGGTGTACAGCACCGGGTTGTCCTCGACCCACTCCAGGAAGCTGCGCAGGGCGAACCGGACCATCGGGCCGAGCCCTTCGCCCTTCCGGTCGGACGGGGCCTTGGTCGCCATCAGCTCCTCGCCGCACGCCTGCAGGTTCTGCAGGTACAGCTCGCGCTTGTTGAGGAAGTGGTCGTAGACCCGCTCGATGGGCACGCCGGCGATGACGGCGACGTCCGCGATGGTCACCTGGTCGTAGGCCCGCACCGCAAAGACCTGACGCGCTGCGTCAAGCAGGCGGCCACGCTGGCCCGAGACGGCGGTCTGTGACACTCCGAGCATGGGTGCGTTCTATCGGGGATGACGCGGTGCGTCAAATACCCGGAACGATGGTCAGCGACGCGCCCCTGCCGTGCAGCCGGCGACGAGCAGGCCGAGCAGGGCGGGGCGGCGGACCACGGCGGCGCCTACTCGACCAGCGTCGGGATGCCGTCCCGTGCCGCGGTCGCCAGGAACCACCTGTACTTCCGGCGCGCCTCGTCGTCTCGGAACAGCACGAAGTGGCCGTCGTAGCCGTCGGGCTGGAACTGCTGCAGCGCGGCGGTCACGCGTGCGGTCTCGCCCGCCGGCTTGTTCCGCTTGACCGGCAGCTCACGTACGAACAGGCGGTGCCCCTCGTCGTAGACCCGGCCGGTGATGTGCACGCCCAGGGCCCGGGCGAAGTGATGCATGGCGCGCGGCGGCGTGTAGGTGTCCTCCAGCCCGAACGTCATGAACAGGTGGGGCGGGACCTCGCGCTTGGGCTCCCGGAACCACCAGCGGGCGTACGAGCCCGGGTCGGCGGCGTCGACGTACCACTGCACCATCGAAAGCACCGGGTGGAACTGGTTGAGCTCGAAGTCGGGGTCCGTCTCCGCCATCACCAGCTGCACGCCCGCGGACAGGTCCACGGGGCTGCGCTTGTCGAGCAGTGACAGGAGCAGCCCGCCGCCGGTGCCGGACAGCACGGCCGAGTGGACGCGCTCCTCGAACGGAACCGACAAGGCGCCGGCGTTCCCGCCCTGGCTGTGCCCGACATAGAAGGTCTTCGCCCGGTCGAAGCGGATCGCCTCGCCGATGGGGGAGTCGCCGGCGGCCACGTCCAGGGCCTCGGACATCTGCGCGGTGACGAACAGGTCCGCGGCGGCCTGCACCGAGTTGTCCCGGGCCGCGACCGGGTTGAGCACGTTGAAGAACAGGTCGTCCGGCGACGCGTCCGAGCCCCGGCGGGGGCCGTGCATCGGACCGTCGATGGACAGCACGGCGAAGCGCTGGGTGCCGTCGTCGACGAAGGCCTCGCCTTCACCTTCGCCGCCTTCGCCGCCATCGCCTGCGTCCTCGCCGACCCCCACGTCGATGGCGGACAGGTCGGCCGCGACGCCGTTGTAGACGAAGGTCCGGAAGCTGCCCCCCGTGCCATGGCCATACAGCACCAGCGGCCAGCCGCCGGGGGGCATGGGCGCGTTCTTGGGGACGGTCAGGGCGAAGCAGATCTCCTCGCGCCCCTGGACGATGGGCCGGCCCTCGCCGTCGAGCTCGATGGCGCCGCCCGCATCGGCGGTCAGGAACGGCTTGGTGCCCTTCTGGAACACGGGCGCCGAGAAGGTGCCGTGCAGCTCATGGAACCCGTCGTCCTCGGCCGCCGGGCAGCCTCGCCCGGTGGTCCCCGCCTGGGCCGGGCACGGCGAGGCGGCGCCGCCTCCACATCGGGTGAGCCCCGCGGCGGTCGGCGCCTCCAAGCTCCGGACGACCTCCCGGAAGCGGCCCATGGTGACGGTAGGATCGTCGGTGGTGAACACCGCCGCCACCAGGACCTCGCTGCGGGCGGGGGTGTCCTCCGCGTCGAGCCAGTCGCGCAGCTTGTCGTAGTGGCCGTGGGCGCGCGCCAGGTCGGCGTCGTCCGGGACCGCCTCGCGCATCATCGCCTCGAAGTCGGGATCCCGGGCGAACTTGCCGCCGTCCATGTGGCGCACCCGGTCCATCACCAGGCCCGCGTACGTGGTGCCCGGCCGCAGCACGGCGTTGGGCATGGGCATGATCTCCATGTGGTTGCGGCAGATGTACTTGCCGCGGCGGGAGTCGTACTGCCAGCGCATGCCGACCCGCTCGCCGAAGCTGGGCGACTCGGGATCGATGTCGACGATGTACAGCCGCGGCGCCTCGCCGTCCTGGTTGCGCAGCGACTCGATGTCGGGCTGCGAAGAGAACCGGAAGAAGTTTCTGCCGGCCAGGCCGAAGCCCCGCTTGCCATCCACGCCGGTGACGTAGCGCTTGACGGTCTCGTCGGGGATCACCGCCGAGGGCTCGGGGAAGCCGGAGATGTCCACCAGCCCGTCGTCGCCCAGCCGGGCGTCGTTGGGGAACGGCAGCTGGAAGAACTCGGCGAGGGGCTCGCCAGCCCGCGGGACCCGGAAGTACGCCACGGGCGGGTCTTCGGGACCGTCGTCGGCCAGGCACTGGGCGCCCTCCCACTGGACCGGGCGGATGCACTTGTCGAACAGGCAGGCGTAGCCGACCCGGCACTCCGAGATGTCGGCGCAGGCGTCACCGAACCCGGCGGTGCCTGGCTCTCCGGGGGCTCGGCACTCACCGACCGGAACGGCGATGCCGTCGATGACCACCGGGTTTCCGGCGATCTCGAGCGTGTTGCCCGAAAACGCGCAGGCCAGCTCCGGCTTGCAGGGGCCGGGGGGCGCGGGCACCCCGGGCGGGACCAGGACCTGCACCTGGGCGAACAAGTCCTCGGGCAGGCACGGCGCCCCGACCGCGCCGCCGAGGGTGGGGTCGCTGCACACGCCGTCGACCGAGCACGCCAAGGGCCGCTGGCAGGCGTTGTCCCCCTGGCAGGCCTCGCCCGCCTGGGTCGTGCCGGGCTCGCCGGGCGCCTTGCAGGTGTCGTCGCCGCCGCAGACCAGGTCCTCCCTGCACGGGGTCTCGCCTGCGCGGCACGCTTCGCCCTCCGAGGGCCCGGAGTCCTGGATGCACTTGCCGTTCTGGCCGCACGAGAAGTTGGCTGCGCAGTCGTCCTCGCCCTCGCATGCGAACCCCTCGCCGCCCGTGCCCGCCTCGCCGGGGGGCTTGCAGGTGCCGTCGGCGGCGCACACGTAGTCCTCGCGGCAGTTGGCGCCGTCGCCGCAGGCCTCTCCCTCGGTGGCCCCCTCGTCGGAGTGGCACTTGCCGTCGCTGCCGCAGATGAGGCCGGCGAGGCACTGGCCGTCCTTGCTGCACGCCCGACCCTCCTTGACCGCGCCCGGATCGCCCGGCCGGCGGCAGTGGCCGTCGCGGGAGCACACCAGGTCGACCATGCAGTTCTCCTCTGGGCACATGGACCCGTAGGCGCCCTCGATGCGCCCGTCGTTTTCGTCTTGGGTACACGCCGGGCCGACGATCTGGGTCGCGATGGCGACGGCGAACGGGAGGAATGAGCGGGGAAGGGTCACGGAGCTTGGCCTGCTGTTGGTCGACAACCGGCCGAAGGGTAGCCATGACAGCCAGGTGTTTCCAGCTTCGTGCGCACCGATCCGGGAGCCTGTAGGCCGATTTCCCGACGACCGGCGGTCGGCGGGATAACTTCGAGGCGGTGACGCAACCCCTGGACCCGGTCGCAGACTTCTACACGCGCAACCCCTACCCCAAGTGGGACCGGGTCGAGTGGGCGCCCGACCGCCGATCGTCGATCAACACCCAGGCAGGTCGCTGGGACACCGCGCCCATCCCCGACGACGCCCGCATCCTGGTGGCCGGCTGCGGCACGCGCACGGCGATCGAGTGGGCGCGCTCGATGCCCAAGGCGCAGGTCTACGCCATCGACCTGTCGCCGGCGTCCATCGAGGTGACCCACCACCTCGTAAAGGAGTTCGGCCAGACCAACGTGCGGGCCGAGGTGCGCGACCTGATGACGCTGGGCCCGGACGACGGGGAGTTCGACGTCGCGTGCGCCACCGGCGTGCTGCATCACCTGCCGGATCCCGTGGCTGGCCTGAAGGTGGTGGTCGACCGGCTCGCCCCCGGCGGGGTCCTGCGGATGCTGGCCTACAGCAAGCGCAACCGGTTGTGGATCGGGGGGTTCCAGGACCTGGTCCACCTGCTGTCCGCCGAAGCCGACAACGCCGGCCGCGAGGCGGTGGGTGAGGCGTTGAGCCGGGGGCTCGCCGCCCACGGCACCCGGATGGCCGACGTGGTCGCCGCCGCCCAGCGGATCATCGACACCAAGCGGGTCGATTGGGCCGACGCCTTCGTGCATCCGCGGGAGGAGCGCTACGACATCGACGGCCTGCTGGGCTGGCTCGACGAGTCCGGCGCCGCCTTCCTCGGTTGGACCACCCCGACCGACTGGGACGTGAAGTGGCGGCTCCCCGACGGGCCGGTGCGGGCGCGCTGGGACGAGCTGTCCGACGTACAGCGCTGGAAGGTCGCCGACCTGGTGGTCGCCCCGATGATGAACTTCTGGTGCGGGCGCGCCGACGGCCCCGCCCCCGACAGCAGCTGGCTGGACGACGACGACCGGCTCCTGCACTCCGTGGTCCGGCCATGGACCGCGGTGCGGTCGACGGTCGACGCCGGCCGCGTTCAGGAGCAGGTGCAGGTGATGCGGCCGCTCAAGGTCACGCCGGTGGACGGCGCCGACGAGGTCCGCATCTCGGTGTTCGGCGCCAAGCGGCTCACAGTGCACAGCTTCTTCGGCGAGGTCCTGCACCTGCTCGACGGCGAGCGCAGCCTGCGACAGGCCGGCGAGGTCGCCGCCACCGCGGCGGGGATCGGGTTTGCCGACGTGCAGGCCTCAACCCTCGGGCTCGTGCGAAGCCTCATCCACCCAGAGGGCACCTTGGTCATCGTGCCGCCCAGCCCCTGAATCGAGGCGTTGAAGCGGTGCCGGGTAAGGCGTAGGTTGCCGGGCTATGAGGCATTGGTATTCGTTGTTCGCCCTCGCCCTGGCCGCCACGCTGATGGTTGGCTGCGGCGGAACCTCCATGGATCCGGATGGCGGCGAAGGCCCCTCCCCAGACGGCGAGACCGACTCGGGGCTGGCCATCGGCAAGGCCGACGGGTTCCTGACGGGCTGCGCGGAGCGGGCGGTGGTCCTGCTGGTCAACGACCCGACGGTGGACGAGGCCGTGCTCAAGGCGGGGCGCGTGCACACCCGGGCGCGCAGGAACATCCTGGCCAACCGCCCCTTCGGTGACATCGGCTCCCTCGACGCCACCCCGTGGGTCGGGCCGGCGGCGTTCCGCTCGCTCACCGCGATGGTCAAGCCCACCTGCGACGCCGCGCCGGCGCCGGTGAGCGACGTGATCATGTCGCCCCAGGCGTACGACAACAGCCACCTGGCGCGAGTCGCCACGCTGATCGACTCCGCTCAGCGGTCGTTGGACATCGCCATGTACAGCTTCCGCGACGGCGGCATCTCGTCTGCGCTCGGCCGCGCAACGGCCCGCGGGGTGTCCGTGCGGATGATCTTCGAGTCGGCCTCCAAGGACCGCTCGTCGTTGGCCGGCAGCAAGTCCGCCGCGCTCGAGGACATGAACGTCGACGTGCGCTGGATCAACAAGATCATGCACCACAAGTTCGTGATCGTGGACGGCCCGCGTGACAACGCTCTGCAGTCGCTGGGCACCACGCTGGCCACCGGGAGCGCCAACTGGTCGAGCTCGGCGGGCACCAAGTTCAACGAGAACACCGTCGTGATCAGCGGCGGGGCGGAGCTGCCGCTGCGCTTCCAGCAGGAGTTCAACCACCTCTGGGAGAACAGTCGGCCGCTGGACTGGAACGCCAGCCTCGAGTTCTTCGCCTCCGCGGACGTGGGCCCCGAGCTGGCGGGCGACGAGGAGGCCGTCGACGTCGTGTTCACCTCGGCGAACTTCGTAGTCAAGCAGTCCAGCCGCTATGGGCCGACGTTCAGCGTCGTGCGGGGCAGCTCGGTGGTGTCGGACCGCCTGGTCGCGCTGATCGCCTCGGCGGAGCGGTCGATCCACGTCGCCAGCGGACACCTGCGCTCGCGCCCGGTCGCCGAGGCCCTGATGGCCAAGGCGCTGAGCGCGCCCCACGTCGACATCCGGGTGTACCTCGACGGCCAGGAGTACATCTCGAGCTGGTACCACAACAAGCAGGAGGAGCAGCTGCAAAGCTGCCTCGCGACCGCCGTGGGCAACGCCAATCGGACGCAGGACTGCGTCGACAAGGGCTTCCTGTTCGGATACGCCCTCGGCCTGGCCGGCATCCCCGTGCGCTACAAGTATTACGCGTACCGCTGGGACTACACGTACGCCCCGCAGATGCACCACAAGTACTTGGTGATCGACGGCGGCAAGCTAGCCTCGGGCAGCTACAACCTGTCCGACAACGCCGAGCACAACACCATGGAGAACGTGGTGATCTACGACGCCGACGAGTACCCGGACCTGGTGGCGTCGTTCGAGGACAACTTCGAGACCCTTTGGCGCACGGGCGAGGCGGAGGGGCTGTACGACGACCTGCTGTCCGACGTGACCGAGGGGACCGGGTCGGTGCCGCTGGTGTTCGACTCGATGGCGCTGGACTGGAGCCAGGTCTCGGCGCTGAAGAAGGCGCTGAAGGAGGCCTGTCCGGCCGTGAACTCCGACGCCTTCCGGCGCAACCCCGGGGCCCACAGATTCTGCGACCGCTGACGACCTGCCTGCTGCTGGCGACCCTCGTCGCCGGCTGCGGCGCGGAGCGCGAGCGCCGGGACGCCCCCCCGCCCGACGAGGCGGTGGACGGCGGGCAGGACGTCGCGCCTGACGGGGGCGCTGCCGCCGGCGGCGAAGACCCGGACATCGGGGATCAAGGCGAGGGTGAGGCCCCCGCGCCCACGGGCGGCGAGGGTGAGGGCGAGGTGGTCGCCCAGAGGCTGTTCGTGGTCCGGCCGGAGGCCGCCGTCCTGCGCACCGCGCCGGGACAAGGCGCCCAGCTGACCTTCCTGTTCAAGCAGGTCATGGACGACGGCTCGGAGGTCGAGGTGCCAGGCGCCGCCTGGTCGACCGGCGATCCGCTGCCCGGCGCCATCGACCCCGCGACGGGCGTGTTCACCGCTGGGGATCTCGGAGGCGCGACCTCGGTCACCGCCATCCACGACGACGGCATGGCCGAGGCCTCGCTGGAGGTCCGGGTCGTCACGACGCTGGTCATGAACGACGCCGATGAGGCCGACGCCGAGGCCTTCGAGGCGGACCCCGACGGCGAGCCCGCCGAGCTGCTGTACCCGGCGCCCGGGACGATGTTCCCGCAGAACATCGACGGCGTGAGCTTCCAGTGGACCCCGGGCCGCGTCGGCGGCGGCGGGCTGCATCGGCTGCGCTTCACCCGGGGCTTCCGGGACTTCGACGTGTTCACCACGGCCGAGCAGTGGACCCAGCACGGCGGCACGTTCTGGAACTCCATCGTCGACGAGGGGCGCATCGGCTGGATCGACGTCACGGTCACCCCCCACGGCGGCCAGGCCTCGCCGATCGCGACCATCGCGTTCAGCACCGCCGAGATCTTCGGGGCGATCTACTACTGGTCCACCACGGACGCCGGCATCATGCGGCTGCCCATCGGCGACCAGACCCCCGAGCGGTTCCGCGTGCCGCCGGGCGCCCCCATCGAGTGCGTGGGCTGCCACGCGGTGTCCAGGGATGGGTTCAGGATCGCCATGACCCACACCATCGGCATCCCCACCCTGGGCAACCTCGAGGTGATCCCGACCAACGACCCGGGCAGCCCGCTGGTGTCCAGCGCCGACAACGTCAAGAGCTTCTATCCGACCTTTTCGCCGGACGGCACCCGCATCGTGGGAGGCAACGGCGGGGTGTTGGCCGAGCGAGACGCATCGACGGGCGAGCAGCTGACGACCGCCCCGCTCCCGGACGGGGTCAAGGCGATCTACCCGGACTGGTCACCCACCGGCGACCGCCTGGTCGCGAGCGCGACGGACGGCCTGTTCATCATGGACTTCGGCGTCGCCGCCGCGGACCTCTGGCTCTGGGATCGGACCCCGGACAACACCCAGTGGGTCAACCCGCGCCCCTTGGTGCCTCGCAACACGCCCGAGGAGAGCAACTACTACCCAGCCTGGGCGCCCGATGGCCGCTGGGTGGCGTTCAACCGCGGCGGAGGCGCCAGCGGCAGCTCGGCGGTGGACGGCCCCCTGTTCATCGTCCGGGCCGACGACGCCGGGGAGCGCGCCGGCGCCGAGCCCATCCAGATGGTCAACGCAGGCATGACCGGTCCACCGTTCGCCCGCGACGCAGGCGGATCCTGGCCCAAGTGGTCCCCCGGCGTCGGCCAGCACATGTGGATCGCCTTTTCGTCGACCCGCCCCTACGGCCACACCGAAACCGGCGGCCCGCAGATCTGGGTCGCCGCGGTCGACGTGGCGCTGGCGGCCCAGGGCCACGACCCCTCGTCGTCTGCCTTCTGGCTGCCCTACCAGGACCCTGGCAGCGGCAACCACATCCCGTACTGGGCTCGCTACGAAAAGGAGTAGGCCGCCCGGTCAGAGGGGGGGCAGCACGTCGAGCAGCAGCTCGACGAGGTCGGCGCCCGCACCGGTCCCGCCGCCCGCGGGCTCGTCCATGCCTCGATCGTGGCGTCAATGCTCATCTGCCTGGTGCCCCACCCGCACCGAATGCGCGAAAGGCCGCCACCGAAGCGGGGGGCGCAGCGCACCAGACCGCCCGTCGCACGCCCTGCTGTCCGGCGGCGTCGAGGCCTGCGTAGCCGACGCGAGGCCCCAGGACATCCGCGGTCTCGAACTGCTCGAGGATCGCCAGCGTCGCCAGCCCGGTAGCGTCGCCGCCGATGGCGTCGTCGTCGCGCTGATCTCAGATCTCGGAAACCAGGCCGACAGACTACGCCAGGTACCAGGGCAAGGCCGTCAGGTCACCGCGCACCTGCAGGTCGGCGCCGCCGTAGATGACCAGGCCTTCGCCGTTGGGGTTGTCGGGAAGCGCCGTCCACCAGCGCACGCCTGCGAAGGCGTCGGACGCCAGCGTCATCCCCGACTTCACCTCGACGGGCAGGAGCCGCTGCCCGAGGTCCACCAGCACATCCAGCTCCCGGCCCGAGGTGTCTCGCCAGTGGTACAGCGGCGCCTCCCGGCCGGTGTGCTCGAACGCCTTGGCCAGCTCACCCACGACATAGGACTCGAAAATGGCGCCCCGCAGCGGGTGGCTGGCCAGCACGGCAGGGCTGCCGATGCCGAGGAGGTAGCAGACCAGGCCCGTGTCGAGGAAGTGCAGCTTGGGCCGTTTTCGCAGGCGCTTGCGAAAGTTGGCGTGGTGCGGGGGGAGCAGCGTGACCAGCCCACCGATGCGCAGCGCCGACAGCCAGCTCTTGGCCGTCGGCTGGCTGATGCCCACGTCCGCCGCCAATGACGTGAGGTTCAGGACTGTGCCGGTGCGCGCGGCGGCGAGTCTCACGAAACGCTCGAAGGAGTCCACGTCGCCGATCCGCAGGAAGTCCCGGACATCGCGCTCTACGTACGTCCGGTGGTAATCGGCGAGCCAGCGCGTCGGGTCCAGGCCTTTGTCGTGGATCCGCGGAAAGAACCCTGCGTGGAGGGTCTCCCAAAGGTTCAGGGTCGGACGCGCCGGGATGGCCGGTGGCCGCTTGGTCGCGGCGCAGGGGTCGAAGGGGGGCCGACCGAGCAGCTCGGCAATGGACAGGGGGAGCAGGCGCAGGATGGCGGTACGGCCGGCGAGGGTCTGGGAGACGGTGCGCAGCAGCAGCAGATCCTGGGATCCCGTCAGCACGAAGCGCCCCGGCCGATCGTCCTCGTCGACCTCCACCTGCAGGTAGGACAGCAGCTCTGGAGCACGCTGCACCTCGTCCAAGATTACGCTGCTGCCGCTGAGGAGGGAGAGAAACCCCAGGGGGTCCTCCCGGGCCGCCGCCCGGCGGTCGGGGCGCTCGAGGGACACATAGGCGTGGTCAGGGAACAGGTGGCGAACGAGGGTGGTCTTGCCGGATTGGCGCGGGCCGGTGAGGGTCACGATCGGCATACGCCGGGCTTCGCGCAAAAGCGCCTCTGAGAGGTGCCTGTCGATCACGCCCCGATGATGCAACGAAAGCCCGTCTCGTCAAAACCAAAATTAGATTTTCGAGTTGACGTAGGGGGGCGCCGCGGCGACCGGCGCTGAAGCGTTGCTATCCTAGGAGGCCTCTGCAGCGCACCAGGAGGCCTCGCCGTGCTCGTCTGGCTGTTCGCGCCCGTTCCCGACGGCCTCACGCCCCAGGCCTGGAACCTGTTCCTCATCTTCATCTCGACCATCGCGGTCGTCATCGCCAACGCGATGCCGATCTTCGTGGCTGCCATCTCACGGCCGGGACCTTCCTGGGGCTGGTCGCGCTGTGGTCGATGTCGGCCAAGTTGGGCATCAACAAGACGACCGTCGCCTTCGGCGGCCTGTTCGTGCTGATGGCTTCCGGCATCTTCCCGGTCAAGGACCTTCTTCGTAAGTCAGACCGCGCAGATGCTGGCGCTCTATCCGGTCTTTCTGGCGGTCGGCATCGCGGCCGGGGTGCCTGGGGTGCTGATGGCCTACATGCTGCTGTTCGCCACGAACTTCTTCTCCTGCCTCACCCCGCAGGCCAGCTCCGCGAACGTCATTTTCGTCGGAAGCGGCTATCTGACGTCGGGCGAGGTCTACCGAAACGGAGCGATCGTGACGTTCGCCAACCTCCTGGTCTACGGGCTCGTCGGCCCGTCTTGGATCCTGGCGGTGCTGTAGGTAACACGCTGGAGGAGAGCAGCGACGACCCGTACTGGGCTCGTTACGAAATGGGGTGAGCGGCTCCTCCGTTCAGCTGATCAGGGCGTGACTTATGAGCCCTGATACCAGGGCGAACGCTGCGTACATCACCCAGGTCGCCAGGTTGACCGACGCCGTCGTGCCCGTGGGCGTCGGTGCAGGCGCCGAATCGACCGCCGGTCCGAACGCCGCTGCAAGCGCCGGGTCGACCGCTGGGTCGTGTTCGGGCGTCTTGGCCTGGAACGTGGGCGGCAACGGGGGAAGAGGTGGCGGCGCGGGCCGGGCCGGGATCGGCGCGGGCCGGGCCGGGATCGGCGCGGGCCGGGCCG
>PVBE011020278.1_pt1 | contig 12568 bp, 7 predicted proteins | sample 1631181 | NCBI WGS metagenome assembly PVBE01 (sample SAMN08397723, study PRJNA350692) | Marine metagenome, whole genome shotgun sequencing project. | isolation source: water | place: Pacific Ocean | collected 2012-04 | reverse complement strand
GCGGCTGTGGGACCCGGCCACGGGGCGGCAGCTCCAGCGCCTGGAGGGCCACACCGCCGGCGTGGTCAGCGTCAGCTTCAGCCCCGACAGCAAGCTGCTGGCCAGCGGCAGCCGCGATCGCAGCGTGCGGCTGTGGCGCGTGGGCCTGGCCCAGCGGCGGCCCTGGTCCGGCCACACCGCCTCGGTGTGGAGCGCGGCCTTCAGCCCCGACGGGGCCTACGTCGCCACCGGCAGCCGGGACGGGACCCTGCGCGTCTGGGACACGAAGACCGGCCGGCAGCTCAAGGTGAAGAAGGCCCACGAGGGCGGCGTGCTGGCCGTGGCCGCCCACCCCCGCGGCGCGACGCTCGCCTCGGCGGGCGCGGACAAGATGGTGCGCATCTGGGGGCCGGACTTCCGCCAGGAGCGCGTGTTCGCGGGACACGACAGCGAGGTCTACGCCCTGGCCTTCAGCCCCGACGGCAGGTACCTGGCCAGCGGCGGCTACGACAAGATGGTCAACATCTGGGACACGGCGCGCGGCAGCAAGCTGGTCTCCCTGGTGGGCCACAAGGGCAACGTCTACGGGCTGGCCTTCAGCCCCGACGGCCAGCTGCTGGCCAGCGCCAGCTGGGACCGCGCCGTCCACCTCTGGGACGTCAAGACCTGGACCCTGCGCCGCAAGCTCATCGGCCACGGCTCCACGGTCTACGGCGTGGACTTCACCGCCGACAGCCGCCGGCTGGTCTCGGGCAGCGCCGACGGCACGGCCCGGGTGTGGAACGTGGCCACCGGCGAGGGCCGCGTGCTCGACCGCTTCAAGGGTCGGGTCTACTGGCTGGACGTGCACCCGCGGATGACGCGCGTGGGCCTGCCCGTGGCCGACGGCACGGCCCGCGTCCGGGACCTGGCCGGCGGCCCGGGGGCAGTGCTGCGCGGGCACCGGGGCGAGGTCAACGCCTTCCGCTTCAGCAGCGACGGCGATCTTGCCGCCACCGGCGGCGACGACGGAACGGTGCGGGTCTGGGAGGTGAGCCGCTCCAGGGAGAGGCCTGGCGCGCGGCCCCGTTGGCGCGCGCCGCTGCTGCTGCCTGCCCGCGGTGAGCACGGGGCGCGGCTGCTGGCCAACGGCCGCTTCACGCCCCTGGGCGCGCCGGCCTCCAACGGCAAGACCGCGGCGCTGGCGGCACGTTGGAGCGAGCGTGTCGGCCTCCAGGGGCAGCACGCCGCCGTTGACGCGGCCGGCAAAATCGTTTGTCTGGGCACCCTGGACGGGCACCTGGAGCTGTGGTCCACGACGAAGGACCGGCGCCTGGCCCGGGAGGATGCCCCAAAGCTGCGCCGCGTGCTGGCCGTCTCCGGCGGGTGCCTGGCCCTCACCGCGGGGCGCGTGCGGCTGTTGCCGCGGTCGGGCCGGGGCCGGCAGGTGCAGGGCAACGGCGCCACCGCCATGGCCCTGTCGCCGTCGGGGGAGCTGCTCGTGGCGCGCAAGCGCAAGATCAACGTGCTGTCGCCCGCCGACGGCTTCGCCCGGGTGCGCGGCTCATATGCCACCGACGCGGGGGTCACGGCGGTGGCCCGCGGCCGCGCCGCGCTGGTGGTCGGTTACGGTGACGGCAGCATGGAGCTGGTGGGGCGGCGCCGCTTCACCTTCAAGGAGGTGCCGGCCAGCCAGGTGGAGCGCATGCTGGTGGGTGAGATGGACACCCTCGCCGCGGGCTACGCCGACGGCACCGTGGGGATCTGGAGCCTGCAGACCGGCCGGCGGCTGTTCCGCTCGCGCCTCCACGGGCCGGTGGTGCACCTGCTGCGCCAGCGGCACCGGCTCCACGCGGCCACGGACCTGGGCCACCACCTGACCTGGGACCTGAAGCTGCTGCGCAGCGACTACTGCGCCACGCTGCGGCAGGTCTGGCAGCGCGTGCCGGTGGTCTGGCAGCAGGGTCGGGCCGTGCTGAGGGTGCGGCCACGAGACCACCGCTGCGCGCGCTGAGGCGCCCGCGCCAGTCTCCACGCATTTTTCTGCGCTACACCCGCCGGTGAGCCCTGTCTCCTCCCCAAGGAGGAGCGGATGAACCACAGACGGAGACACACCTGGACCCTGATGGCGCTGGCGGCGCTGACCCTGGCCGCGGCCTGCGGCGACGACGAGGACCTCGACGGGCTGGCCGCCCCCGACGCCTCGGTGCCCGCCCCGGACGGCGCCACCGCGCCCGCGTCGGTGAAGTTTACCGACGCTGCCCTCGAGGGGTGCGTGCGCGAGGCCCTCAACAAGCCGACCGGGGACCTGTTCCCCGGGGACATCGCCAACCTGCGACACCTGGAGTGCCAGGACCATAAGGTCGCCTCGCTGGCCGGGCTGGAGCACGCCACCGGGCTGGTGGACCTCTCTCTGTTCGAGAACATGCTCACAAAGATCGACGCCCTGGCCGGCATGACGAAGCTCACCTCGCTGCAGCTGGGCCACAACCAGATCGTCGATCTGTCGCCCCTGGCCAAGCTCACCGCCCTCACCCGCCTGGGCCTGACGGCCAACCGGGTGGAGAAGCTGGCCCCCCTGGCCGGGCTGAAGAGCCTGCGCTGGCTCAACCTGGACCACAACCGCTTCGGCGACGATCAGCTGACCCACCTGAGCAAGCTGAAGAAGCTGACCTGGCTCACGGTGGAGCACAACAAGATCGAGGACACCAGCAAGGTGGCCCCTTTGATCAGCGCCGGCGCCGAGGTCTACAGCGAGTACCGCGAGCCGGACCGGTCCGCGGCCCTGGTCACCGCCGCCGCGGCCGCCCCCGTGGAGATGGTGCGGCGCGGACGGCTGGTGCTCCGCGTGGGCGCCGGCGGCGTCGTGACGTTCGCCTACGCCACCACCGCCGGAGAGCGGCCGCTGATCCCGGAGTACACCGGCGCGGTGGTGCTGCGCGGCACCGAGCTGGTGCACCGCACGCCGGCGGGCGACGTGGCCATCGGCCGCGCCTCCGGTGAGTACCACCGGGCGGCGGAGCTGTGCTCCGGGCTCTACGCCGAGGCCTGCCACGCCGCCGTGGGCAAAAAGGCTGGCCCGGCCGGCAAGGGACCCGCGCTGTCGCTCTCGCTGACCGTCTATCGCTCCTTGCCCAGGCCCTACGCGGCAGCGGATCCCTCGGCCGCGGACAAGGACCTGCTGCCCTACGTCTTCGCCTCGCCCAACCAGCTCGACGCCGGCACCTGCCTCTTCATGTCGGTGACCGGGGCCATGGAGATCCTGATGAACCAGCACGCGGTGGTGACCGAGCGCAAGTACAAGGGGCCCACCGACCTGTCCGAGCGCTTCCTGATGAACGTCAGCGGCTACGTGCCCCAGGCGACCAAGAAGTACACCATGACCGACCTGATCTACTCCTACGGGTACCTGGGCGGCTCCCTGCTGGACAAGGACTACAACTTCACCGCGGGCTACGTGAAAAAGACCGCCAGCGGTGTGGTGGAGGCCGCCAAGGACGACAAGGACGCCTACTTCAGCTGCTATTACAACTGGCTCAACAAGCTGCCCACGGACTGGAAGCAGAAGCTGGTCAAGACGCCGCGTGCCTCGCGCACGACGATCTTCGTCGACCCCCAGCGCGACTCCAAGAGCGTCTGGCGCGTGGGGCTGATGAACGACGACATGGTGGAACGGATCAAGTGGGAGCTGCGCACCAAGAACGCGCCGGTGATCGTGCTCTATAACCACTACCTCTACTGGCACGCCGACATCGTGGTGGGCTACGACGACACGGTCAACACCGTGGGCTGCCCCATGGTGGACAGCAGCCTGGATTACTTCAAAAAGAAGGGCGCCACCAGCTACATCGACAAGATCAAAAAGCACAAGGCGGCCCAGGGCGGCTGCTCCAACAAGGGGATCTTCTACGTCCGTGACTCCATCTACGACGGCGGTGATGACGAGCTGACCTACACCTACAGCACGTCGCCCGGCTTCAAGAAGAAGTACTCCAAGCGGCTGGTCAAGCGGTCGTACAACTGGGTCAAGTACCTGGCCAATCACGCCTACACCGTGCACCGGCAGTAATTTTCAAAAAAGTTCGCTACAGCTCCCTTTGGCGGCTGTCTCCTTGCCGAGCCAGACAAGGAGCCATCAGATGACCAGACCAGCGAGCCCCTCCCCCACCATCCACACCCTCCTCACGTCGCTGTGCGCCGTGGTGCTGCTGGCAGCGGTCGGCTGCGCGGACGGCTACCAACCTGCCGACGGCGGCGCAGACAGCGGCGTGACCCTCCCCGAGGGGGACTCTCAGCCAACCACCCCCAACTCTCCCGGGACCAATAACTCCTACTGCGGCGACGGCAAGGCCGACCCGGACGAGGCCTGCGACGGCGACGACCTGGCCGGCAAGAGCTGCGTGGGCCTGGGCTACGACAGCGGCACCCTCTCCTGCCAGGCTGGCTGCAAGCTGGACCGCTCGGGGTGCAAGGTCAGCAGCGCGGGCGGCCGCGCCTTCGGGCAGAAGTGCGGCGGCTCCTGGGGCACCTGCAAGAGCGGCCTGATCTGCGTGCTGTTCAACGAGGCCGGAAAGAAAGAGGGCTACTGCACCAAGGAGTGCAGCAGCGCCAAGCCCTGCCCCTCCAGCCCCGCCGGCGCCCAGTGCGCGTTCAAGATCACAAGCGGCAAGACCATCTGCGGGTTCCTCTGCAGCGCCACCAACACCACCTGCCCCACGGGGCTCAGCTGCACCTACGCCTCCAAGGGCGGGTACCACTACTGCACCACCGATCAGGCGGCCAAGTGCGGCAACGGCAAGCGCGAGCTGTCCGAGGAGTGCGACGGCGCCGACGTCAACAAGATGAGCTGCAAGGCCTTCGGCTACACCGGCGGCTCGCTCAAGTGCACCTCGGCCTGCAAGCTGGACAAGAGCGGCTGCAGCGGAAAGTCCACCTGCGGCAAGCTGCCGCCCAGGGACTGCACCGGCGGCAGCTCGCACTGCGGCAAGCTGGTGCAGTTTTCGCCGACCCAGGGCACCGGCTACGTCGTGACCCACGGCGCCACCTTCAGCTGGGTCCGCCGCGACACGATGATGCTGATCAAGTACGCCGCCGCCGCGGTGGCCTGCATGATGCCGGGGGCCTACCCCCTGGGCCAGGGCGACATGAGCATGTCCAACGGCGGCACGCCGGCGACCAACGGCCAGCTGCGTCACCCCAAGGGGACCCACGACTACGGCCGCGACGTGGACATCGCCTACTACCAGAAGGGCACGCCCAACAACTACCTGCGGCCGGTGTGCCCCCACAGCTCCGGCGGCAAGGAGGCCTACCACTGCACCGCCACGCCGAACCTGCTGGACGTGCCGCGCACCACGTTGTTCATCGCCAAGCTGCTGGAGAGCAGCCGGGTGCGGGTCATCGGCGTGGACGGCCAGATCGGGCCGCTGGTCAAGGCCGAGGCCCAGAAGCTGCAGAGCAAGGGGCTGATCACCGCGGCCAGCACCGCCGCGCTGTCCAAGAAGGTGGCCTACGAGACGACCAACACCAAGATGGGCTGGTACTACTTTCACCACCACCACCTGCACCTGAGCACCTACACCAGCAGCTACGGCTCGTCGTCCGCGCCGCCGGCCCAACCCGACTGGTCGGGCGCGCCGCTGCGGCCCGAGCTGATGCCGACCATGGTACAGGGCGGCTACCAGCCCACGGGTGGCTGCCGTCACCACCTGTCGCCTACACCGGTGAAGGCGACGCTGACCGGCCTTTAGCGGCCTTTCGTTTGACAGCCGGCGCGCCCGGGGGATAAGTAGATCTGGATGTCTCCCGAAGCAGCGAACACCATCGTGAACGCCATGCTCGCCCGGCTGGACGCCGGCGCGGTGACCATGGCCGGGGCGCGCAAGCTGGACCTGCGCGGCGATGAGGTGCCGGTGATCGTCGGCCGCGTCTGCGACGACGAGCCGCTGCTGTCGACCCACGCCGCCCTCGGTCGGGCCTACCCCGACCGCGTGGTGCGCGGTCTGGGCGCGGTGGCCGTGATCTGCGGCGCCCAGCGGGCCATCCTCGCCGTGGACAGTGAGCAGACGGCGCTGCTCGAGACCTTCGGCGCCGAGGCCGCCGGCACCCTGCTCGAGGTCGTGCCCCTGCCGGCCCGGTACCCCATGGACCCGGAGTCGCTGGTCTGCGACCTGGCTCAGCTCCAGGGCAAGAGCGTACTGGCCGCCGGGCTGGTCCACGCGCTGGTGCTCGACGCTGTGACGCTGTGCGACGTGGCCGTGGCCCTGGAGGGGCGCTTTCCCCTCCGCCGCACGGTGACGGTGGCAGGGCTCGTGGACGAGCCGGCCGTGTTGCAGGTGCCCCTGGGCACCTCCATGGCCGACCTGGTGCAGGCCTGCGGCGGGAGCCCGGACCACGGCTGGGTGCCGTTTTGCAACGGCCTGCTCGGGGGCCAGGCCGTGGGGCGGGACCACGCGGTGGACCAGGACACCCGGGGCGTGGTCGTCGTCGCCGGGGACCACGCCGCGGTGGTGCGCGGCAGCACGCCGCTGACCGATCAGGTGCGGCGCATCCCGTCGGCCTGCGTCGGCTGCCGCATCTGCACCGACGTCTGCCCGGCCTTTTTGGATCGTGGCGAGCACCAACCCCACCGGGTCATGGCCGCGGTGGCCTCGGGCTGGCCCGACGCCGACGCCGAGTTGTCGGGCCCGCTGTCGATGGCCCTGGAGTGCAGGGACTGCGGCCTCTGCAGCACGCTCTGTCCGTCGTCGCTGCGGCCAGCCGAGGTGGTCGGCGAGGTGGCGCGGCTGCTGCGCGATCGCGGCGTCTCCGCTCCCCCGGCCGACTCGCTGCGCCCCTCTGCGGATCGTCCGGGCCGGCGCCAGTCCGTGGCGCGGCTGACGCGACGCCTGGGGCTAAACGGCGTGGACCAGCTCTCGCTCACGCCCCGGGGCGCCATCCCCGAGACCATCACCGTGCCGCCCCGCAGCCCTGCCGGCGGGCTGCGCGTGCCGGTGGTCTCGGCGGGGGACAGCGTGGCCCCTGGCGACAAGGTCTCCCTGGCCCCCGTGGACACCGACGAGGTGGACTGCCTGGCCCCGGTGGCCGGCACGGTGGTGGCCGTGGACGAGGACGACGGCGTCGTCATCGAGATCCGCTAAACCACAGTTCATGATTTGTGGTCATCTCACGCCGCAGGTGCAATGGCTCCGGGCTCCGGGCTACAAGGCTGGCCACATACGTGCCACAGGTTGGCTATTCTCCTGCAGTTCCAGCTGACGCCGCCGTTCGGTGACGGGGGACCGCAGGCTACCCCCGAATGCGTCACCTGTCCGATGCCTCGAAGCTGGCGAAAGATGGCCTCGTAGCCTGTAGCCTGTAGCCTGCAGCCCGCGATAGCGAAGCGATGGCCATGATCTCGAATCGCGATCGGTCGTTTAGCTCACTCCTCCAGATAGAGCGGAATGCGCGGCTGGCGGCCGTTGGCCAGGTCCCGGGCGCGGCGGGCCACGTCCAGGGCGTCGTTGGTCAGGGGCAGGTCGCAGGGCTGGTCCAGGTCGATCCAGCGCGCGTCGGTGACGTCGTCGGCTGCCCGTAGCTCACCGCCGAGCACCGTGCCGATGAAGTCGATGATGACGTAGTGGAACTCCACCCGCTGCTCGTCGTCCCGCTCCACCTTCTCCACCACCTGCACCACGTCCTGCAGGTCCACCTCCAGGCCGGTCTCCTCCAGGGCCTCGCGACGGGCGGCCCGCCGCAGGGGCTCGCCCACGCGCACCAGGCCGCCGGGGAAGGACCACTTGCCCCGCCCTGGATGCGAGCCGCGCCGGATGAACAGCACGCGCTGCCGGTCATCCAGCAGCACCGCGCCCACGCCCACCATGGGCCGCTCGGGGTATCGCCGTGATGATCCCATGGTCACTCCGCGGCCGGGCAGCGCGCGGCCAGAGCGCACAGCTCGCATTTGGGTTTGCGGGCGCTGCACAGCGCGCGGCCGTGGAGGATCAGCTGGTGGGCGGCCTTGATCCATCGCTCCTGCGGCAGGATCTTCATCAGGTCCTGCTCGATCTTCTTCGGGTCGATCTGGCCCGTGAAGCCGAGCCGGCCCGAGAGGCGCTTGACGTGAGTGTCCACCACCACGCCCGAGGTGATGCCGAAGGCGGTGCCGAGAACCACGTTGGCGGTCTTGCGCGCCACGCCCGGCAGCTCCAGCAGGGCGTCCATTTCGGCCGGCACCTCGCCGCCGGGTTTCTGGGTGATCATCTCGCAGGCGCCCTGAATCGACCTGGCCTTGGCGCGGAAGAAGCCGGTGGAGTGGATCACCTCCTCGATATCCTCCCTCGGCGCCGCGGCGATGTCCGCGGCCTCGGGGTAACGCTCGAAGAGCACCGGCGTGACCATGTTGACCCGCTCGTCGGTGCACTGGGCCGACAGGATCGTGGCGATGAGCAGCTCCAGGGGACGCCGCCAGTCCAGGGCGGTGGTGACCTCGGGGTGCGTCCCTTCGAGAAAGGCCAGCACCTCGTCCACCCACTCCTGTTTGGGCCGGGGGATCTTCTTTGGCGCTGCTTTCTTATTGGCCTTCTTCTTCGGCGCTGCTTTCTTATTGGCCTTCTTCTTCGGCGCTGCTTTCTTTTTGGCGGCCTTCCTCGGCGCCTTCTTCTTTTTGCTCGTCTTGCGGGTCATGGCGTCTTTCTTGTCAGAAGCTCACCGCGGCGCCCATGCCCACGCGGTCCACCTCGAGCCAGTAGCGGCCGGTGGGCGACGCCTTGTCGAAGCCGTCCTCCTCGCTGGTGGTGGGGTTGGCGTTGGGCGCGAAGCGGCTCTGCTGGATGTTGCGCTCCGGCAAAAAGTAGTGACCGTACTCCAGGGTCAGCGTCAGCCACGGCAGGGGCCGGAGGGCGGCCCCCAGGTGGATCGACCACTTGAAAAAGTCCACGCTCACCGGCGTGACGAAGTCCTCGGGCCGGGTGTTGTTTTCGTACTCGAAGCGCGCCGCCGCGGTGAGCCAGGGGAAGAAGCGGTAGGTCACGCGCAGGCCGGTGAGGAAGGCGTCCTCGCGGTCCTTGATCAACACCTGGGTGCCGATGAGCGACGAGGTGGTCTTGGTCACGTTGCCGATCATCACCGCGGTCTCGGAGTAGTCGATCCAGTTGAGGTCCACCGACAGCTCGAGGTCCTTGGTCGGGGAGATGGTGATGCCCGCGGTGACGGTCATGGGCGAGTGGGCGATGACCTCCCCCTCGGCGGTGAGGGCCGGCAGGGAGACCGACGGCATGTTGTTTTTGACGTAGCCGGTCACCGCGTCGGGCAGCTGCACCTCCATGTCCACGGGGATCTTCACGCTGCCGGCGCCGCTGTGGAAGCCGGCGCCGATGCGCAGCCAGGGCGCGGGTGAGATCAGCACGCCGGCGAACACGCCCACCCCCCAGCCGAAGCCGTCGATGGTGGTCCGCGCGTCCAGGGCCGGGTCCTCGCGGGCCATGGGCGAATCGATCATGCACTGGGTGCTGTTCATCTGGCAGGCCATCTGGTTGATCTTGCCGCCGAAGTCGGTCATCACCTCGTGGGTCAGCATGACCCCCTCGATGTCGAGGCCCACGCCCACGGAGATGTGGCGCGAGATGCGATAGGCCACCGCCGGCGCGATCTTGATGAACCCGAGCCGCGCGTTGAGCGCGAAGTAGCGCGTGGCCGCCGGCTTGCCGCCGTACTTTTCCGACCAGCCCGCGCCGTCGAGGATCGGCAGGCTGACGCCGACGCCGAAGCGGAAGTCCTTGAGCGTGGCGTCGGTGATCACGCCCAGGGCCAGGGCCGGCTTCGGCACGAACACGTCGGCCTGGGGATAGGGCTGGTTGTCGTAGGCGCTGGGCGTGGCCCGCTGGTGGTGCATGCGGATGAACGACACCGCGCCGAACCCCATGGCCTGGGTGCCGTTGGCCAGCGTCATGGCCGCGGGGTTCCAGTAGAGGGCGGCCGGGTCGCCCGTGGTGGGCCCGGAGAAGATATTGCCCACCAGCGCAGCGCGGGCCGGCGTGGCGAACGACAGGAGGGGTAAGGCGATCAGCAGACCACGACACAAACTCACCATGAACCGATACATCTTGAGCTAGCTCCGAAACAATAAGGTTGGAATCTTAATCTAGTCGCGGCGGCGCAGGGCGACGCAGGCCAGCAGCGCCAGCAGCAGCAGGCCCACGGGGCCCGTGCTCGTGCGGCCGGTGACGCTGCAGCCGCCGCCCATCTCCACGACGAAGCCGACGTCGGCCGAGGTGACGTTGCCCACCTGGTCCTTGACGATGATGCGCAGCTTGTGCAGGCCGTCGTGCAGCTGGTCGACGTTGGCCGAGCGGGCGCCCTTGCCCAGGTCATGCTTCTGCACCAGGGTCGGCATGCCGCCGCCGTCGGGCACGCGGTAGACCTCGACGGTGTAGCTCAGCTTCTCGGTCGGGGTGCGGTCGTCGCGGCCGGCGAAGGCCACGGAGACGGCGCCGGTCTCCACCAGGGAGTCGGGCCGCGAGGTGATCATCAGCTGGGGTACGTTGTCGTCCACGGTGAAGGTCAGGCGCACCGGGGTGGCGTCGACGTTGCCGTCGTGGTCGACCGCGGCGATCTCGACCTGGTGCACGCCGCTATGGGTCACCACGTCCACCAGCCCGCCGTAGGAGGGGTCGCTCCACTTGCCGCCGTCGACGCGGGCCTTGAACCGCAGCAGGGCCGCGGGGGTGCGGTTGTCGGTGCCGCGCACGTTGAGCCTCAGCACCTGGGGGCCCACGACCGGCGCCGGCTTCTTGACCAGCTTGGTGTCGGGGGCGCCCTTGTCGTTGGTCGCCACCAGCCGGTGGCCGTTGAGGTAGGCTGCCATGTACCCCTCGCGAACCTCGAAGAGCTTCATCTCCACCAGCATCACCTTGGCGTTGATCACCGAGGGGGAGAGCTGGGTGCCGGACAGCTTCTGCCGCACCATGGGCAGGGCCACGGTCTCGAGGAAACGGTGCAACCGCGCGGGGTCCAGCTTGAGCGAGGACGGCGAGCCGTCCTTGTTCTGCACCTGCAGCTTCGGGATGGAGACGTGCTTGACGTCCAGGGCGATGCTGTTGGTGCCGGGATCGATCCACGGCTTGACCGCCACGGCCAGATCCGCGTGCACCTCGGCGCCGTTGACCGGGCCGCCCGGCGGGGTCAGCGACAGCTTGAGCTTGAAGTCCTTGATGAACATCTGCAGCCCGGCCTGCTGGGTCATCTTCACCGAGGGGGGCGTGAGCAGCCGCACCGAGAAGCGGATCTTGGTTCCCTTGGGCTGGCCCAGCAGGGTCGCCACCTTGTCCAGCCCGTTGCTCAGGGCGTCCAGCTTGAGCGAGTCGCTGTCGATGCAGAGCTTGCCGCTGTGCCAGATGGTGTAGACCGCCTGGTTGAGCATGGCCTGGGAGACGCCCGCGCCAAACATGGCGTCCACCTTGGGCGAGACGGCGGCGTGGATGCCGGTGCAGGCCTTGGGCGGCGTGAGGTAGTTGGAGCCCACCAGACAGGGAGATGCGGTCTTGCTCTTGGAGGAGATGCCGGCGCCGAGCTTGGCCGTGATGCCGTAGTAGTCGGTGGACAGGGAGTCCAGGCGACCGGTGACCACGTAGCCCATGACCTCCTTGGAGATCTGCATCGAGTCGCCCAGGCGGGAGGCCAGCAGGGCGGGGATCTTCTCCTTGGCCAGGCTCTCCACCTTGGACTGGATCAGGCCCATGAAGGTCTTGCGCAGGAAGTTGGTCACGGTGGTGACCACCTTGCCGAGGGAGCACTTGTTGAGGCCGAGCTCGCTCTTGTCGTTGTTCAGGTTGACGTAGGCCTTGGCCACCGACACGCGCACCTTGCCACCGTGCTCGGAGAACTGCAGGCCCACGTCCAGCTCCAGGTCGCGGATCTTGACGTTGGCGTTACAGTCCGCGCTGCCGAAGCTGGCGTAGGGGTTGAGTACTTTCACCGGGCCGCCGAGGTCGACGTCGGCCTTGGCCTGCAGCCGCAGCTGGCCGGTGACCATCTTCAGCCCGATGCTCTTGATGTTGAAGGTGGCCTTCATCGGCTGGGTCTTGACCGCCAGGTCGTCCTTGGTCATGGGCCAGTCCACCACCACCTTGTCGATGGCCGGGATGGTCAGCGAGGTCGGGATGAGCGGCTTGACCTGCTTGACGATGAAGTCCAGGCCTTTCTGGTTCACGCGTACGGCCATGGCGCCGTCGCACACCTGTGCGCGGGCCTCTCCGCCAAAGATCCCCACCAGAAGAAACGCAGTCAAAATCGTCCGAACTCGCATGGTCCACCTCCATCTACATTGCTGAGCAAGATCCAGACCGTTCTCGCTGGCCTGTAATTCTGGCACGTTACAAAGGCGGCGGCAGGTGGAGTTGACCTTTTTTCGGCCGATCGGGCGCTGAGGTGGCCAGCGCGCTCGCCGGTACTCCGGACTAGCGCTGCCGGCGCTGGACCCAGGAGACGTACTCCGAGATGGTGCTGTGGGCCAGCAGTCGCTGCAGGGTGTTGTAGTCCCGTCCCAGCTCCTTGGTGCCGAAGGTGCGGTGGACCAGGTGGTGGCAGTCCCCGCAGAGCATGAGGCCCGAGTGGTTCATCTGCTCGCGATCAT
>PVBE010251277.1_pt1 | contig 12569 bp, 11 predicted proteins | sample 1631181 | NCBI WGS metagenome assembly PVBE01 (sample SAMN08397723, study PRJNA350692) | Marine metagenome, whole genome shotgun sequencing project. | isolation source: water | place: Pacific Ocean | collected 2012-04 | reverse complement strand
GGATCGACGCGGTGTCGCCAGGCCGGATCGTAGGAGACGCCGTAGGGCGGGTCCGTCACCATCAAGACCGGCGTGACCCCGTCCAGGAGCCGCGTGACATCCGCGGCCGAGGTGGCGTCGCCGCAGAGCATCCGATGGCGACCCAACGTCACGAGGTCACCGGGGACGATGTCGGTGGGCCCAGGGGCGATGACCGTGTTCTCGTCGGTGAGGCCGGCGGACGGCTCGGCACAGAGCGCCTCGAACTCGTCGTCGGTCCAGAAGGCGGACAGATCGAGCCCCTCGGCGTGCAGCTGCTTGAGCTTGGCGACGTCCCACTCGAGGTCGAGTTCGCCCACCCGGTTGTCGGCCACCGCCAGACCCCGCGCCCGGGGATCGGTCGCGAGATCTAGGTCATCGCGCTGCACGGCGATGAGCTGCGTGCCGTCGGTCTTGACGACGCGCAGCGGGATTTGAAGAGCCTGCGCCTGCTCGACGGTCTTGTTGCCGGCAATGACCACACCGTGGCGATCGATCAGCACGGCGCGGCCGGCGCCGAAATCTGAAAGGGAACGGGCCAGCGCCTCGCGGCCGCGCGCGGTACCCCGGTTGGCATTCTGCGGATCGGACGTCAGGTCGGCCGGACGGCGAACGTGGCTGTCACGAGAACGGCGAGTCGGCATGTCACACCTCCTTCGGGGTACCCCGGCTCGCCGCGAGACGTCGGCCAGCACCGAGGACCCCTGCAACAGCGACGTTACAGACCGCCGGCGTCAATCGGTACCCGTACAATTATTTGGCTCGAAATAATTACGGAGACACTGACGATACGGCGTCACACCAACGGCTTCGATGAGCGATGGTGGGGCCAATCGCAGCGGTTTGGCGGCCCCCGCAAGGTTCTCTGCACGAAACGGTGATCTTCACCAGACCCCGAGCGTGGTCGGAGGTGGGTGGCACGGTGCAATCGGGATCAATGTCCGAATCTGGCGCCGCGTTCTAGAATGGAGTTGGTCCAAGCGGGGTCCGGTCGGCGGGTCAAAGTTACGTTCAAGGTGACAGTGCCAGACGGCCTGAGGTCCGGCATCCCTAAGGTCAACGAGGCAGAACGGTACACTCTCATCATGGTCGAGCCAGATTCACCGACTGCTTCGACGGAGGATGCGACCGTCCATGAGGGCCAGGCCGACCTGGTCGCCGCACTCGCCGAGCTGGACCCCCACAAGGACGCCGCCAGACGCAGGTTGCTCGAGGAAACGCTAGATCGCCTTGCCGGAGGCAGCGTGGATCTGAAATCGGTAGCAGACATTCTGCACCGGGCGCACCGTGCCTGGAAGTCTCATCAAGGTGAGCGGACAATCGACATGGGGCTGGCGGCTCGTCGCGTCGAGCGCGACAGGGCGATCCGTGATCTTCGGGCGAGCCTGGCGCGGCTACTGCGCTGGATCCGGAAAGGTACGCCACACTGGGGCCGCGAGGCGATGTTCGGCGGCGTGCTTGCCACCGTGAAGCTCTTGGAGCTGGCGATCAAGTCCAACTCACTCCTCTCAGCTCCGACGGAACTCCTGGAACGACTCCACCCTCCAGCCGCAGTCGGACCTCCACGCCAGGTGTGGACCCAGGACGCTCGCCAACAGCTGAAGAAGCTCCCCCTCGATGACGCCACGATTGCGGATCTGCTCTGGGCGGTCGGACTGGTGAGCCGCCATCCAGTAAAGAAATAAGCGGGAACAGTTCTTTCGAGCCCGAATGAGAACGCTTGCTACCTGGTCGAGAGTCAGACGACATCCGGCTGGGTAGGCCGAGGACCGCACAAAGCTCAAAGAACGTCGGCCAGATCAACCGATGATCATCAACCGGGCACGTCGAGGGTCAGATGACGTCGGACCGACCAAGCCGATGATCGTCGCCAGACGATCAGAAGGTCGGTCACCGCCGACCCTGTCGTTCGTTGCCGGCAGGAACCCGCCCGCGATAGACAACGACCTGAGTCCACGCGAGTAGTGCAGGCAGGCGCACGATCATGGTCTCGCGCTGACCCCTGAAAGCCAGTTCCCTCGGATCCGTATCACACGCTAGGGCCCCGCCGAGTGTCGTTCGGCGGTAAGGCCCTAGCTGTCGGACGTCACTTGTAAGAACTCCTGATGTCGCTGATCACATTGGTTACACGCGTCGGTGTGTCGCCGAGCCTTTGCCGGACATCGTAGAACGAGATGCCGAAATTTTTCGATCCGTTGACAGGCAAGCTACATGAACACAGCGAGAGGACCCTTGATGTGCTGTGTCCTTGGCCAAGGCCAATGGCCTTTCAGCGCAGCCTCAAGGAACCTAATTGGCAGGCGTTTCGACCTGCTTTAAGGATTCCCGCGCTGCCAGAGACCCTCTCTGGTTTCGGGCGTGGAGTCCACGAATCGACGCCACGCCGAGGAGGCGAGCCACAGTTGGTGCTTTCGTTCGAAGGTCCCCTCGACGGGGATGACCTGGACGAGCAAGCGCTGCGCGCGTACTGCGACTTGGTTCCCTTGGAGATCCGAAGGGTCATTGCTCGCTATCCGGAACAGCAGTGGGATCTTCTGGTCCTTACGGCGCGGGCCGGGCAGCCAGCAATTGACCTCATGGCCTCGAATCCTGCGTTGGCCTTCATGTTGGCGTCAGGGTGGGAATTCCGAAGAGGCCCAGACCGTCGTCCCGAGGCTGCAGCGCGCGAAGTCTGGCAACCGCATCGCAAGCAAAGGCAATTGCTCCTGACAGTGGGCCTGCCGCCACGAGAAAGCCTTCGCCGCCTGCTGAGGAAAATTCCCTACGAGAGTATCAGCCAAGCTCGACTGCTTGCGCTTCGAAGCCGGCTTGCCGACGGAGCCCTGGTGCGCAGACTAGCCAGTCTCCCGCGAGTCAACGCCAATGTCATGCAAGTGGCGGCTGACTCCACATTGGACAGCGTGTCCTCCCAACTGCTCTTGCTGGCGGCAGAGCGTCGTGAGGACGACCGTGTGCCACACCTCGCAGACCTGTTGCGTGAGGTGGTCATGATGTGGAGAACGAACCGACCCGGGGTAGCTGTTCCGTGCTTTGACACACTCGAAGCGATCCATCTCACGCACCAAGAGTGTTCGCGACTGCTTCCACCGCAAGGAGTCGTTGGACTTACTCAGCGCCGATCAGGCGGGTTGGCGGTTCAGGTTTCGGTTGTTCCATTGAAGACCCTCGCTAGTCTTCAAGAGGAAGGACGTTGTCAGCGGAATTGTGTAGCCACGTTATGGCCGGCTGTAGCTGTGGGTCAGCTGTCCGTGTACCGCCTGCTTGAGCCTGAACGAGGAACTCTCAGCCTCCGTCGTGGAGCGCGAGGTTGGCGACTGGAACAGCTCAAGGCAGCGAGGAACCGTAGAGTTCGACCCGCCACACGCGCCGCCGTTCGAGCGTGGCTCAACGATTTGCAGCCGGCCACGGGGTGAACGGGTAGCCCTGAAGAGGCGGTTGCTGAGGCTTGCTGCTCACAGGCGCAGTTACTCGGTGGGATTCCCCCAGTGCGGTGGCCTTCCTGCTGAAAGAGATGCGAGTGGCATACGTATGGTGATAGTGAGGCCGCCGATTCCGGCTGGTCTCGACGCGGAGCCCGGATTCCCAGGGATTCGAGGAGATCGGAATGAGAGATCGAAAGAGGGTTGTCGTCGGATGCATCGGTCGGGCCGCATCCGCCCTCGCGGCGCAGGCCAAGGCGCTGCGGAGTTGGAGGCCACGCGTCGTGTTGGCGCTCGCCGTGGGGGCCGGAGCTGTCGTCGCGGGCGCTCCCGTGGCGGCGGAGCAGCAAAGGATGGGCGGCGGGGAGAGCGTGGTCCTCGCCCTCGACGCCGTCGTAACGAGCGTCGAATCTATCGTCGTCAACGGGTTTCTCCCGAACCTAGACGCGTTGAAGACGAATCTCCGAGAGGCGAACGCCTACGCACATCGCATCTGCGCCCAGGCCGAACGGAGCCCCAACCCGACGGCCACGATGGCGTGTGACGAGGCGACCAATGCGGCGTTCCTCGGGCTGGGCGAGGATCTCGAACATCTCCTCGACCAGCGTGCGCCGGTGCTCCAAGCGATCGATGGGTTCGCCGCCGCCATCGGCGACGCGCGCTTCGTGTCCGACGAGCGCGCATCGCAACTCGTCGGTGAGAGCGAAGAACGGCGGCAAGAGGCCGCCGACAGCCTCGCTACGCTGGCGGAGTTGCACGAGCAGTACGCCGATCATATCGCCGACGATCGACCTCTGCCGCCCGCGGTCGATTTCAAGGTCCGAGGCCTCGCGCAGCAACTGAGTATCGCCGAGATGCGGGCGGGCGTGGCCGAGCAAAAAGGCGCGCGGCTCGATTGGGCCCGCACGGAACTAACCAGAGCCGACGAGCATGTCCAGGCTGTGCGAAACGAATATGTCCTCATTTTCCACCAGGCCGAGGGACAGTTCACGTTCGTTGGCGAGGCCGCGGAGTTGCTCGCAACCCAGGTGGAGACGGAAGGATTCATCAGGCAGGTGAACGGACTCGCCGACCAGCTGGGTGGCATCTCAGCCGGGCTGGACGCCATAGCTGTCGACGTCAACGCCTTGGTCACCGACGCGTTGGGGGCGGCGCCGCCGGAGGCCGCGGACCTGCGCGAGCTGGACAGGCACACCGGGCTGGAGATCCTTCGACGCTTCTTCCCCAGTGGAGCCAGCAGCGATGCGAACGGTTCGTAACGTTGGGCTCGTCGCCCTCGGGCTCTTGGTGCTCTTGTGGCTTAGGGCGCCTGGACCCGGCACGCCGGCCGGGCCCATGCCGCCCGCGGTAGTCGATTCGAGCTGGATCGAGTTGTTGGATGCGCTCGAAGACTCATGGGCCGGCGTCGCCCCCCCGTCACCCCTGCCCTCTAGGGAAGACGCCACAACCGTAGATGAATGAAAGGACAAGAGAGAATGATGATGACGATGACGACGATTCGAAGATACACGGCGGCCGTGTTGATGGTCGCTGGCATGCTGCTCGGCAGCCTCGCCACCCCAGGGCAGGCGCAGACAACCGAGCCACCCGACGCGCTGACGATCGACCGGATAATCGGGCAGCCGGCGCCGCTGACCGCAAGATCGCTTGGCCCCGCAAACGCCGAGGGGCCCGATGCCCCACCGGCGAACCCCGCCACGACGGACACCGGAACCATCGCCAGCCGCGAACGGGCGCTCGTGCTCCGTTATCGACGGCTACGAGATCGGGCATCGCGCTACGGGGACGGCCGGCCTGACCAGATCCGGTACGGTGGTCGTCCGGCGTCCGCGAACACCGAGGGCGCCGGGAACCTCGCCGGAATTGACGGCAGTCGCGACGCGGTCGCTCCCGCGCTGCCGATGGGCACGCCCATCCGGGCGGCGGCGCAGCCCCTCGGCCGCGACTCCGGCGATTCGCCCGTCCTGTACCGCCTGATCGCCGAACTCCGAGCCCTAGCGGACCGCCTCGAGGCGCTAGCCGAGCGGGCGGCACTCGCTGGAGGTCGCCCGTGACGACGGCCCTCGCGTTCCGCTCCGGAGGCATTCGCTCGGGCCGGCGCAACTTGCTGATGGGGGCGCTTACGTCGGTCATGTTCCATGTGGGGATCCTGCTCATGATCGCGATGGTCTCAGCCCCAGCACCCGCGGGCCCATCACCGGGCGGGATCGGCGAAGACGACGAGGCGCGGGAGCGCCTCATCGTCCTTCTGCCTCCACCGGAACCAGAGGGAAAGCCGCTACCAGCCCTCCCGACACCGGTACCTGAGACCGACGCGGACTCCATGACCGAGCGGCCCGCGGTCCTCGGCTCCCGACAGTACGCCGCTGCGCTATCGGGCGCGACCGCGGAGACGGACGATCTCTCCGAGACCCCGCCCAACGAGGTGACGACCGTCTCTTTGCACGAGGTGGCGACCCCATCCACGTCCTCGTCGCCCAACCCTGTCTCCGTGACGGACCTCGCCGCCCGTCTGCCCCACCTTGACCCGTACCTCCAGCGCGCCCTGGAGGTCCGTCAAGACGGCGCAGTCGCACCGCAGTATCGCGTCAGCGTGATCTCGTCCACCGACGTGTGGCGCCTCGTCCACGCCGGACTCGCGCGGGTGATCATTGCTCAACGCCCGTTCGCTTCGGATTTCTTTGCGGTCCACTTTTCTTCAGAACATGTGGTGACCGTGCGACCGCTCCTGCCGGACCAGTTGAAGGGTCTGTCGCGAGGCGGCTGGGCCAGCCGCGCGTTGCAGCTCCTTGGAGCAACGGCGCAGGCGTTTACCCACAAGCTGGAGCAGACGTTCGGCGTGCCGGCCACCGACACGGCGACCTTCCTTGTCGTAACCGAGGCGCTCGATGCCTTCATTCTGAGCGAGCAGCTCCGTGCGTGCGACGAACGTGGCGTCGGCTGTGAAGAGGTCACCCTGACCCGTGGTCGATTCGTGTGGAGCGGTGACACGTTGACCGGGTACCTCATTGAAAGCCTCGACCTTCGTCCCGGCGGGTGAGGATCGCACTCGTCGCAGTCGTACAACTCACACGGAATTCCCGACCTAGCCGCTCCGACACCGGTCAGTTCCGCTTGGCCACGCCTCGATCGAGCGGCTCGTCTTAGTTCGCGCTGGGCACATCCTTCAGAAACGAGTACCTGCGGGTCTCCGCGGTCTCAGTCGAAGACACTCCGCCGAAAGAGTAAGGCACGGAGCCCGTAGTAAGAGGTGAGATGCCGAGGAAGGGCGTCCGGAGCCGGCAATGGTGCTGCTCCCAGCCGAAGAGGTAACTCGATGACCCTGCTCGCTTACACCACTCTGCTGTGGCTGGCGCTGTGCCTTTTCGTCATCGCGATCAGCGACCGACGCCGAAAGCCAGGGATGCGCCCCCTCATCGCCCCCTGGCTGACAGCCGCGGTCAAGCTTATATACCCAGTGCCGCTCGCCGCGTATGCCTGGGCGTTGTTACACCTACCGCCTGTCTCCGTGGTGGACGTCGTGGCGGGCCTCCTGACGTTGTCGGGGACCGTGCTCACGATCAAGGCGAAGCTGGATCTGGGCACGGGCCACAGCTGGGCTGGGACCTACCGAGTGGGACAGACGAGGACGCGCCGAGGCCTCTACGGGCTGCTCCCGCATCCGATGTACACGGGCATTCTGTGCGTCATCATCGGCGGCTCGATCATGGCAGTCTCCAGGCTTCCGGCCGTCGCCGTTGCGGGAACGATGGCCGCGAACTTGATCATCGCCGTCTTCTTGGTCGTCGTGGCAGGGCGCGAGACTGCCCTGCTGCCTTCGCCCGTGGCGGTCTCGCGTGAAGACCGAGAGCAGCCCGGCCGAGGCTGAGCGGCGGCCGATGCTCCTGCTGCGCAACGATCTTGTCCAGGAAACTAGGTGCCCACGGGTCCCCCGCTGAAAGAAAGGGGGCACGGCCCCCGTAGTAGAGGGCGAGATACCGCGAAGGGTACTTGGAACCAGCAAAAAAGTGCTGCTCCCAACCGGAGTTCCTGGCCTCCAGGACTCCAAGATGCGTTGCCGGTTGCGCAACGGCCGCGATCTCGGAGGAGAGACACGATGGGCATCCGAGGGTTGTTTCGATTGTCGAACCAAATCGTTGTCACTGTACTCCTGGGTGCAGCGATCTTTGTAGTCGCCTACCGGACGCTGTGCACGCCGATTGACACACTGGCCGTGGTCGACGCCAGCACCCGCGTCCTGCTGGTCGGACGCGTGCGCTCCGCACCCGATCCCAGCGACGACCCGCAAGTGGCATACCTGCTCGAGGACCCGACCGGTCACGTATGGTGCGTGACCGCCCAAGGCGCGCCTGCGACTGGCGCGCTGCTGCTGGTCTGGGCGCGGGCGGACCGTGACCAGCGTAATCGCCCTCTGTGTGTCGAGCAACGCCGCTTCGGCACCTTCTGACTCCGCGAAGGGGCGCGCGCCGCGATCACGACCATGTGTGAACCCGTTACAAGGAGGCGCTTGATGGCCGCACCCGAATCGACTGCCGCCCGTTCACGTCGACGTCTCCTGTTGTTACCGGCGCCCGCGTCTGGCAAGACCGTCACCTTCGACCGCCTCGTCGAGCAGGTCACCTTCACGGCCACCGAAACGCTGCCCCAAAAGGTTCGCGTCATCGACAACTTGACCGCGCTGATGGGTCGGCCGTGTGCGGTGGTCGAGTGCGACGCCTCTGCCGCCGAGTTCTCGCAGCTCTGCCAGCGCCTGGCCACTGACGACTGGATGGCCGTTGATGCTGACGAGATCGTCACCGTGCGCGCGTCGGCGGCAACGCAGGCGCCCGGCGGTCGGGACAGACAACCGCACTCCCCCACACCACCGGAGACTCCCGATGATGACCCCCTGGCTCGATAGCCTCGTGGTGCATCCCGCCGCCTTGTGGCTGGCCGGCATCCTTCTCGCCTTCGGCGTGACCTGGCTACGCGCCGCTGGGCGCCTCCTGCTCGTCGTCCTGGGCCTCGCAGCCGGAGTCGCCGCACAGGGCCACCTCGTCGAGACCGGCGTGATGGCTTCGGGTATCTCGACCTTCGCGATGGTGGTGGGACTCGCCGCGGCGCTGGCGTTGATGGCTGGGCGGCATCCGGTCATCGCCCGCCACGCGGAGCTGCTCTTCCTGTTCGTGTTCGGCCTCGCCGCGGCTGAGACGCTCGGCGAGTGGCTCCAGTGGCCGATCGGTGCGGTGTGGTGTGCCCTTATGGTGGGCGGCCTCCTCTCTCCCGCGCTGGCCGTTGCCCTGCTGGCCACAGCGCTCCTCAGCCACGGCCTGGCGCTCACGTCCCCGCTCTGGTCGATCGTCTTGTTCGGCATCGCCGCCTGCTTGGCGATCCGGTTCCGCCCGCGTCGAGGCTTCTTCGATGACCGACTGTCCCGTGCCACGCACGCACAGACGACGATGGCGGCGAGCCAACGCGCGGCGACAGACCCGGTCATTCTTCGCTTTGATTCGACCGCCAACGCCGTACGATTCCAGCGTCGGCTTGACCGCGCCAAGGTGCCTGTTGAACGACTCCTTGGTCCCTGTCTCGCCGCCAAGATCCCCGCCAGCATGCTCGCCCGCTGGCGCTTCCCTCGCCTCGCCGGTTTGGTCGAACTCGTTCCCGACGGCGTGTACGCCGGAGACACGCCGGTGCTGCTCCCTGAACCCTGGCACCCAGTCGGCGCCTCGGCAGACGATGCGATGCCGCTCGACGAGGTCGCCACGCGCCTCCGCTCCTTCCAGGGGCAGGTGCTCCCATCTGATGTCGCCACCGGAAACGGCAAGACGATTGCGGTGATTGACACGGGCGTCAATGCCGATTCTCCGGCGCTGCGGCGTCAACTCCGCCAGCAACTCTCGTTCGTCGACGACGAACCCGCCGACGATGAGAACGGCCACGGCACAGCCGTCGCGGCGGTCGCCTTGGCCATAGCGCCTGACGCCTTCGTCGTCTCATTGAAGGTGCTCAATCGCAACGGCGTGGGGTCGCTCTACGATGTCCTTCGAGCACTCAAGTGGGTAGGAGACCACACCGCGGACGTCGACGTCGTCAACCTGTCCCTGGGATCTAGCCGCTGCGGAGGGTCCGATGAATGCCCGTCTTGTCTGGCCGTGGTCGAACTCCAGCGTCGGGGCCTCCTCATCGCCGCTGCGGCTGGGAATGAGGGCCCCGATCGGGGCACGCTCAGCTGTCCCGGCGCGTCGAGTGGCGCCTTGGCCGTGGCCGCCATCGACCGGCAGGGACGACCAACGCGCTGGTCCAGCCGTGGGCCAAGCGCCGACCCGGTCAACCCAAAACCCAACGCAGCCGCGCAGGGCGAACGGTTGCTCGTGCTGGGCCGGGTCGTGTCTGGCACGTCCTTCTCAACCCCTCAGGCCGCAGGGCTGTTCGCGGCGCTCTCGGAGTACGAAGACGCCACGCTGAAGACCGCCGCCGACGTCGAGCGCCTGACGCAGATCGGGCTCGACGCCTGCACGCCGGCCGCCAGTCGGAACCGCGACGCAGTCGGCGTCGGCGTATTGAACCTGTATCGCGCCACTGTCGGACGGCGGGGCGTTCGATGGGTTCCGATTAGCGCCGTTCCTGCCTTCCGCCGACTCGCCTTGGCCGCAGCCACTGTCGCGCTAATCGCGGCGACGTGGCGGTTCGGATTCGGCCACGTCAACACGGTTCAGCCGTCGCCGAAACCACAGCATCTACTGGGCCGCGTGCATGAATTACCCGAAGGGCGGCTGCTCTTCGATGATGGCACCGGCACTTTGCCGCTCACCTGGGCGGGCCCGGATTGGACACGGCCGGCACCGGGGTCAGTCGTCGTGTTGCGCGCGCACCTGACCGTCTCCGGTGGTTCGCGGCGGTCATCAGGCGCGGTCCTGGAGGGTCTATCTCGGTTTCAACTCGCGACGCGCCCTCCCGGAAGAGACCCTTCGTTGATGACGCGTTCTCTTCTTCGAAAGGTCTCTTCCCGCCATCCGTAGTTATGGCAGACGGCCGAACGCGGGGCGGCCGCTGGAGAGAGACCCATGGAGAATCAACCGACACGTTCACCTTCGCGTCATCGCCATCGTGGTGTGTGGCTGTCCGCCGTCATCGTCGGCTGCCTGACCGTGGTCAGCTTCGTCGCCACGTTTTCCGGGTGGAGAGCCGTCATCGGCGGCACCCCAGACGTCCCGTGGGGTGGCGCCCTCTTGGCTGGTCTGGTAACGGCCGGCATCCAGGCCGGTCTACTCCTCGCCGTGATCAAGACCAAGAGTGCGCCGCGCTTGCGCGACAGGCTCTATTGGGTGGCCATCTACGTCATCGTCATGCTGATCTCCGTGACATTCGGTGTGGGGTTCTGGACGCACAGACTGCAGGGGTACGACATGTCCGCGCAGGATCACCACGTCCAACTCGCCCGGGTCACGACCCCCTTGCTGGCCTTCTCGCGCGCCTACGAGGCAATCTCGGACACGTCACAAGAACTCGCGGTACATTCAGCCGCGATGTACCAGAAGGAGACTCAAACCGGAGACAGTTGTGGGTATGCCACCCTGAGCTGGGAAGGACCTCGCGCCCGTCTGCGCGAACGCGACCAGGCGATGTTTCAGGGCGACGCCGCCTTCGCGGCCGCACGCCACGAGGAAGTGCAGGAGGTGATCGACAACTTACCGGCAACCTTCGACGCCGGCCAGATCGCGGCCCAGGAGCAAGCGTTGCGGCAGGCAGTGCTGCAGATGGTCGGTCACCGCGCCGACCCGCGCCTCGCCCAGATGCGGAAGCGGGTGGCCACCCGAATGCTCCAGGACGAGTTCGCTGACAACGGCGGCAGCTTTCGATGTGCCGACGCCCGGCTCGTGACTCTGGCGGGCGATCTCCTGGCGGCCGTCGACGCGCTGCCCGGTTTACCCGAGAGCGCCACGCTCCACATCACACCCTACGACCAAAAGGCCGCCATCGGCATCGTGTTCGGCACCTTGCAGGGCAAGGTTACAGACGCCATCGATGTCATCTTGCCGCAGACTCGGAACGTCCGTCGGGTGCGCCGGACCACGGCATCGCGTGATGCGGCGTCCGAGGCTTCGACCCATCGACTCCTTCCGCTGGCGATTGCACTGGGAGTCGTCATCGACACCTTGATCTTCTTGCTGTGCGTCCCACCGGGATCCTCTACGGGTAAACCCGGCCCACTCGGGGACCGGCTCGGCGAGGGCCTCGAGGCACTCGAACCCGATCCCCGTCTGCGGGCACGTGTGTCGCAGTTTCTCTGCGGCGTCGAACAGCCCGAGGCGCTGGAACAAGCATTACGCCGCAGGTTCCAGGTGCAACGAGGCGTTCCCTGCATCCTCATCGCGGACGGCCATTTGGCCGAGCCTGGCACCATGGCCCTGGAGCGCCTGATGGATCTGCTCGATCATCTGGGCGCCGCGACGATCTCGCACGATGGCCCACGGCCCGCGTCGATCGCCCAGACGCTCGGCCGGCTACTTGGGCGAACTGAGACCAGTCAGCCCTCGCGCGTCCGCATCTGGCGCCTGCGAGCGACCGGGGCAGCAGCGCTGCGGCTCACAGCTCGGCTCATCTGCACGCCGACACCAGAACCCGAGGCCTCGACGGCGTGACAGTAGTCGCTGCCACGGCGATAGGCCAAAGCGAGCGAAAGCCGAGCTTAGGTTTGAGCGCTAACGAACAGGATGGCGTGTCGCCACGAAGAGCTAACACATGCCCTGGCCACCTCCTTGTACAAGCGACTGTTGCCTGGTATCATTTAGTTCATCAACGGGCTGTAGACGCCGACCGGCGGGCGAACCCTCAAAAATGATTCGACCACTCGCAGGCGACTCCGGGTCCGGCCGACACGTACAGAGCGGCCGACCTCATCACGGTTGGCACACTCACCGCTGCCTCAGCCTTTCTCGTCTGGATCCGGAACATTCTCGAGCAGACTGGACGTCTGACGACCAAGGCCATGTCACCGAATGCCGCTATTGCCAACGCGTCATCGCGCTCTTTTGGCGCCAGAGGTGCCCCTCCCTCTTGGATCTCGCTCAATTCGCAGGCTGCCCGGAGCGCTTTCCCGACCGCACCGCGTTGCGATTCCACCTGAAGGAGGATTGCTGCAGGACGTGT
>PVBE010954111.1_pt1 | contig 12571 bp, 8 predicted proteins | sample 1631181 | NCBI WGS metagenome assembly PVBE01 (sample SAMN08397723, study PRJNA350692) | Marine metagenome, whole genome shotgun sequencing project. | isolation source: water | place: Pacific Ocean | collected 2012-04 | reverse complement strand
TCTCATTGAAGTGGCCTTGTGTGTTGGGAAATGAATTGTTCAGCAACTCTTTCATTCCACAACGACAGGGCCATTTCAATGTCTAGCGCCAAATTTCTTATGACTCTTTGGGGCTAGTGTCCTGTTCCGAAAGATAGCTCTCTAATGTACTAATCTTCTCACGTGCATTTCTCCCCCCATCGACATAGGGTGGGGAGAACGGCGATGGCGAATCCTGGATGACCGAGAACACCGATCGAACTGACCGACGAGGAACGTGCGGTTTTGGAGACCCATGCGCGGCGGCGCAAGAGTTCGCATCAGCTGGCGTATCGGTCTCGAATCGTATTGCTCGCTGAGCAGGGCGTACCCGACGGAGAGATCGCGAAGCGGATCGGAAAGACACGCGAGACAGTCGGCATCTGGCGACGACGATTCGTCGAGCAGCGGATCGAAGGGCTCTACGACGAGGCTCGCACCGGCGCTCCCCGGACCGTGTCCAACGATCAAGTGGATGAAGTGGTTCGCCTCACGCTCGAGGAAACGCCTACGGGTTCGACCCATTGGTCTGTCCGTCTGATGTCCAAGCGTGTGGGGCTTCCGCCGACAACGATCCATCGAATCTGGCAGGCATTTAGTCTCCAGCCCCATCGGGTGGATCACTTCCGCCTCTCCAACGATCCTCGTTTCGTGGACAAGGTCGTCGACATCGTCGGGTTGTACATGTCACCGCCCGTGAATGCGGTCGTTCTTTGCGTCGATGAAAAGTCCCAGATCCAAGCTCTGGAGAGGAATCAACCCGTTCTTCCCATGCAGCCGGGACGGCCCGAGCAGCGCACGCACGGATATACGCGACACGGGACGACTACCCTCTTCGCGGCCTTGAATGTCGCGACGGGAGAGGTGATTGGGTCGCTCCATCGCAGGCATCGCACAACGGAGTTCCTGAAATTCCTCAAGACGATCGATGAGAACGTTCCATCTGAGCTGGAGATACATCTCGTGCTCGACAACTACACGACGCACAAGACCAAGCGAACACGAGCCTGGTTGGCGCGCCATCCACGCTTCCACGTGCACTTTACACCGACCTACAGCTCATGGATCAATCAGGTGGAACGATACTTCGCTCTTCTCACCGAGCGTTGTATCAAGCGGGGCGTTCACCGAAGCACTTACGCACTCGAAAAGGACATCCGCTCCTTTTTTAGAACCACAAACGATGACCCCAAGCCGTTCACCTGGACAAAGTCGTCCGAGCAAATCCTGAAGGGCATTCGTCGCTACTGCGGTCGAGTTCTCGAAGTGCATGCCGCAAAGTAATGTCTGGAAACTTCCGGAACAGGACACTAGAACTGGACTCGATGCCGCCCGCCGAGTCCGGCTCCCATCCGCGAGATCCTCTGCCCAGGGTTCTGACACTCTGGGACGCTACGATGCTCATCGTGGCGTCGGTGATCGGGGCGGGCATCTTCTTCACGCCGGGACGCATCGCCGCCCTGTTGCCCGATGGCCGCTTGATCCTGCTCGCCTGGGCCGTGGGTGGGGTGCTGTCTCTGGCCGGCGCCCTGGCCAACGCCGAGCTGGGGGCGATGTTTCCACGCGCCGGCGGTGACTACGTCTATCTGCGCGAGGGACTGCATCCCGCCGCCGGATTTCTGGTGGGCTGGCTGGGCTTCTTCGCGATCTATGCCGGAACCATCGCGGCCCTGGCGGTGGTGCTCGGCGAGTCCTTGGCACGCGCCTGCGGCTTCGGGGAGATCGGCAAGCTCGCCTTCGCCGCTGGCATCATCCTGGCGTGCTCGGCGCTCAACGTCCGCGGCGTGCGTTTCGGTGCGCTGGCCAACAATCTGACCTCGGCCATGAAGATCGCGGCGTTGCTCGCCTTCGTGGTCCTGGGGCCGCTGCTCGGCGAGGGCAACTTCACGCCGTGGTTCTCCTCGGTGCCGTCGCAATCGACCTCGGGCTCCGGGGCGCCCTTTTCCTGGGCTCTTTTCGGTGCGGCTCTGTCCCCGATCCTGTTCAGCTATCTCGGTTGGAACGCTTCGGTCTACGTGGCGGGCGAGATCCGGGATCCGCAGCGCAATGTGCCTCGTTCGCTCTTTTTGGGGCTGGCAATCTGCACCGGGATCTATCTGCTCCTGAACGCCGTCTTTCTCTACGCACTCGCGCCGGGCGAGATGATCGCCGTGGACGATGCCGGGGAGGCTGCAGCCCGTGCGCTCTTCGGTGCGCGCGGAGGGGCTTGGATCTCGGCCTTCGTGCTGGTTTCGGTGTGGGGGACACTGAACGCGATGGTGCTAGTGGGGCCCCGGATCGTCTACGCGATGGCGCTGGACGGGCTCTTCTTCGAATCGGTCGATCGGGTTCACGACGGCTACCGCACGCCGAGTGTCGCGATCTGGGTTCAAGCTGGGGTGTCGATCGGCCTGGTGGCCTTCCTGGAGACCTTCCCCAAGGCGCTGGACTTCACCGTCTTCGCAATCGTGATCGCGACATCTGCTGATATGGTGGCGCTGTTCGCGCTGCGCCATCGACAACCCGCCCGCAGCCGGCCGTATCGCACCTGGGGCTATCCCTGGGTGCCGGCGATCTACCTCGTGGCCCACGTCGCGGTCGGGGCCGCCCTGGTGGTCGAAAGTCCGCGTGAATGCCTCGTGACAGGGGTCCTGCTGGCGATCGGTTTGCCGATCTATTTCCTGTTCGCCAGAAACCGCCGCCAGTCCTGACCAGCGGCTACCTCGGCGGCGAATTCTTCAGTAAGATCGACCGATTCGAAAGGGTCCCAAAGGGATGAGTCATCGCTGCCAGCAGCCTCGAAGGGGTCTCGATACCCCGGATACCCCGGATGCCCCGATCCACGCGGAGCGCGTCGTGGCAGCAGCTCGCTGGCCCGCCGGGGCTCCTTCGCGACCGCGGAGGCTGGAAACGGCGGGCATCGATGGAACGAAGTGGTCCTCGGATCGTCTCAGCTGTCTTGGTTGACGAAGACCGAGGGCCCGATCCCAAAAGCGCTCGACCCGTCCCAGCCATGGAATCCATGGAGACGGGGTCGAGGAAGCGGCCACAGGACCCGTGAGATGAGCGACCGATTTCGACACGACTTCAACAAACTGAATCGCCTTCCCCCTTACCTTCTCTCCGAAGTGACCGAGCTGACTCGCACCCGGCGCCGCGCCGGCGAGGACATCATCGACCTCGGGATGGGCAATCCCGACCTCGCGACGCCCCCGCACGTGATCGACAAGATCTGTGAGGCCGCCCGCGATCCGCGCAACCATCGCTATTCCTCGTCTCAGGGATTGCCGAACCTGCGCGCCGGAATCACCGAGTGGTACAAACGTCGACACGATGTCGACTTCGATCCGGCCACCGAGGCCGTGGCCGTGATCGGCGCCAAGGAGGGACTCTCTCATTTCGTGCTGATGACGATCGGGGCCGGTGACGTCGTGCTGGTCGCCGATCCCGCGTATCCGATTCATCAGTACTCGGTGATCATCGCGGGCGGCGACCTGCGCACGGTCCCCCTCACGAGCGACTCGGATTTCATCGAGAATCTGGAGCAGGCGGTGAGTCGAACCTGGCCGCGACCGAAGATGTTGATCATCTCGTTTCCGGCGAATCCGACCACTCACGTGGTCGACCTGGCCTTCTTCGAGCGCATCGTCGAATTCGCGAAGGCCAACGATTTGATGGTGCTGCACGATTTCGCCTACGCCGAGATCGCCTTCGACGGCTACAAGCCGCCCAGCATCTTCGAAGTACCGGGCGCGAAGGACATCGCCATCGAGTTCGTGTCGTTCTCGAAGAGTCATTCGATGGCCGGCTGGCGGGTCGGATTTGCCTGCGGCAATGCCGATATGATCCACGCCCTGAAGCGGATCAAGAGCTACCTCGACTACGGGATGCCCCAGGCGATTCAGATCGGTGCGATCACTGCGCTTCGAGGGCCCCAGGATTGCGTCCAGGAGAATTGCCAGGTCTACAGGCAGCGGCGCGATGTGCTGGTGGAGGGTCTGGCGCAGCCCGGCGACGGCTGCTGGAAGATCGAGAAGCCCCTGGCGACGATGTTCGTCTGGGCGCCGATTCCCGAGCCCTTCCAGGCGATGGGGTCGCTGGAGTTCTCGAAGCGGCTGCTCAAGGAAGCCGGGGTCGCGGTTTCGCCCGGCATCGGGTTTGGCGAGCAGGGCGAAGGCTTCGTACGCTTCGCGCTGGTGGAGAACACACACCGCATTCGCCAGGCCGTGCGGGGAATCCGACGCTTCTTGCGCGAAGCGAAGATCTAGCGGGCCGAAACGCAGTATCTGTGCCGGGGGAACTCGGAGAGGGGACGAAGAAGATGGGCGGCGGAGCGGATGAGGGGGTGATTGGGGTTGGCCTGATCGGCTTCGGTACGATTGGGACGGGTGTCGTCAAGGTGCTGCGGGAGAATGCGGCCGTCATCGAGGAACGCCTGGGCTTTCCAATTCGACTCGTGCGCATCGCCGATCTCGACCTCGACACGGATCGCGGTGTCCCGCTCGACGGGGTCCGATTCGATGCCGATGCCTCTGGACTGATAGCCGACCCGAGCGTTCAGATCGCGATCGAGCTGATCGGTGGCTACGACGTACCGCGCCGATTCATTCTCGAGGCTTTCGAGGCGGGCAAGCACGTCGTCACCGCGAACAAGGCGCTGCTCGCGCTGCACGGGCGGGAGATCTTTGGCGCGGCGGCCGCGGCGGGTCTCGACATCGCCTTCGAGGCGGCCGTTGGGGGAGGCATTCCGATCCTGCGCAGTCTGCGCGAGGGGCTGGCGGCGAATCAGATTGGCAGCGTGCTCGGCATCCTGAATGGGACGACCAATTACGTACTGACCGAGATGGAGTCGACCGGGGAGGATTTCGAGGTCGTGCTGAAGCGCGCACAGGAGCTCGGCTACGCCGAGGCCGATCCGACCTTCGACGTCGAGGGAATCGATGCGGCACACAAGCTCTGCCTGCTGACGACCATGGCCTTCGGTGCTGAAATGAGCCTGGATGACATCCCGACGGAGGGTATCCGTGGGCTCCAACCCCTGGACTTCGAGCTGGCCGCGGATTTCGGTTATCGCATCAAGTTGCTGGGCATCGCGAAATGCCATCGTGGCGACGGCGAGGACCACATCGAAGCTCGCGTCCAGCCGACCATGGTGCCCGCGGCAAGCCTGTTGGCCAAGGTCGACGGCGCCATGAATGCCATCGAGGTCCGCGGCAATGCCGTGGGCCCCACGCTCTTCTACGGTGCCGGTGCTGGCGAGATGCCGACGGCGAGTGCCGTGGTGGCCGACCTGATGGAGATCGCCCGGGAGATTCGACGCAGCGGCAGCGGTCCGCTCGCACCGCTCTCGTATCTACCCGAACACATTGCGCAAAAACCCATGCTTCCGGATTCGGAGCTGGCGGGTCGGGCCTATCTGCGGCTTCGGGTCAAGGATCAGCCGGGGGCACTCAGCCTGATTACCGGTGCCTTCGGTGAGGAGGGCGTCGGCATCGCCCAGGTGGTGCAACGCGCAGACCATTCCGGTTCCGGCACCGTGCCGGTCATCGTTCTGACCCATCGCACCAACGAAGCCGCACTGGGGCGTGCGATCGAGCGGATCAAGGCGCTTTCGGAAGTCACCGAAACACCGCGACGGATCCGCATCGAGGAGGACGTCTAGTGGCGATCGCCTCCGCCGCGACGGAGTCCCAGAAGCCCCGGCCTCGTGCCTGGTTCGAGAGCCTCGCGATTCCCGGCGAGCGCTACGCCCTCGACGATGTTCGGTATTCGGACTCGGAGGGCGGTCTGTTGCAGGTCGTACACGACCTGGATGAGCTCGCCAAGACCTCCGCCGCAGACTGGAAGGAACTCTTCGAAGGCCGGGCGCGTCGAAACGAGTGGCCCTATGGATCGGGGGTCTGGGGCAAGAAGGAGTGGGTGCTTCCGGATGTCGACAACGACAATGTCGTCTCGATGTACGAAGGACACACCAATCTGTTCTGGGCCGAGCGTTATGGCCGGGAAATCGGGCTCGAAGATCTCTGGCTCAAGCTGTGCGGAAATTCGCACACGGGGTCGTTCAAGGATCTCGGAATGACCGTGCTCGTCTCTCAGGTGAAACAGATGATCGCCCGGGGCGCTGATATTCCGGCTGTAGCGTGCGCTTCGACGGGCGACACCTCGGCGGCGCTATCGGCCTATGCGGCGGCAGCGGACATTCCCGCCGTCGTGTTCTTGCCGCGGGGCAAGATCTCGCTGGCCCAGTTGATTCAGCCCGTCGCGAACGGCGCCATCGTCTTCGCCCTCGATACGGATTTCGACGGCTGCATGGAGATCGTAAAGCAGGTTTCGGAGCTCGATGGCGTCTACCTCGCCAACTCGATGAACAGCCTTCGCATCGAGGGGCAAAAGACAGTCGGACTCGAGATCGTGCAGCAACTCGATTGGAGCGTGCCAGATTGGATGGTGATTCCGGGCGGTAATCTCGGCAATGTGTCCGCGCTGGCCAAGGGGCTCGACATGCTGCTGGCGCTCGGATTGATCTCGAAGCGTCCGAGAATCTGCGTCGGTCAGGCCGAGGCGGCCAATCCGCTCTACCTTGCCTACCAGCGGGATTTCGAAGTCTTCGAGCCGATTGCAGCGCGCGCGACGGTGGCCTCGGCGATCCAGATCGGGAACCCCGTCTCCTACCAGAAGGCCGTCGATGCCCTGAAGCGCTACGACGGCGTGGTCGAGCAGGCCAGCGAGTCCGAAATCATGGAGACCTGCGCGGCCGCGGATCGAACGGGCTTGTTCAATTGTCCGCATACCGGCGTGGCGTTGGTGGCACTCAACAAGCTCAAGCAGCGGGGTCTCGTGAAGAGCAGCGATCAGGTCGTCGTGATTTCCACCGCCCACGGGCTGAAGTTCGTCGACTCGAAGCTGGCGTACCATACGATGGAGCTCGAAGGGGTCATCTCCCAGAACCCCAATCCACCCATTGAGCTGGATGCCGACTATCTAGCCGTTCGCGATCGGATGCTGCGCGAGATCGATCACAGGTTCGCTGGCTGATGTTCACGGGCATCGTCGAAAGCATCGGCCGGATCGATCGCATCCAGCGCCAGGCCGGGCTGGTCCGGTTTTATATCGACGCGGGACCGATCGCGGAGGGCGTGAAGCTCGGGGACAGCATTGCCGTGCTGGGAACCTGTCTGACGGTGACCGAGGTCGAGGGAAGCCGACTCGGCTTCGAATCGGTTCCCGAAACCCTGGCACGGACTCGACTGGGCGAGCTGAAAGAGGGCGACGCAGTCAATCTCGAACGCGCCATGGGCGCCGACTCCCGATTCGACGGGCATATCGTCCAGGGTCACGTCGAGGGGATGGGGCGCGTACGCCGCTTCGATCGAAACGGAAACGACGTCGAGCTGCATATCCGATGCGATTCGGAGCTGGCCGCCCAACTCGTCGACAAGGGCTCGGTCACGATCGACGGTGTATCGCTCACGGTCGTGGCAGTCGTCTCGGACGGTTTTCATGTCGTGCTGATCCCGCACACACTCGACGTCACGACGCTGTCCCGGCTCGCGGTGGGCGATTCGGTGAATCTCGAGCTCGATGTCTTCGGGAAATACGTCAAGCAGTATCTGGACCGCGTCCTGCCCGATCTCGTGGCCGGGGCGCTCGACGCGAGAGCCGATGAATCTCGCTAGGCAACGTCGAGTAGGACTTGGGATGGTCTGGTTGCTGGCGGCTCTCGTCGTCGCAGGGACGTCGCCTGCGATCGAGGCCGGCGAGGCGCGCCGTTGGCAGATTACCCTCGATCGCGTGGCTCGGGCGGTCGTGGTGCTCCGCGTCGCGTCGCCTCGTTCCTTCGACAACGGCACCGCCGGCACTGTCACGGCGACGGGCTTCGTGATCGATGCGAAGCGCGGGCTGATCCTCACCAATCGTCACGTCGTGACCCCGGGCCCGGTGGTTGCCGAAGCGGTCTTCCAGAACAGCGAGGAGGTCGAAGTCCAGGCCGTATATCGGGATCCTGTCCACGATTTTGGAATCTTCCGCTACGACCCGGCAGACGTCCGATTCATGGATACGGGACAGCTCGTTCTGGTGCCCGAGGGAGCACGGGTCGGAACCGAGATTCGCGTCGTCGGCAACGACGCCGGCGAGAAGCTCTCGATTCTGCAGGGCACGATCGCGCGGCTCGACCGTGTAGCCCCGGTCTACGGGCGGACCGGCTTCAACGACTTCAACACGTTCTACATCCAGGCCGCGTCGGGGACTTCCGGCGGATCGTCCGGCTCGCCCGTGATCGACATCGAGGGGCGCGTCGTGGCTCTCAACGCCGGTGGCAAGCGAATGGCCGCTTCGAGCTTCTACCTACCACTGGATCGCGTAGAACGTGCAGTCGAACGGATCCGTGCCGGACAGCCAGTGAGTCGTGGCAGCATCCAGACCATCTTCGGTTATCAACCCTTTGACGAGGTTCGGCGGCTTGGACTCCGCAGCGAGACTGAGGCGGCCGTCCGCTCGGCGTTCCCGGACGGCACCAGCATGATCGTCGTGCGCGAGGTCGTGCCCGGAGGGCCCGCGGAGGGAAAGCTGCAGGTGGGAGACGTCGTCGTCCGTGTGGCGGGTGAGATCGTGAATCGATTCCTGCCCATCGAGTCGGTCTTCGACCAGGGTGTCGGGGGGCAGGTCGTCCTCGAGGTCGAGCGGGGCGGCGAGCCGATTCGTGTCGAAGTCGAGGTCGATGACCTGCATCGCATCTCCCCCGACCATTACCTCGAATACGGCGGCGGTGTGCTGCATCCGCTCTCCTATCACGAGGCGAGAAACGCCTCGGTCCCGGTCGGCGGCGTCTACGTCGCGAGCGCCGGCTATGCGCTCTCGCGGGCACGGATCCTGAGGCGTTCCGTGATCACCGAGGTGGCGGGGAAGCCGACCCCGACCCTCGAGGCCTTCGAAGCCGTGATGGCGAATCAGCCACATGATGCGCGGCTCCCGGTTCGCTTCTATCGCCTGAGCCAGCCGAAGGCCCAGCAAGTGGCAGTGCTGCGCAACGATCGTCGCTGGTTCTCGATGCGTCGCTGCCTGCGCGACGATGCCACCGGGAAGTGGCCGTGCGTGGACTCGCAGCCGCCACCCCCGCAACCGCCGCGGGAGCCGGGCGAAACGCGCTTCGACGTCGAAGGGGATTGGGCGCTGCGTCGCGTCGCGCCGTCCCTCGTGATGGTGAGAACTTCGGTCCCCTACCGCATGGACGGCGTGCACGGTGAACGATTCTACGGAGCCGGGCTGATCGTCGACACCGAGCGCGGGCTGGTCGTCGTCGACCGGGAAACGGTGCCCGTGGCGCTCGCGGAGCTGACGCTCACCTTCAATGGCTCGGTCGAGGTCCCCGGTGAGCTCGTCTATCTGCATCCGGAGCACAACCTCGCGGTGGTGCAATACGAGCCGGCCTTGATCGGGGAAACTCCGGTGCGGGCGGCGAAGCTACGCGATGTCGATCTCGAGGCCGGTGACGCGGTCTGGCTGGTGACGATGACGCCGACCGAACGGATCATCTCGCGCAAGACGCGCATCGCTCAGATCGAGCCGGTTCGCATGGCGTTGACGCATCCGCCGCGTTTCAGGGAGCGCAATCTCGAAATCGCATCGGTGGAGGACACCGTCAAATCTGTCGGTGGCGTGTTGACCGATCGATTTGGTCGCGTGTTGTCGCTCTGGGCCTCATTCAGCGCCGGCAGTGGTCTGCCGAAGGACGCTTCCTTTGGTGGCATTGCGGCACATCACCTGCGGCGCATCGTCGAGCCGTTGCGCGCAGGGCAAGCCGTCGGCTGGAGTAGTCTGGGACTCGAATTCGAGCCCCTCACCCTGGCGGCCGCTCGTGATCGCGGACTTTCCGATCGGCAGGCGCGGCGTCTCGAAAAGCACGATCCCGAGGGCCGGCGCGTGTTGTCGGTGTTGCGACGAACGGTCGGAATGCCCGGGGATCGGTTGTTTCGGGAGGGTGATCTGATCCTCTCGCTCGACCACGAGCCGGTCACGCGGCACCGCGACCTGCGCCCGCTGAGTCGGTCGGGGCAGTTTCAAATCGAGATTCTGCGCCATGGTGAGGAGCTGACTCTCGAGGTCGAGCCGCAGCGCATGTCGGGCTCCGGGTCGACGCGGGCGATATTGTGGTCCGGAGCGCTGCTGCAGGCGCCGCACCCCGCACTGGCTTCGCAGTACAGCATTGCCGCGGGTGGAGTCTATGTGTCGCGGCACTGGTTCGGCTCACCGTCGACGCGCTACAAGTTGGCGGCGACGAGCCGGATCGTGGAGGTCGATGGGCAGCCGGTCGCCGACCTCGACTCCTTCCTCGCGCTGGTGGCGAACAAGAAGGATCGCGATCCTGTGCGCCTCGCGACCCTTAACCTGGATGGAAAGTCGAGCGTTCTGACTTTGAAGGTCGACCTCGAGTACTGGCCAACCTATCAACTTCGCAAGACCGATGGCGTCTGGGAGCGAGTCAGCCACTCGGGCCTGCCGCTGTCGATCGAGTGGGCCGAGCAGACGGACGCCGGCGCCTCGGCGCCCGGCCTTTCAGACGAGCCGATCCAGCAATAGCGTTGCGATCCCGAGGAACGACAAGAATCCCAGGGCGTCCGCGGCAAAGGTCACGAGGATCCCCGAGCCCAGCGCGGGATCCAGACGCAGTGCCTTGAGGATCAGCGGCACGGCGGCACCGACCAGGCTCGCCGTCACCATCGTCACCATCATGGCGAGCAGCAAGACCAGGCCCATATACAGGTTGCCGTGCAACAGGTAGGCGATGGCGCCGCTGATGAGTCCCGCAGTCGCGCCGACGATGAGCCCCACCCACATTTCCTTGCCGACCGCGCGTAGGCCGCTGGAGAACTCGATTTCACCCAGGGCGATCGCACGCGTGATCACGGTCAGGGTCTGGATTCCGCCGTTCCCGCTGACTCCGGCCACGACGGGCAGGAAGATCGCGAGCCCGACCATCTGCTCGATGGTGCCCTCGAAGACTCCGATCACGGCACCAGCGGTAAAGGCGGTGCAGAGATTCACCAGCATCCAGGGCAGTCGCTTGCGAATCGAGACCCGGGCCGAGGTGAAGACGCGATCCTCCTCCGACAGACCGGCGAGGTTGTAGATGTCCTGGGTTGCCTCTTCGGTGATCACGTCGATCACGTCGTCGACGGTGATGACGCCCAGCATCGTCCCATCCACGTCGGTCACGGGGATCGCCAACAGGTCGTAGCGTGCCACGAGCTGCGCGACCTCCTCCTGGTCGGCATCGGGGGGCGTGCTCAGCATCTCGCGAATCGCCAGCTCCCTCACCGGCGTGTCCGGTTGGGCCGTGACCAGCCGTCGAATCGGCACGATGCCGGTCAGCCGCCGAAGCTCGTCGACGACGTAGAGGTAGAGGATGGCGTCGTTGCTATCGACGCTCGCGGCGCGGATCGAATCGATGGCCTCCTGGGCGCTCATCTTCTCGTCGAGGGCGGCGAAGTTGGTCGTCATCGCCCGGCCCGCGCTGCGCGGTGGATAGAGCTCGGCGTGGCGCAACTCCTCGCGGCGCGCGGCGGGCAGATGCTGCATGACGGCGTGGAGCCGTTCCTCAGGGATCGCCTCCACGACTTCGAGCATGTCGTCGATCTCGAGACGCTTGAGCACGTCCGCCATGCGCTGGTCGGAGATCGCCTCGATGATCTCGGGCAGCAGCTCGGGCGGTAGCTCGATGAGCATCGTCGCAGCGCGGTGATGTTTGAAGAGCAGATCGACGACGATGCGGATCTCGTCGGGGGTGAGATCCGCCAGCAACGGGCCGAGGTCGGCCGGATGGATCCGCTCCAACATCTTTTCAGCGCGAAAGTGCGCCCCCGTCTTGAGCAGGCGCCGCAGGATTCGGGTCGTGACGATCGGCTGAGCCATCCCCTCTCCCTCCTGGCGTGCCGCCCGAGCGGGGCGCGGCGGCCGGATTCTCGCCGACCTGCGTATTGGGCCTTGTTGGGGGTCGCCAAACGGCCGGCGGTAGGCTCCGCCGCGCCCATGGGTTACCCCAAAAATCGCTGGTGATCGACCCCGGGGCGATCCCGGAGTCTGGCTCGTTGCGTGTCGGGGCGCTGCGGTCTGCATCCCCGAGATTCGCGCCTATGCGGATTCTTCGGCTGGCAGCGCTCAAGCTTGCGTGTGAGTTGCCGATGAATGGGAGAACGACCGAGAAGACTTGAATTGTGTGGCTAGCCAAGCCGCGGATCGGGCTCCGGGAGAATCATGACGAGGACGCGACTGCGGGGGTTGGAAATCGGCAGAGTCCAGATCGGGATCGAAGTCCCCGATTGCTGTCCCTGGGAGTGGCCAGAGAGCCTCGTTGCCGATTTCACTTGCCTGCCTCGAAATCCCGAAGTGCATGTCGGGCTGCGCCAGGCGCAACTCTCCTCGGCGGATCTCGGTGGGGAGTGTTACGGACTCGGGGCCTGGACCTTCGAGGTCGCGCGCTGCGGCGAGGATTGGTCTCTCGGTCTTTCGCGTCGTGGGGTTCGCGCGCCGTTTGCGTCGCCGGTGGGGTGCGTCGCGCGCCACGAACCCCAGTGTC
>PVBE010773052.1_pt1 | contig 12571 bp, 11 predicted proteins | sample 1631181 | NCBI WGS metagenome assembly PVBE01 (sample SAMN08397723, study PRJNA350692) | Marine metagenome, whole genome shotgun sequencing project. | isolation source: water | place: Pacific Ocean | collected 2012-04 | reverse complement strand
GACAGTGGTAACATTCATGGCGGATGGCTCCTTTTGCTCGTGGTTGCATAATGACAACCACACTTTGGCACATTGCGATGCCGGGAGAGGGAGCCATCCACCCCATCTGCTTTCGGGGGGTAAGCGGACATTTACCCTAGGCGGAATCAAGAAGAAGCCGCCGCCTCCGCCGCGGCGCTGGCCAGTTCGTCGGCGCGTTCGATCTCCACATGACCGGCGGGGCCCTCAATTCAAGATCCAGGCGATAAATCCGGTTCCCATCAGGGCGATGAATGAAACCAGGAAAACCAGGACAATGGACACCATCAAGAATGTCATTGTCTTCCTGGCGGCCGAGTAAAGCCGCTCACTGAGCCCAAAAACCTCCTGGTCGAGGAAGAAACCATCCACCTCTCTCTGCAAATGTTCGGCAACCTCCAGCGCCAGCGATTTATCCTCGTCGGTGAATTCCTGGCCATTCATCTTGTTCAAGAGTTGGAACGCGCCCGTGATCTCGTTTCGGATCGAGCTCTTTATCGGAACGCATAGAATATTGCGGGTCACGAACCCGGTCTTTTCGTCGGCCATTTTGTGGGCGCCTGACTTGGTGTCGAGGCCGGAGACAACGACGGTCTCCCCCGAAGCAATGACTTCTCCAACCACGGAGCCCTCCTTGGGAACCTCGATTTCCTGTTCCTGGACACCGGTTCCCGCCTTCAACCAAACCTTGTCTCTCTCAGGGTCATGAATGAACACACTGCACCTTTCCGAGTCGGTGACCTTGGGCATGATGCGTGTGTAGAACGAGAGAAGCTTGCCGGTATTGGCCGGAAGGTCGGTTTCAACAAGGGCATCTCGTTTCGCCTTGAGATCATCGAGCTGGTATTCCATTTCTTTAAGCATGATCGCCCCCTTCAAACCCCAATGCGTTCATTCCTCCACAGCCGCAGCGCCGCGCTTGCTGGCAGCGTCTCCTTATACGGTCGCTTAAACGTACTTCGAACCAAGGCGGCGATGATTGACCTGGGTCAATACCTGAGCAGGGTCAAAGACCAAGGACTGGGGTTGTCGATGGTGAAGATGGGCCGCTTTCGGGGGCAAAGCGGACTTTACCCGCAGGCGAAATCAAGAGTCCGCCGCCTCCGCCGCGGCGCTGGCCAATTCATCGGCGCGTTCGTTTTCGGGGTGGCCGGCGTGGCCCTTGACCCAGTGCCAGCCGATATCGTGGCCGTCCAGGGCCTCATCCAGCGCCTGCCATAGGTCCTTGTTCTTGACCGGCTTTTTCGCCGCCGTCCGCCAGCCGTTGCGCTTCCAGCCGTCGATCCATTCGGTGATTCCCTGCATCACGTATTTGCTGTCGGTATAAAGATCGACCGGGCTGCCGGGCTTCAGCGCCTCGATCCCCTGAATCGCCGCCATCAGTTCCATGCGGTTGTTGGTGGTTTCCGCCTCAAAGCCGGAAAGTTCTTTCTCAACCCCGCGCCAGCGCATCAACACGCCCCAGCCGCCGGGCCCCGGATTGCCCAGACACGCCCCGTCGGTATAAATCTCGGTGCGCTCGTCGCTCATTGTTTATTCCTTATTTATTCCAGGCCATATTCGGCGGGGCTGGTTATGTCGCGGTGAAACCGGAGCTTGGTCAGATACTCGAGCGGGTCCTTGCGCACCACCAGGGCATCGTCGGGCGTGTACAGCCAGTCATACAGCCGGGTCAGCAGGAAGCGCATCGCCGCGCCCCGCGCCAGCAAAGGAAGTGCTGTCAGTTCGGCGTCGGAAAAATCGCGGACCTTGCGGTACGCCGTCAACAGGCGCCGCGCCTTGGTGACGTTGAAGCTCCGGTCCGGCTCGAAACACCAGGCATTGAGGCAGATGCACAGGTCATAGGCGAACATGTCGGTGCAGGCGAAATAAAAATCGATCATCCCAACCAGCCGCCCGTCGCGGAAAAAAACGTTGTCGGGAAACAGGTCGGCGTGGATGACGCCGCCGGGAAGGCCTTGCGGCCAGCCATCTTCCAAGGCGTCCAATTCGCCGCTGAGCTCGCCGGCCAAGCCCGGCGCCACTTCATCGGCGCGGTCGCCGCTTTGGCCCAACAACGGCCGCCAGCTTTTGATCGACAGGCCATTGTCCCGGGTCATGGAGAAATCGGCGCCGGCCAGATGCAGTTCCGCCATCGCCCGGCCCAGTTCGGCGGTATGCTCAGGCATAATCCGCCTCGGCCACATCCCGGACAGAAACGTGAAGATGGCGGCGGGCCGCCCGCACAGTTGGCGCAGTGCGTCACCATCGCGGCCGTGCACCGGCGTCGGGCACGGAATGCCGGCGGCGTCGAGGTGGTCCATGAGGCCTAAGAAAAACGGCAGGTCCTGCGGGTCGACGCGCTTCTCATAAAGGGTCAGGATGAAGTTGCCGGTCGAGGTGGTGAGGGCGAAATTGGAATTTTCGATGCCTTCGGCAATGCCCTTGCAGGACAGGAACTCGCCGATATCGTATTCGGCGGCGAATCGGACCAAATCTTCGTCGCCGACTTCGGTATAGACAGCCATGATTTCCCCTTCGTCGGAAGTCTTACGAAACCGCCGCCCCGCTGGCAAGGGATGACGGCATCCTTGGGGTTTACCCCCGTAAGCGGTATATTAACACCATTGTATGTAGCTTGCGGTTTGCTAACCGCCCCAGGAAAAAAGCCCATTTTGACCAATCGTCCCAAATTCGTTGCCGCGGCGTTGATGGCATTGGTTCTGCTGACCATTCCGATGACGGTATTCGCCGCCCGGCCCACCGGCCTGCCGACGGGAGAGACGCCGCCCGGGAAACCGGACGATCTGGTCCTGCGCGCGCAAAAGGCGCTGGCCAAGGCCGGCTTTTACCGTGGCCCCCAAGACGGCCGCATGTCGAGGGCGATCAGAGCCGCCGTGCGCGCCTATCAAACCCAGGCCCGCCTTAAGGTCACCGGCCGCATCAGCAAGGCGCTTGTCGATGGGCTGGAAAACAATCTTCAGGTCCGGATTCTGCTCAAACGCCTGGACCAGGTGCGCATCGAAAACATGGGCGCGGCGCGCGAAGCCCTGTTGAATCATCCGGCGACCCGCGATCTGGTCACCGGCACCGAAGAGGAAGTCGCCGACCCGACCCGTGAAAAAGCCGCCTGCCTTGAGAGCATTACCGTGCGCTGCCTGTTGACGGAATCGCTGGAAAGCGCCAAGGCCGTCTTCAAACCGGAATTGCGGGACTGGGCCTTGGGTGAAATTCTGGTCGCCCAGGCGCGCGCCGGTCTGGGCCCCGAGGCGATGGACACCGCCGGCAAGATTCGCGACCCCCGGCTGATTATTGTCGCGCTTCGCGATATCGCCGAAGCCCAGGCCGCGTCGGGTTTAAGCGAAAAGGCGCTGGCCGCCGCCGATATCATTTCCGATCCGGTCAAGCGGGCCGAAGCGCTGGCCGCCATCGCCGATATTCAGGTCAGGCGCGGCGACCTGCAAGGCGCCAAAACGACCGCCGACCACCTGATCGAATCGATCAACAATATTTCCGAACCGCTTGCCCAGGTGTCCTTTCAGGCCCAGGCGGCGGTGATCTTTGCGCACGCCGGCAACAGCCGGCAAGCCGCCGATATCTTGAATGCAACCGAATCCTTCGCCCGCAAAAAAATCGACGCCGGGAACCTGGGCGTGGCGCTGCGCCATATCGCCAAGGCGTTCGGCGAAACCGAGCAATTGGCCCAGGCCCTCAACATCCTCAGTGATGTCCGTGACGATTCCAACCGCACCCCAGTGCTGATCGCCGCCGCCACCAAACAAGCGATCGCCGGCGATGCGGCGGCGGCGCTGGCCACCGCCAATACCATCGAGGCGGTTCGCTTCCGGGCCGTGGTGTTGGGACAGATTGCGCTCGCCGAGGCGAGAAACTGCGATCTGGATGCCGCCGACGTGACCCTGAAATTGGCGCTCGCCGCCATCGAGAAGATCAAGCTGCCGTATGCGCGGTCTTACGCGGTCAGCCGCGTGTCGCTGGCCATGGCCGGCATTGGCAAACTGCCCGACGCCGGCGCCAAGTCGGCCGGGCTGTTCCTCAAGGCCGTCAATGCGGCCCGCAAAATTGACGACAACCGGCTGCGCGCCCACACCCTTTGGACCATTGCCGCCGAGCAAATCCGCGCCGGTGACGATGCCGGCGCCAAGCGGACCAAGGCCTACGCCAACCAGGCCACCGGCGGCATCAAAAGCACCCTGAGCCAGGTCTGGATGTTCAGTGACATCGCCACCGGCCACGCCGCCGAGGGCGAAGAGATCGCCGCCTGGGCGGCCTTCGACCACGGCCTCAACGTGGCCCGGTCCATCGACAATTCCTGGGGCCGGGCAAGGGCGTTTGGTCGGCTCGCCGCGACGCTGATCGAACTGGTCGACCCCGGCAACACCGCCGCCGCCAAATCCCGGTAATGGGCCTGTTTGATAACGTCCGCTCTGGAGGGCCTAAATTCAAATGAACGAACCGGAGCCACTTAGGCGCGGAAAACGGTTTCACAAAATCGTACAGGCCGATTTCGGAAGAGACTCTTCAGACGGGTCAGTACGATGTGAAGCGCCCATAGAACTTGTTCTAAAACGTGCCGCCATAAAAAAATGGGGTCGGGCAGACATCCTTATTACCGAACTGGATGATGTGGTTGCCGTCCTCGAAATAAAGGCGACCGACTGGGATAGGATCAAAACGAAGAACATCAAGAAGAACCTATGGCGGCACCAGAACCAGCTTTATTCTTACGTAGAGAAGTTTCTGGAGATCGATAAGAAAAGCTTGTCTGCGTATATTATTTATCCGACACGGCCCAGTAGCGCCGAGCTTTATAAAGTGATCGATGATTATCTCGAAAACTACGGTATGCTTGCACACTGGTATGATGAAATTGCCACCGACGCAAACTGACCCCTTTCCCCATCCCGCTAATGAGCCCCCTTCGGCCTCTACCATTCCCGTCCTTGCCGCCAACTGGGCGCTGATTTACAGTCTGCGGGGCGAACCTAAGGGCGCCTAATCGCTTTGCGATGGAACGCATTTAAATTTGTAATGGTATTGGCCCGTGACATTCCCCTCCTTTAACCGCCCTTCCGCCCGCTTCCGCGGATGGCGGCGGGCGCTTAGCCTCAGTGTGTTGGCGTTAGGGCTGACGGCGTGCACGACCTATCAAAACGTCGTCGATAAATTTAAAGATCCGATCGTGCTGAAATGCCCCGATTACTGGGTCGTCGCCGATGCGGCGAATGTCATCAAGTATAAGGACGGTCCCGGCCGTGACCTCATCGACATCGATTTCGAGGGCAAAATCACCGGCGTCCAATTGGGCTGCTTGAGCAATATTGACAGGAACACCAAATCTGGGATTTTGGAAATCGACGTCACCCTCAGGATGGATGCGTCGCGCGGCCCGGCCAACCGCAACCGCAAGGCGCGTTTCGACTATTTCATCAGCGTCGTCGATAAAAACCGCAAAATTCTTTTCCGGGAAGACTTTCCCCTCGGCATCAATTTTCCAGGCAACAAGACCCGCATCCTATTCCGCAGCAATCCGGTGACCCTGGAAGTCCCGATCTCGCCGAAATGGTCGAGCAGTTATTATGGTATTTTCGCCGGCCTGAAACTGACCCGCGAGGAGCTTCAATTCAACCGCGATAAGATTCAGAATTCGAGGGCAAGACCATCCCGGTAACGCCCCCGGAAACGCCAAGATCACGCCGCCCTTTCCGGCCATCCGGTTGTTGACCTGATAGGGCAGGACATGCCAAGTTTATTTGTGAATACGATATAGTTTTCTCAGAAGACCCTTGCGGGAGAGACCGGCAAAAAGATTGAGCCGGCGCCGAAGGAGCAACCGCCCCGGAAACTCTCAGGCACCCGGACCGCAAGGCGATGAGGCTCTGGAAAGTGGTCGGTGGACTTTTTAAAATGCTTGGTTTCAAGCCGTTCGCCGCCCCACCGAAGATGTAACCCCGCCGGGCCAACCCGGCGTAAACCGTGACCACGCGGAAGGGGAATCTTTCAGGTTCCGAGACAGAGGGGGCGCAGGGCTATTTCCGGCGACGCGTTGATGACGCCGGCAACCCGCCAAAAAGCGCCGCCAACGGATTGGGAGAGCCAAGTGAATAGCCAAAACGCCCCAGAGAGTGAACAAGGCCTGAAACAGACCCCCCTTGATGCCTTGCATCGGGAACTGGGCGGCAAGATGGTGCCCTTCGCCGGCTTTGACATGCCGGTGCAATATGAAGCCGGCATCCTCAAAGAACACCTGCACACCCGTGAGGCCGCCGCCGTGTTCGACGTTTCCCACATGGGCCAGGCCTTCCTCAGGGGCGACAATGTGCAAGCCGCGCTGGAAACATTGGTGCCGGGGGAGCTGCAGGCCTTAAAGGAAGGCCGCACGCGCTACACGCTGCTGACCAATGAGGCCGGCGGCATCCTCGACGACCTGATGGTGACAAACCGGGGCGACTACCTTTATCTGGTCGTCAACGCCGCCTGCAAGGAGGCCGACTTCGCCCATATTGAGGACCGGATCGGCGCTGAGACGGAACTGGAAATCCTCGAGGACCGGGCGCTGATCGCCCTTCAGGGCCCGGCGGCGGCTGCGGTGTTGTCGCGCCATGCCTCCGGCGTCGACACCATGGCGTTCATGTCCGCCGCCACCGTCGACATCGCGGGGGTTAGCGGCGGCGTTTCCTGTTTCGTCACCCGGTCGGGCTATACCGGCGAAGACGGCTATGAAATTTCCGCCCCCGCCGCAGACGCCGAAGCGTTAACCCGCCTGTTGCTCGATGAAGCCGAGGTCGCGCCTGCCGGCCTTGGCGCGCGCGACACGCTGAGGCTGGAAGCCGGGCTCTGTCTTTACGGCAGCGATATCGATACCCAAACCACGCCCATCGAAGCGGGGTTGGCCTGGGCCGTCAATAAACGCCGCCGCGAAGAAGGCGGATTTCCCGGCGACGGCATTATATTGGCGCAGCTTAAAGACGGCGTGACCAAAAAACGGGTCGGCATCAAACCGGAAGGCAAGGCCCCGGCCCGCGCCCATACCCCCATCGAAGACTCAGGCGGCAACGCCATCGGCGAGATCACCAGCGGCGGCTACGGCCCCTCGGTCGGCGGCCCCATCGCCATGGGCTATGTCGATGCCGCCTTCTCAGACCCCGACACGCCGGTCAATCTGATGGTGCGCGGCAAGGCGCTGGCGGCCAAGGTCGCCAAGCTGCCATTCGTCGAACAACGCTATTATAAATCTTAGGGAACCACCGAAGGGAATATCCATGGCTATCAAATACTCAAAAGATCATGAATGGATCAACATGGAGGGCGAGATCGCCGTCGTCGGCATCAGCGACTATGCCCAGGAGCAACTGGGCGAGATCGTTTTCATCGAATTGCCCGAGGCTGGCAAACAGCTGGATAAGGGAGACGAAGCCTGCGTCATCGAATCGGTCAAGGCCGCCAGCGAGATCTACGCCCCGGCATCGGGCGATGTCACCGAGGGCAACGGCGATCTTGATGCGGCGCCCGGAAAAGTTAACGAAGACGCCACCGGCGAAGGCTGGTTGTTCAAGATGACCCTGAATGACCCCACCGAGCTCAACGACATGATGGACGCCGGGGCGTACAAGGAATATGTGGAGGGACTTGGGTAATGACCAGGCCGACCCTGGGCGAACTGGAACAACGTGACGATTTCATCCGCCGCCATATTGGCCCCGGCGATGAGCAGATCAGCGACATGCTCGGCGTCCTCGGGCTTGAGACGCTCGATGAATTGATCGAAAAGGTGGTGCCGGAAAGCATCATCACCGACGAGCCCCTAAACATCGCCGCCGACAAGACAGAAAGGGGGACGTTGTCGTACCTCCGGCGCATGTCGGAACGAAACAAGGTCTTCGTCTCGATGATCGGCATGGGCTACTACGGCGCCAAATTGCCCAGCGTCCTGCTTCGCAATGTGTTTGAGAACCCCGGCTGGTACACCGCCTATACCCCCTATCAGGCGGAAGTCAGCCAAGGCCGCCTGGAGACCCTGATCACCTATCAGCAAATGGTCATGGACTTGTGCGGCATGGAAATCGCCAATGCGTCGCTGTTGGACGAAGCCACCGCGGCGGCCGAGGCCATGGCGATGGCGAAGCGCCTCTGTAAAACCAAGGCCAACGCCTTTTTCGTCGCCGATGACTGTCATCCGCAGACCCTCGCCGTCGTCAAAACCCGCGGCCGCTCGCTCGGCTTTGACATTGTCCAGGGCGATCCCTTCACCGAGCTGGAAGGCCATGACGTGTTCGGCGTGCTGGTCCAATACCCCGGTTCCAGCGGCGCCGTCAGGGATATTCGCCCGGTCATCGAGAGCGCTCACGACAAAGGCGCCTTGGTAACGGTGGCCAGCGACCTGTTGGCGTTGGTGCTGATGAAACCGCCGGGCGAGATGGACGCCGATATCGTCGTCGGCTCATCGCAACGGTTCGGCGTTCCCATGGGATACGGCGGGCCGCATGCAGGGTTCTTCGCCACCCGGGATGCGTTCAAACGCCAGATGCCGGGCCGGATCATCGGCATGTCGGTGGACAGCGCCGGCCGCCCGGCGCTGAGGATGGCGTTGCAGACCCGCGAACAGCACATCCGCCGGGAAAAAGCGACGTCGAACATCTGCACGTCGCAGGTTCTGCTGGCCATTCTGGCGGCGCTGTACGCGGTCTACCACGGCCCCGTGGGCTTAAGGAATATCGCCAGGAAGGTGCACCGGATGACCCGGATCATGGCCGAGGGGTTGAAGCGCCTGGGCTTTGAGATCGAAACCGAGGCCTTCTTCGACACCCTCACCGTCGTCGTCCCCGGCCAGGCCGGCGCCATCGCGGCGCGCGCCCGTGAGCAGCGCATCAACCTGCGCGTCGTCGACAACAACCGGCTCGGCATTTCCATCGATGAGACGACGCGGCGAAAAAATATCCTAACCCTGTGGACGGTGTTTTCGACCAAGGCCACGGACATCCTGGATATAGAGGCCATCGATGCAGAGGCCGGCGAAGGCTTCCCCGAAGACCTGATCCGGACCAGCGAATATATGACCCATCCGGTGTTCCACCTCTATCACGGCGAAACCGAGATGATGCGCTATCTCAGGCGCCTGGTGTCCAAGGATATCGCGCTGAACCGGTCGATGATTCCACTGGGATCCTGCACCATGAAGCTCAACGCCGCGACCGAGATGATTCCGGTATCGTGGCGCAACTTTTCCGCCATGCATCCGTTCGCGCCGTTGGAACAGGCGCAAGGCTACCGGCAATTGTTCGAAGAGCTGGAACACATGCTGTGCGAGGCGACCGGGTTTGACGCCATGTCGCTGCAACCCAACGCCGGTTCGCAAGGCGAATACGCGGGGCTCTTGGCGATCCGCAAATACCAGGAAAGCCAGGATCAGGCCCACCGCGACGTTTGTCTGATTCCGGCGTCGGCGCACGGCACCAATCCGGCCAGCGCCAACCTGGCCGGCCTTCGCGTCGTCGTCGTCGCCTGTGACGATGCCGGCAACGTCGATGTCGCCGACCTCAAGGACAAGGCCAAGGAGCACGCCGATAATCTGTCGGCGTTGATGATCACGTATCCGTCAACCCACGGCGTGTTCGAGGAATCCATACGCGAGATTTGCCAGGTCATCCACGACAACGGCGGCCAGGTCTATTTCGACGGCGCCAACCTCAACGCCATGGTCGGCATCTGCAAGCCGGGCGAAATCGGCGCCGACGTGGCCCACCTGAACCTGCATAAAACCTTCGCCATTCCGCACGGCGGCGGCGGGCCGGGGGTGGGGCCGATCGGCGTGCTCAGGCATTTGGCGCCGTTCCTGCCCGACCATCCCCTGGTCGAGGCCGTCAACCCGGCAGCGCGGGGCGAAGAAACCATTGGCACCGTCGCCGCCGCCCCCTGGGGCTCGGCCAGCGTGCTGCCGATTTCGTGGTCCTATATGTTCATGATGAAGGGGCACGGGCTGAAACGCGCGACGCAAGTGGCGATCTTGAACGCCAATTACATTGCTGCGCGCCTGGATCAGCATTTTCCGGTGCTTTATTCCGGCAAGGACGGCATGGTCGCCCACGAATGCATCATCGACCTCAGGCCGATCAAGGAATCCTCCGGCATCAGCGTCGATGACGTCGCCAAACGGCTGATGGATTACGGCTTCCATGCGCCGACGATGTCGTTTCCGGTCGCCGACACGCTGATGATCGAGCCGACGGAAAGCGAAGCCAAGCGGGAATTGGACCGCTTTTGTGACTCCATGATCGCCATTCGCGCAGAGATTCAAGCCGTCGAGGACGGCACCGCCGATGCCGACGACAACCCGCTCAAAAACGCGCCGCACACCCATCATCAATTGATCGCCGAGGACTGGCCGCACCCCTATTCCCGCGAACAGGCGTTTTTTCCGCTAAAAGGATTGTTGGAAGATAAATACTGGCCGCCGGTCGGCCGCATCGACAACGTCGCCGGGGATCGGAATTTGGTTTGCGCCTGCCCGCCCATGGACGCCTACGCCGAGGCGGCGGAGTAGGGGGCTACCCGGGGAGACTTAAAGCCGGAGGGTCATTCCTTCTTAACTGTGATGTCCGCTTTGCCCCCGAAAGCGGACATTGGCGTTTAGTGTCCGTGATCGTATGTTGAGACTGTAAGTTCTTTACGCAACTCCGGATTCGTTGCCTTTATAATTTTTCTTTCGCGACCGTTGTAGGAATGCGTTTCCTCAAAATTGGGCACGCCAGGGGAATGTTGCCGATGGAGCATGACCCGATATTCTTCCTCCCGTTCAAAGTCTTTTTCTTTAAACAGAACAATGCACATGGTTAGGATTCTGACTATGTCGATCTGATTAAGAATTTTAGGTTCTCCATAATCAGTTGTTAGCAAATCAAAAAATGCCGTCACAGCCTTAGTCGCAAGCCGTGTCTGCGCCTCATTGTCATAAATCACGAACCCCTCATTTAATTTATACAAATCTGTGAAGTAGAATAATTTGAAGGACCCGTCACCGACCGGTTGGGTGTGCCAACTCGTGGCCCGCAACAATATCGGAAAATTTTCTGGAAGCTCTAAAATTTGGTCACCGTATTCGCCAGCAAGATAGGCATTTGCCGGATTGATCGTAAGCGACAGGATGTAGCAATCAGCTAAAGCTTCCCCGACCGCAGAAACGATTTCTGACATCTCATCGTTACTTCCTGCTTCATGGGCTTCTACGGCCCGTAGCAACACCTCGGTTCCATAGTTCACTTCTCTCGTGTCAAGGAACGAATCTGCCCGAGAAATCCAGAGTTGATTAGTATCGCTAATTGATTCTATGGCCTCGGCAGTCGTGTAGTGATACAGCGGGCCTTGGGAAATTTCAAAACTGCTGTAGAAATCGTGGGCTGCTTGACTGTTCGTGAATATCTGCTGAAACCGCATATCCGCCTAATTTGAGTTGGAGAAGAGAAACACGGGTGGCAGGCAATTGACTGGGTATGCGGTCATGCTTGGTCCCTCCGGCGTAGTTTCCCAAACCTCGCGCCCTTCGCGACTGTCAATTGCTACTCCGAGCAACCCCGGATGAGTCACCGATAGAAACTCCTCAATAGCCGCCGGGAAAGCATTTCCTAGACCAGTTGGCGGCATTGGAGAAAGAATGAAAATCGTGTGTGGAACGCTGACACCATCGAATTTTGCGCTCGCGTTTTCCACGTTTCTAGAGATCATCCTTTTTAACGCCAGCTCCTTTTCTTGATTAAAAACTACCGCCTTGGCGTCGTCGTCGATGGGTTTGACCCAAGGGTCATCGCCGAAAATAATATCCATTTGCCTATCATCATCGAGCCGTTTTGCTTCGACGTATATGTTGGCTCCTTTTACAAAAAAATCAGGCAGCTTACCGTTTGACAATTCCGGCTCAAGTTCAACCAAATAACCTGCATGAACGAATTCGACAATCAAACTAAGTTCGTAACAGGTACTCCATAATTCATCTGAGCCTGGGCGCATTCTCCACCCACGCTGCGTCTCGTTAAATTGTGGCAAGGCATGGGCACCGAACAACTTTTCGACGAATCGAGTTTTTGCTCCACTGACAACTTCTCCATGCAAAATCTCTAAGTCCTCTGCGATTCTCCGCAGGCAACTGGTCCCATTGCTGTCCTGGAAGCAAAGTTGGCTATAACGCACCCGGATGATCAACTTTGTATCGAGGTTAAATGTGGAAAGCAGCGCTACCTGTTCGTAAGTGAGTGCGGCCTTCTGGCAAACTTCATCAAAAGTCGGCAATCCTTCACCTTTCCGGGTTGCCGCGACAAAATCTTTCCAGCTTTTTATGGTTTCATCATCCATCGATCTCACCCCGCCGATTTCGGCCACTCGTTCTCTACCACTTTCACCACTCGAACGGATACAATTTTGCTCATGCTCGAATGTCCTGTGTGGATGGCTCCCGCGTTGCAAGGACTTTTCGACGTCGTAGCGGCCAAGTCAGGTACAGTCTTGTGTCCGGCCTGTTGATGCGGTGCTGTTGAACCGCTGGCCCTGATGGTATCCGTGGATCGGG
>PVBE010729804.1_pt1 | contig 12571 bp, 8 predicted proteins | sample 1631181 | NCBI WGS metagenome assembly PVBE01 (sample SAMN08397723, study PRJNA350692) | Marine metagenome, whole genome shotgun sequencing project. | isolation source: water | place: Pacific Ocean | collected 2012-04 | reverse complement strand
TGCACCTCCACAGAGCCGTTGTCGCCCTCTGATCGGGCGTACTCTTTGACGATCTCGTTCTTTCGGTCTTGGGGAATGGCCATCTCTTCGACTCCTGATCGATGGTTTGACTCTTTACTTGCCGTGGCCCCAGAGGGAGTTCTCCAGGCCCATGGTGCTCCGGAGCCGCCAAGTTGACGACAAGATCCGGTTGACAGGGCGATCGCCCTATCGATTTCGAGCGCGAACAGTTTAGCGACGCGCCCCGGGCTAGCAAGCGCTGAACCTCAGAAGGCCCTCGGAGGTGCCTTGAGGGGCTCCCTACGCGGTCGAGCGCCTAGATGCCAGCGCGCGGGGTCCGCGCGGGCATGCAGTCCATGATCTCTGCAGCGATCATCTCGCAGCAGTAGTTCATCAAGACGCTCTCCGTCGGGTACTTGTTCTTCATGAGCGCCATATCGAGCGTCTTCTCGAACCGAGCTCCCCAGAGCTCTTTGTTCAAGGGATCGACGGAGTCGATCATCCAGGCGTCGATGGTCACAACGATCTGAGTCTGGCTCTTCCAGGCGCTCATGTCCCACGTCTTTACGGACACACGGAAGAGCGCGTCCTCACCGAGCGTCCCGGGGTGGTAGCTCGCAGGCACAGGCGTACCAGCTGCCGCCGCTGCGTTCGCTTGGCCTTCAAGAGCCGAGGAGACGTAGTCGAGCGAGAGCGGGCTGTATCGGCGTCGAACGAGCGCGTCGGCGAACGCGGTCCTCAGCATGTCGCAGGGCGCCATGCTCGTGCCGGTCTCATCGCTCACTGGTGCGACGACGATGTCGACGGGGTTCTTGGTGCTCATCCCCCCTTCGGAGTAGAGCACACGGACGGAAGTGCCAGGGACCTCGGGCAAACTCCGACAAGAAGTGAGCGCGAGGGCGGGGACGAGGAAGAGAGAGAGTGAAGCTAGGTTGCGCATCGTGGTGGCCTCAGGGTGAGGAGTGGGACGACTGCTGTGTGTGTCGTTCTCACGCGGAGTATAGAGACTGCCCGATGCCGAACCAACAGCCATAAGGGCTCTGAAGCCTCCATGCAATTTCCTGGGTGTGAGCTGAGCCTATGGCTGCTGCAGGCCTTGGATCGCAGTCTGGGCCCGGGCATCAGCGTTCGCGCTCAACTCCCCCCACATGAACCCCGCAGGATCGAATTCTGCTGAAGGCACCCCTAGCAGAGACACCACTACGTCCAGAGGACCGTCTGTTAGGGGCTGCCCCGTTAAGCTCGCGATCTCAGGGAGGTTCGCGGTGATGCTGGCGCCGGAGCCAGCCTCGTTGAGGCACCAGACCTCCCAGGAGCGACCCGTAATATCCGAGAGTCGCACCCTGAAGAGCCCCCCTTGGGTGTCGTCGAGGGTGTCCGCGAACTCCACCTGGAAGTTGCTCCCGCCTGTGGCGAAGGCCGGGCTCAGGAGGACTGGGACGTCTGGGGCGGTGAAGAGCGGGGTGGTCGCGAGCTCCGAGAAGCGCACGCGCCGACCGGTCGCGTTCCCCTGTGTGTCCTCCAGATCGATGCGCATGAAGAGGTCCTCCTCGATCAAGCCCTCTGAGACCCAACGACCGAGCTGGTCCTCGGCGTTGTCAGAGACCCCGTCAGCTGCCCCTGCGAAGGCGCCCTGAACAGCCCAGATGAAGGTGCCGAAGGGGTCATCTGCGATCCCCGCTCCGACGGTGGCGGTGGTCCCTAAGCTGGGCACGGCGCCCTCGATCAAGACGCGCGGCTCACCATCGACCAAGCTCGAGGTGTCTAAGGCTGCGAGCAAGGAGGTGTCGAGGATCGCGCCGGGCGCCCAGAGCGGGCGCTCCTCCGCGTCGACCCCGATGTCCGAGAGGAACTCGAGGACGTCGAAGTTCAGGCTCACCTTCGCGTCAGGCTCTGCGGCTTGGGTGAGGAAGTCGAGCTGTGCGACCTTCAGGAAGGACTCGGGCGTGAAGTCCAAGGGGTCCTGGTCCACCGTGGCGAGGAGGGTCGGTGTCCCGAAGCGACTGGCCGCGATGTCTGCGCTCGGGAAACCGCACAGGACCCCGAAGGGGCTGTCCGCACAGGAGAGCGGATCGTGAATGGGAGCGCCGATGAGCCTGTCGTCGGCGACGCGCACCTCCACGCTAGGGTCGGCGAGGGCCGAGACATCCGAGATGGCGGTGTAGAAGATCCGGCCAGGCCTCGGTGTGCTGGGCTGGAGCGGGACGTCGAGACGCGTGGTCGGGACGCCGTGGAATGTGAAGAGGTCGTAGCCCGCCGCATCCACGGTCACCACGGTGGCGCCGACGGCGGCTGAGGGGACGAGCGTCGCCCCAGCGATATCGGTCACTCCCCCGTTAAGGAAGGTCTCAACGACGTCCACCTCGTGAGAGAAGACGAGGGCGTCGCTGACGGGCTGGTGAGTGGTCGCGTCGAAGACGCGCACCGTGACGTCACCGCCGCCTGGCAGCGCCGCTCCAGGCCCTGAGGCCCCGAGCTGCCTCCAGGCGAGGTCTAGGGGCACAGCGGGGTTCATCGCGCGGTCATAGATCGTGACCGTCATGGCGCCCGGCAGGGTCATGGGGTCCACGATCCCAAGCTCGAGAGGGGTGGCGACGAAGCCACCTTCGGAGTTGGCGGCGACGACCGGCGCGAAGTCGCCGTTCGTGCTCGTCACGCCATCAAGTATGAGCACCACATCCACGGCCGAGAGCTCCTCATCGGCCAGACCCACGACCGTGACGCCAGAGGTCGTAGACACATACTCCGTCGTCTGGCTGCCGTCTGCTCCGAGCCCGATGAGGGTGGGAGCGACTGTGTCGAGGACGGCAGGCTGATCACCGCTCTTTAGAGGGTCGGTGTCCAGCATGCGCACGGGGCTGCGCGTGTCGCCGCGGCGCTGGCTGGCGGCGATGTAGATATTCCCGTCAGCGAAGCGAGCGCCGAAGGAGGCGTCCACGATGTCGAGCAAGGGCTCACCCAAGAGGACCTCTGTCGCGCCATCGACGACGGCGACCTCTCGGCTCAAGAGGGTGAGGCTGCCTGCGTCCTCAGAGTTCCCATAGATATAGAGCGTGAGGAAGTCGCCTGCGGCTGCGGGGTCTTGCAGCGTCACCGTGACCTCGATCGGGATCATGCCGTTGATGTGGCTCACCCCGAAGGCGTTCGTCGGTGTAGAGGTGATGGCGACCGTGGCAGGAGGGTTCACAGATGCGGTCCCGAAGGAGGTCGAGGAGCCAGGGTAAGACTCGCTCTGCTCCGACTCGATGCTCGCCGCGAGGTCGAGGGAGACGATGGAGTCTTGCCCGAGGAGCGCTGGCTCACCGTCGGGTTCGAAGCTCCGCCATGTGTACACCTGCGGGAGGGTCAAGACCGTCCCGAAGATCTGGGTGACTGACAGCACGGTGGGGCTCGGGTTGTTCGCTGGCGGGCTCCCGTTCACGGTCACGTTGAACGCGCCTGGGTTCAGGACGCTCCCCACGTCCATCTCTCGATCGAACACCGCCACGATCTCAGGCATGGTGCTCTGATCGGTGGTCCCATCCTGGGGCCACATCGTGATGAGCTTCGGGGTCGTCCCAGGAGTCTCTGCGACGCTGAAGGTCCCGACCGAGTTCGAGAAGCCGAGGTTGAGAGATTGCCCTGTTCGATCGAGGAGCTTGGTCCCCTCCGAGAGCTCCACGCGGTAGGTCATCCCGTTCAAGAGCAAGACTGGAGTCAGGATGGCGACTCGCCCTTCACCGACGAGGGTCCCAACGAGCGGAACACCTGGCAGGTCCGGGATACCTAGATCCGTAGAGGTCTGTACGAGCTCGAACGCGCTCTCGAACCCAGACGGCGCCATGGACTCACTGAAGATCAGAACGATCGGAGTCTCTGGGTGCGCGTCGTTCCCTGGAAAGAAGGCTGTGATCTCAGGGGCGTCAGGGCTCAAGAGCTCTCCGTCTTGGGGCGGATCAGCGAGGAGCTCGGAGCCAACATCTCCGCCGCCGGAGCCGCCTGCTCCGTCCTGGCAACCTGCCGGACCGAAGACACACGCGGGGTTGTCGCAGCTTTGGAGGAGCTGAGCGGCCGCGAAGAGGAGGACCCAGACGACCTGGAGGTGACTGGAGTGGATGGTTGTGGTACGGGGCATAGGGTGCTGGACGGGGGTATCAGCCGTACAAGACGCCTGAGAACGACCAATCTTCCCCATGGAATGGGCCGGGGGAAGCTGGAGCATGGAAGAAATCGCCTCAAAGGGGCTGCTAGACAGGTCCGTGACTCCAAGATCGTCGTTCCCTACCCATTCACAGGGCCTCCACGGAACTGGCGTTTCCCGCCCCGATGGGCGGGTAGAATGCTCGCCATTCCTTATTCCACCGACCGGGAACTTTGGAGCGCCCCGCTCCCCACCCCCCATGCAGCGCCTCTCGCGAACCATAACCCCCCTGCTCCTCCTCGTGGCCGCCTGCGCCACGACCACGCCAAGAACGCCCCCTCCCGCGACCTCAGATGCGGGTGCGGTGGCCGACGCGCGCGCAGCGCTCGACCGCGGTGACGTCCGCGCTGCCCACGCGCTCCTCGAAGAGCAGCTCGTCCAAGAGGCGCTGATTCAGATCAACAGCCTCGCCAACGGCGGCGAGCTAGAGCTCGCGCTCGCGCGCGCTGACGAGCTCGTGGCCATGGCACCCGCTCAGACGAGCGTGCAAGACGCGCGGCGCCGGACAGCCGTCTTGCTCGCCGCCCGACGTCTCCAAGAAGCGCGCGCGCTCTACGCAGAGAACAACGTCCGTGACGCCATCGCCGTCCTCGACCAAGTCGTCATCCTCTCACCCTCGAACGCTGACGCGCGCGCCCTCCGCGGCGCCTGCGCCCTCGCCCTCGGCACAGAGGACGGCGACCCCTTCCTCTTCGAGGACGCCCTGAAAGAGTTCCTCTTCGCGGCGAAGAGCGGCGCACGACCTGACGCCTGGATCGGCGCGAGCCGCGCGTCCCGACTCCTCTACTACGATGGCTTCGATCGACGTCGGATCGAAGACGCCGTGCTCCTCGCTCGCGAGGCGGTGCGCGCGGTCGAAGAGGGTCAACTCAACATAGACGCGCTCCCGGTGCTCCCCTCTCAAGTCCACGCAGAGGCAGCCTTCGACATCTACCGCGCAGCGCGCAACGCTGAGGACGCAGAGGCTGCTGCGCAAGCTGCGGCGGAGACACGCGCCGCCCTCGAGAGGTGTATCGGCACCCGCCCCGAAGACGCGCAGGCTTGGCTCCACCTCTCCTCTCTCCTTGAGTGGGAGGGGCAGATCCCAGAGAGCCGCGACGTCCTCCGGAACGCGATCTCTCTCCGACCGGGTGAAGACTCCCTGCACTCGAACCACGCGCGGCTCTCGCGCTCCATCGGCGGCTACGAGGAGGTGGTGAGCGCCTACGCCCACTTCTTGAAGGAGCACCCCGACTCAGCCCTAGGTCACTGGTACTACGCGGTCGACTCCTTTGAGCTCGCCCTCGCTGGGGTCGACGCCGAAAAAGACACCCGCGCGTCCTTCGCGGGCGCCGAGGAGTCCTTCCGCGCCTGCCGCGCTCTAGAGGGCTCCTACAAAGACAGCTGCCTCGGATACGAGGTCATGTGCAGGGCCGGCGCCGGGCTCGCCATGTTCAAGGCGGGTGAAGTCGGCGAGGCTCAGCGCGCGTTCCTCTCCATGGAGCAGCTGTTCAAAGGTGGCCTCGCCTGGAGCATCGAGGGCCGCATGTCCTCGGGGCTCGTCTACCTCGACTACGTCGTCGGCTACCACTTCAAGCGACAAGAAGACGACACCCTGCCCACCGAGGAGCGCCGCGCGTCGCTCTTGGAGGCCGCCACTCTCGCGAGCTTCCTTCACAGCTACGCCCCCGGAGACGGGCGCAGAGCGAATGACGCTGGCTTCTTGAACCGCGACGCCGGCGTCTCCCTCGAGCAAGAGGCGCGGCGCGTCTTGCGGTCGTCGATGGCAGCTAATGACGATCAGAAGCTAGCCGAGCGCGCGAGCGCCCTCTACGCCCTCGCGCGAGGGCACATGAACGCGAGCGTGGACGCCTACACCATCGCCGCGCTCTTGCAGCCCTCGGACGCGCGGGTGGTGAATGACACCGGGTTGATCCTGACGTACTACCTGCAGCGCGATCTGGAGAGGGCCTCCGGCTATCACCTCGAGGCCATCAAGGTCGGCCGCGCACACCTAGAGAAGATCTCAACCGGAGAGGCCGCTGAGGACCCCGACGTGATCACCGCTGTCGGTGACGCCTACCAGAACCTGGGATACCTTGAGCTCACCTTGCGCGGGGCCTCAGGAGCTGCTCGAGAGTGGTTCAAGCAGTGCGTGGCCTTCGACCCTGTCGGTCGAGAGTTCATCGAAGAGGTCCTCCTGCCACAGTGCGACCTGCTCGAGGCTGGCGCGATCTCTGCGGAGGACGTGAAGAGCCTGTACCGTTGGGGCGTCGACGACGCGGAGTCCTTGCGCGCCAAGGATGAGATCATCGATCGTTTCGAGGCAGCAGCGCGCGCGGCGCAGGCAGAACCAGAACCAACCACCCCGAGCTCCGACGCTCCGGATGGAACAAGCGAGACTGAAGAAGGCTGACACCATGAACCTCATCCCCACCCTCCTCTTCGCCCTCCCCGTCGGAGGCCAAGACCTCGACCAAGCCATCGAGCTCATCCGCGCTGGCCGTGACTATGAAGCGCTGGGCGTGCTCGAGAGCCTCGACTCAGCGCCTGAGGCAGCGCTCTGGACCCTCCGCGCAGGCGTCGGGACCGGGAAGGTGACTGAAGCCCTCGAGGCCGCAGACAGCGGAGAGCTCTCAGAGCAAGACGCAGAGTACTTGCGGGGTATCGCCTTCCATCGCCAAGCCCTCGACGCGATCGCAGGAGGCAGCGGCGGGCTCGTGGACTTCCAGTTCCGAGACGCTGCGAGCGTCCTTTCGAGCGCTGTCGCTGCTGACCCTGCCCGCTACTCAGACGCCTTCACCCCCCTCACGGAGGCGCTCTGGAACACCCAACAGCTCGAGGACGCGCGCAAGGCTGGGGAGCAAGCGGCGCAGCGGACCGCCGCCAACCCGCGCGCGCATCACCTCCTCGGAGAGGTCTGCTTCTCGCAGTACATCGCCGTGAAGGCTGATGAGAAGAAGGCAGAGGAGGCCGGCGCCCATCATGGAGCGGCCCAGACAGCCTTCCGTGGGGCGCTCGGCGTCATCGACAAGGACGTCGCTGGCCACGCCTCCATGGGGGCAAAGGCTGCCTCGAAGCTCGGCGACCTCGCCGTCTGGAAGGAGGCCCCAGAGGAGGCTGCGACGCAGTACGCCGTCGCCGTCGCCTGGGATCCGACCGCGGTGAACTATGGGCAGGTCTCGCAATCCATTGGGAACACGCTCCTCGTCTCCTGCCTGAAGGAGGGCTGCGAAGCCTTCGAGGCCCGCTACGGGGACCGGAGCGCCGCAGAGTCCACGCCGCTCTGGTGGCTCGGCTGGGCGCAGTTCCAGGAGAAGGAGTACGCGGACTGCGACGAGACCTTCGGCCGTGTCCTGAAGCTCTACCCCGCGTACACCAACAGCTGGTGGTACCGCGCCGAGGCTCGCTTCCACCAATCGAACATCGACGGCTTCCTAGAGTGCCTCCACAAGCTCAGCGGATACGGGATGGAGGTGCTCGCAGCGCAGGTCAAGACCGACTTCGCCCACAACTCCTTCGTCCTGAGCGGCGCCCTGAAGAAGCTCTCAGACGAGAGGCGCCTCATGGACGCCGCCTACATCTGTGAGGTGCGGGTCGCTGCAGACCCAAAGAACTGGGAGGTCTGGGACAACCTGGGCCTCTTCTGCCGTGACGCAGGAGAGTCCTTGGTCGGGCGCGTCGGCTTCAACAAGCGGAAGATCTCAGAGGTTGATCGCGAAGAGGCCAAGCGCCTCTTCGAGCGCGCGAACGAGGCCTACGAACAGGCCTTTGTCCTAGACGAGACCAAGCCCCATCTCTTGAACGACCGCGCAGTCATCCTCGACTACTACCTCGACCGCGAACACGAGCTAGCTATCTCGCTCTATGAGCAGGCCCTCGCGCAATCCACAGAGCTGTTGAAGGACACTGAGGCGCTCAGCGAGTTCGAACAGACCCTCGCGGAGACCGCGAAGCGTGACTCTGCGAACAACGTCGAGCGGCTCAAGAAGCGCCTCGAGCGCGAGCGCAAGAAGCGCGAGCGAGAAGACGCGAAGAAGAAAGAGGGCGAGAGCGGCGCTGAATGAACCTCCCCTACCGCTTCCAGGAGGAGCCGGGCACAGAGCCCGTCATCTCGGTCGACGGTTACTTCGGCGCGCCAGGCCTCAACCTCTCCCACTGGCCGGGGCATGAGACGCCAGAGGACCTCCGCCACGACCTCTCCACTGGCAGCGCCCTGCTCTTCGCGCGCCTCGACGAGGCAGAGCGCGAGCGCCGCGCCGAGGGCTGCGTCGCCGTCGTCAACAACCACAACGACACGGACGGCCTCTGCGCGACCTACGCCATACTTCACCCGAAGGAGGCCCTCGCCCGCGAGCAGGAGCTCCTCGACGCCGCGGCCGCAGGCGACTTCTTCCAGGTCCCCAACGAGCAGGCCTTCTGCATCGACCACCTCGTCAACCGCTGGAGAGAGGTGGAGACCTCACCCATCGCTCATCGGCTCGCCGAGTGCCCCGATGAGCCCGCCCAACGACAGCTCGTGATTGAAGATCTCCTTGAGCGCCTCCCCGGCTGGTTGGAGGGTGGCTACACCGAGCACGAGGACCTCTACGCCGCAGCGCTCGACCGCGTGCATCGTGATCGTGCTGACCTCCGGGCCGCGGCGAGGGACGACCTCGTCCACTTCGACCTCACGATCTGGGCGGGCGCACCTTCGACTGAGTTCGCGCCCGGCAGGCACGCTCTCCACAGCGAGACCGACGCTGACCGCGTCCTCCTCCTCGGAGCGACCCTTGGAGGCACGAGCTGTCGTTTCATCGTCAACACGACCTCCTGGTTCGACATGGTGACCCGTGAGCAGCTCGCGCGCCCAGACCTTGTGGTCCTCTGCGAGCGCCTCCGAGCCCTCGAGCGAGCCGCCGGTGGAGAGAGCGAGTGGCACACGCACGACGCGATGAACGCCGCGCCCGAGCTCTGGTGTGGCGCGCCGGACCAGCCCACCTTCGACGAGCACAACGAGCTCCTTCACACGAGCCGCCTCAGCGCAGAGGTCCTCAAGCATGAGATCGTGGAGGCCTTGCGCGCGGTCTGGGTCTTCCCTGAGTAGGGCCTCAGGCGCGCCGCCGCCAGAGCCCGAAGAGCGTAAAGAAGATGAGCACGGCGCCAGCGAGGAAGAGCCCGCGGATCCCGACCCACTGGCTGAGCCAACCCCCGCTGAAAGCAGACAGAGAGATGGCGAGGGTGCGCGCGCTGAACACGAGGCCCATGCCCCCGCCTCGACGCTCGAGCGGGAGCTCGGCTGCGGCGAGTCCATACGCGCATGGAGAGGCCCCCGCCATCCCCGCACCGAGCAGGACCCTGCACACAAAGAGCAGAGCGATCGCGCTGACGACCGAGTGCATCGCGAGCGCAGCGGAGGCCAAGAGCGCGCACCTCATGAGCGCGCGCGTGTGACCGATGCGGTCTCCATAGCTCCCCCACCAAGGCATCGCGAAGAGGTTGATGACCGCCATCGCGCTGAACAGGGCCCCTGTGGTCCGGGCGACCGCCGCGGTGTCTCCATCCGAGACGTCGCGGACAAAGAGCTCCATCAAGGGGTTGGTGATCCCGATGCCGAACTGGAGCCAGAAGAGGAAGATGACGACACCCCTGAGCTCTGGGATGGCGAGCGCCTCACGCAGGTCCGTGATCGCTGCGCGTAAGAGCGCCCTCGGGCTCCGCTCGCCGGGCGCTGTCTCGCGGCGCGTCCCCGCGTCCTCTCGCGCCATCACCAGGACCAGCGCTGCGCCGAGGAAGGCCATCACGGCGACCACGCGGAAGATCACCTCCACGCCGACCTCTGGGGTGAGGACCCCTCCCAAGAGCGGCCCGACCACGGCCCCCAACGCGATCGCTGTCTGCAGTGAGCCCGTGACCCTCCCCTGTCGATCGGCCGGAGCTGAGACAGAGACGAGCGTGATGCTCGGCGCGACGAAGCCGCTGAAGACGCCTTGGCCCAAGCGCATGAAGAAGAGCCCCTGAGGTGTGGTCACAAAGGACATCCCTCCGACGAAGATGGTGATGGCCAGCATCGCTCGAGCGATCATCGCCTTGCGGCCGATGCGGTCGCCCAGGGCTCCCCACACGGGGGTCATCAAGGCCGCAGCGAGCGGCGCGGCGCCGAAGACGAGCCCGGTCCAGAGCTCGATCTCAGCGCGGTCTGTGAGCCCCAAGCTCTCGATGTGCCTTGGGAAGAACGGCAGGAAGCTCATCATCCCCGTGGCGGTGATGAAGTTCGCGGTCCAGACCGCCCAGTAAGTTCGCTTCCAGTCGCTCATCGCAGCGGGCGCTGCAGGGGCAGAGCCAGCTCGGGATCATCCGCTGCGGAGGAGCTAGAGACAACCTCGCACACGGAGTGAATCGCCGTCAGGAGGGATTAATGAGGCTGTCTTCGTCTGCCAGTCGCTCACGCTCAGCGTCGAACTCAGCCGCGCGAGACAGAAAGACCGAGATCACGTCAGGGTCAAACTGAGAGCCGCCCCGCTCCCCGATCCACTCGACAGCTTGCCGGTGAGTCCAAGCCTCCTTGTACGGGCGGCTCGTCGTCAGCGCGTCGTAGACGTCAGCGAGGCTCAGGATTCGCGCTGAGAGAGGGATCTCTTCACCTCTGAGGCCGCGCGGATAACCCTCTCCGTCCCAGCGCTCATGGTGGCAGAGCGCGATGTCGCGGCCCATCTCCAAGAAGCCTCGGGCGCCGCCTTCGACGTGCGCGGCCTCAAGCGTCGCCGCGCCGATCGTGGTGTGGGTCTTCATGACCTCGCGCTCGGCGTTCGTGAGCGGACCGGGCTTCTTCAGGATCGAGTCGGGGATCCCGACCTTCCCGACGTCGTGGAGCGGCGCAGAGCGGACGAGGTCCTCTGTCCAGCTGTCTGTGATGAGGCTCTTGTGGAACCCGCGCCTGCGCAGGCCCTCCGCGACGATGCGAGAGTACTGGCTGACGCGCTCGAGGTGCCGACCTGTGTCGTCGTCACGCTTCTCAGCGAGCCGCGCGAGGGCGAGGATCGCAGATTGCTGAGCGCGGTCTCGCTCGGCGCGCCGCGCCTCGTTGTCCAGCGCGACAGAGGCTGTCGAAGCGACCGCCTCGAGGTGCGCCTGCGCGCTCAATTCGAGGACGTCTTGCGAGCTCGAGGGGGTGACGCAGACCCTCCCATAGACGCCGCCCTCAGAGCCTGTGAGCGTGACACACCACGGCCCCTCATCCTCCATGGACGCGCTAGCGTCCAAGATGACCCTGACCACTCGACCGCCGAGCAGGTCCCTGAGCGCGCGCTCTGTGAGCGTCGCGATCTCTGTGACGTCCTCTGCACAAGCGAGCTCGAGCGCGTGCTTTTGTAGCCCGGCGAGCGAGCCCTCGCGATCATCAAGGCGAGCCTCCAAGAGCTCGTTCAGATCAGAGAGCGCGGAGCGAGCGAAGCTGAGCTCCTGGACCTCCGCCTGCGCTCGCTGCTCCATCTCCAGCTCTGCGAGGCTGTCCTCGCAGGCGAAGAGGACAGCGCTCGGGTCACACGGCTTCGTCAGGAAGCGATGGACCGCGCACTCGTTGGTCGCGCGCTCGTGGACGGCGCTTGAGTGCTCTCCAGTCAACATCAGGCGTCGGGTCGCTGGCCTGCGCGCTCGCACGTCACCGAGCAAGTCGAGGCCGCTCATCCCTGGGAGGCTGTGATCCGAGAGGATCAGGTCGAATTCATCACCAGCGTCGAAGGCGGCGAGGGCCTCCTCCGCCGAAGAGACCACCCTCACCTCAAAAGAGGAGGCTAAGGTCGCGCCCAACAAGCTCGCCACCCGCGCGTCGTCTTCGACGACGAGCACGGTCCACACCTGGCTCAGGCTGCTCTCTTCTGTCTTCATAGGAGTCACCTGTTCCTCTTCGCCTAAAGAAAAGGGAGCGCTTGAGCCCGAGCGTGCTCTCTGGGGAGGATTCTCCCAAGGGGCTCTCCCTAGCGAGCGAGAGGGCCCTTCCTGAGCCCTCAGGGCTAGTTCTTGTAGCCCTGCAGCGGCGCAGGGATGCGGCCGCCGCGCTTGTGAAGGACGTCGGCACCGAAGGCTCCCGGGTCCTGGACGATCGCCGTCCCAAGGAGGCCGCCCCACTCCACCTTCTCCCCTGAGCCCTTGCCGGGGACGGGGATCAGCCGCACCGCGGTCGTCTTCTGGTTGATCATCCCGATCGCCATCTCGTCAGCGATGATCCCGGTCAGGACGTGCGCGGGGGTGTCGCCTGGCACTGCGACCATGTCGAGCCCCACAGAGCACACGCTCGTCATCCGGTGAGGGTCGCGAGGGAGAGCGCGCCGTCTTCCACCGCCTTGATCATGCCTTGATCTTCGCTGACCGGGATGAACGCGCCCGAGAGCCCGCCGACGGCGGAGCTCGCCATGGCGCCGCCCTTCTTCACTG
>PVBE011824520.1_pt1 | contig 12573 bp, 10 predicted proteins | sample 1631181 | NCBI WGS metagenome assembly PVBE01 (sample SAMN08397723, study PRJNA350692) | Marine metagenome, whole genome shotgun sequencing project. | isolation source: water | place: Pacific Ocean | collected 2012-04 | reverse complement strand
CTTGACGGGCCCAGGCCCGCTCGACCGGCAGCTGCAAGCCGGGGACGCCGGCCAACCGTTCCGTATAGGCTTTCCCCATCCAGCGCTTGCGCGCCACGGTTTCGTCCATGCGTTCGGTTTGCGCCAGCCCGAGTGCGGCCTGCAGGTTGGTCAACCGAAAATTGTGTCCGAGTTTTTCGTGGTGGAAACGTCGTTCGGGATGGAAGCACAGGTTGCGCAGGCTGCGGGCGCTGGTCGCGATTTCCGCATCGGCACACAGCAGCATGCCGCCCTCGCCGGTGGTGACCAGTTTGTTTGCGTAAAAACTGAAAACGCTGAGCGTGCCCATGCTGCCGCAGCGCACCCATTCAGCTTGCTTGCCCGCATGGCCGCGCAGATACTGCGCTCCGTGCGCTTCAGCGGCGTCCTCGAGGAGCGCCAGGTTATGCTCGTCGACCAGCGTTAGCAATGGATCCATATCGACCGGGTGTCCGTAAATGTGCACGGCCATGATGGCGCGCGTGCGCGCGGTGATTCGCGCCGCCACCTGACTGGCGTCCATGCACCAGGTCTCGGGGTCGGCATCAACTAGCACTGGAACGACGCCGTTGTACAAAACCGCGAGCGCGCACGAGATGATGGTGAAGGTCGGCATGATGACCTCGTCTCCGGGCTGCAGGTTCAGGCAGGCGACCGCGGTCTGCAGCGCGGTTGTGCCGCTGCTGGTCGCGACGCCGTGTTGCCGGCCGCAGTATTCAGCCCACTTGGATTCGAACTGGTGGATGAATTTGCCCGCCGAGGAAACCCAGCCGCTCTGCATGCATTCGAGCACGTAATCGCGCTCGCGCGCACCGATTATCGGCTCGTTGACCGGAATCATGTCCGCGCTAGAAGCGTTCTCTTTCCTCGATGCCGATGTACGGCCCCTGCTTGATTTCCAGCAGCACGGTGTCTTTCAGCATGCGGAATCCGTGCCCGCCAGAGACCATCACCATCACGTCACCGGGGTTCAATTGCAGCGTCTCGACCAGCCGCTGCTGCTCGTCGGAAACGTCGATTTCGCAACACCCCTTGCGTATCACCAGAACCTCGGAGGTGTTGGAAATGTGCCGGTCAATGGTGCGGTGGAAATGGCTCTGTATCTCACCGCCCTGCGGATGCACCACGAACCCGACCTGAAAGTTGTGTTCCGGAGGGGTGATGAAAGAGGTGATGTCGGTGGAGAACTCCGCGCGGATGATATAGGCGAGCAGGGCGCCGTCTTGGGCTCGCACGCGGTGAATGAACTCAGACATGTTCTCTCCCTTCGGCTCAGGCGCGCCGCAAGTCTCTTCAAGTCCCGTTGCGCCGCAGGCGAGCACGGCAAAATGATAGCAGACTCAGCAGCGTGCGACAAGCGTTCTGCGCTCCGTCCGAGTGCTATAATCGTGCTCTACATGGCACAGAATGAACTTCGTTTCATTGACGAGGCCCGCATTAACGTGTGGGCCGGCGCGGGCGGCAATGGCGTCATCCACTTCCGGCGTGAGAAGCACGTGCCGCTGGGTGGCCCTGATGGCGGCGACGGCGGCGACGGCGGCGCAGTGTTTCTGGTGGTTGATGGTGGGATGAACACCTTGCTGCGGTTTCAGCGCCGGCGCAATTTCCGCGCGCAGAATGGCCGCAACGGGGGCGGAAATAACAAGACCGGCCGCAGCGGCGCAGACCTGGAAATCGCTGTGCCGCCCGGTACGGTTGCGCGCGAACCCGCCGGCGGCGCGCTGCTGGGGGACCTGACTGAGGGTGGGCAGCGCGTGCAGGTGGCGAGAGGCGGCAAAGGTGGTCGCGGAAATGCGCGCTTCGCCACTTCGCGCAACCGCGCGCCGCGCGTGGCCGAAAAAGGCGAACCGGGCGAGACCCATGACCTGGCCCTCGAGCTGCGCCTGATTGCTGATGTCGGCATCGTCGGCGTGCCAAATGCGGGTAAGTCCACATTTCTGGCTGCCGTCAGCGCTGCGCGGCCAAAAATAGCCGACTACCCATTCACCACGCTGGCGCCAAACCTGGGCGTGGCCGATCTCGGCGACTATCGTACGCTGGTTCTAGCCGATATACCCGGCCTGATTGAAGGCGCCCACGCCGGGGTGGGGCTGGGCGCTGCCTTTCTGCGTCACGTGCAGCGCACGCGCGTGCTCATCCATTTGCTCGACGGGCTCTCCGAACAGCCACTGTCCGATTACAGTCAGATTCAGTCAGAACTGGCGCTCTTTGATTCAGAGCTTGCCGCAAAACCGCAGGTGATTGCGCTGAACAAAACCGATCTGCCGGAAGTTGGTGCGCGGCTGCCCGCATTACAGGCGCAGTTTTCCGAGCGCGGGCACGCGCTGAGCGCTGTGTCGGCGATCGCCGGCCGGGGGGTGCGCCAACTGCTGCAGCAGGCTGCCGAGCTGCTCGCAGCAACGCCGATCGCGACTCTGCCGGAGGAGATGCCCGTGTACCGACCGCCGAACGATGCTGCCGATTTTGAAATCACGCGGGAGCCGGACGGCTGTTTGCGGATTTCGGGTGAGCGCATCGAGCGAGCTGCCCAGATGACATACTGGGAATACGACGATGCGGTGCTCCGTTTTCAGCGCATCCTGGAGGGGCTTGGAGTGCGTTCGGCTCTGCAGCAACAAGGGGTGCGTGAGGGTGATACGGTGCGCATAGGCAAACATAACCTCGAGTGGGTTGAGTGAACCCCGGCGCTTTCCGCGCAGTGTAAGGCCAGTGCCATTTTGGGCTGCGCGCAGTAGAGCGCGACTGAGAAAAATGCTCGCCTAGGCGTGCATTCCTAGGGCGCGAGCGTAAACTGAGGGTCGATATTAACCTGTGCGGTTACTAAAAGACGCGTATTTCGTCGCTGTTGCTTTGAACCATCTGGCAGTTGATGTACTCAACAGCCAGAAGGCAATATTGCTGGTCTTTCTCGCGCCGTCGCTGGGGCTGAGCAACGCCGATATCGGATTGGTGGCGCTCATTTATTCCTTTTTTGGCTCGCTCACACAGCCCTTGTTTGGCTTGCTGGCGGACCGATTCAAGGCGCCATGGCTTAGCGGCGGATCGCTGCTATGGATGGCCGGCTGGTTTGCTGTGGCGGTTTCACTTCCGGGGCGTTGGCCGATCCCGGCACTGATTATTGGGGCGTTGGGCTCAGCCGCATTCCATTCTGCCGGCACTGAGCGCGCCACCACGCGAGGCGAAACGCTGATGGCTGGGCGGGCTGCGACCGCGGCGTCGCTGTTTTTTCTTTTTGGGCAGGCGGGACTTTCCTTCGGACCGGCACTGGGTGGGGTTTTGCTGCAGGAATTGGGCGCACGCGGCGTACTGGTGTTGACCGCCGTGGCTGTGCCGGTAGCGATGAATTCACTCCACAGGTTGTATTGGACCGCAAGATTCGCACGCCCGGAATCCGATTCTCCGACCCCCGTAATTGCTGACGCACCCAGTGGCTTTCGCACTGGCAAGTGGGTGCTGGTGGTGTTCGCGCTGTTGGTGCTGCTTCGCACGACCCCACAACTTACCTCGATAACCTTTCTGCCCAAACTCTTTCAGGACCGTGGGTATTCCCCTGCAGCGTATGGTTTGATTGCATCGGTCTTCATGGCCGGGTACGCTCTGGGCGGGGTGTCCGGCGGATTCCTAGCTGACCATTGGGGCCGCCGGCGCACCATGTTATGGACGTTGCTGGCTGCTGTTGTGCCGATGCATTATTACCCGGTGGCGGGAGAGTTTAGCCTGTATCCGTTGGTTTTTCTTGCAGGTGCTTTCAATGGCGCTTCCCATTCGGTGGTAGTGGTGCTCGCACAGGCGCTGCTTCCGCGCCGGCGGGCGCTGGCATCCGGGCTGACTCTCGGGTTTATGTTCGCCAGCGGGGCATTCGGCTCGTACATTTATGGATTGGCGGCGGATTTCTATCCGCTGGCTGCGGTGATGCAAACAAACGGCGTGCTCTGTCTGCTGGCGGCGCTGCTCAGCCTGACTCTGCGGCGCGATGTGGCTCCAGGGCGGGCTGCCGCTGCCGGGGTCCGCTGAGCGCGCGATGCGCAGTTGCCCATGCTTGGAATGCTGGTATAATAAAGTGACGTAGTTGATACACCTTTTGAGCGGTAGATTGCGAGATCGTTGACGAATTGTCCTAAGCATGCTTCGAGGTGTACGAATAGTCTATCTCCAGTCCACTTTCAATCTATTTTTGGGTCATATCCTAACGGCACGATGGATTTCGACAGAGGCGAATCGATAAAGTTGACCGTGGAACTCTTCGGTTATATGCGCTCCCTGGCGCGAGTAAAACGAGTAGAAATGGAACTGGCGCCCGAGTCAACGCTGCGGGACGCGGCTGTTGCGCTCGCTGATCAATATCCAAAGCTCGGCTCTGTACTCTTGTTACCTGAGCTTCCTGAGTGGATCGCTTTTTACCTTCAGGACGACGAAGGTCATTATCGGGCGTTTCCCCTCGAATTCCGGCTTCAGAATAATACCCACATCTTGCTCATACCCACTCAGTCAGGGGGCTGAAATAGATTATGAGTTCTATTTCCGGACGAGTTCTTTTGGTCGATTTGACCAACCGCTCTAGTGAAGTGCAGGAATTAGAATCTTTGTACTTGCGGCGTTATCTTGGCGGAGTCGGGCTGGCAACCCGCTTGCTTTACGACCACATGCCGCAAGGGGCCGAACCACTGGGCCCTGAAAATGTCCTGGCCTTTGCTACCAGTCCTGGAGCCGCCAGTTTGGTTCCCACGGGCGCCAAGTTCGCTTTGGCCACCAAGTCTCCTCTCACAGGTTTCCTCGGTGATAGCATTAGTTCGAGCTATTGGGCGGCAGCTCTTAAACAGGCGGGCTACGAAGCTCTGGTGGTTCGGGGTCGGGCTGAGAACCCCACCTATCTATTAGTGGACGATGACGAAGTCAGCTTTGTGGATGCCGATCATCTTTGGGGGAAAGGATGTTATGCGACAGAGGATCAAATTCGTGCTGACTTGGCGGATCCTGAAGTGAGAGTGGCAACCATCGGGCCTGCTGGAGAAAACTTGGTGCGCTTTGCCTGTATTGTTAACGACAAGAGTCGTAAATTAGGACGTACCGGCCCAGGCGCAGTGATGGGATCCAAGAACCTGAAGGCGATAGCCGTCCGGGGTTCAAGGCCAGTCAACGCAGCCGATCTTGAGCGTCTCTCGCATCTGGCGTTGGACATGAATCAAAAAGCGCAAGGGCTGGCGACGGCCAAATATCGCGGGTTGGGCACAGTCTCGAATGTCTTGGTCTTAAACGGCTTGGGTATATTACCGACAAACAATTTCCGGGCTGGTACTTTCGCGGAAGCTGAACAGGTCAGTGGAGAATATTTACACGAGCATTACTGGAAGAAGACAGTGGCTTGTTCTGCCTGTCCCATTGGTTGCGAACAGGTAGTGAAGGTAGAAGATGGCGATTACGCCGGAGCCGCTCTCTCTCTGGAATATGAATCTCTATTCGCCTTGGGGACCTGTTGTGGTATAGACCATCTCCCTGCGATCATAAAGGCAAACGAACTATGCGACATTTTGGGCATGGACTCCATGAGCGCTGGCGTTACTGCAGCGTGGGCTATGGAATGTTACGACAAAGGATTGCTCACGGAACAAGACACTGATGGCCTAGATCTGCATTTTGGCAACCACCGCGCATTAATCACCCTCATCGAGCGCATCGGTCGGCGGGAGGGGTTGGGCGATGTGCTGGCGGAGGGCAGCCGCAGAGCGGCCGCTCAAATAGGTCGAGACTCCGAACGCTTTGCCATGCAAGTTAAGGGCTTGGAAATGCCAGGCTACGATCCCCGCGCCCTCAAGACTTACGCGTTAGGTTTGGCAGTGGGGACCCGAGGAGGCTGCCACAATCGTTCCGCTGCTTATGAGCCGGACATTAAGGGTGAGGTGGACCGATTTGAAGCTGATCGGGGGCGTGGGGCTATAGCTAAACGACAGGAGGATTTTGCCGCTACTCTGGATTCGGCCATGTTTTGTAAGTTTCTGCGGGGGTGTTTCCAAGATTTCTATACTGAGGGCGCTGAGTTTTTCGAGGTGACAACCGGTATCTCTCTAAACCCCGAAGAATTCAAGGAGGTGGGCGAGCGAGTGAGTAATCTCAAGAAGGCTTTCAATATTCGGGAAGGGTGGACTCGATCCGACGATTGGCTGCCAGCTCGCTGTCTCGAAGAGGCGCTGCCGGAGGGGCCTTCTGGGGGGGCAGTCCTGACGACTGATGAATTGGAATTGATGATCGATGGATACTACGAGGCCCGTGGTTGGACAAAGGAAGGACTAATCCCACCCGAGAAACTGACCGCCTTGTGCCTGGAAGACGTAATCGACGAAGGGAAGGTAACGCTTTGAGACGCGAATTCATTGTTTGTGATCCAAACAAGTGTAACGGCTGCGAGATTTGCGAACTCGCCTGCTCAGCCATCAAAGAAGGGGCTCACGACCCCCGTTTGTCTCGTATCCGCAATATCCGGGTGACGCCCACGGCGATGATGTCAATGTCATGCCGCCTGTGTGAGAAGCCGGCCTGTGTAACCGCTTGCCCGCGTTACGCCCTGGGTCAGGATTCGGAGACGCTCCTTATCGATATAGAGAGCAGCTTATGCGATGGCTGTGGCTGGTGCATAGAAGCCTGTAAATTCGGAGCTATTGCCTTGAATCGGGATACACCACGGACGGTAGAGATTTGCGACCTATGCAACGACTTGCCCCAACCTCGCTGCGTGGAGTTTTGCCCTAAGGATGCTCTCACTCTGTCTACCCCAGAGCAAGTCGGCCAGCTCACTCGCCGTGAGATTCTAATCGATTTGGTTTCTGAATTAGCAGGAGTGGACCACCAATGACCGCCAAACAGGACGTGACAGTTTGCGATACTGACGTGCTACTGATCGGCGCCGAGGCTGCGGGGGGTTATGCAGCCGTTAAGGCCAGCGAGCACGACGATGTGCACGTGACTGTACTAACAAAAGGGTTGGACATTGGCACCTCCGGCGCGACGGTTACCGGTTCGCGTTCGACGTTTGCTTTTTATGCCCGGGGTCTGCGAGAACAAATTGGGACCGATACGGATATTCAAGATGGCCCAGATGAGTTTATCGACGACACGTTGCGAGAAGGGAAGTGGGCCAACGAGCAGAACCTGGTCGAGTCTTATGTTTGTGAAGGGCCAATGCGCGCGAAAGAGATCGAAGATTGGGGTTTTCGCTGGGAGAAAGACGACCCCAATAACTTCCACGCCTCACCTGGTCATTCCTATCGGCGGGAGATCTTCGGCTATAAGAAAACCGGGCCACAAATGTGCACGGTTTTCAAGAACATATTAGCAGGCCGACCGAATGTCGATGTCGTCGGCAACATGCTCGCTCTTGACTTGCTCACCACGCAAGACGGCCGTGTGCTAGGCGCTAGCGCCCTGAACATTGCCACCGGCGAGATGGTAGTTTTCCGAGCCAAATCTGTAATCATAGCAACCGGGGGAGCCCAAAGCCTATATCCCCACGTTTCATTAGGGCGCGAGAACACAGGCGACGGTCACGCCATGGCCTACCGGGCCGGAGCCGAGTTCATGGACATGCAGTTTATCCAGTTCATCCCGGGAGTGCTTCTCTGGCCGCCGGGATGGTATGTCGGAGTGCAGCCTTTTGTCATGCTTTATCCCGTGACCTGGTGGTACAATCGTTTCGGCCAACGCTTCATGCGCGATTGGGATCCGAAACGCATGGAAGCGACCACACGTGACCTCTGGTCTATAGCGGTGGGTACAGAAGTCGTAGAAGGCCGCGGTAGTGAACACGGCGGTGTCTACGCCTCGCTCAAGCATCTGCCGGATCAGTTGGTGGACTTCTATGGTCGGCAAATGGCCAACGCAGACTGGCTCTCCTCCTCCAATGTAGATTACAGACCTCTAATTGAGGAGATGAAGAAAGGCCTGGCCGTGGAATTTGGGAACTACTGCCATTTCTGGATGGGTGGCATCCGGATCAACGTGGATGGCGAGACGAGCTTGCCTGGATTGTATGCCGCTGGGGAGTGCGCGGGAGGTGTTCACGGCGCCAATCGCCTCTCTGGTGGAGCTTTTGCCCAGTGCATCGTCCAGGGGGCCCGCGCCGGCATCTCGGCTGCAAAGAATGCTCAGAAGAGCGGCCGTAACAGTCCGGTAGACTGGGAACAAGTGGACGCAACTCGGGTGCGCACCTACCGGCCTCTGGAAATCAAGGAAGGCATCAACCCCGTGGAGTTCCGGGACCGTATCCAGAAACTGGGAATGGACAAGACCGGACCGGTACGCGATGAAACCGTGCTGCGTGAGTGCATTGAGGATGTCGCACGACTGCAAGAGGACGAGGCACCCCATCTGTGCAGTGAGACAAAAACTCTCGTTTACAACCAGGAATGGATTTGGGCTATTCAAAACATGAGTATCTTGGAGACACTACCCATAGTGGCCCAGTCGGCTCTGGCGCGGCCGGAAAGCCGCGGCGCCCACTACCGCCGCGATCACTCCATAACGGATAACGATAACTGGCTCGTGCATACTATCGCCCGAAAAGTGAATGGGCGCTGCGAGACTCACACCGAACCAATAGATTTCAAATTGCGCACGCCCCCAACGGGTAAGCGGCCTTACCCAGGTCTCGACCTCGATGAGGAGCATCCATGAGCGAGCAAGCGACGGGAACTATCAAAGCCAAGATATACCGGTATGACCCATCCCGAGATGAGGAACCTTATTTTCAGGTCTACGAGGTACCGAAGCAAAAGGATGGCCAATGGATTGTCTCCAAGATGCTGGAGTATATCTTTGAAAACCTGGATCGCAGCCTGGCTTTCTACTACACCTGTAACCGCGCCCACTGCGACGCGTGTACGGTGCTCATCAACGGCAAGGCCGATTTGGCCTGCATTGCAGTTGTCGAGGGCGACGAGATCGTGATCGAACCGCCATATGAATGGGGAGAGCACGTGCGGGATTTGATTACCTCGCGCAACATGCGTCTCCCCGCCGAGACCCTTGCTGAGGATCGGGTGCAAGAGATACATCAGGGACATCGCGATCTCTGGCACAAAAGCAAACTGGGCACAGCGGATAGGGCTCCGCAACGCCATGAATAACGATTTTGATTTTCACGACTTTCCCGAGGCCGAATACCAGTTGCGTTGGCAGCGGTCTTGGGAAAAGATGCGCTCAGCCAACCTCGAAGCGCTCTGGATCAGCGACCCTAGCAACTATCGCTACTTTACCGGACATTGTTCACCTACCCTCAACCGACCCACCTTCTTGATATTGCCCTTGGAGGGCTCGCCGATCATCGTGGCGGCCACTTATGGCGCTCACACGGCGAAGCAGATGACATGGGTTGAAGATATCCGAGAATACAATCCACCGGCGACCGCTCAAGTGCTGCGGGAAGTGCTGGAAGAAGTAGGATTGGGAGCAGCCGCTATTGGCACGGAGACCCATGATCGGTTTTTCGGGGGCTTTCGACCGGCGCTACCGTACGGCGAGTTCGAGCGCTTGGGAGAAATGATGCCTCAAGCTCGCTTCGGTGACGCCTCGGAACTCCTGTGGGGATTGCGCATGATAAAGAGCCCGGCCGAGATTGAAGCCTTGCGGGAAGCCTGTGCGATAACTGGTCGAGCCTACAGTCAGCTCTTCGCCCAATTGGCCGAAGGAGACACCGAGCTCGAAGTGGCGCGGTTGTTGATCAACGCGATGATGGCCGAGGGCGCTGACTACCCCTCTCAGGGTCGGGCCGGCCCATGCACCTTCATCATTGCGGATGCGACCCGACCGTTGGGTCAGGTGCATGCGCCCGTCGACAAACCCCTGGCTCGCGGTGACCTGTTACACATAGATGCCGGAGCCGTACACAAAGGCTATAGCGCCGACTTTGGCCGTTCTGGCGTAGTCGGAGAACCGAACGCCGCCCAGCGGGATCGTTGGCAAGGCATGGAAGCAAAGCGCGAAGCGGGGTTGGCGGCAGTGCGGTCCGGAAACAAGTTGGGCGACATTCCGGTTCACTGGCACAGCGTCGGGCTCAACGGCGTGGAGCCACCCTTTATCGGCAACCACGACGACCTAGAAATGGCGCCAGGGATGATTCTCGCAGTAGAAGAGCTGTCCTTTGCTGACAACGGTGAGACTTACCATATTGAAGAAAACGTCGTGGTGACAACCGATGGATACGAACTTCTCTCTACTTGCAGTCCCGAACTGTATCGCATAGCGACCGGGGAGGCACGGTGAGCGTGGACCTTAAGCTCTCTTGTGCTGATTTTACGTTTCCATTGCTGCCGCACGATGATGCCCTTAAGCTCGTTGCCTTATTGGGTTTGCAAGGGGTAGATATTGGGTTATTTGAGGATCGCTCACATATCTATCCCAGTCACGTGTTGCCTGATCTGACTGCTTCGGCGCGGGAATTGACTGCCAGGGTGCATGATAAAGGCCTCGTGTTGGCTGACATTTTCTACTTTGAAACGCCAACGGTCAATCATCCCCCTCGTGACCTGTTTCAGCGCATGGTTGAATTTACGATGCACTGCAATACGCCCCATTTGACTTTGGGGCCTCGTATGCCCTGGTATGAAACCTCTATAAAACGAGCCTCCGAAGAGCTTGCCTTGCGGGTCGAATTGGCGCAGCAAGCGGGAGTTGTTTGCTCCATTGAACCAAGCGCCGGTTCCGTGGTTCAAACACCGGCGCAGACGCTGCAATTGCTGGAGATGACCCCTGGGCTCACCCTGACGCTTGACTACTCTCATTTTGCCTATCAAGGTATTAGCGACGATGAAAGCGAAAAACTCATGCCTTATGCATCCCATTTTCATGCGCGCGGGGCGAACAAAAACCAGATGCAGGCAAAGCTCCAGGATAATGTGATTGATTTTCCGCGCATGTTGCGGGCGATGGGGGAAACAGGCTACACAGGTTACATGTGCCTTGAGTATCTTTGGTCCGAATGGAACAGTTGCAACCAGATTGATACTTTGTCGGAAACGATTCAGCTGCGTGATCTTCTGCTGTCCGTCGAATTGTAGAAGCGGAGGATACAAGGAATAATAGTGAGCGCAAATAATGGAAGGGTAGCGAAAATCCGGGAGCACTTTCCAACGCTGGTTGATTGGACGTATTTGAATACAGCCTTTGCTGCACCGCCGCCAGCAGAAGTAATCGAGGCTGACCGGGCTTTTTTGGAACAGCGCGTACAAGCCCCCGACGCTCTGGGGTCTTGGATAGCAGTTGTCGATGAGACCCGAGCGTCAGTGGCCCGCTTAATCGGTGCCCAACCATCAGAAATCGGCTTTACTACCGCTGCCGCCGAAGGTGAGAATATTGTGGCCAACGGCTTGGACTGGCGGGCGGGGGATAACGTTGTGATCGACGATCTGGCCTATCCCACCGCGCCCGTTCTCTGGCAACAGAGGCAACAGACGCACAGGATTGAAGTGCGACTGGTTCGCAACGTCGACGGGCGGGTAAATTTCGACGATATCGAGCGGGCCGTGGACAAGCGCACCCGTCTGATCAGCGTCAGTCATGTCTCTTATCTCAACGGTTTCTGCTACGACCTGCGGGCGTTGGCAGACCTGGCCCATGCCCATGGAGCCGTCCTTTATGCCGATGCGACACAGTCGGTGGGCGCAATTCGCCTGAATGTGAGAGACGAGCAGGTGGACTTTCTCACTTGCGGCGTCTACAAGTGGTTGTTGGGGCCTGTTGGACTCTCTTTCTTCTACGTCAAGGAAGAATGGCAAGACCGGTTGCCGCCATCGGAATTTGGCTGGTGGCAACTCCAGTCCTATGCCTATTCCGAGGACGACACTCGGAGGGTGGACGCGGCTCGGTCGCCGCTTTGGCAAACCGCGCGCCGTTACGAGCCAGGGTCGCTGAACTTTCAGGCCATATTCGGCCTGAGACCTGCGCTGCAATTTGTGGAAAGTTTGGACCCGGCCTGGATAGAGGCGAGAGTGCTGGCTCTCAACATCTACTTGCGAGAGCAGTTAGAGGCGCTGGGGCTGGCTCTTTTCACTCCGGCCGACAACCGTAGCGGCGTTTGCACGTTTTTCACTGACGACGAGAGTGGTCTGGCGGAGTATTTACGAGAGCGGCGCATAGCCGTGACAGGTCGCGCGGGATCTCGACAAGTGCGGGTTTCACCGCATTTCTACAACACCATGGAAGAGGTCGATCTCCTGTGCGCAGCAATCGCCGCGTGGCAGAGCCAAAAAAGGAGGTGACGGCACAGTTGTTTCAAATGGATTGCGTAACAGAGTGACGCAGTGAGTTCGCGGCCAGTCACCGCCGCCACAGCGCTAGCTGGCATTAGGTAAAAGGAGTGTTCACGAAAGGAGGTTGCCAATCACAGGTAAATTACAGAGCTGGAGAACTGTTGAGAAACGTTTCACTACAATGTTGTTTTCACGCAAAGGAGAAATGTCATGAGGAAAATGTTTGTTGTACTTAGCCTTCTTCTGGTCACCGGCCTGGTGCTATCGGCCTGCCAGCCACAGGTAATAGAGGTTGAGAAGGAAGTGGTGGTGACGCAGG
>PVBE011454845.1_pt1 | contig 12573 bp, 12 predicted proteins | sample 1631181 | NCBI WGS metagenome assembly PVBE01 (sample SAMN08397723, study PRJNA350692) | Marine metagenome, whole genome shotgun sequencing project. | isolation source: water | place: Pacific Ocean | collected 2012-04 | reverse complement strand
TATTACCGGAAGATTCACATGAGTTGGTTGAAAAGTCGATGATTTATGCAAATGAAGCTGTAGCAAAATTTTTGGTTAATCGAATCAACAAAGACACTTTATTGAGAAAAACAGTGAAAAATGGTGGAGCATACTATTTAAAATATAATGAAAACACTTCAAATAATCACGAATCTATTGGTGTTGCTTTATATACTCATTTCACATCACCAATTCGTCGCTATGCGGATCAAATCGTAATTCGTCAGTTATTAGCAATAAAAAAGAATCTGAATTATGATGTTCCAGATTTGGATTTATTGATTCGAATGAATATTGTTAAATTCAAAGAAAAACGTTTACAATCTGAATTGAATTGGATAAAAATCGCTTCGAAAAACGAAAACGTACAGCTTGTTGGAGAACTTGCGTATGTTTCTGACAATTATGCACGAATTGATATTAGTTCTCCTATAGACAATAGAATATTTATACCGATGATTTCGAATAATATAACTGATATTATTAAAGTTTCTGATGATCATTTGGAAAATTTGACAAATAATAGTAAATTAGAATTTGAATCAAAAGAAGTAGTTATAAATTTATTTTGGATATCTTCAAAGGGACTTGAGGGTTTTCGGTTTGAATGGCTTCAGCCACCAATTAGCAAATGGCTAGCGGAGTGTGCCTGCTTTGAAGCCCAATAAAATGAGAAGCGTTCTTCATAGCATCTTTGTATCCTTGATTGTAGAGCTTTTCTGCAATTTCCGGGCTATTAATTGTATCTAAAGAACTTGCAAAGAGAAGAACTTTTATATCTTCCGGAATATTTTGGAAAGTATTTACTTTTATTTTTATCCATTCGTCACCTCTGTCTTCTATTGAATTAGGGAAACCGCCATCGATGTATTCATTTCCTTTGTAATTTCTAGTCAAACTGCCAAATATCCCCGGTATCCAGCATGATGCGATTATACATTCTAATAGATCTTCAATTGATGTCCAATTGTTAATATATTCTTGTTTTATTTCAAAAAAAGCAATTCTTGTCATTCTAATAGATAATCTTTGATTAATTTTTCTAACTACATCCGCTTGCTCGCTTTCGTTCAAAACATTTTTTAAATTATTTATTAGTTTTTTTAGAGATTTTTCACTAAAAATAGATAAAATTAGAAAGTTGTCCTCTTTATTCATTGAAGTTAACCAATCTAAAAAACATGTTTCCCAAATTCGTTTTACAGGGAGTTCAGTAGATAAAATGAATGCTGGTATTGATCCACCGGATACACCACAAAATTCTATATCGGTTAAATCATAATTGTTTTGTATATATTCTGCAATTCCCATGTAATAATATAATAATCCACCGGAACCATGAAACACAATGCCTTTTTTAATTCTATGTAATATCATTATTTTGTATTACTTAGTAATTATTTATGTATTACTAATGTAATGTCGATCTAAAATATGTTTATGTTCGTTGAGTATTGAGTTAATAAATTGATAGCCTTCTTTCACCTGAATCAATTTTCTAGCTCCAGTTAAGATTACTTTACCAGATTGAAATACTAAAATTGTTACAGTTTTGCATTCTCCAGCTCCAGAGCCGCATCCTCTTCCAGTACATAAAGTTGCATTACCAAAATATGAATCGCACAAACACTTTCCATTATTTGTTTCAAAGGAGAGATTATGGTAATATTTGATAATAACCGCGGGATGAGTGCATGGTTCGAATGACGACATTACTTTATATTTTTGACGAACCAATATGTCTAGTTCATATCTTTTAATTTCGTAGTTTCCAGCAAAATCGCTATTGATCATTACGGGGTTTTTATTGGAAATAACAAAATCATCTTTTTTGACGCCGAATAATTCAAGCATTTTATCTTCGTTAAGATTTAGATTTTGCATTAATACGTTCATTGCTTTATCAATTTGGTACTCACGAGTGCAACCTGCGATTTTGATTTTTCCAGATGTGAACATAAACATATTTACTTCTACAACAAAATCAAGGTCCATTTTCAAATTAATCTCATTATTTGCCATTATAAAGAGACTGTGCGCATAACATCCTTCTGTGAATTCAAATTTAAGTTTACCTTGTTGTGCTTCGTCTTCACTAATAATATGCTCGATGTATTTAATTTGCTTTGTTTGATTTTTTCTAGTTACCGATGTAAATACAGTAATTTTTTCGCCGGCATTTGCAGAGAATGACGCATAAATATTTTTAAATTGGAATGCTGTTTGACCTTTTTTGTATTGATAAATGTTAGAAGGATATTCTTGCATATCTGTGATTTCTTTTGGAAAAATACCATCATTAAAATTTGGTTGAATTTTAACAACATTTGCCTTCATATTATCAATAATTCTAATATAGAAACTGACTTGATTTCTAAAATTCTTTACTTGAGATGTGTTACCATGGCTTCTTCTGAAAACAAGTTTTTTGCATAAACCTTTGGTGTTACCACGAACGGATATTTTAATGATTCCGTCAATTGGAACTTCATATGGAATAGGTTCAATTTTCTCATATAATTGGTTCAATTTATTTGGATCTATTTTGATATTTGTTTCTAGCATATATACAAGTGTGCTAATATTGATATTGTCAATAATAGTATCAGTAGTATATTCTGTCATATTCTCTATATAAATGTGTGATTAGTCTTATACTCTTATCTATAAAATCTAAATCATTTTTTTTGTTTATTAAGTTATATGAGTTATTTATTAAAATTGTTTTCAGAAGCGATTTTTGTTGGAATATCTCTTATAATACTTGGTAATTTGGTTGGATTTTTAGTTGGTAAATATTATATTAAGCCTGAATTGCCAAGTGGATGTTCTGAATATAATAAATATTATGTAATGGAATTAACATTATTTTTAACTGGTTTTTTCCTGCACATTTTATGTGAGTTCAGTGGTTTAAATAGATGGTATGTTTCGAATAGTGCTGCTGCTTTATTAATAAATAAAATGTAAGTTCTTTTAATATTATAGAATTATAATTAAATGCCCAGTTATTGGAATGAGGATTTTGAAGATCTAAATCAAGATTGGGAACCAGTTATTTTAAAAAAAAGTGATAAAACCGTAGTCACGGCGCCTGAGCCGCCCTCAGCAACGCCGATGTATAGAAAAATTAGTCTCGCGCGTTCGAATAATAATTATACTATTCATGAGTTTGCGCAGCTAATACATATGAAAGTGAAGGATTATATTAAGCTGGAAAAGGGTTTGGTTGAACCAAATAATCAACAATTGTCAAAAATTAGAAAATATTTGAATATTAGGATATGAAACTAATTCTAAATTTGTTGTTAATATATAATGGCAAAATGTGCGGTTGGTTCATGGACTGCAGCTTTTATTAAATGGTTAGATTTTCTAGGTGCTTTTTCATTTGCATTTTTCGGGTGTATTTTATGTGCAATCATTATGGTTAATCCATTTATGTTAATGACTCCACCAATAGCAATTGGAATGGCAGTAGGATTTATTGTCGTGCCTGTATATTTTAAAGCACTATCATCAATGTTAATACAAGGGGGCATGCATAGTACTTGGTCTTTATTATATTGGACTGCTGTTATATATATATGTTTTATTGTTAGTTTTGGTGCAGTTTTAGTTTTAAAAGTAAGACCAGTTTTGCAAACGGTGATGAATCCTGAAGTAATAAATCACTTAAAAGATTGTGTAATGTCAATTATATCAGGTAAAGCTGGAAATATGCTTGATTCGCAATTAAGTGCTGCAACAGCAAATGTAACTGGTCAATTAAATACTGCAACAGCAAATTTAGCAAATGCGGCTTCTCCAGCTATTGCAGTACATAGTGTTGCTACAAATATGAATCCCGCAACTGGAAGAGTTGTATAAATATATTGTATAAGCCAAATGGTGAGATGTATAATAAAAATATTATAATATTTAATGGAAAATTTAGACTCGTGGTTAATAGTTATACTTTTCTCAATTAGTATTTTGTTATCCTTGTATTTTTATAGAGATTATATATTTCAAATTGCCGAGACGACGGCGCAGCCGTCACTTGCGGTAGAGTCCGATGAGCATCCACATTACGCGACACCTTTAAGTCAGGTAAAAAATCATTCTAAAGATGAAGTTTTTCATGTTGCTGGACATATGGTGCCATATAATAAGGCTGAAAAAGTATGTTCACAGTATAATTCCAAATTGGCGAATTATGACCAATTGATTCATGCATATCAACATGGTGCGGAATGGTGTAATTATGGTTGGTCGCAAGATCAACTAGCACTATATCCAACTCAAAAAGGTACTTGGGAAAGTATTCAAAATGCAGAAAATGAAAAAGATAGAAATATGTGTGGACATTATGGAATAAATGGTGGAAAATTTGATAGAAAAATGAAATTTGGCGTTAATTGTTATGGTGTAAGACCACCAGCACCAGAATCCGGTTTTGTTCATCCAGATTTACCAAAACCAAAAGAGGTTAAAATTGTTAAAAAACGAGATAGACCAATTGATGATCTGGTGATTGTTCCTTACAACCGGGTTCGTTGGCAAAGAGATATGTATCCAGTAAGTTAAATTAGCCAGATACAATAAAATCATGAATACTATCATCAGAAGCGGCCTCTTCTTCTGAAGACCACGAGTCATCCGAATCAATATCCTCGAATCCTCCAAAATGTGTATTCAACAATTTTTTAAACTCGTCCGCATAAATGTCGACTTGTTTATTCTCGTTGTGTCCAATAATGTATACATTACCAAAATATAAATCCTCGGCAATTGGAGGTGGAAGTTCGTTTTTATTCTCCCAACCAGCTTCTCCATCATTCCAAGCATAAACTCGTGCGATTTTATTTCCAAATTTGAAATCATGTTGCTTAATAAGTTTGCCATTTCCCTTGGAACGCTTATAACTTTTAGGAATATTTGTTGTTGATAATTCTTTATCAACATTTTCAATTGAATCCATTAGAAATTCAGAGAATCCTCCCGTGGATCGCAAACAAATCGCAGTTTTCTTAACAATAGCTTTAGACATTTTTATTATACCTTAATTTAATAACTCTTTATGTGTTCATTTTTTTGACAGACATCCGTCTATGCATGCGGCGTCGGCGGCGACGCGCACTCCTCTTTCCACCTGTCCGATGGACACCTCGTCGCAAATCCGCATGGCGCTGACGCCCTTCCATGCGCCAGGCTCGCGCGCGGCTTCTGCCGTCCACCACGGGTGGTATCGGAATAGGATCTAATCCCAAATTGTCATTAAGTTCTGGGTCCGGCTCATGACCGACGCGAGCCGACTCATCGTCGGCGAACCCCGAAGCTGTCGCCCAGTTGTCGAACGATCTGTTTCTAATTCTATCATCATCAGAATTCGATGTAAGCGACGATAGCGACCTACTGGGCGAGGGCCTGTCGTCGTTCGAACTAGAATGATATCCATCACTCCATTCCCATGCACTAGAGTCGTTGTCGCTCGATCTAGAGTGATGGCCATCACTCCATTCCCATGTACTGTTATCAGATATGGTTTCATTATCAGCTGCAAATGCCGCCACCGAGGCAGCATGGAGCGCATCAAGTTCATTCTGCAACTGTATTTGTTCATAAAGTTCTGATGCGTTATCAGATATGGTTTCATTATCAGCTGCAAATGCCGCCACCGAGGCAGCATGGAGTGCATCAAGTTCATTCTGCAACTGTATTTGTTCATAAAGTTCTGATGCATCTTCAATATTTTCACCTAATTCCGGTAGTGTGGCGACGCCATCGCGATGCGGTGGTGGCGCATGCGGTGTTTCAGGTTCTTCTCTCCATTGACTCGCTGGTCCGTCCACAGGTACGTCGTCGTAACGACGTGGTGCTCGCCGTCGTCTTTTAGAACCGCCACGCCGAGCAAACAATTTAGATTTATTATGTTTTCTTGTTTTCATTATTAATAATTATTTTTTAAAAATTGTTCTGTATATCTAATTACATCCAATGGAATATGATTTTGTAATACCATATATAGCCTATATTTATAACGCATTTCGATAGTAAGATTATGATATGATGTTTGTAATTTTTCATTATAAAACCAATAATCGGGATATCTACTTATAATATAGTTTTTAACAAATGTGTTATCCCAATGTGGGTATACACATCTTATATTATTTTCAATATCTTTCAATCTATAAATTGCTCCTTCTTGAAATGAAATGTTACGCGTTATAAGATATTTCATGACTTCATCCTTCGTGAAGGTATGGTTTGTCATTATAAATTATTATGAATAGATACTTAATTTCTATAAATGCTGAATACTTTTTTACTTTTATCGTAAGTTGCGATTTGTTTTGGACGTCCAGATGTGACGCTAGTAATATCATATAATTTATGATCTTTGGGATTTATTAAATATTCTTTATTGTGAAATCTTTTAGGAATCCATTTCTTTTCAGGAATGCTAATCTTGTTGAGTTTAATTTCAGGAGTTTTATTTATAATACTGTTTTCAAGATGTTTTTCGAATACTGGATGATAAGAATTATTTTCAAATTCATAACATTTTATTGGTTTATGTAAATCACAGTCAATAGATGCTGATTTTAAACAATCTAAAAATTGTTCATTAATTTTCTTTTTTCTGTTTGCGGTTTCAATAATAATTTCATCTGATGTTTTAACATCGTCACTACTACGAATTGTTTCAAAAGAGGCTTTAAGTTTTTTATCTGATTCAATGTGTTTTAATAGATTTTTTCCAAAAACAGTGGCATATTTATATACAGTAACATTCCTTTGCTCTACTGGTAGAGCAATATGCGAGTTCATACGTTCAACCCTACCAATAACTTGGTCGATTCTTATTTCTGACCAATGATGTTCAACAACGTGTATTTGCCGTGCATTTTTAAGTGTAATACCTTCAGCTCCCGATGCGGTTATAAAAAATGATTTAATTATTTTTCCGTCATAGTTATTTTTAAAAGGTAAAATGCTTCTTAAATCGGATGGAAGATCATTAAATTCACTATTGAAGATTTTTCTTATTAATTCTCTGTTTGCGTCATCTTTTGTTCCATATAAAACATATGATTTAAAAGGTATAAAACCATCTAAAGACCATTTTTTTGTTTTTTCGTCGTATTTTAAGTTAAATGGAGACCATCCGAATCTATTTAATATACTAAACATAGAATTTATACCTTCTCTATTTTTGAGATGACTATATACAACCGAAGTTCCTTCGCCATTTTCAATTCTATTTTTTATTAGCATATATTTTGGTGAACATTCCTGTATCGCTTCCATAGCTTCATTATCATTTGTTATGGTTGAAAGGTAAGTATCAAATTTATTACTCATTTTTTCAAGTAAAGTATCTTTGTTGTCTTTTGTAATTTTTTCATCTATATCTATTGATGGTGGATATACAAAATTACATAATGCTGCCGAACGAGCTCTATATGTATTTGTATTTTTACCATCATCTTCGAATATAGACTTCGTTTTTCTGTTGTTAGCGTCAATTATAATTTCTTTTAATCGTTCTTTTTCATATTGTATATACTGTGTAGTTGTCATTTCTAATTTATCAATAGGGTTATATATCATTTTAGGAAAAGAATCAGCATTTTTTTTCGTATCACCATAATATGAAATCATGCCTGCAATCCTTCTCATAAATACTTCCTTGTTTATAATATTAACTCCTTTGATAAATGATTTATGAAAAGCATTATCTGTTGGAAATAATATAGTTTCATCTACGTGAGCATTATCTAGGGTGGCACTGACTGGTCCACTAATTACATAATTTTTGAATTTGTTAATCCATTGTATGCAATTAGTTGGTGCTTTTGTATCTCTCATGATTTCATCATCTTTTATTTTGAATCCATATGTTGTGTTACATAGCTCAATATTAATTTTATTTTTTGAGTAGTCATATATATTTATAAATTCAAGATAAGGAAATTTTTTGAGATAATCTTTTAGAATTGCGTTATCTTTTTCATTTTTGTATGTAATTGTATATTTAAATATGGAAGTTTTACCTTTTAAAATATTAAATAATACAGAAAATTCGATTGGATGATTCATTACTGGTGTTCCGGATAAGAATATAAATCTTGCATTTTTAGCATCCATAAACAGTTCATATAATAATCTACCTCGTATGTGTGAATTCATATTTGTTGGGTCATTAATGTAATTTGTCATCATAGAAATGATATTGTGTGCTTCATCAACTATAACAAGACAATCATCCAATATCCTTGTTTTTTTCATTTTTTCCAAATGTTCTTTGTTAACTCCATTGTAATGTACTAGTGAGTATTGTTCGCTTATTTTATGTTTAATCTGATCTTTAATTTGTTTTTGAAATTTCTTGCTTAATTTGGAATAATTGGTAGATTTTGTTTTGTCTACTACCCATCCCCCTTCTAAATCTTCTAAAGTTGTTTTTGGAATAATTTTGTCTAGTTCTGTTTTTGTTGTATCATTATATTTTTTAAAAACCCAATGTCTGCGCGGTGCTGTATAAATTTTGTCTGCACATTTTTCTAATTCATGAATAAAATTATCTTTTAATGAACCAGGTAAAAATACAACAGTCTTTCTTTCTTGTTTAAGTCCTTCTGCTATTGAAATAGCAGAACATGTCTTACCAGAACCAAGTCCATGATAGAGTAATACACCATGGAAAGGTGTATCTGGACTAATATATGATTTAACAATTTTTTGATGTTCTAATAATTTGAGCGGGCTGGCTTCATTACTCGAGGTGTCGCCACTGGCTTTGCGGAGGGACTCATCTGTTATTTTACTAAAATTTTTAGAAGATAGTGGTGCCCAAATTATTTTTCTTTTTGTCATCCTATTAACTTTTAAAACATTATTAGTACACCTGTGAGAACATGTTTTTCAAAAATACGCAAAAAAATGATTAACTAATATTTGATTTAAATTAATAAGGCATAATGAAGTTTTGTGATATTTGTGAAAATTTGTTAGTTTTATCAAAATCAAAATCAAATGATGATATAAAATATACTTGCCGTTCTTGTAAGAAAGAATTTCCTTGTGATGATACTGCAAATACATGTGTTTATCAAAAAAATTATGGTGGGAATGTAGATATTTATTATGAAATGTTTGTAAATAAGTATACTAAACATGATCCAACATTACCACATTTGAATAATTTGCAATGTGCAAATAGTGAATGTGTTACGAATCAAGAAGGAACAAATATAAAATCGGATATCATATATATTCGATATGATGAATCAAAGATGAAATACATTTATTTGTGCTGTAATTGTGATAAAGCGTGGATTCATCCTGAATATCAAAAAACTGTATTTATTCAGCAATAATTGTATATAAATGTTTAATAACTTTTATTAGAGTAATATTATAGGATGAATATAGAGGAAATTAAGAGTGCATATATTAATTCATCTGAACCATCTCTGGAAATAACACAATTAATAGATAAGATATGTGTAAGTGTTAGTAAAATAAAAAATAATAATATATCAGATAAATCGCATTTATTGAGTATATTGAATATTATATCAAACACAAACAAAAATAGTATTCTTGTAAAATTTGAAGATTTTATTTCAAAATGGAACGATGAATGTAATGATGTTTTTTTTGATGTAATATATAAACAACATTTGTACACAGATATTTATATAGAGATGTGTAAACTTATACCGGAAGAATACCAAACAAAATTAATAGACAAACTATTATCCATAAATAATGAAAACATAACATCAAACGAACAAAAAACAGTTGGTTCATTTTTAGCAAAATGGTTTATTTATTTGAGAATGGATACTGATGCCATTTATAAGTATTATACCAAAGTTATTAAGACTAAAAGCCCAATGGTTATAAATTCATTAATTACATTTTGCAAGGAGGGTGAAAATGATTTAATCCCTAATAAGCTTTTTAAACAAATAAAAAAACTGAAACTTAGTACTTCATCTCAATTATTGTTATATGATTTAGAAGATTTAATGGAGGATGACGCGGCCGTTAAAAATAGGTAATATTATTAATATTATTAATACATGTGGGCGTATTTAAAGAATGTATTTAATAATATATATACATCTGAATCAGAAGATTTTTCTTGGAAGGAAACTGCTTTGATACATGGAGGGTATAATGACAGATTTGGCTCTTCGCTTGCCATATATGGCGACACCGTCGTGGTCGGCGCGCCAATGGGTCTCGGTGTTGTGTATATTTACGATTTCTCGTCGGAGGAAATCGCAGCGCGGCTGCAATCGACACATAGTGATTCCCTGAATTCTTTGTTTGGTAATTCTGTTGCGATTGACGACGCCACCATCGTAGTTAGCGCGCCTTATGAATCTTATAATAATTTAGAAATATCTGGTTCTATTTATATTTTTGAAAAGGATATTTCTGGTAATTGGAATCATAAAGTTAGAATTACGAATCCATCACTAAAAGAATATGATTATTTTGGGCATTCGGTGGCCATAGACGGCGATGTTATTATTGTTGGGAGCTCATGCAGTGAGAAGATGGTTGGGAGTGAGAGTCTTGTTTATGTTTATCGTTATACCGGCGGAGTGGCCGAGCTCGAGTCAACATTATCATCTAATAATATAGATGATTCTTTTGGGGCGTCAGTGGCCGTTTCCGGCAACACTGTTGTGGTTGGCGCACATAAGGGAAACAATATGGAAGGTACTGTATATGTCTATAGTTTTGACGGCTTCGCTGTCGCTTGGGTATTGGAAACAAAATTATTTAGTGCTTTACCTAAAGAAAATAGTTTTTTTGGTTTTTCAGTAGCGATTGCTGGTGATACTGTGGTGGTTGGTTCTTATGGGCAATCTAGAGTAGATATTTTTAAACGTGATGTAAGTACTTTAATTTATTGGAACGCTGTCGCGTCGGCCGATGCCGCGGATTCGCAATTTGGCTATAGTGTTAGTATTAATGATAGTTTTATAGGAATTGGTGCTCCGAATTCAAATTTTGATGGTGCTGTACGTGCCAATGCTGGTGCGATTTATTTGTATGAAATAAATTCAACAAATTATTTTAATAATAAGAAATGTTTTATAGGGAGCGATTCAAGTAGTTCTAGTTTCGGAGCAAATGTATCTTTAAGTGGAAATAATTTTATTGTATCTGATCCAAATGGAGTAAATGATGATTTTTCATTTCGTCCGGTTTATTTTTATAATTATAGTCCTGGATTTTTATATCCAGAACCAGAACCAGAGCCTGAGCCCGAGCCGGCTCCGGAGCCTCAACCAGAACCACAGCCTGAGCCTGAGCCGGCTCCGGAACCAGAACCTCAACCTGAACCAGAGCCAGAACCTGAGCCACAGCCAGAGCCACAGCCAGAGCCTGAGCCAAATCCAGAGCCATCTCCAGAACCTGAACCAGAACCACAACCAGAACCAGAACCAGAACCAATTATAATCCAGAATGTTGTAATTTATTGGAATAAAGTAGATGATTCTGGGGATTTTGTGCAAGACTATACTTTGTATAACTATGGCGAAAATGGAATAGTTAGTTTAGAACCTTTAAAAATTATTGAAGACGAATATGATATTTTTAGCATAGATGATGTTAATATTGGAATTAAAACAGTTAAATCATATTTAGGTGATAATAATAATTTAAATAAATTATGGTGTGATGATTTTGATGATGATAATGATTTTGTTAGAACAAACTATGATAGGTTAGATATTAATTATTATAGTTTTGAACTAATAAGATTAAATTATAATTATGATAACGATGATTTTAATAAATTTCATTTAAGTCATGTTGACGCACAAGGGAACAATAGATTTGTTGTTCAAAGTTCTATTGATTTTGCATGGGGTTATGTATTAGAATTTTCAAATAGTGAACCAAATGGTTATTTTACGTTTGCATATGGCAATGATATTTCTCGTGTTCCGATAAATGTTTGGGATATATTAGCAATTCCTCCACCAGAACCAGAACCAGAACCAGAGCCACAACCTGAACCAGAACCAGAGCCAGAACCAGAACCAGAGCCTGAACCAGAAACAACAACTTCTATTTATTTTGCAATAAACACATATACTGCATCTACAACAAATGTTGCAAATAATTTTGCATTAATAGAAAATATTAACAACCCTATTATTAGTGAACCAGAAGCAATAGATTATAGTGAATTATATGTATCAGGAGCTGGATTTATAGATATTTCAGGTAATTGGGAAAATATAAATGATTCTTTTAGTGCAAAATTCTATGTTGGTACAACAATTTTAACTTGGAAAGTATATGATAAATACAATAACGAGAGTAGCGCTCAAGTAAATGTTAATGTATACGATGCTTTTGGACCAATTTTTTATAATTTAGAATCTGATTATACATATAATATAGATTTTAGAATAGAGGAAGACAAGAATATTTATAATGGTTCTATTCCAATACCGTCTGCATATGATGCAGTTGATGGTTGGTTAAATAAAGTATTTTATAGGAAAAATGTAAATGAATTGGGTT
>PVBE010079047.1_pt1 | contig 12574 bp, 9 predicted proteins | sample 1631181 | NCBI WGS metagenome assembly PVBE01 (sample SAMN08397723, study PRJNA350692) | Marine metagenome, whole genome shotgun sequencing project. | isolation source: water | place: Pacific Ocean | collected 2012-04 | reverse complement strand
CAGATCCAGTGACACCGAGCAAAACCTGATTGAATTTATTTTGTTTTGCGCCTTGAACTAATTTTTTAATTGCTTCGGGCTGATCTCCGGCAGGCCTAAGGTCAGATTTAATTTTAAACTTTTTTCCACCTTCTAGTTTTCCAGCAATTTCTGGATTTTTACTCTGTATATCTGTAATTAAATCTTGATAAGTATTTTGCATATATTAAACAAAGTATTAAAATAAAAACTTATTTCAATGAGCATAATATCTGACAGTTTAAAAAGAATAAAACCGTCACCAACCATTGCAGTAACTCAAAAAGCGAGAGAATTAAGAGCTGCTGGAAAAGATGTAATAGGATTAGGTGCTGGTGAACCAGATTTTGATACTCCTAACAATATTAAAAACGCAGCGATAAAAGCTATTAGAGACGGTGATACAAAATATACCGCAGTTGATGGAACTCCAGCCTTAAAAAATGCGATAATAAGAAAATTTAAAAAAGAAAATAACTTAAAATATTCTGCAGAAGAAATAACAGTTGGAACTGGTGGCAAACAAGTTCTTTATAATGCTTTCATGGCAACTCTAAATAAAGGTGATGAGGTAATTATTCCAGCACCTTTCTGGGTTTCTTATCCCGACATGGTTTTGTTAGCAGGGGGAAAACCAAAAATTGTTAAATGTAGCGAAGCAGATAATTTTAAATTAACTCCTGCAAAATTAAGTAAAGCCATTACTAAAAAAACAAAATGGATAATATTTAATTCACCATCCAATCCTTCTGGAGCGAGCTATACTAAAGCTGAGATAAATAAATTATCTAAAGTATTAATTAAAAACAAAAAAATTCATATATTAAGTGACGATATCTATGAACATATCACTTATGATAAAGCAAAGTATTTTACAATTGCACAAATCTCTAATTTAAAAAATAGAACTCTCACTATGAATGGTGTTAGCAAATCTTATGCGATGACAGGATGGAGAATAGGATATGCCGGAGGCCCTAAAGAAATTATTAAAGCAATACGTAAAGTTCAATCACAATCAACATCAAACCCTTCATCTGTAAGTCAAGCAGCAGCGGTTGAGGCTTTAAATGGTACTCAAAAATTCATAAAAACAAGATCTAGAGAGTTTAAAAAAAGAAGAGATTTCGTAGTTAGAAGCCTAAACAAAATTAATGGAATAAACTGTTTAACTCCAAATGGTGCTTTTTATGTTTTTCCAAGTTGTAAAAAATTACTAGGAAAAAAAACAAAATTAAAAACCGATACTGAATTTGTTGAAAAACTTCTTGAAAAATCAAATGTAGCAGTGGTTCAAGGATCAGCTTTTGGTTTGCCAGGGCATTTTAGAATTTCATATGCAACGTCTATGCTAAAATTAAAAGTAGCAATGGTGAGAATAAAATTTTTCTGTGAAAGCTTGAACTAATTTTTAGATGACAAAAATTTTTCAGCCTCAAGTGCAGACATGCACCCCATTCCAGCAGCAGTAACAGCTTGTCTAAAAATTTTGTCTTTTACATCCCCTGCAGCAAAAACTCCTGGAATGTTTGTTTCAGTTGAGTCTGGTTTAGTTAATAAATAACCCTCTTTATCCATGTTTAATTGATCTTTGAACAATTCAGTTGCAGGATCGTGACCAATAGCAATAAAAAGACCGTCTATTTTTAACTCTTTAATATCATTGGTTTTTACATTTTTAATTTTTAATCCTCTTACGTTTTTTGGATCCTCATTACCAATTACTTCTTCAACAACGCTATCCCAAATAATTTCAATTTTTTTATTTTCCATTAATTTTTTTTGAAGCAATTTTTCTGCTCTTAAAGCATCTCTTCTATGAATTAATTGCACTTTTGATGCAAATTTTGTCAGAAACATAGCTTCTTCTACCGCTGCATTCCCTCCTCCTACAACAGCCACTGTTTTATCTTTAAAGAAAAAACCATCACATGTTGCGCACGCAGAAACCCCAAAGCCTCTAAATTTTTGTTCAGACTTGATATTTAACCATCTTGCTTGAGCTCCTGTTGAAATTATAATTGAATCAGCGGTATATTTCTGACCACCATCTCCAAACGCTTCAAATGGTTTAGATTTTAAATTTACAGATGCGATATGATCTTCGATCATTTCTGTTCCAACAGCTTTTGCTTGATCTCTCATTTGTTCCATTAACCAAGGTCCTTGAATTACTTCGGCGAAACCAGGAAAATTTTCAACGTCAGTAGTTGTTGTTAGTTGTCCACCGGATTCCATACCGTGAACTAAAATAGGTTTTAGCATTGCCCTCGCGGCATAAATTGCGGCAGTGTATCCAGCTGGACCGGATCCAATTATTAACACTTTTGTGTGTTTAGTTGGATTTTGACTCATATCAGAGCTATATAATGATTAATGACTAAATTAAAAGGTCTATTATTAACCGAAGGGATGCACGGCATGATAAGCCAAGTTGAAGGTTTGGCAAAAGCTTTAGATATTGATTTTACACACTATAAAGTTGAACTAAATAGTTTTTGGAAATTAGTACCACCTAAATTTACACCAGTTTCAAATTTTATATTTAATTCAATCGATTCAAAAGATTTTGATATTATAATTTCTTGTGGAAGAAAGAGTGTAATCCCATCAATTTGCCTTAAAAAGAATTCAAAAAAAAAAGTTCAGAATATCCATATTCAAGATCCCAAAGTATCTTTAAAAAATTTTGATTTTATTATTGCCCCCGAACACGATGGATTAAGTGGTGAAAATGTAATTTTATCAAAAGGATCGATTCATTACTTAACTAATGAAGAAATAGTTAATAATCGTGAATATTTGTCTGAAAGATTGAATAAAGAAAAAGAATATTTGGCACTCATTCTTGGAGGGCCTAATAAATACTATGATTATAATGATCAAAATTTAACAAAAGTATTTGATAGAGTTAAAAATATCTTGGAAAAAAATAATTTACAGGCAATAATTATTCCTTCAATGAGAACACCAAAAAAAATAATTGATCTTTCAGATAATTACTTTGGAAAAGATCATTTGGTAATTAATGATATAGACAAAAAAGCTTATTTGTCTGCTTTGTCGTTAGCTAAATATATTGTTGTTACATGTGACTCCACCTCCATGATTTCAGAGGCGGCATTAACTGGAAAACCCATTTATATTGCTGAAATTCCTGCAAAGATAAATGATTATAGATTTAGAAGATTTAGAAAATTGTTTGGCAAATTAAATATAGTTAAAAATTTAGAAGAAAAAGTTGAAATTTGGAACTATGAAACCTTAGATGAAACAAATAGAATAGCAAAAGAAATTAAAAGAAAATTATCTTAATGTCGTTTTTAAAATCAATTCTCAGTCAATCTAGAAAATATGAAGATCCATTTCAACACTGGGAATTAAATCAGCCTTTAACAGAAGAACAATTAAACGAAATAGTTAATGCAGAAATTGCTAATCCAACTGAACACAATCTTAATTACGATGGTACCAGAGCAATAGATGGCGGAGAAGGAAATTTTAGAGAAGGTATTTCCGATGGTGGAAAAGCTTTAAAGTTTAGATGTTTTATTACTAAAGATAATTCCAATGACTTTCCTGGTTTGACAAATTTAATAAAAGAACTTCAAAACAAACAAACTTGTGAAAAAATTTCAAACTTAATAGAAAAAGATCTGTCCAATGCATATGTAAGGCTTGAAGTTATATGTGATAGAAAAGGTTTTTGGCTAAAACCTCACTGTGATATTAAAGAAAAACTCATGTCATGCTTGCTTTTTGTTAATAAACATAATGAGAGCGAAGAATTAGGAACTGACTTTTACGATGGCAATCTGAAGTGGGTAAAAACAATGCCATATAGAGATAATTATGGATATTTTTTTTCTAGCGGTCCAAATACTTGGCATGGAATGGAAAAAAAAGAAATTGTTAAAGAGAGAAGGTGTTTGCAAGTAAATTATGTTGATTTTAAAACAGATTGGAAAGTAGACTAATTTTCCTGAAGAGATTTTACTTTTAGTTTTTTATTTTTTAAAGATTGAATTGCTTTCAGACATGCATATGCAGTTGACATATTTGTACAATATGGCACTTTATTAATTAAAGTAGCTCTTCGCAAGGCTCTTGCATCACTAACACGATGTTTTCTTTTTCCACCACCCGTATTAATTACTAATGAGATTTTTTTAGAATTTAACACATCTACTATGTGTGGTGCTCCGCCACTTACTTTGTTTATTTTTTTACACTTTATTCCTTTGCTTCTAATTGCACTTGCCGTTCCTTCTGTGCCACAAAGATTAAAGTTTAATTTTAATAATTTTTTTGCAAGGTAAATTATTTCTTCTTTATGTGAATCTTTAACTGATAAAAATGCTAGACCTTTTGTGGGCAAAGAATTTGATGCAGCTATTTGACTTTTGGCATAAGCCATTCCAAAATCATCATCAAATCCCATTACCTCTCCAGTTGATTTCATTTCTGGTCCAAGAAGAACATCGCTGTCTGGAAATTTATTAAATGGAAAAACAGCTTCTTTTACAGCAAATGTTTTATTAGTTTGATATTTTAATTTATATTTTGAAAGTTTTTCACCTGCCATAATTCTTGAAGCAATTTTAGCCAATGGAACACCGTTAGCTTTTGAAACAAAAGGAACAGTTCTGCTAGCTCTAGGATTTACTTCTATTACAAATATTTCATCTTTTTTAATTGCAAATTGAATATTTAAAAAGCCTTTAACTTTTAATGCCAAAGCTAGTTTTCTAGTTTGTATTTTTAGTTCTCTTAAAAGATTTTCTTTAATTGATATTGGAGGCAAACAACAAGCAGAGTCTCCTGAATGAATGCCCGCTTCTTCAATGTGCTGCATAATTCCAGCTACGTATACATCTTTGCCATCTGAAATAGCATCAACATCAACTTCCATTGCATTATTAATAAATTTATCAATTAAAATTGGATTTTCTTCAGAAGCTTTCAAAGCTTCATTAATAAATTCTTTTAACTGATTTTTTTCATGAACTATTTCCATTGCCCTTCCTCCAAGTACATAGGAAGGTCTAATAACCAAAGGTAAACCAATTTTATTAGATATTTTTATTGCTTGATTATAAGAATGGGCAATTCCACTTTCAGCTTGTTTTAAATTTAATTTAATAAGCAAGTTCCTAAATCTGTCCCTATCCTCAGCTAAATCAATTGATGTGTATTGAGTCCCTAAAATCGGCAGTGAATTTTCATAAAGAAATTTTGCTAATTTAATAGGTGTTTGACCGCCAAACTGAGCAATAATTCCTAATAAATTTCCATTTGATTTTTCTTTTAAGATTATATTTTTTACATACTCTTCAATTAGAGGCTCGAAATATAGTCTGTCACTTGTATCATAATCAGTTGAAACTGTTTCAGGATTACAGTTTATCATTATTGTTTCGTAACCATCTTCTTTCAATGCGAAACTTGCCTGACAACAGCAATAATCAAATTCTATACCTTGGCCTATACGATTTGGACCTCCGCCAAGAATAATTATTTTTTTCTTGTTGGTTGGGTTTGCTTCACATTCGGCATTTAATGAGAAATTTCTTTGATAAGTAGAATACATGTATGGTGTAAAAGATTTAAATTCTGCAGCACAAGTATCAACTTTTTTAAATACAGGAAAAACTTTTAAAGCTGTTCTTTTTGATCTTACAATTTTTTCTTTTACTCTAGTTAATTTTGAAAGTTTTTTATCCGAAAAACCTATTGATTTAATTCTATTAAATTCATTGTAAGTTTTAGGAAGACCTTTTCTTATTATATTGTTTTCTTCATCAACTATTTCTTTAATTTGGTTTAAAAACCAAGGATCAACTTTTGAAAAACTACAAATCTTTTGGAGAGTTATTTTTTTTCTAAATGCTTCTGCTATGAGAAGTAATTTATTTGGAATGCTAATTTTTAATTTTTTTAGTATTTCTTTTTTTGAAAGATTAAAAATATTATCCAATCCTGATAACCCTATCTCAAGTGAAACCAAAGCTTTTTGTAAAGATTCTTTAAAATTCCTTCCAATTGCCATAGCTTCACCAACTGATTTCATTGATGTGCCAAGAATTGGTTTGGTGTCTGAAAATTTTTCAAATGTAAATCTTGGTATTTTTGTAACCACATAATCAATAGTTGGCTCAAAAGATGCTGGAGTTACTTTGGTAATATCATTTTTTAACTCATCCAAAGTGTATCCCACGGCTAACTTTGCAGCCACTTTAGCAATTGGGAATCCAGTTGCTTTTGATGCTAATGCAGAAGATCTTGAAACTCTTGGGTTCATTTCAATAATTACCATTCTTCCGTTTTTAGGATTTATAGCGAACTGAACATTTGAACCGCCAGTTTCTACTCCAATTTTTCTCAAACATGCAATAGATGCATTTCTCATCACCTGATACTCTTTGTCAGTCAAAGTTAAGGCAGGAGCAATTGTAATCGAGTCGCCTGTATGAACTCCCATGGGATCAATATTTTCTATTGAACAAATAATTATACAATTATCATTTCGGTCTCTTACCACTTCCATTTCAAATTCTTTCCATCCTTCCAAACATTCTTCTATCAAAACTTGATTTTTTGGAGATTCATGAATTCCCTGTTTTACTATTTTAAAAAATTCTTTTTTGGTTTTAGCTATACCGCCACCCAAACCACCCAAGGTAAACGAAGGTCTTATAATTGCAGGCAAGCCAATTTTTTTTAAACATTTTGTTGCATGATTAAAATTATTTATTATTTCAGATTTAGGTAAATCAATTCCTATCTTGAACATGTTTTTTCTAAATTTTTTTCTGTCTTCAGCGTTTGCAATTGCTTTGGAATTAGCTCCAATTAATTCAATTTTGTACTTTTTAAGAAGTCCGACCTCTTCTGCTTTAATGGCTAAATTTAAAGCTGTTTGGCCACCCATTGTTGGTAGAATTGCATCTGGTTTTTCTTTTTTAATTATTTTTTCAAGAACTTCTATTGTGATTGGTTCTATATATGTTTTGTCTGCAACTTCTGGATCGGTCATAATTGTTGCAGGATTTGAATTGATTAATATTACTTTATACCCTTCATCTTTAAGAGCCTTACAAGCTTGTGTTCCTGAATAATCAAATTCACAAGCTTGACCGATAATAATTGGACCAGCACCAATAACTAAAATTTTTTTAATATCTTTTCTTTTTGGCATTTTTTTTTACTTCTTTAATAAAATCACTAAATAAATAATGACTATCTTGTGGTCCCGGATTTGATTCAGGATGGTATTGTACTGAGAACACTGGCTTATTTTTTAACTTAATTCCTTCAATACAGTTATCAAAAAGTGATCTATGGGTTATTTTAATATTTTTTGATAAACTTTCTTTTATAATTTCGAAACCATGATTTTGACTTGTTATTTCAACTTTATTATTGATTAAATTTTTTACAGGATGATTGGCACCCCTATGTCCAAGTTTCATTTTTTTGGTTTTTGCCTTTAATGCCAAGGCAAGAATTTGATGACCTAAACAAATTCCAAAAATTGATAAATTAGAACTAATTAATTTTTGAACAGTTTCTATTGCATATTTTCCTGTTGCCGCAGGGTCCCCAGGACCGTTTGATAAAAATATACCATCTGGTTTTAGTTTTAATATTTCCTCAGCAGTCTGTTTGCATGAAACTACTTTTACTTCACAGTTATAATTTGAAAAATATCTTAAAATATTTTTTTTTATTCCATAATCTATAGCTACAATTCTTATTGATTTTTTTTTATTTTTTTTAAAACCTTTGCCTTTTTCCCAGGTTTTTAATCCTTTCCAAGTGTAAGTTTTTTTTGTCGTTACTTCTTGTGCTAAATCCAATCCATTTAATCCAGGCCATTTAGTTGAAATGTTAATTAATTTTTTAATATTAAAATTTCCTTTTTTATTGTTTGATATTGTGCCTTTTGGAGCCCCTTTATCTCTTATAAAATTTGTTAAACTTCTTGTATCAAATCCTGTTATTCCAACAATTTTGTTTTTTTTTAACCATTCATCTAAATTTTTAAGAGATCTATAATTTGATGGGCTAGTTATTTCAGAATTAAAAATAACTCCTCTGGTCCATATTTTATCAGATTCCAAGTCTTCATTATTCGTTCCAACATTCCCAATATGGGGGAAAGTGAAATTTATTATTTGTCCAGCATAAGATGGGTCAGATATAATTTCTTGATAACCTGTTAAAGAAGTATTAAAACAAATTTCACCAGTTGCATTACCCACGTAGCCTAAACCGATACCTCTAAATATTGATTTGTTTTCAAGAACTAAAATAGCGGGGGAAAATAGAGATTTAATTGAATTCTTTTTTTTTCGTTTTGTGGTCAATTACAACTCATGAGTTAAAGGTTAATACAATAAAACCTAAATTTCCGCAACACATCTAATATAAATAAAAAAAAACAATTTTTTCTTTTGAACAAAATTGTCTATACAGTAAATTAAAAAAATGATCTTAAGAGATAAAATCCAAACAGACTATAAAAATGCATTAAAATCGAAAGATAAAAGTAAAATATCAACTTATAGGTTAATATTATCAGGCATTAAAGATCTTGATATTAATAATCGTTCCGGACCAGATAAAAAAGAGACAGACGAAAATGATATTAAAAAATTACTTAAAAAAATGATTAAGCAGAGATCCGAATCGATTGAAGTTTACAAAAAAAGCAATCGAAATGATTTATTAGAAATAGAACAAGGCGAAGTTGATATTCTTTTAGAATATCTACCAAAACAGCTTGGAGGAGAAGAAACAAGAAAACTTTGTTCGGAAATTATTGAGAAAAATGGAGCGTCATCCATTAAAGATATGGGCAAAGTTATGGGAGAATTAAAAAAAAATCATTCTGATTCAATAGACTTTTCTAAGGCAGGTTCAATTTTAAAGGAAATACTTAATAAATAATGAAATATCCCAAAGAGTATTTGGATGAAATTAAGACAAGATTAAAAGTATCAACTGTTGTTTCTAAAACTGTAAATTTAAAAAAAAGAGGAAAAGAGTTTGTTGGGCTTTCACCTTTTAAAAATGAAAAAACACCATCATTTACTGTAAATGATGAAAAAGAATTTTACCACTGTTTTAGCACAAGTGAACACGGAAATATTTTTGATTTTTTAATGAAAACACAAAATTTAAAATTTGGCGAAGCAGTTAAAGCTTTAGCAAATTTAGCCGGAATGAGACCTTATACTTTTTCAAAACAAGATGAAGAGAGAGAGAAAAATTGGATAGAGTATAAATCAATTTATTCAAAATATGTTGAAAAATATCATTATGAATTATTTAAAAATCCTTCCGCAGAAGCTGCTAAAAATTATCTAAAACAAAGAAGTTTAACCAGTGAAGAAGTTAAAAAATTCAAAATTGGATTTGTAGCAAATAATTCAGATTTTTATAATGAATTAAAAAAAGAATTTGATGAGAAAAAATTAAAAGATTGTGGTTTATTTTATTTTGACGAAAGAAAAAAAAAAATATGTTGAAAGATTTAGGAATAGAATAATTTTTCCAATAAATAATATTTCAGGAAATCCAATAGGTATTGGTGGAAGAATTTTAGAAGAAAATAATAATTTAGCAAAATATATAAATTCACCAGAAACAGAATTTTTTAGAAAAGGTTCAAATCTTTTTAATTTAAACAATGCGAGAAAATTATCTAATAAAGTAGAAGATATTTATCTTGTAGAAGGTTACATGGATGTAATTGGTTTGAACAAAAATGGTATTGAGAATGCCGTTGCAAACCTAGGAACATCATTAACCAATCGACAAATTTTAATATTAAATCAATTTTTTGAAAATATAATTATATGTTTTGATGGAGACGAAAGTGGCTATAAAGCAGCTTTAAGAGCGGCGGAAAATTCAATAGTAGAATTAAAGCCAGAGAAAAAAATATCATTTTTATTTTTGCCCGATAACCACGATCCTGATAGTTTTGCAAATAAACACGGTAAAGTATATTTTATGGAATTTTCAAAAAAAAATTCCATTTCAATACACAAATTTATTTTTGAACATTATTCAAAACAATTAGATGATAATCCATCTTCTAGAGCGATATTTGAAAAGAAATTAAGATCAATTTCATCAACAATAAAAGATGAATATATTAAAAAATATATGTTAGAATTTTTTCTAGATAGAATTTCAGAATTAACTCCAAATATTAATAGAAAAAATAAAAGTTTTACTCCAAAGCAAACAACATCTTTAAAGAAAACTCAAAATTATTACAATGAAACCAAATCTTTAAAACCAATAGAGATTAAAGAATTTTCTTTATTATATATAATATTAAAAAAACCACATCTTGTAAGAGAAAATTACCACCTTATTGAAAATGTAAAATTATTTTCTAATGAGAATAAAATAATTTTTAGACAGATCTTAAAGGAAACAAATAATTTAGAAAAAACTGATTTTGAAAATATAAACATTGATCAAAATTTAATTGACAGAATATTAAAATATGCATCAATAAGACATATTTTGGAAAAAAATTATAATGATGATGAAAAAATACTTGAAATATTAAATGAAATTTTGAGAGATATTAAAAATTATGAACTTGAATTCAGGATTACTGAATTAGAATCAAAATTTTCAAAAGATTTGAGTGAAGCAACTTTTAATGAACTAAAAGAGCTAAAAAAAAGGCAAAAAATCAATTAAAAATTAGAAAAATCACATAGATTTTTTTAAAATTGGCATTATATACATCTTCCAAACTTTTTATTGTGGAAAGAATAATTACAAAATCATTTGCTAGGTTGATGGGCCGTGGAATCCATAGAGGATTTATAACCCACGAAGAATTAAATAAATCATTAGGAAAAAGAAATTTATCAAACGATAACTTAGAGCAAGCATTTATCCATATTCTTGAAGAGAAAATATTTTTAGTAGAGAAAAAATCAGACTTTAAAGTTTTAAGAAAAAAAGAAAATGCTTCAAAAGAAGAAGGCAAATCCATCGAGAAAAGCGATGATCCTATAAGAATGTATCTAAGAGAGATGGGAGGAGTAGAGCTACTTTCTAGAGAAGGTGAAATTGCAATTGCAAAAAGAATTGAAGCTGGAAAAGATGTTATGCTTAATGCGTTATCACAAAGTCCAATTACAGCACAACAATTTTTTGAATGGAACGAACAACTTCAAAAAGACGAAATTCTAGTTAGAGAAATTATAGATATTGATACTAATTACATGGAAGATGAAGAAACCGGACAAAGTGCAAAACAAAAAAAAACAGATACTTCAAATGAAGATGCTAAGCAAGAAAATGTTACAAAAAATGATGACGATGAATTCAACCCAACTCTTGCAGCTATGGAAAGCGAAATAAAACCGAAAGTATTACAAACAGTAAGCAACTTAACAAAAGAATATAACAAGCTCATAAAATATCAAAAAGAGAAGCTAGATTGTGTTTTAAAATCGATAACATTTTCCTCATCTAAAGAAAAAAACTACAAAAGAATTGTTGATGATATTTTAGAAAATATAAAATCACTTCAATTATCACCGTCTGTATTAGAGATTCTAGTTCAGAAGCATTATACAGAAAATAAAAAAATTATTTCTTTGGAAGGAAATCTTTTGAGACTCGCTATAGATGCAAAAATTTCAAGAGATGAATTTATAAAATTTTATGTCGGAAATGAAATAAATCCAAATTTAAAAAACTTTCTAGATACAAACGAATCCTGGAAGAAATTTTTTCAAAAAAACAAGGATGAGTTTAAAAATATAAGAGAAAGATTGATTGAGACAAGTCGTAAATTAGGCATATCTGTAACAGAATTTAAAAAATTAGTTAGCAGAATTCAAAAGGGAGAGAAAGAATCTAGAATTGCTAAAAAAGAAATGGTTGAAGCCAACCTTAGATTGGTCATATCAATTGCTAAAAAATATACAAATAGAGGACTACAGTTTTTGGATTTAATTCAAGAGGGGAATATTGGTTTAATGAAAGCCGTAGATAAATTTGAATATAGAAGAGGATATAAATTTTCAACTTATGCAACATGGTGGATAAGACAGGCAATTACAAGATCAATTGCAGACCAAGCAAGAACAATTAGGATCCCTGTTCATATGATCGAAACAATCAATAAGATTGTAAGAACCCAAAGACTAATATTAAGCGAATTTGGTAGAGAAGCCACACCAGAAGAGCTGGCTAAAAAATTGAGAATGCCTCTTGAAAAAGTGAGAAAAGTTTTAAAAATCTCTAAAGAACCAGTTTCTCTTGAAAAACCGGTGGGAGATGAAGAGGATAGTAGTTTAGGAGATTTTATAGAAGATACAAAAGCTTTAGCTCCTTTAGAGCAGGCAATTAAGTCTAACTTAAGTGAAGCTACTACAAAAATATTATCAACTTTAACTCCTAGAGAGGAAAGAGTGTTAAGGATGAGATTCGGTGTTGGTATGAATACAGATCACACTTTGGAAGAAGTTGGTCTGCAATTTTCAGTAACAAGAGAAAGAATTCGTCAAAT
>PVBE012331836.1_pt1 | contig 12576 bp, 11 predicted proteins | sample 1631181 | NCBI WGS metagenome assembly PVBE01 (sample SAMN08397723, study PRJNA350692) | Marine metagenome, whole genome shotgun sequencing project. | isolation source: water | place: Pacific Ocean | collected 2012-04 | reverse complement strand
CCATCCAAAATCATTTCAACCAAGACCGCCATCTAAACCGCCGCGACATCTTCAAGCAGAACCGATCTACCGCTCTGGCCGAGTGGCGTCAGCTGGCGGCCTGACGACCCTGACCTTGCACACTTTGGAGACTGGTTCGCATTAGACTGACAGCACCATTCGGAAAACTGTTTCTAACGAACCTTGGCGGGCGGACGTTTTCACACAGCCTGCGACCTGAGCGAACTTTGGCAGCCCTAAACGTATTGGGCTGCCCGTGACCCACTCCGATAAATCAGGCCCAATGGACACGCCTTCCACGCCCGCATAGAATTTCGACCGCGACGGGGTTTGAGAGAGAGAGCGGGTTCTGTCCGCTAATACCAACCTGCAAGGATATCGAACCGATTTTGTCAGTCGAGAGTCAACATGCCCCAGCAATTGAAGTCGTTGGCGCCCTCCGGCGCGGACGTCGTCCTGCATAACGGAAAGATCATTACCGTCGATGGGGATTTTACCGTAGCCGAAAGCCTTGCCGTCCGAGGCAATAGAATCTTGGCGGTCGGGAGTGCGAGCGAGGTTTTGGCTCTCGTCGGGAGCCACGCACAGCGTATCGACCTGCGAGGAAAGAGCGTTGTCCCCGGGCTGATAGACGCCCATGCGCATATGGACAGGGAGGGTCTCAAGGACATCTATCCATCGCTCGCCGGCGCTCGCTCGATCAACGACGTGCTGGAGATGATCCGCGCACTGGTCGCCGGGGCGGAACCGGGCGAGTGGATCGTAACCATGCCGATCGGCGATCCACCGTCGTACTGGGATACGCCCAACAATCTGAAGGAGAAGCGCTTCCCGGATCGCCGCGACCTCGACCGTGTGGCGCCCGATAACCCGGTCTACATCCGGGCCATCTGGGGGTTCTGGCGCCACGCCCTGCCGCTGGTTTCGATCGCCAATACGAGAGCACTGGAGCTCGCCGGCGTCGGGCCCGAGACCCGCCCGCCGTGCGATACCGTGACCATCGAGCGCGACGACGACGGCTCGCCAAGCGGCATCTTCACCGAATGGAGCTATATGCCGATCGTCGAGCTGACGCTGATGCGGGCGTGCGGCGGGTTCACCGCGGATGACCGCATCAAGGCGCTCAGGCGGTCCATGCAGGCCTACCACGCGTGCGGCACGACGAGCGTGTTCGAGGAACACGGCGTGGCCGGCGAAGTGCTCGGCGCCTACCGAACACTCCATGAGCGCGGTGAGCTGACCATGCGCTCCAACCTGGTGGTCAGCCCGTCGTGGAACGCGGTGGCGGGCGTTGCGGTCGACGGATTGATGCGCGGCTGGGGGAGCTGGATGGCGGGGCGCGGACTGGGCGATGCGATGCTTCGCGTCGGCGGGCTCTACGTGCTGCTGGAAAGCGACGACGAGGGGCCGCGCTCGCCGGCGGAGAACGCCGCGCGCGCCGCGGCCAATCCATACACCGGCTGGGCGGGATTCCACTACGATGCCGGCCTGCCGCGCGACCGGCTGAAAGAGGTCCTTCTCGAGGCCGCGCGGAACGGCATCCGCGCCGTCGGCCTGACCATCGACCTGATCGACCTCTATGAGGAGGTCGACCGCGTCGTGCCGATCTCCGATCGGCGCTGGGTGCTGGGTCACATCGGAATTCTGCAGGATGACGACATCGCCCGGATTCGCGATCTAGGCCTCGCGGTCTCGACCCATACCAACCGCAACATCTATCGCACCGGCGCGGCGTTGCGCGAGCAGGTCGGCGCCGATCGCGAGGACACCATCTCGCCGCTGAAAAGCTTGCAAGACGCCGGCGTTCGTTTCGCGCTGGCTACCGACAACGTGCCAGTCTCGATGTTCTACCCAATCTGGGAGGCGGTCGCGCGCAAGGACCGGGCGAGCGGTGAGGTGATCGCGCCCGGCCAACGGCTGTCGCGCGAGGATGCGCTGCGCGCCGCCACCATCAACGGCGCCTACCTCACCTTCGAGGAGGATGAAAAGGGATCGCTCGAGGCCGGCAAGCTCGCCGATTTCGCCTGCCTGAGCGGCGATCCGCTGTCGGTGCCGGAGGACGATATCAAGGACATCGTCGCCGAATTCACCGTCGTCGACGGCGAGATCGTCTATGAGCGCGCGGGCGCCTGAACGCCGGACTCACACTTCGACGATCCGGATCCAGCCGCGGCTGTCCTCGATGCGGCCGTACTGGATGCCGGTGAGCTCGTCGTAGAGCCGGCGTGTCGTCGGGCCGGCGCCGTATTGGGCCGGTCTCAAATCACGCCCCTCGAAGCTCAGCCGCCCGACCGGCAGCACCACGGCCGCGGTGCCGGTGACGAACACCTCTTGCATGACTCCGTCGTCGAACGCGCCGACGACTTCTTGGATATCGACCGGCCGCTCCTCGACGGTCACACCGCTTTCGCCGAGCAGGGTTATGATGCTGTCCCGGGTCACGCCCGGCAGGATGGCGCCGTTGAGCGCCGGGGTGACGACGCGGTCGCCGATCTTGAAGAACACGTTCATCAGGCCCGCTTCCTCGACATAGCGGTGCTCGCCGCCGTCGAGCCATAGCACCTGGTCGAAACCTTCTTCGCGCGCGCGGCTTCCGGCGAGAAACGTGGTGGCGTAGTTGGCCGAGGTCTTGGCCTCGCCGACGCCGCCGTGCGGCGCGGTCCGGGCATAGGTGTCCTCGACCTTGAGCGAAAGCCCCTCGCCGCCGGTCTTGAAATAGGCGCCCGCCGGACACGTCATGATGACGAAGCGATATCGCGTCGACGGCCGCACCTCGAGATGTGGCTCGGCGCTGAACACCACGGGCCGGATATAGAGCGCGTGGCCGGGGCGATCCGGGATCCAGTCGCGATCGGTGCGGACCAGTTGCTCGACCGCGTTGACGAACACATCGTCTTCGATCTCGGGGATGCACATGCGCCGGCACGATTCGCGCAGGCGCCGGGCGTTGCGGTCGGGCCGGAAGATCCGAATGACGCCGTCGACGCCGCGGAACGCCTTCAGCCCCTCGAACACCATCTGGGCGTAATGCAGCATCATCACGCCGGGCTCGATGGCGATCGGGCCGTAGGGGACGATCTCGGGCCGGCGCCAGGCGCCGTCCTCGTAGACCATTGAGAACATGTGGTCGGAGAAGATCTCTCCGAACACGAAGTCGTCGAGGTCGAGCTCGCCGAGCCGGCTTTGCCCGATCGTTCGCGTCTCGACGTCGGCCATGTTCTCGTTCCTCCTCATCGGGCAACCGTCAGCTCAGCAAGGCGATCTCGGATCCGACGCCGGCATCGCGCGCGCGCCGGTATATCTCCCACGCCAGCGTCATGTCGACGCTGGCGACGCCGGTCGGGATCGCCATGATGCGCTCCTCGGCGTCGATCCGGCCCGGCGCTCGCCCGCTCACCACGTCGGCGAGCGACACCAGGTCGCCGGGCAGCGTGAGATCCGGCCGGCGCTGGCGGGCGGCGACCTCGAGACCATCGATATTGTCGGTCACCAGCCGGTCGATGCGCGCGAACGCCGCGTCGTCCCACGCCGACACCACGTCGAGCGGGATGGCCAGCGTACCCGGCGACCACCAGGCGCCGTCAAGCGGTCGCTCGGTGCCCTGCGGCACCGAGGAGACGACGATGTCCATGTCGCGGACCGCGTCCTCGACGCGATCGGCCGGGCGCAGGGACCACGGACCGAGGCCGGAATTCTCGTCGCAAAACCGAGTGCGGGATTGCTCGGTCCTGGACGCGACGCGGAACTCCTCGATTCCGGGGAACACCGCGCCCAACACACGGACCGACCAATGGCCGAGACCGCCGCAGCCGACCAGCCCCACCCGTTTCGGCGCGCGCGGGGCGCAGTGCCGCGCGGCGACGGCGGCGCACGCGGCGGTGCGCACCAACGTGATCCACATGCCCTCCATGATCGCCACCGGCTGGCCGTATTCGGGCTCGTTGAGCACGATCAGGCCGGACGAATCGGGCCGCCCCTCAGCGCTGTTGCCGGGATAGTACGATATCCATTTCATGCCGAGCGCGCCGGCGCCCGCCACCCAGGCCGGCATGGCATGGAGGAAGCTGTACGGCTTGCCGGGATGGACGCCGATCTTGGTTGGCGCCTCGACCTCGCCGGCCGCGTCCATGCGGTAGGTGTCCTCGATCAGGTCGACAATGTCGGCGAGCGGCGGCGCCACCGCCTCGATGGCGGCGCGGTCGAGAATCAGTTGCTTGGGTACCGTCCGGGCCATGGCGCTATTTCACCATCAGGCCCGGCAGCCCGAGCGTGATCACGGGGAACGCCATGATCATTCCCATGGCGATGACGTCGCAGATCAGGAACGGCACAGCGGAACGGATGATGTCGCCCATGGTGGTGTCCGGCGGCGCGACGCCCTTCATCACGTAGAGCAGGATGCCGTAGGGCGGCGTGGTCTGCGCCATCTCGATATTGATCAGCATCAGCACCAGGAACCAGATCGGCTCGTAGCCGAGGCTCGACACGATCGGCAGGAACACCGGCAGCGTGATCATCATCAGCGGTACGCCCGAGATGAAGCCGCCGAGAAAAAGAATCACCACCTGCATCAGCATGATCAGCATCAGCGGCGTCAGCGGCAGACCGACCGCCCATTCCACCAGATAGCGGTTGGCGCCGGTGAACGCGAGCACCTGCGAGAACGACTGCGCGGCGGCGAGGATCACCAGCACCATGACCGAGATGCGGAGCGTACTCTCGAGCGCCTCGCGGGTGACCTTCCAGTTGAGGCTGCGATAGCACGCGGCGAGAAAGAACGATCCGGCGGTACCGAGCGCCGCCGACTCGGTCGGCGTCGCGATGCCGAGGAAGATGAATCCGACGACCAGGAAGACGATCAGGCCGAGCGGCAGGATGTATTTCACCGTGAGGCCGATCTTCTCGCCCAGTGTTACGGGATCCACCGCGTAGATCGGCGCGAGCGATGGCTGAAGCCGGCAGCGGACGATGATGTAGGTGGCGTAGAGCACCGCCATCAGGATGCCCGGCAGGATGATCGCGATCAGGATCTTGCCGACCGAGACCTCGGCGAGGACCGCGAGGATCACGCCGAGTCCGCTCGGCGGGATCATGATCGCGAGCCCGCCGGAGCCGAGCAGCGGGCCGATGCTCATGGGCTTCTTGTAGCCGCGCGATTCGAGCTCGGGCGCCAGCGTCGCGCCGAGCATGGCGGTGGTTCCGATGCTGGCCCCGCTGAGCGAGGCGAGCAGCGTGCCCGAGGCGACGGACAGCAGCGCCAAACGGCCCGGCAGGTTGCCGAGCCATTTGTCGAGCGCATCGATCATCCGGGTCGCGACGCCGGCCCGGAACATCACCTCGCCCATCAGGATGAACAGCGTGATCGGCAACAAGACGAACAACGACAGGCCGCCATAGGTGCTGTTGATCATCTGCTCGACGCCGGCCACGCCGCCCATCAACAGATACATGGCGACAATGTTGACGGCGAAGAACGAGAACACCACCGGCACGCCGAGAAACAACAGGACGAAGAACGACCCCATGATCAGCGACAACGACCAATACCATTCCACGCCCCAGCCCTCCCCGCCGGACCCTAGTGTTCCGATTCCGGTCTTTGGTACCCAATGGCGTCATGCCCGGACTTGATCCGGGCATCTCCCTCCACGCGAAACTCCATTCTTTTCAACTGCCTGGGAGATACCCGGATCAAGTCCGGGCATGACGGGTGTGGGACCAAGGATCGGAACCGCATCGCTAAAGGTCCACCTTTCTTTCTTCGATTTGCACCGCTTCCGGATCGGACAGCGAGCGAATCCGCCGGTGGGCGTCGCGAATGACCTGGATCAGAAACATCAGGCTGCCGATCGGAATGATGACGTAGATGATGTAGATCGGCACGTCGTCGAGCTTGAAGTAGTCGTATTCGTTGGTCAGGTACTTGGCCCAGGTGACCCGCGCGCCGAACCACACCAGAACGGTGCAGACGAACACGCCGACGGCGAGCGCGAACAGGTCAGCCGCCGCCCGCGCCCGGGGGCCGAACCGGTCGATCAGGATATCGAGCCGCACATGCCCGCCCTGGCGCTGCAGCCAGGCGGCGGCGAGAAAGGCGATGAACAGGAGGCTCCACTCGTTGAGCGTGATGACCCAGCGGATCGAGACGCCGAAGAAATAGCGAATGATGACGTCGCAAGAGACGCTGATCACCTGAAACAGCAATAACGCGCCAGCGATCCATGCCATTGCGCCGATGACGCGATCGAGCACGGTATTCATCGCGAACTCCGCATCGGAACGGGGGGAGCCGCGGCCCGGCGCGCCAGTGTCGCGCGCCGGGCCGCGATGAAAACGCCTAGCGCGTGATCATCTTCCGGATCTTGGCGTACTGCTCGGCCGACAGCTTCTTCTTGACCGCGTTCCAGCGCGCGATGTTGGAGATGTACTTCCAATTCTTGGTTTCCTTGGCCGACATCTCGACGAACTTGATGCCGGCGCCCTTGAGCTTGGCGATCTCGCCGGCTTTGAGCTCCTTGCCCTTCGGCCCCATGTAGCGCTCGAGCTCGGCCTGCTCGTCGAGGATCAGCTTCTGGGCCGCCTTGGGCAGTTTGTCGAACTTGCCGCGGTTGATGTAGCTGAATGTGGTGTGCGCGGACCAGAACGAGGCGGCCATGGCGCAGCAGATGACCTCCTGAAGACCGAGGTTGGTGACGGTCAGCGGGAACGGGGCGGCCTGGACGACGCCACGCTCGAGCCCGGTATAGATCTCCGAGATCTTCATGTGGATCGGCGAGGCGTTGACCATCTTGAACACCGGGTCGTAGCCGGCGTGCGAGCGAATCTTGAGGTTCTTGAAATCGGCCACCTTGGTGATCGGCTTCTTCGAGAAGACGTGGAAGCCGACGTCGGTCGCGGTCCGACCCAGCACCTTGATGCCAATCTTCTTGTGCGCGTCGTTCAGCAAATCCATGAAGCCGACCTGGCGCTCCTCGGCGGGCGAGATCTCGGACATGCCGACGGAGCCGATCTCGGGTACGATCGCCTGATGGATGGTGAACGTCATCACCATGTCGGCGATGCCCTTGCTGGTGGCGTTCATCTGATCGCGCGTCGGAATCACCGACCGGCCACCGATGTAGTCGATCTGCACCAGGCCCTTGCCGGCCTTGTTGACCCGGTCGATGAAGCGTCGATACATCACCATGGACGGGTAGCTCTGGTTGGGCTGGGCGAACGTCACCGCGCGCAGCTTGGTCTCGGCCACCGCCGGCTCGGCCGCGCCCAGCAGTACCGCCGCCGCGACCGCCGCCGAAGCCAAGGCGGTCGAAAGACTCAGGTTTCGGTAATTCATCGTTTTTCCTCCTCAGATTTGATCGTTGTCGTTATGTGAAATTTGGGGAGCGTGCCGCCGTCACTCGACGACGAACAGCTCCCAGCTCGGAAACGTCGATAGGATCTCGCAGCCGTTCTCGCGGATCACGACGTGCTCCTCGGGATTGACCAGCCCGTCGACGCTCTCGATCTTGGGCTCGGGCGTCAGCGTCATGCCGACCGCGAGCACGTGCGGATCGTAGACGTTCATCGATGGCGGCTCGGTCTCCAGCCCGATGCCGTGGCCGATGCGTTTGGCAGGATCGTCGGAATAGTTGGTGAAGTCGGTCGCCGCCAGCAGCGACTGCGAGTACTCGAACAGCTCCGGCATGGTCGCGCCCGGCTTCATGCGGTCCATGACCTTGAACAGGATTTCCCACATGCCGTTGTGCTCGGAGAGCTGGCGGGCGGACGGCTTGCCGAACACCGCGCGGCGCGTGAAGTCCATGCGGTAGCCCATGTACGACGAGCCACCATCGAGGTAGAGCACGTCACCGGCCTGGAACGCGCCGCCCGGTCCGGTCGCGCCCAGCACGGTCGGGGTCTCCGAGGCGAGATCGGCACCTTCCTCGTAGTAATAGCCGAGAATCCGCTTCTGGATGTCGAGCTGGGTAATGCCGGGCTCGAGCTCCTCCATGCAGCGCCGCCACGACCGTCCGCCGATGGCGCATGTTTCGCGCACGGCCTCGATCTCCCAGTCGGACTTGATCATCCGGCAGCCCCAGATGATGGGGCCCGATTCGACGAACCGCGCCCGCGGCATGTCTTCCTGGAGCCGCAGGAAGTCGTTGACCGGAATACCGAGCCAGGTCTCGGTGCCGAGCTCGATGGCGATGGTGCCCGCCTCGAGCCCGCGATCCACCAATGCCTCGCGAATCCCCCAGTCGACCCGGTCGTCGGTGTTGAACGGCACCTCGGGGTAGATGCGCCGGTCCTCGACCCACGACGGGTAGGGCCGGTCGTAGAGCCGCGAGAACATGCCGGGACCCGACCAGCTGATCAGCACCGGCTCGCCGTCGAGCGGCAGGATGAAGATGTTGGCCCGCTGCTTCATCCATGCCGGCGCGCGCTGACCGGAGAAATAGTAGAAGCTGGTGGTGTCGGTGACGACGAGACCGTCGATGCCGTGTTCGCGCATCAGTTCGCGCGCGCGCGCCACCCGTTGCTGGTATTCGCTTGCAGGAACCGCCGCCATCTTACTCCCCGAACGAAAATTATTGTGCCATTTTGCGCGAGTCTAACCCGGGTTGTCCCCGGAATCCAAATCTTGGCTTACGATCCGGCCCGCCTCGTCGCGCCGGACCACCGCCTCGCCGTCCTTGATCACCCACTTGAAGCGGTGGTGGTCGCGGATCTCGGCAATATCGGCCAGCGGATCGCCGTCGAACACGCCGATGTCGGCGAGCTTGCCCTCCTGCAGGCTGCCGAGCCGGTCGTCGAGCCGCAGCAGCCGCGCGCTTTCCAGCGTCGCGACCTGGATCGCCTCCATCGGCGTGAGGCCCATCTCGACCAGGTACACCAGCTCGTCGAGATTGTTGCCGTGGTTGGTGAACGGAACCCCGGAATCGGTTCCCATGGCGAGCTTGACGCCCGCCTTGTACGCGCGGGTGAACGATTCGACGTGCGATTCGACGGCCTCGGACGCCTTGCGATGGACGGATTCCAGCAGCCCGTGCTCGACCCCCTTGGCGGCGACGTTGCGAACCGCGGCCGAGGTCGCGACCAGGACGGTGCCGCGCGCCAGCATCATCTCGATGCCTTCCTCGTCGAGGAAGTAGCCGTGCTCGATCGAATCGATGCCGGCCTCGACGGCGTTCTTGATACCGGACGCGCCGTGGGCATGGGCGGCCGAGATGGCGCCCCGCTTCTTGGCCTCCTCGACGGCGGCGCGCAGCTCGTCGACGGTGAACTGGGCCGAGCCGATCTCGGTTCCCGGCGTCAGGATGCCTCCGGTGGCGATCAGTTTGACGTTCTCGGCCCCCGCGCGGAGCTGCTCGCGCGCCGCCTGGCGGACGCCGTCCGGACCGTCCGCCTGACGCCCGACATTCCAGCCATGGCCGCCGGTCATGCAGATGAGCTTGCCGCTGAGCACCATGCGGGGACCCGGGATCAGGCCGCTCTCGACCGCCTGTCGGACCGAGAAGTCGACGAAGTTGGTCGATCCGCAGTCGCGGATGGTGGTGATGCCGGCCTCGATGGTGCGCCTCGCGTTGGCAGCCGAGCGCAATGCGCACAAGGCATCGGTGTCGTTCAGCACCTGCGCCCTCGGATCGGGCAGCCCGTCCGAGCGCAGATGGACGTGGCAGTCGAACAGTCCGGGCATCAGGCACGCGCCGGCGAGATCGACGACCTCGAACCCGCTCGGCAAGTCGTCCGGCGCGCCGAGCCCGACCTTGGAGATCGCATTGCCGTCGACGGCCAGGAAGCCATCGAACGTCTCACCGGTGCCGTCGATGATCCGCGCATTGGTGAAAATGGCTTTCATTCATCAATTCTCCAGTGAAATCGGCGTCGCCGCAACGTTTTTCCTGCCGCGCGCAATGTTGCCTCGCTGTTGCCGACCTGCGACGATGGCGGACCGAGGCGGCAACGGAAGCACGATATGACATCGAGCCGGCCCGACGCCAAAACCGAGTTCGTTTCGCGGCCCGAGGTGCTGGCGGCCTTGCCCGACGTCTCGGGCAACGCCATCAACGGCCTCGGCGAAGGCGCGCCGCGCCGTGCGACGCCGGTCATGTGGCACAATCCCGACATCATCGCCCACGGCAAGCTGCAGACCTGGTACCAGTCTCTGTCCTCGGCGCCCGGCGCGCGCGCGTTTCGCCTGCAAAACAAGGCCCTTACCGAAAAGCCGTTGCCCGACATCGCGCCGGATCGGCCGGCCTGGAGTGCCGAGGAAGCGGCCGAGCGGGTCAAGCAGGCCGCCCTTGCCCGCGAGTCCGACATTGTCGGAATCGCGCGCATGAACCCCGACTGGGTGTTCGAGGGGTACGAGGCCGACTATCAATGGATCGTGGTGCTGGTCATCGCCATGGATCACGCCGAGCTGGCGGCCGGGCCGAGCGACCGGTCGCAGACCGAGGTCCAGAAGCAGTACGACCGCGGCAGCCGCGCCGCCATCAGGCTGGCCGGCTGGATGCGCGAGAACGGCTGGGACGCCAAGCCGCATGGTGGCCCGGTGGCGGGCCCGGTTGTCATGATCCCGGCGGCCATCGAGGCCGGACTCGGCGAGCTCGGCAGGCACGGATCGATGATCAACCGCGAATACGGCTCATCGTTCCGGCTCGCCTCCGTCATGACCGACATGCCGCTGGTCGCCGATCGGCCGGATAAATTCGGTGCCGACGATTTCTGCACCAGCTGCCAGCTGTGCACCAATGCCTGTCCGGTCGATGCGATCCATTCGGACAAGCAGTTGGTGCGGGGTGCGACCAAGTGGTACGTCGATTTCGACCACTGCATCCGCTATTTCGTCGAGCACCAGGGCTGCGCCGTGTGCCTGCCGGTGTGCCCGTGGAGCCGTCCCGGCGTCGCCCCCCGGCTCGCCGAGAAGATGACCCGCCGGATCGGCCGCGACCAGGTATAGCTCGCGGTCGTCAGCTCAGATGGGCCAGCGGCAGCCGCGTTCCGAGGCCGCGCTCGCGGGCCCGCTCATAGATCCAATGTGCGATGGCGACATCCTGCGAGACGAGACCGGTGGTGTGGATCAGGATGCGCTCGTCGGCGCGCTCGCGCCCGCCCTTGGTGCCGGCGACGAGCTCCCAGATCTCAGCATGGAGCGTCTCGCGGCTGAGATGGCCGGCCTCGACGGTCTGGCGAAAATAGGGGCTCAGCATGTTGAAGCCCCAGTCGTCGATGACGATCTTGTCCATCTCGGCCCAGCCCTGGGGATCGAGCTCGTGGCGGGCGAGCGAGATGAAGGTGGCGCCCGGCTTGAGCCAGTCGGCCCGGCACACCACATCGGTCGACGTCGTGCCGCCGACGATGATGTCAGCGCCCAACGCGCACTCTTCTACCGAGGCGACGGGGACCACGCTGGTTGCCAGCGTCTCGGACCACTCGGCGGCGAAGGCTTCCCGCGTTTCGGGCCGGCGCGAGGTGCAGCGGATCTCGGAGAATTGGTACATCGTCGACAGGCACATCAGCGCCGTCCGGCCCATGGACCCGACGCCCACGAGGCCGAGCACCAGCGGCGTCTCGCGGTCGAGCGGCCCCATCCAGCGGCAGGCGACCACGGTCGCCGCCGTCGAGCGCAGCGAAAAGCTCCAATGCTCGTCGACGATGGCGAGCGGCACGCTGGTCACCGGATCGCTGATCACGATGTAGCGGGTCGAATCGAGCGTGCCGACCGTCGATCGCTCGCTGTCCTCGAAATATCCGTACATGCGCACGCCGGCGACCGGGATCTCCTTCAGCGTGCAGCCCTTGACGTGCCAGTGGTTGGAGAACTCCTCGACGTCCATGCGGAAGTCCTTCGGGTCGGACCATTGGACGGTGCCGCGAGCGTGCATGCCATAGACGTTCTCGACCACGTCAAGCGCATCCTCGGCGCCGAACAACTCGAGCGTGTCCTTGTAGGAGATGAAAAGCAGTCCGTCGTCGGTCATCCGGTCATTCCCTAATCGAGGATCGCGATGGCCTCGATCTCCATGACGAGCTCGCGGCGGAACAGGCTGTTGACGGTGACCAGGGTCGCGGCCGGATAGGGTTGGTCGAAATATTGCGGTCTCAATTCAAGGATGGCCGGGATCTGCGATCCGTCGGTCAGGAACAGGTTGATCTTGCAGATGTCCGACATGTTGCCGCCGGCCGCCTCGACGGCCGACTTGAGGTACTCGAATATCTCGCGCGCCTGATCGACCGGATCGAGATTGCCGGCGGAAGCGGCCGCGGCCGCAGTCTGGCCCGAGATGAAGACGATGTTGCCTTTCTTGACGACCTGGCTGAACTGGCCCGGTGTCGGCAAATCCGGCGTTTTGACGACCTCGAATCCCATTCGATGTACCTCCCGTTCGTTGGTTGACCGAATTCTGCGGACCGGTGCGAGGCGAGTCAACGCGTCCCGGTTTGCCGTTTGTGTCTCAGTTTGACAAAAGTCCGTTTTCCGCCCGATTGCGTCCGGTTCGCCTCTAGGAGCCGCCGTCGCCGGTGCAGTCGCCGACTTCTGCAAACCGACCACTGCGGACATCGGAGCCTCGGTGGTGTTGGGCCGCTTTTGACCCT
>PVBE011538652.1_pt1 | contig 12576 bp, 5 predicted proteins | sample 1631181 | NCBI WGS metagenome assembly PVBE01 (sample SAMN08397723, study PRJNA350692) | Marine metagenome, whole genome shotgun sequencing project. | isolation source: water | place: Pacific Ocean | collected 2012-04 | reverse complement strand
CCGAACGAATTGAAAGCGAGGGAACCAGCGACCAGCGTGATGTTCCCGGCGCCATTTACTGACCGGGCATCGTTGCCCATGGCAGTCATCGTTTCGCTGATCGGGTTCAGAGCGGCGTCAACGCCGGTTCTTCGTACGACAACAGTGCCTTCGGTCCAGGGGAAACCCCGGTTCTTCTGTGTAGCGGCGGGAAACGCACCAATATAAGGCCCTACCCCTCCGATCAGTCCACCAGCCGTCAGCGTATAATTCAGGTAGATCGGCCCAGCCTGCAGTTGATCGAAGTCATAAGCTGCATAGCCGCGACCAGCCGGGAACGAGCCTGTCACTGCCATTGTGCCACCGAGTACAGCCATCACGACCGCGCCGGGTGGAAGACCTGCGGCGTTTACGGCCGCAACGCTACCAGGGTTCGGTCCGCCCTTGAGCGTCAGAGCCATGGTCCCGCCGAATTTGTTCACACCACCCGTGTACTTGGTAATCATCGGGCGCGTACCGCCACCGACGTTCGTGCATGCGTCGTTGCCATAGCACCAAGTGAAGGTCGGGCCGGCTCGGCCCGTCTGCGACTGCCACGCCGACTTTCCGAACTTCCGCCATACCGCCTGGTTCCCAGCAGTCGCCATGCTTCCCATCGGAGAGAGCAACGGCGCAGCGAGCGGACCCATCACCGACCAGCTCGTGGCGAGCTGAACAATGTTCGAAACGGGAACGGTGTTGACATTGAGCATTCCGGGAAGGGCCTGCGAGAATGCGTTGGCGGGCATGCTAAACCCGGCCGGATTCGACCCTACCGCGGTCACAAACGCATTCCCCGGAATGCAGCCTCCCGGGTTCGCCACCACACCGGTCATACTGGGCGCCGGTGTTATAGGTAACATCCCCGTTTGCGCTGTTCCCACACCGAGTACCAGGCTCGGGCACGGGGTGTTGCCAGAACCCGGGATATCGATCGCCGTGCCGGTGCTTCGACCGGCCTTGCCGGTCATTGAATACTTGCCTCCGGCATGAGCAGAAACCGAAAGCAACAGAATTGCTGCAAATAAGATGATCCGACTTCCAAACGTGCATAACTTCATCGCGCTTCCTCCGGCATGGCAGACTCTATTGTTCTACCCGCGGGTTTACGGTTCAACCGAAGTGTAAAGCAAAGAGCGTGCCGAGGCTCCGAAATCTCATAACATATGGGAATTAAAGGAATTTCAATATTTCGGAGCGCATCGAGAGAGCGTCCGGAACGGAAAAAAGTTCCTATTTTCGGAAAAAAAGTCCCGAAATGGCAGGGGAAATACCGACATCCGGATCTTTTTGGTATTCGCGATTATCTGGTCTGTGTCGGCTTGCTCTAGGTCTCCGGATTCGTAGACTTCGGACCCATGTCGACAAGAGCCCTCGTACCGACCTTGTTTTTGCGGATCCTCGCGCTAGCAGTCGCCGGATTGGCACTCGCGTGCGGTGGCGGCGATAGCGGCGATGGGGCGACACCCGCCTCCAGACAACGCCCGGACGTCCCAGCGGATTCTTCACCGGTAGGCCCGAACGCCGAAATCGGGGCTCTCGTTCGGACGACTCTCGCCGAACACGACCAACTGCAGCGGACATCCGATCTGGCGCAGATCCTTCTCCGAAGCCCGCCCGAGGCTCTCCCGGCGATTCTCCAAGCCTATGATCAATCGGTACTCGACGGCGGCGATCTCGAACTGGTGCTCCTGGCGGACTGGTGGGCGCGCTTCGACCCGCAAGCGGCCTACCGATGGACTTCGAGGGACTGGCGTGCTGAATACGGCCGAGTGGTGGAGGCGGTGTTTCGGACCTGGGCTCGCAGCGAGCCCGAAGAAGCTCTCGCTCGCGCAAATGAAATGCGGTTTCCAGTTCAACGCCAGAAATTGGCTCAGGCCAGCTACGTCGGTTGGGACGAATCCGGCAAGCCCGGCCTCGTCGAGTTCGTCGACGCGCTCCCGCCCGGCCAGGACCGACAAAACGCCATCCGCGTAATCGCCCGTCGGCGCGTAGTCCGGCTCGGAGCAAAGGGTGCAATGGAATGGGCGGAATCGCTGACCGACGGCGGTTTCAAGAATCTCGCCGTCGTTCGGGTCGCCAGTGCGGTCGCAGAAATCGATCCGAGGACAGCGGCCACGTGGGCCGAGGATCGCATCACTTCGGGCGATGAACCTCTCAGTGGTCTACCGCGGCGAATCGGTACGCGTTGGATCAAGCGCGACCCCGAGGCCGCGCTCGCGTGGCTCATGTCATTGCCAGCCGGGAAGGATCGCAACGACGGCGTTACCGAGAGCTTCCGCGACTGGATGCGCCGTGAGCGGGACGGTGCGATCGCGTGGATCGAGGCAGCACAGATGGAACCGCGCCTCGAACCTGCGTTCGGGATCTACGCCCGCGCGATCGTCAAAGATCGTCCCCGTGAGGCGGCCGAGTTGGCCAGCCAGTTCTCTGACAAGACACTTCGAGACATGGTCACGACCGTCGTCCTGCGCAGCTGGATTGCGCAGGATCGCGAGGAGGCAGAAGTGTGGCTCGCCCAAGCGGAGATTCCCGACGATGTGCTCAAACGCGCTTACATGCTTCGGAACGTATCGAACGCCAGTCGGGCTGGGGCCCGCGCTGCGAAGTAGCGGCGCCAACCAATCCCGGGATCCGAGCGGTAGCGCGGCAGCTCCACTGCCTGTATAGCCTGTATAGATAGGCGTCTTCGCTGCGGAAGTCGAAGAATTCGCGCTAACCCGGAGGTTGCTGGTTCGCTGGTGACCCGGCAGCCCGTTCCAGAATCACATTTGCCTCTTCGCCGCCGCCGAAGCGCACGGCACGTTTCGCCAACTCGATCGTGCGGTCGTCACGAACGCCGCGCTGAAGGCGAAGTTTGGCGAGCATCAACGCGGCCTTCGAGTCGTAGGGGTGTTCCACCAGCAGCGTGCGGAGTCGCGCCTCGGCTTCCGCAGGGAGCGCCATCGAGACCAGAAGTGTCGCCAACTCGTGTACCGCATCCGAGTTGTCCGGGTCGGCTGCGATGGCGCGGTCGTACAGAGAAACGGCAGCCTCGCTGCTTCCGCTTCGTGCGGCGATCTGAGCGAGCCGATAGAGCGCGCGAGGTTCCTCGGCATCGAGTTCGAGTGCCCGTTGGTAGGCCGGGCGCACCTGTTTGTCGGAAGCACCGGAAACCGAGAGAACTCGTCCGTGAAGCGTGTGAAACCTCGCCGATTCCGGATGGGCACGCAGACCGGCCTCGACGAGCGACAGGCCTCTGGCTGTGTCCCCCGTGTCTGCCAGGCACTCGACAAAGGTTTCCAATGCGGGTGCGTTCGCGGGATCGGCCAGATCCATTCGATCGGCATCGTCCACGATCTGCGCACCCGCGGCCGCGCCGCTGTGCTGCCGCACACCCTGCGCGAGGGCAGCCACCGCCTCGCCCCAGTTCTCTGGGAGCAGCAATATTTTTGGAAGTTGCCGAAAACCTCGCCAACGCCCCAGCTGCGCTTGGATTCGCACCAGCAGCAGCCCCGATTCGAGCTCAGACTGGCGTCCTCCTGCACGCTGAAACAACATCGTGATGGCCTGTTCGTGATCGCCTTCAGCGAGGTACAACCGTGCCAGGCGCAGGTGAGCGTCGGTAGCTTGGTGATCGACGCGAATGGCGTAACGGTAGTCCTCGATCGCCCTGTCGAAGTCGCCAATCTGCTCGGCGGCTGTGGCTGCGTAATAGCGGGCCACTGCATTGTCGGGCCAGAGTCGGATTCCCTCTCCGAAATGCTTCAACGCCTGTCCGGGTCTGCCCCGCTCGAGTTCCACACGACCCAACACCAGCTCGCGGTGGGCGGGAAGGTCCATCTTCTCGGCTACGGCCTTCGCCTCGTCGTAGCGGTCTGCGAGAATCAGTATGTCGGCGTAGGTGAAGAGCAACTGCGCGGACGCTTTCGGCACGAGCGCGACGGCGTTCTCGAGCGCGTCCACCGCCTGGTCGTACTCCTCCTCGTTCGTGAAAAAGGCCGCCAGATTCCGCCAGGCCTCGACAACGTCTCGGGGCGAGTCGAGTTCCGTCCCCGCCCGGAGCAGCGCCTCAGATTCCTCGCGTTTTTCCTCCGCTCGCAGACGCTCGGCGAGCGCCCACCGATAAGTGTGCGCCTTGGGTCTACCCTCGAGTGCGGTCTCGAGGATCTCGCGTACCCGCTCCGGACGCCTGATCTGATCGAAGAAACTGATCGCCTCCTGGATCACGACACCATCGATCGGAAACGCTTCGAGACACTCGTCGTACCGTTTCTCTGCGATCTCGAGATCGCCCTTTTCCTTCGAGAAAGACGCGCCCGCTGCGCAAAATCCGGCCGAGCCGGACAGCCCGAGGGTGTCGTCGCGGTAGCGGCCCTCGAGGGCTTCGAGCGCTTCGCCTGCTTCCTCGACGCGCTCGAGAGCGAGCAGAGCAACCGCGCGGGGGACGAGCGCATCGCCGTTGTCCGGGTCGAGTTCGAGCGCTCGTTCTGCGTCGGCGAGCGCGCCTTCATAGTCACGCCGAGAGTGCACCCGCGCGAGGGCTCGAAGGACGAGTGCGGCGATGCTGTCGGCCTCGAACTCCAGAACCGCGCTCGATGCTTCGACAGAAGCGTCGTGGTTTCCCGCGCCGATCTGGGCGGCCGCAAGCGCCAATCCTGCCGCCACCCGCCAGTCCGCAGATTCCATCGCTTTCTTCAGGGGCCACAGCGAAAGCCTCCCCTGGCCGGCCAGCGAAAGCGCCAACCCGTACCGGTAGTGCACCTCAGGATCATCCGGAGTCGACTCGGTGAGATCACGCAACGGCTCGATACTCGCTTGATAAGCCCCCTTGGCTTGGAGCGCGCGTACCTCATCGAGGGGATCTGATCGACATCCCAAGGTGTAAGCTGCAGCTGCTGCGATTGCCAACCACGTGAAGTTCTTGCAAACCCGGCTCGGGCGATTTGTCAGCATGCGCGGAACATAGCTCCCGGGTTGCGGCCGGCACATTTTCTTCAACCGACCGGCGCACCGGTTCGGGTGCGGCTAAGCTGGTCGAATGTTCCGAAAGACCTTGTTCTGGGTGATCGCCGCGACGATCGCGGCATCAGCATACTACGCATTCACATTGCAGCAGCAGCGTGAGGCCGTTTTCGACATCCGTCCAGTGGGTACAGCCGACGACATCGCCGCGCTCTCCAAGCGCGACGACGTGAACTTGCTGTATATCCTGCTCGATACGCTTCGTGCGGACCGCGTCGGCTGTTACGGCTACGAGCGCGATACCAGTCCGACGATGGACTTCCTGGCTTCCGGCGGGGTGCGATTCGCTCGACACCTCTCACAGTCGTCGTGGACGAAGTGCTCGATGGCATCGTTGTGGACGGGTCTGTATCCGGCGCGATCGGGTGTAACGCGTTTCGAGCACGCGATTCCTCGCGCGGCGCGCCTGCCTGCGGAGATCTTCCGCGAAGCAGGATTCCGCACCGCGGGCATCTTCCGCAATGGCTGGGTGGAGGCCTACTTCGGATTCGATCAGGGATTCGAGGTCTACACTCGCCCGCAGAACCAGCCGCTTCCGGCATCCGTGCGTCGCGAAAACCCGACCATCACGAGCCCCGGCACCGACATGAGCATCGTCGATACCGCGAAGGAGTTTCTTCGCGTCCACGGCCGCGAGCGGTGGTTTCTCTACCTGCACTTCATGGACATACACGAGTACGTCTACGACGAGAGCACCGCTGTGTTCGGCACCGCCTACTCCGACGTCTACGACAACTCGATTCTTCGGGTCAACAAGGTCCTGCAGCGCCTCATGCTCTACCTCCGCGAAAAGGGCTACCTCACGAACACGCTGGTGGTCGTGGGTTCGGACCACGGAGAGGCTTTCAGCGAACGCGGTTTCGAGGGGCACGCTCGGGACGTCCATAGCGAGACCACCGAAGTGCCGCTCATCCTCTCGTTTCCTTTCCGCCTGGCGCCCGGAGTCGTCGTGGCTCAGAGAACCCGAAACGTGGATACCTGGCCCACTTTGCTCGACCTGCTCGGGCTTCCGTCGCTCGAAGTAACAGACGGCCGATCGCGTGTGCCCGAGATTCTCGCGGCAGCGCGAAACCAGCCCCCGACCGCGGAGACCACCGCCGGGATCGCACATCTCGACCAGACCTGGGGACAACGCGTCGAGACAGCGAAGCCGACCGTCGCGGTCAGCCAGGACGGGTTTCGCTACGTGATGTACCGCGATGCGCAAGGCAAGACCCGCGAGCAGCTCTTTCGCATCGAAAGCGACTTGCATGCGCGAGAAGACGTTCTCGAACAGGAGCCTGAGACGGCGGCCGAGCTGCGGCGAGTTGCAGATGAATACCTGGAAGGCAAGCCGCCTTGGGACGGTGACGTACCGACTCTCGAGCTCGACGAGATGCAGCTCAACCAACTGAGAGCGTTAGGCTATGCGGTGCCCTGAGAGCGGTTCGACCGGATTAGAAGACGACCGACATATCGAAACCGAGAGTTCGCGGGTCACCCGGAAAGCCGATCACGACCTTCTGGAATTGCGATACGTCGAACGAGAAGTTCTTGTGGATCGTGTTCTCGAGGTTGCGGACCCAGAAGGAGACTTCGACGTTTCCGGTGGGCGTCCGGTAGGACAGCCGCAGGTCGTGATTCCAGTATGCAGGCTGGCCGACCGCGAACTCTGGCAGGTTGGGCTGGCCCCGGACGTCGACCGATCCGCGCCCATTCGTCGCGTCGAAGAAGATATCGTCAGTCCACGCGAAGTCATAACGCGGAATCAGCGAACCCCAAGCGCCGAAGTCGAACGTCCACTCCGCCGAACCGCTCGCCGTTAGGCGCGGTGAGTTGGGCAGCCGGTTACCCGTGAAGTCGATCGTAACCTGAATGGACCGCGACCCTATCCTCCGTTCGACGAGATTCTGAAAATCCAGAAATTCGCTCTCCAGCCAGCCCAATCGTGTATTCAGCACCAGTCCATCGAGCCAGGCAGGCGCCCAACCCGCCAACGGCTCGGCGCGTGTCTCGATCTCGGCACCGAAGTTCTGAGCCTGCTTGGCGTTCAGAACGTCGAGCGTGGGTGCAGTGCTCGGTGTATCCGTGAAAAGGAAGATCTGGTAGTTGTCGTAGAGGTAATAGAACGCCGCACCCTTTGCGGTCAGCCGGTTGTCGAACCAACTGCCCCCGAAGCCAATCTCGAATGCATCGACCAGTTCGGCGTCCGCCGGTGGATTGTCCGGCGGCGGCGCGTTCTGATCGAAGGATGGGTTGAGGGGATCCGACGAATTGAAATGTCCCGCTTTGAAGCCGTGCGTGTACTTCGCGTAGCTCGAGAACTCTTTGCTGAAGCGGTAGGTGAGGCTGATTTCTCCCGTCGGCTCCTGCCACGTCGCTTCATCGATCGAGAACCGCGCTGGTTGGAAGGGCGAATCCGGGAAGCTGCGAGCCAGATCGAATGTCTTCCTCTCCCAGTTGTAACGGACGGCGCCGTCGAGTGTGAAGTCGTCGAGGAAGTCCCACGAGAAGCCGCCCCATACGGCCCAGCTCCAGATGTCCTGGGTGTAGTGGCGCCGGAAGTTCTGCGTTTCGAATTGCAGTCGCGTCAGCACATCCACGACGAGTTCTTCGTGCAGGAAGTAGCCACCGACATTCCAGCGAAGAGGGTAGTCCTCGAGTTCGCCGCTCAGCTCGATCTCCTCCCAGACCTGCCATGCACGGTCGAAACTTAACATCTCGAACAGGGTATGGGGTGTGAAATCGTTGTCGGCGTCACGGGTGCGGCTGTAACGGTCGTAGGCCGACGTAACGCTGAGATGCAAGTCGCCAATCCCGATGTCCGCCTCCAGAAAACCGCCAAAGGTGTCGAGCGTGGTCTGGCCAACTCTGTCGTAGTCGCCACGGAACGGTCGCAAGTCGAACGGGCGGGTCTCAGCGAGGATCTGACCGAATATTGCTTTTTCTTCCGAGCAGTTATTCAACGCTGGACAGAGGCTCAGCCACTCCTCCCGTTGGTCTGGCTCCTGGTAACCGAGAGCCCCGGCACCGGATGTCGGTCCCCCGAAAGACGGGTATTGCCCGCCCTGGAGAAAATCAGTGCCGCTCGCCTGCCCGAGTGTCGATTGCTGATCGAGCCGGCTGCCGTGGCCATTGAGGAGAAAGTCCATTTCGGTGCCCTTTGGCTGAAACCGCAGCTGTGCGCGTGTCGCCCAGTTGTGCTCGTCTCCCACCCGGGTGGGGAGGCCGGTGGGAATCTGCGACTTGCCCCTAGAGGGCAGTGTGAAGGAGTCGCGCTCGCCGCAGACGCTCGCCCTTTCCGCGGCTTCGGCGCCCGTCTCCCCTGGTCCGGTGATTCGCAGCGAACGTTCACTGAAGGGTGGTGCGTCCCCGCACCCGTTGGTCATGAACGGGTCAGCGTCGTGGAAGCGAAACGCGAGGCGCGCCGAAAGGGACTCCTCGAGAATCGGGAATTCCAACGCCCCCTCGTAATCCTGAATCAATGCGTCGAATGCCCCTTCGCTGTCGGCATCGTAACGTCCGAGGCTGACGCGAAGGGACGACGTGAAGTCGCCAGTGGGCTTCCGCGATTCAACCCGAATCGATCCGGCTGACGCGTTGCGGTTTGGCCCGCCCGCCTGCGGTCCCCGCAATATTTGAACATCCTGTATGTCGAAAAGCTGTCCGGTCTGAAGCGGAGGCGCGTTGAGCGACACGCCATCCTGGAAGATGGCCACCGCCCCGGCCGCGTTCGAACTGAAGTCGGCAAGCCCGATGCCGCGTATGAAGAATGTCGATTGCGTGGCCGACCCCGTGACGATCTCGACGTTTGGTGTAACGCGCGCGAGGTCGGCGATGTTTTGGGCTCCAAGGGCCTCGATCGTTGCGGCGTCGAAGTGTGTGACCGACTCCGGAACCTCGGTCTCGAAAGCTCCAATGCCCCGACCCCGAATTCTCAGGATCTCGACGCCCGGGGGTGGCTCGCTGAACGAGTCGCGTGCGGCCTCGTCGAACTCGTCGTCGTCGATCGTTGGATCATCGGGATCGTCTTCCGACGAAGCGGGGGCAACCGGCTTCGATGGCGAATCGGCGGCCGTCTCGAGGGCCAGTTGTTCGGGTTCTGACGCCGCAGGGCCCGCAATCAACCCGAGTGTCAAGAGCAATGCGAGTGGGGCGAACGACACAGCATGGAATGAGCTGGGGTGCCCAGGGTCTGATCGAACGGCTTGACGTTTCATGTACCGCAGATCTCGCATCGAAGGGCTGTCATTCGGCGCTCAGCCGTGATTCATACGGCGCGCATTCTCTCGAATGTGGCCGCCTGCGTCAATTGGTGATAAAAGATGTGAGGCCTCGGCCTTCGGGGCAGCCTGCCGAGGTTCATGTGACGGGTCGTTTTTCAAACAGAAAAAAGGCAGCGCTCGGGATCACCGTTCTTGCGCTCTTCGTCGTATTGGCCAACCCAGCGAACGCACAGCCCCCGCATCTGGAGGAAACAGGCCAACAGGCGTCAGGCCCGACGAGTTCGGACCCGATGGACCGCTTCGCCCCAGCCGTCTCGGTCTTCGGGGGCTTCCTAGCCCAGAGGTCCGAGGGATCACTGTCGAGCGGGCTGGTATTCGGACCCGGCTTTCCAGCGGACCCGCTCAAGATCCGCCCCGCCGCTGACGGCCGCGACACGCCTCTCGCGGCAGTTGTCGGGGGCTCTTTTGAGTTGATGGCACCGCGATTTTGCAAGGCGATTGGGTGCCCACGGCTCTTCGCGCACGGTGACGTGGCATTCGCGCTTTCCGACCCGCGCACGATCGCCGGAGAGGCAAAACCCGGTACGTTGGCCTTGCCGCCGGACCTCCCTCAGGTCGTCCGCCGTAACATACCCGAAGCAGCGGTCTCCGGGCAGGGGAGCAGCACCGTCTCTCAGTTGCAAGATACCGTTTACTCCGCCGGTCTAGGCGTCGCTTTCACCTTCGAAGTGTTCGAGCGGACGGTCCGCATCAAGCCGTCGGTGGAATATCTCCATGAGGAGATCGAGGTAACGGGCCTGGTCAACCGGGCGGTGAAACGGGACCCTACCGCTGCCCCTGGCGCTCCCGCTGACCCTGCCTTTAGAGCTACGAGTTTCAGCGATTTCCGGCTCATCTATTTGAACGCCAGTCAGAAGAAGGCCTTCAACGGCATTGGACCCGGCTTGGAGGTCGAAGGCGACGCCGCGCGCCTCGGCCCACTCGTTTTGAGCGTCTACCTGTCTGGTTCCGGTTACAGGTTCATCGGGAACCGGAAGGTCAGTCTCACAGACACCAACTCGGATGGTGACGGCTGCAACCTCGAAGGTGATTGCGAGACGGCGTCTTGGGAATTCGAGCATGATCCGTGGGCCTGGCGCGGAAATGTCGGCCTTCGATTCCGCTGGCAACCCGAGTAAGCTTCGGGCTCCGCGACGCGCCAACAATCAACGACGACTCGGATGGCAAACCGCGTTGCCGCTTTCGTCGTGCATCTGGCCGCCTTTCTCTCCACGGTTCTGCTGGTGTGGGCCGTCGGGCAACCCATCTTCACCGACGACGTCTGGTGGCATCTCACACTCGGTCGGGTGTTCGCCGAAGCGGGCCCTTGGCTCGAGACGGACCCCATGCTCTTCAACGCGGTGGGCGCACCGTCGACGACGTCGTGGCTCTCGGATATCTCGCTTTACGAGATTGCAGACGTCGGTGGATTCACAGGCCTGCGAATCCTACACGTCGTAGTCGTCGTGGCGATCACCGCGTTCGGTTGGTCGCTGCTGCGGCGAGCGAGCGGCTCGCACGCAGTCGCCAGCCTGGGAACGATCGCGTTCATCTCGCTCGCGGCGTATCGGCTGGTCCAACTGCGTCCCGATCTGGTGACAATCCTGGCGACGCTCGTTTTCTACCGCTTGCTCCTCGAAGGCGGCCGTTCCCCATCTGGCATCAGGATCGTGTTGGCCGCTGCATTGATCGCGGCATGGACTAACGCCCATGCCGGCTTCCTGCTGGGCCCCGTCTTGCTGGTGGCCGCGATCGGCGGGCTCGTGTTGGCCGCTCCGTTTCGCCCGTCAGAGCGACGAAGCGCTGGAAGAACCGCTCAGCGGCTCAGTGTCGCGCTGGTGATCTGCGCCGCGGTGAGTCTCGCAAACCCGGCTGGATTCGAACCGCATCTGTCCTACTTCACCGCTGGGGCCGACACACCCGCGCTTTCCCACGTCGTCGACGAATGGGCGCCACTCGATTTGCTCCACTATCCGGTGCCGACCTTGCCGCCCAGCCCATTTTCCTGGGCTCTCGTCTGGGCCTTGTGGTTGGGTCTCCTGTTCACGCTCTATCGCATCGTTCGTGGCTGGCGGGCCGGCCAGATGTCGGCTTGGGATCCACAGCTTCTGGCGATCTCGCTGCTTTCGTTCGTCGCCATGCTGACCGCCGTTCGCTTTCTGTGGCTCGGGATCTTTCCGCTGCTGTGGCTCGCCACGGCGGGCCGCGAACAATCGAGCAGCCGTTCGAATGCGGGGCACGCCTGGCTCTTGGCCGGAGCATCGGTCCTGTTCGTCACGTGCTTCATCCGTCTGGGCGCGTGGCCGATGATCAGCCGCAACCTGCCCGCGACTCGGGCCGAATACGCGCAGCCGTATTCTACGGTGAAATATTTTGGCCATGCGGTCTGGCTGCTGCGAGACGCAAGGCTCTCGGGAAATCTCTACAACGACTACTTCCTCGGCGGATTTCTCGGCTATTGGCTCGCTCCAGAGATCCGCACGTTCGTGAACGGAACGTTGAACGTGTCGAACGATACCTTCCGAGCCTTGAGCGCCATCGCGCTCGCACGCGGAGCCGAGCCCGACGAGGACCTTCCAGAACTGCTCGATCGCTTCGGAATCGATCTCTTTCTCGGAATCCGGCTACCCCAGGTGGGCCATCCCCATCGCCCCTGGAACACGACGACAGCGCACCTGGAGCGAGTCCGCGGGTGGATCCCGGTGTTTCGGAACCTGCGAAGCTGCGTCTACGTTCGCGACAACGAACGCAACCGCGAGAACCTGCAACGCGTGTCGCAATACTACGCGACACAGGGCGTTCCGTTCGATCCGAAGCACGGATTCGATGTGGAGCGGGTGATCGAGGAATCGACCGATTGGGCGATCGCTCATGGGATCGTTCCGCTCGGCCTCCGGGAACTCGAGGCCAGAGCCTCGAATGCACGTCCCGCCGTGCTACACGCATCGAGAGACCGGCTTGCCTCGCTCTACGCAGTGCTGGGTCTGTATGAGCGCGCGCTCGAACTCGACCGAAGCGCGATCGACGCACGGCCCGCGGATCTCCGAGCACGCCGCCGACTGGTGTGGACGCTGTTGCGGCTAGGGCATTTCGCCGATGCCGCCGCGGAAGCGACATTTCTGACTTCCGCATCGGACGCGCTGTCACTCACGATCGCGGCTGCGGCGCGCGACGCTGCACGGCTCGGGCCGGCGGCAGCAGCGATCCAGGCCAAGAGGCTTCCCCTGTTCGCACACGCCGAGGCGGTCTGGTTGCTCGACGGAACCGTGCCACCCCACCCGCGCGGGACCCCCAGCGACGAGCGAAGCTG
>PVBE010138383.1_pt1 | contig 12577 bp, 30 predicted proteins | sample 1631181 | NCBI WGS metagenome assembly PVBE01 (sample SAMN08397723, study PRJNA350692) | Marine metagenome, whole genome shotgun sequencing project. | isolation source: water | place: Pacific Ocean | collected 2012-04 | reverse complement strand
TCAGTTGCTTCTTTCAAATTCTCACCACCCATCCAACGTGCAAGAACCAATGCAATTGAATGTTCTAATCTTTCTTCACTCATATTGCTACCTCATTATCAATTATTTCAACTTCCATATGTTCATCAACAGGAAGATCCAACCAACGCCAGTTCTCTCTACGGTCCTCAATAACAGGAACTACACAAATCTTAGTAGAAAGAATTGAAGAGTCACGACCATCAACGGTAATGACTTCCCAGATATCACCATTCTCACGGACACGATTTTTACCATGACGGGTTTTCCCCGTCAATCTCACCGCATCACCAACAAAAATCGATTTATCAATTGCCATAACCAGTCTCGGTTAAAGGTTCATCATTAACTCACAGGTATAGTATATCTAAAACGGAAGGGGATGTCAAGAGTTTTTTTAAGGAAAGTGGGAAGAGCAAGAAAAACAAAAGGATGCTCAATGGAGCATTTCCCAAACAATCTGCAACGAACAATGTGCAAATGCGATGCTGAATTTTTAACCTGTTAGCAATATGACCGAGGCTGGCCAAAACAACAAACAATCAGTTCCTCATCTACAGGATCAAGCATCTAAGTTCGGTTTGTTCATTTGGGTGTAAATGGCTAATGCCAAGTAATTCCATTTGGTTGGAATCGAACCTCTCACCCTTCCCTGCACCACAGGTTAGATCAAGTTCTCTTGTTTGAGAACCTTCTCCACTTGCGGTGACAACTCAATTTCTGTTCTGATATTCAGTTCCAGAAGTTGATCATTGATTGAGGCCTTTGTACGCCTCAATTCTTGAACCTTTTCAGTCCAATGGTCATGGTCACCTTTACCGATGACTGATACATCCATAGTAACGTATCCATCGTAGTCCGCTCTTTCTACCTGAGCCATTTTTCTACTACGTTTTTTCTCAAGAACTTCATCCTTAGGACGAATCTCTGTACGAAGAACCCATCTCTGGATTGTAGTTATCATAGACTCAACTTGAGCCAATTCAGTTAACAAATCCGAAACACCAGACAAGGCGTTATGGTTTGATATCTCGTTACGAATAACAAACCTTGCTTCAACCATTTGAAGTTTACTACGTACATCATCAAAGTACCTAGTTTGAACATTATTAATCTCCGTCTTCCACATATCGTAGTTCAGAACATCAACCTCTGAATCTGCTTTAGGGCGAACCTTAATAGCCTCATTAAGGGCTTCTTGAAGTGCATTTGCTTTGCGTAGTGAAACTTTCATATTATTCTCCTTATTACGAATTATTACGAAATATTAAAAATTAACGTGCCAATATTCTATGACAGGTTTAGGTGGAGGCGGTGTATCAAATTCTTTTTTGTATACATACGCACCAACCGTTATTACTAAAATTATTGAAAGTGTTAAAAGTAAAATATCATAGTTCATTTAAATATTTATGGAGTGACCGACAGGATTCGAACCTGCATATATCAGATTTGCAATCTGTCACCTCACCATTCAGTCACGGTCACGTTGGCAGATCATACAGGGTTCGAACCCGTACTTTTGGTTTTGGAGACCAACGTGCTACCATTAACACCAATGACCTAGAATTTGTGTACCCACCTTTTAAGGCTCTCTACTTCTGCTTTAAGAATCGTATACCGCCAAGATTCCAATGAAGGAAGAGTTGACATAAACAATTGCCATGCAAAAAATAAACAGGTACATCCTACGACCAATGGTGCATATGGCTGAATTAAATATAAACCAAACATGCCGAGTATTGCTACTCCAAAAAATTTAAAAATATCTTTCATAATATCCTTTGTATTATTGGCGGCCCCAATGGGATTTGAACCCATGTTACAGGATTGACAATCCTGCGTCCTAGGCCGAAACTAGACGATGGGACCCATGTTATTTTAAAAACCGTGTGGTTGTCCCCAATGATATATAACTTGTGCAATAGCACATATCCAAATAAGGTTTTTCCACAAAAATAATTCTATCATTATCCTTTTTCTGGTGGGGAAGAAAGGATTCGAACCTCCTCATCTATAAGAGCCAGATTTACAGTCTGGTGTGCCTCACCATCTGCACCGCTTCCCCAATTATTAAAATGGCAGATCTTCTTCTTTATTTTCCACAAAAGAATCTTTAAAACCAGATTGTTCATCATCTTTTGCATAAATTGATGCTTCTACTCCAGCAACATAATCGAAACCAGATGCATTCAAAAAATTTTTGAATGCAGTTAACATTTCATCTAAAGTAGAATCTCGGTCCATTTCTATGACCAATTTTTGATTACCTGCTTTAGATGTCATTCTAAAAAAGTCTCGTTCTACAGGTTTAATGTTCATAATATTCCAGTCCAACGAACTCTCTCAAATCCATTGTCTTCAAAAATGTTACCTCTCGCAAAATTACGAGCAGGTCCTGCCCAACCAGCGGCCATCAACAAATCACCGTAGTTGAATTTTTTATCATTCTCTACATTGACAACAAACCCACATGTACTGGAATGATAATCTCCTTCTCGTCTAAGAATCTTGATATACTTTTTACCGATAGAATATTCAAGACTATCGCAAAATTCTTCATACATTTTTTTACGAGTATTAGTACCATCATATTTATCTGAATCTCCACGATCAGCCCATTCTTTATAATCGGCTTTCATAAAATCCATAAGATCTTCAAGTCGCTTATTCATATCTTCCATAATTACTCCACAGTTGCAGATTTAAGTTCATTACAAATATCAAAATATTTACCTTCAAACATCTCCACACGGTCTAACGCCTCATTTGTTTCTTTCACGGATACTCTAACATTATTAGCACACCATTCAGCAAAACTTTTGGCTACATCAACACTATGCCGTGCATCACGTTCTTTTTCAACCATTCTACTATATTCATACGGAGTCATATTACACCTCAAAGTTCATTGCATGGTCAGCAAGTTCAATTCTTGCAGATTCATCAGCCTCAATTTCATCAATCATTGCCATAATATCTTCATCGGTCATCTCAGGAGTGAGAGTACCGACCATTTCGATGAAAGCATCATCAGACATTTCAAACTCACGAATTTCCATATTGTTCTCCAAAAGGGTTAACTCACTCATTCAAACTATATTATATAAAATCTGGTCAAGGAAGTCAATAGTTTTTTATCTAATTTGCATTTCTTCATGTCTAGCCAAAGTAGATGCAATATCGATACCTCCGTGCTTCTCAAGCACTTTGTTAATAACATCACAAGGTACATAACCATAAACCGTACCACAGGGTTTTGTATCATCTTCACAATAATCCATAAGCAAAGGTTCTACTAGACTCGGAAACCCAATCTCAAATGACCTGTATCTTTTTGCGATACGTTTTGGTTCACAATAATGCGTACCAGATGCTTGTACAGACATTGTAAAACCGTCTGCACACACAATGTAAGGTGCCATACACCTATCAAATTCACGACGGAAATCTGATGTTTCTACCATGAAACCATTTGCTGGTGTTATTTTTTTGTACGTTTTATAAAATGTGTTTATCTTCATCTTAGTCCACTCCAGTTCCACAATTCATCATTATACATGTCCCATTGTCTCTGGTCATGCATTCGTTCAATCGCCTCTTCAACCTTGCGTTCATCAATAACATGCTGAGGCTCCTGCTCCTTTTCCATTTCTTCTTCTATTTGCTTCTGTTTCATTATACCCATATTAACTCCAAATATATTCTCCGTTACTGTCATGCATAGGGCGTGAACCCATTTGCGTATTAAATGATGATGCTGACATATATGACCACTTATTTGCTTCAACTAATGTAGTGGCCTTTTCACGATCCTCTTTTGTAGCATCTGTTGCACCTTTATTCTCTTTAACCACAATACGATTCAAATAAGACTGCGGTTCTCCGTTATAGTTTCTATGTTCCGATATTGTTGCAGTCATAAGAATGCAATCACCTACAATTGGTGTGTCACCCTTAAACTTTTTATCCAACTTCATCTTATAAAACATGGCAACTCGACCTTCACGATCCTCCATAAGATGCATATCATACTGCGGAAAATTCATTATCTTTTTTATCTTTAAAAAGAAATCTTTACGCATTCCTCGTGGTCCTAGATATGCCTCTGTCATAATGCCCTCTCATGAAAAATTATATGTGCCATCTCAGCAGTTTCTTCACAATCCGCATACCCTGCTTCTAACAACTCTTCGTATATAGACTCTAGCACTTCTTCATTCATATCAATCCTAACTTTACTTCAAGGTTGCACTTCATTAATTCCCATTCAAACGCCATATGGCGAAACCAGTCCCTAATCTTCCTTATTATTCGTCCCATTTAATTTTTTTGCGACAAAGTTTTTTAGATCGTTTCTTTTTATCGTTACCTTTTCGCTTGGTAGAGAACCGAGTCATTCTCAGCAACGCATCAAATTTTTTCAGTTCACTAACAGTTTCCATTTTATTTCTCCCAATCTTCCAATCCAAACATTGATTTACGACCACTCAATGACCAATCATCAAGGTCGTTTGCTTCTCTCAGGTCTTCATACTCACACCATTCACAAACACCATCTCCTTCATAGTGAATCATGTAATCATATTCTCCATCAGCATTGAGTGAACGCTTTGTAACTTCTCCAACCAAATCATTCAGGGCATGAACCACAACCCACTCACCGACATCAAAACTCTCTATCGTGTCTAATCCTAACAATCTATCAATTTCCTTATTTCTATTATAGATAGTATCTTCTTCAATCGCAAACTCAATTCCCATAGTCATTCTCTCATTAGGGGTTTTCTCACTCATCAATTTATAGTTTATGTCATTTTGGGGTCAATGTCAAGGAAATAATTTAGAACATCGTTTTGCGCCCAGTCAACGACCAATCATCAAGGTCATTCGCTTCACGCAGGTCTGAAAACTCACACCACTCACAGGCTCCGTCTGTATAAAAGACTCTGTAACTGATACCATCTTCATCATAACTCAATTTCCCGAGTTCACCAACAAGATCATTCAACGTATGAACAACAACCATATCACCTTCTTCAAAAGTTGTTCTCTCATTTGTGGTACCTTCGTATTCTCTAAGCATTCGGTATCTCCGAAAGGGTTGTTCAATCACTCATTCAGACTATATTATATGAAATCTGGTCAAGGAAGTCAAGAGTTTTTTTAACCTACTGGGAAGGGACAATCTCCCACGATAGGATTTGTATGAAACACGATACCAAGGTTACGTAATTCATCTTCCGTATCGGCAAGATCTTCCTTCAATTCCTTTCGCTTATCAAGCAACCAATTAAGGTATTCACCTTCAGTTCTTGCGACCCATTTTTCATATTCTAAATTATCTGCATCAATATTCATACCATTCCTTTTGCAAACCCGTCTTTGATTAATTCAATCTTATCATGAAGTGTCAGTTCTTAACCTTCTTCAAGACAATATCTTAACTCACCAATGTTTCCTTTATGGGCATCAATCATCTTCAACTTATTAACCGCATTCCATTTCTTGGTGCGTTCTATTGCTAAGTCTGATTCAAGAATTTCAATATGCATAGCGGCCGATTCAAGATCTTCCATAATCCGTTCTCTCATACCGTCTTTGACACCTTCATCATATGTTCTGCTCATTATGCTCCTTTATATTCAGTATGTCCTTTAATGTTCCACTTTTCAATCACCAATTCACCAGACTCATCCTCATCTACCAAAACATAAACAACAGTTTTGAGAACCTTCGCCATTCGATAACCTCGATCCATTTTCCAAGGTGTGGTCACCCAAACTCTATGAATGAAATCAGAAGGAACTTCTGACCATCCAAAATCTTCACGTTTGGCTTCTGAGAATTCAAAGAAGTTTCCATTCTCTTTTTCAGTAAAACTACCAATGATAGAACCATCACCAATATCGAAATATGTTGAAGTATCAGCAAATGCCATAATTATTTTCCTTCCCTAGCATCAATGGTGTCCATTGCTAATTCGGACATTTCACGATAATAGTCTCTTTCTTTTCTGATCTTTTCGACTTCTAAAACCAACATACGTTTCTCAACTCTGAGATATGCACACTCATCAACCAATTCTTTTTTAGTAACTGTCATATCGGTATCTCCGAAAGGGTTTAATCACTCATTCAGACTATAGTATATGAAATTCTGGATAGAATGTCAAGAGTTTTTTTCACAATCTACCCATACTTCCCAAACATTCACCTCTTCAAAGAACCCCTTGTGTTCTTTCCTATATTCTTCTGCACAGGCTTCAGCAAGTTCTTTGGAAGAAAAGAAACCTTCGTCCCAATGTTCCCATTGGTCAAAGATAACAGATACCCCAAAGATACCAGATGCCTTTCCTTTCAATTCTCTCATACAGCCCTCCTTATTTCTAAAGCATGTTCTACACATTCAGGCCATCTTTTGGCCCAGTCCTTACCCTCTTTCTCTTCAATGAGAAGGAGGATATCATCATACGATCTCTCAAAGGACCTTGCGTGGTCTTCGGAGAGAGCATACTCTATCTCCCATCCCCAATACTCTAACTCCTCACGGAGTTCGGCCACACTCATTGCTCGTAGGTCTTTCATATATTCAGTCATAATGTCTCCATTGTGAAGGTTGAGAAAAAACAGTTTTGAAATTCGCTTCGCTTTTTTAAATAAATAAAAGTTTCTCTCGCTGGGCGGTCGTGATACTCCCCCAAGAGCCGATCGGCTCTCTCTCAGAACTCGTTTTTCAAAGACCTTCATCAACTCAACAAATTATATTATATGAAATTCTGAATAGGATGTCAAGAGTTTTTTTACATCCAAGAAGGATTTTCTGTTGTTTCTGGCATGTCTATCATGAAAGAGGTCTTGCAACCACAAGAACCTTTTGCTTGAGGATTGTTAAACTTGAGCCCACGATCCATCAAACTATAGGACCAGTCAACTTCTGTTTTACCAATGTAAAGATTTGATTTTTTATCTACGAGGATATTGAGACCATTTGATGAATATGTAAGGTCAAACTTACGTTGTCTATCATCAAAGTCTAAAGTATAAGTCATACCAGAACACCCACCGCCTTTGACTCCCATCCTTACCGCATGTGTTTCAGGAGAGAGCCCATCACGGTTCATTATCTTAATTATTTCTTTGGCGGCTGATTCTGTAAATGTCAATTGCTAAAATCTGAGGTAGATTTACTGTAACGTATGACCTCTATGGTCGGATGCACTTTTATATAATTATGTAGTGCCTTTTCAGTTTTGAAAAATTTAAACATTTCTTCTTTGATCCCCACAAAGTCTTTGTAGGTATAGGATAGTTTCCACATGATTCTCCTAACTCATTCGGGACTCCCTCCATAAGTCAATTAATCCGAAGAAGATACCGCAAGTAACTGCTTCCCATAGGATGTTGTCTCCCATAGAGCCCACGAATGCTAAGTAAAGTGTTCCCCAAAAATATCTGGGTTGTGTTATATGCATAAACAATTGATTAATCATTATCCTCATTATTTATATAAATCCATTGATGTTCCGGTACTTGCTTGTATCCTACCGATAACATATAATCATCTAACGGTTTTCTATCTGGATCAAAATTACGTTCAAGATATACAACAGGTTTATGTTTTTCGATAGTGTTCTTAGCACCTTCTAGAACTTTTGGTTCATCCCCCTCCACATCTATCTTGATAAGACTGGGTTCTAGATTTAAACTATCTACAGTAACCGCATTAACCATTACTGTTGAATAACGGTCTAATATTTCTTTTTTTAGTTGAGGTTTCATATGGTCAGGAAATTTCCTATTAGACATAAGACAATTCAAATAAGTATCAAATCTAGAACACATGCCAGAATTAAATGAAGTGAGTGGCATATCCGCTACCATAAGAAATTCTTCAGTCTTATTCGATATCGCAAGTCTGTGTAAAATAATGTTCTTATATGGTAATGTATTTCTTTTCAAAAAATTATAGTTATGCGATATAGGTTCGAATGCATGAATGTTCTTATATGAAGTAGACATGCTTACTGCAAAATATCCTTCATTTGCTCCTATGTCAATACAACATGTTCGTTTGGTATCATATTGAATAAGAATTTTAATTTCATTATCAAGTTCATTAACGAAAGTTTTATCATGGACCGGGCTCTTATCACCGATATAAAAAGGTATTGGGTTGTCGTGTTTCATTTCATACCCATTATTCATTTATTTTAGATGCCCAATAAGTAGATTCATTTCTATAATTACCACGGTCAGGTATCACATGTCGAACCCCGCCACGAGGATCTTCCATATCTCCTTTTCGTCTAGGTATCATATGTACATGAGGCCAGTCTATCGTTTGCCCTGCTTCAGTTCCAAAGTTCATCCCAACATTAAACGAATCCCAATCACCATTCTCGACTCCTATTACACCAGTCTTATATGCTTCGATAAAACAATCACTAATGAATAATATATTTCTAGACCTAGGAACAAATAACAAATGCCCATCCGTTACAGGATATCCATCATTATATACCACATAGGTATTATGTTGTTTAACTATGTTTTTTCTCGGCCAAGGTATTTTCGAAAGATCAGCAATAAGTTTTTCATCACCTGCGGTAAATCCTAATTCACTTTTTATTTCCATCATATTTGTCATAATCAACTACTCCAACTAAATGTGTACGAGTATTGAATGATGCATTAATAGCAGTATGCCATTTTGTCGTATCCGCAAGATATGCACTATTGTTATTAGGTAAATGATGTGCCGTTTTATCTATCATCAAAAAACTACCCTTATTTGTTTCTAGAGGAACATGCACTCGTTTGGTGGGGTCTTTATGATATGTTAAACAAGACTTGGGTGCCATATGCATTATACGAGTTCTATATAATCCCAGTTCTTCTACTATCGAATTGGTATAATCAAGTTCCGGAAACAGATTTACCTTAAAATCAAATTCATCATAATCTCCTAATTCAACCAAAGCCCTGCTACCAAAATAGGGATCCATCTCTGCATCAATTCCTTGTATGCAAATTTGATCTATAAAACCATCTAAGGATAGAATAAAGGTATCAACTTCAAGCAATATTCTATCAACATCTATATCATCTCTAATCGTTTGTATGTCTGCCATGTCTAATCTCATATTCAAAATTATTTGCCCACAATGATTCTCGGATCAATTTGGCTCCATTCTTCTCATGAAACTTTCTAACCAAATCTCCTTTAGGGCTTAATGTAATATATCGATCATGATTATTCTCTATGATCAATTGTGAAAGGGATGCATTCAATACCTGTCTCCCCAAACCAAAACCTTTTTTGGTCGCCCAGACTGTATAGAAGATCGCCTTGGTACCATTTAGGTTAGCACCACCATAATGATATTCTGTTAATAACTGTTCTTCACTATCTGGTATGATTCTGCTGGTATGTATACAAACTGCGGCCTTGCAATCTTCAGGGGTTCCATAATAAAATACACGAGCACCATTCTTCAATCTCAATGCAGATACTATGTGTCTACGGACAGGATCAGTTTCTATTATCTTTGTGACTTGTTCTAAGGTAGATGCTTCTCTCAATTCCATTTAAAACTCAGTATATTCTTAAATATCCTTTTCCTGTTCTCTTTCTTATTATGTTTCTCCCGTATTACTTCATCCGCCTCCTCTGCTTCCACTTCTTCACTATTGTATACAAAATTATTCTTTACCTCTACTAATTTGCTTTTCTTTATATGGTTGTCTGATTCTACGCCAATGAGTGGCATTCAATACTCCTATAGGATAACAATCCTCATCAAAGCAAGGATTGTATTTATGATCCTGTTCTATATTAGATCTTGTAAATTGGACTACTTCTGACTTCTCTTCAAAAGAGTCCGTATGGAAAAAGAAAGTTTTCATACTCGTATTTAGGTAACCAATTCTCTAAAGTCATGATACTTGCAATATCCCTGTTGACTCATACTAATCAGATCCGTCACATCAAATTCAACATCACTTTTATCATGTGCTAATAGGAAATAATCAGCCGACTTATATCGACTCCTGAATTTTCTAATATTCTCTATATGCTCCCTACGCCCTCTATCATTCTTATATACCTTACACTCTATAATAACACCAGAAGGGATATGGAAAAGGTCATTAAACATATATTCATATTCCAGCACCGTTTTGATTTCATCATACGCAATCCAATCACCAGTATCCGTCTTCCTCTTCCTATTCTTCTTTACAGTTCTTTCCTTACCACTCATCAGAAGATTATACTCTTCGCCTTTGAAGAATTTTTGAACATTCCGAAAAGTCAAAGGTTTAAAGAATTCGGGCCAGACTTCACAAACACTCCACTCAATCAACTCCGAATCAAAGATCTGTTTCGCATGAGCCTCTGCCGTTTGTGCATTTGGGTTATCAGGTTTCGGATAGATGTACATAGCCTTATATAAACATTCTTCAAAGTCTACTCCATCCTCATTCTCACTCGCCTTAGCGATTGATATTTTCAAAGTTTCTTTCTCACGTAATTCAGATAGTTCCATAGCAAATTTATATTTATTTCTTAATTATCAAAAGGTCCCATTTCCTTTTCGAATTGTACATCATGCAATTCTTGATAAGTCTCAGATAAAGCATCTGTAACATCATATCGATTACCTTCCTCATCTATTTCCCATATACTCAACAAGTCCCTATTAGTGCATGAGAGATCAGACTCAGCATCAAAGTTAATTACATCCTCATCATCAAAATCCCATCCCTCTGCGGCCTGTTGTAAACAATTCATCACAGTATCACCTTTGTATAGAATAGTCTGTTCTGCTTCCAAATTCTCAGACTCATCATCATAATCAGATTGCATCTCAAAGACAAACTCAATTCTATGCTGATATTTCTCAAATGATGATGTCATGGTTAGTCTCCATTTTATGTTTCACATCTGCATATCTTAGCTAAGATCTTCGATCTCAGGAAACCTTTGCAAATGCTCTTTTGAAAGTAATAGTTCACCATTTCGATATACATCAAACTGCCCTCTCTCACCCTCAGTTACTTCACAGGTATCACTTAGATGTTGATTGATTAGAGCAGAAAGACCTTCTGCATGTGGGCGATAGTTTCAGACGCCACAGTATTTAATTTCGAACATGGTATCTCCAGTGGAATTTTATCCAGGAAAAAATTTTGGAATAGAACCGATAAAGCAACCTCGTTGCTAATACTTGCATACCCCAAGTATCATGCCGAGTGCATATTGCCCCCCACCCCCTTGCATACCTCAGAGGTAATGCAAGGTGCGTTGTGGGTGCGAGGTGTACAGAGTGTGTGCATCGATTTCATTCAGAGTATACATGCACACACTCTGCCGTTTGCCCACCCTATCCCGTCCGTGCTTGTACATCCGGACACTCTGCCTTATCGGTTTGTCTCAGTATTTATTATTTCATAGTATATCACAAGGTATAAAAAAAGTCAAGCACCAGTTCGTACCAGTGCTTGACTAACTCCAAATAGAGAATTGATTTGACTTCACTTTAAGGGCGGATGTTTTAAGCCACCGTCCGCTGGGCCAATGAAAATCAGCGGTGAACCACCAAGACTGTCACCGCTCAGTCTTTTTTAAATAGACCAGTATGCTTCTGACATACGAGCCTTACCAGAACCGTTCTTACCCATTCGAGTCTTACCAGACCCTCCTCGGTAGTTTGCGGAATACTTTGAAAACATGTTAAGTGACTTAGAACCAATCACTTTTTCGGATCGTTCAATACGACCACCTCTACTCAAAAACTCTTCTACACTTTCTGTTTTCTCACTCATAATTTTTTGTGGGAAAGGGGTTAACTCACTCATTCAGGTTATATTATATGAAATCCGGACAAGGAAGTCAAGAGTTTTTTTCAATTTCTGGTCCGCAACAACCATCCACCTCAACATGATTGCGGAGATATGTCAGTTGCTTGTTTGCGTATGTTCCGTATGTGAGAAACAACAGATTGACTGCAATCCATTTCCAGAATGGACAGCCTGCGAAATCAATCATGATAGTTTCTCCGCAGATTGAGGCTTCTTTAATCATTTTTTTTCTATGCTACAAGTTCATCTAATAGAAGCATCCCAGGAAAGGAATCGAACCTCACCTGGGTGTGACCTTTGTGTCTTTGCTCGTCAGCACACACTACCCCTATTAAGGAAGGTGACCTTTCGATTTCTACTCGGTTCCTCACCTCGGTCTTTATAACGACTGTCGCCATTCCCAAATCACTTTACGTAAATGATTTGCAGTCAGCAGTAGTCACCATGACTCAGCCGTGAAGAGGGACAAAGAAAGATAATTAAACTCTCAATAAACTCTTCATTCTTATTGTCTCATAAAAAACAACAAGAGTCAAGAGTTATGTGGGCTAGGGCTCATGCTTCTCAAAGCGTTTCCTTGGTGTCACACAGACACACCCACATAACTACCTAATCACTTTAGGTGTGATCAACCTGAGCCTTGCAAAAGTTTTGTTTCAGAGAACCTCTGCAGAAAAACTCTTACGGTGTCTTTC
>PVBE011136416.1_pt1 | contig 12578 bp, 11 predicted proteins | sample 1631181 | NCBI WGS metagenome assembly PVBE01 (sample SAMN08397723, study PRJNA350692) | Marine metagenome, whole genome shotgun sequencing project. | isolation source: water | place: Pacific Ocean | collected 2012-04 | reverse complement strand
TCATGATGGATCGGTCGAAGCTGGGCCGAAGGGCTTCTTTTTGGCTGCCACCATCTCCGGGCATCTGATATCCTCTCGCTCGGGCGATTTTGGCCAATTATATCATATGGTTACAGAGATTCCAGCCTCTTTTTGCTCCGTTCCGCCGCATAATGTAGAATATTTTATCGAAATCTTTGTTATTTTACGCAGATGAAATATACAGTCCCCGGGGCGTAAGTACGGTCCTGCTCTATGCCTATTTCATGGGTTCTCACGCACTGGATCACCTCGCCCGGGAACAGGGGTTCAAGCAGGAATCTCCTCTGATTGTCGAGGCCGACGACACCAGCGTTGAAAGTCGGTTGCTCGCCCGCCGGATGAGGTTGCCGTGGGATAACTTCTTGCATTGAAGATTGATATTTGCTTGATTTTGGAAAGCATTCGAATTCGGCTGTCTTGCCAAGACAAAAGATAAACTTTCCTTTATTCTTTCCTAGGTTCACGGTATCTAGGGGTGACGAGCGTTTTTGGAGGGTGAGATGACCATTGGAGTGCCCAAGGAAACCTTTCCCCGGGAGCGTCGCGTCGCGCTTGTTCCTCCTTCGGTTCTTTCCCTGACTAAGGCGGGGCTGGAAGTGGCCGTCGAGGCGGGGGCCGGGGTAGCGGCGGGTTATTCGGACTCGGAATTTGAAAGCGCCGGAGCCCGGATCGTTCCTGATCGGGCTGGCGTCTTCTCGGGCTCGGACGCTATTTTTCAGGTCCGCACGCTGGGCGCGAACCCAGAGGCGGGCGCGGCCGACCTCGAGCTGTTCAAGCCCGGACAGGTAGTCGTCGGCTTCTCCGAGCCCCTGACGGCGCTCGAGGAGATGAAGAGCCTAGCCGAGCGGAAGGTGACCGCCTTCGCCCTTGAGCTCATCCCGCGGATATCCCGCGCGCAGAGCATGGACGCCCTGACGGCGATGGCCACCGTCATGGGCTACAAGGCCGTACTTCTCGCCGCCGACAACTTCGGCCGGCTGTTTCCGATGATGATGACAGCGACCGGGACGATTAAGGCCGCTCGGGTCCTCGTGGTTGGCGCGGGTGTGGCGGGCCTTCAGGCGATCGCAACCGCCCGCCGCCTGGGGGCGTTGGTGGAGGCCTACGACATCCGCGACGCCGCCAAGCTAGAGGTCGAGAGCCTGGGCGCGAAATTCCTCGAGCTCGAGGAAGTGGCCGATAGCGCCGAAGACGCAGGCGGTTACGCGAAGGCCCAGAGCGAGGAAACCCAAAAACGGCAGCAACAGCTGCTGGCGGACGGCGTGGCCGGGAGCGACATCGTCATCACGACGGCGGCCGTTCCGGGCAGGAAGGCGCCCGTCTTGATCTCCGAGGAAACCGTGACGCGGATGGCGCCCGGCTCGATTGTCGTCGATCTGGCGGCCGAGCGCGGCGGCAACTGCGCTCCCACGAAGCCGGGGGAATGCATCGATTTGGGTGGGGTCGCCGTCCACGGTCCGGTGAACCTGGCTTCCGAGGTTCCCTTCACTGCGAGCCAGCTCTACTCCAGGGGCCTCTCGAACTTTTTTGTGCACATGGTCAAGGACGGTGAGTTTCAGATCGACACCGAGGATCAGATCGTGGCGGATACGCTCGTGACGCGGGACGGCGAGATCGTTAACGCCAGGGTGCGCGAGGCGATAGAAAACTCCATCGGCACCACAACCTAGCGGAGAGTAAAATGGAAGGAATCACCGAGGCGCTGACTATTTTTGTCCTCGCCCTGTTCGTGGGCTATGAGGTCATCACGAAGGTCCCCCCGATCCTCCATACGCCTCTCATGTCGGGATCGAACGCCATATCGGGGATCACCGTCCTGGGCGCTCTGCTATTCGCGGGCTTGAGCGAAGGCCCCCTGGTCGCCTTTCTGGGGTTTTTGGCGGTCGTCTTCGCCACCATCAACGTCGTCGGCGGGTTCCTGGTCACAAACCGAATGCTCATGATGTTCAAGCGAAAGGAGTAGTCCTTTGAACCCAGGAGTCATCAAGTTCGGCTACCTCGTGGCCGCTACGTTGTTCATCCTCGGCATCAAGGGGCTGAGCCATCCCCGAACGGCCGTGCGCGGGAATCTCACCGGCGCGCTCGGGATGCTGCTCGCGATTGTCCTCACGCTTTTGGACCAGAACATTATTCGCTACGAGATCATCATCGCTGGCTTCATCGTCGGCGGGGTGATCGGGGCTGTCCTGGCGCTGAAAATCCGCATCACGGCGATGCCGGAGATGGTGGCCCTCCTGAACGGTTTCGGAGGGGGCGCCTCCGTCGTGGTGGCGGGCGCCGCCCTGATCGCCACAACCTTCGCCACCGGCGCACCCCAGGGGCAGTCCCTGGTGGCCACGGTTGCGTCGGGGATCATCGGCGCGGTGACCTTCTGGGGGAGCCTGATAGCTTTTGCCAAGCTCGAGGGGCTGTTCACGGAAAGCTCGGTCCAGCTCCCCGGACATCAACTCGTCAATATTGCGCTCTTTACCGGCTCGCTTGTCCTGGGCGCGATGATCGTCACGAATCCCTCCGGCGCCGTCGTCTACTACTGGGTGATGGTGATCGTGGCCTCGGTTCTGGGGGTGCTCCTCACGCTGCCCATCGGCGGGGCGGACATGCCCGTGGCGATTTGCCTGCTGAACTCATATTCCGGGCTGGCCGCCGCCTCGACGGGTTTTGTCTTGGCGAACAACGCTCTCATCATCACCGGGTCATTGGTGGGCGCCTCGGGCCTCATCCTCACGCAGATCATGTGCAAGGCCATGAACCGCTCTCTCGTCAACGTCCTGACGGGGGGGGGACAGGCCTCCGATGGGGCCACGCAGAGCTCCGATGAAATTTACGAGGGCCGGGTGAAATCGGCCTCGGCCGAGGAGGTGGCGATGCTCTTCGACGCCGCCCGGCGGGTGGTCATCACCCCCGGCTACGGGATGGCCGTGGCCCGCGCCCAGCACGCTGTGCGCGATCTGGCCAACTTGCTCGAGGAGCGTGATATCGAGGTGGAGTACGGCATTCACCCCGTCGCCGGTAGGATGCCGGGGCACATGAACGTCCTCCTCGCCGAAGCGGAAGTTTCCTATGACAAACTGAAGGAAATGGACGAGATCAATCCCACTTTCGCGCAGACCGACGTTGTCCTCGTCATCGGGGCCAACGACACTGTCAACCCGATGGCCAACACCGACCCGTCGAGCCCGATCGCAGGGATGCCGATCCTGGAGGTATCCAAGGCGGGCGCCGTCGTGGTTATTAAGCGCAGCCTGAGCGCGGGCTTCGCCGGGATTCCCAATCCGCTCTTCGCGGCCGATAACACCCTGATGTTCTTCTCCGACGCTCAGCAGGCGGCGCTTGATATAGTTGCGGCTATCAAGGAAGGGTAGTGAAAGCCGCAGGATATGAGGAGAGTTGAATTTTCCTCTGATAATTCCATGTAATCTGAGAATTCAAGAAAGAAGAGTTCGCGGGCGGCTTTCTCCGCAGGACGGCGAGCTCTCACCACCCCAAAAAGCTCCAGCGGGTATCCTGGGATGTTCCGAAATCATTCAAGTTCTTGAGTGGTCTCCCAGCCTGTCTCGAACGCAGTTCAACATGAGTGTGGTCTTGTCCCTCGCGCCTCGTGAGGGAGAGCCGGATATTGGCAGACCGCGGCTCCATTAACATCGCGGCGCCGGCTATGATCCCTCCTCGGCTAATTTAAGTTCCTTCATGAGAACGGGCACGCCCATCGTTATGGTGTGAATGCCCAACACGCTTGTAAGCTCGAATACTTCCATGATCTCTTCCTTGGTGGCGCCGTATTTCAGCGCGTTTTTGATGTGCTGGCCGAGCCCGGGTTCATATAGATGAGTCGTCGAAGAATCGATAGCGATGTAGATCAGCTCCTTGATCTTAGGAGGCAATACGCCGTTCTTCCAGGGAGCGGCCGAGAAATTCAGGTATGCTTCGAAGAAGTCCGGATCGATCTTGAGGATAGGCTCCCACAGTTCATCCCGCCAATATCCCCGCTCCTCGATAAATTTCGCTTTTAGTTGTTTTTGCCTTTCATTCAGTTCGTCGCTCATGTGGTTTTCCTCCCGTGAATGGAATTCCTGATGCCACCGAGGCTTTTTATTCGCGTAGCATCAAACGCGGAGCAGGCCAAGTCACACTCCTTGGTGTAAAAAGTCAGGAAGTTCCACGTCTTTTCTCCCTTGGAACATGCAGTGGTCGCTTTCAATTTCCGCGAACTGTGCTTCCGGGCTGGTAAGCATGATCGGGCTTGTAGGCAAGCAATTGATGCACTGGGATTTTTTCGGTTGAAGCGGCGCCTCTCCTTTTATCGGTTCGATAAGTTCAATGGCACGATTCAGGTTCCCTTTTTCTCCTTCCGCCGCCAGGACGACGGACCCCTCGGTGCCGCTTACGCCGCCGCCGCCGATGTGAACCGCATGAAGGCCAAAAAGAACATGGAAAGCTTCCACCTCGGTGATCACAGTCGCATTCATGATGGGAAACATCCCGATTTTGACTCCCGTGGAGTAATACAACGTGTCCTGCCCGATATTTTGTGCGGCTTCCTTGACGGATGGAATCAACTTTTCAAGCCCCACGGGGACGATCAGGTGAGACCCCCTGGCGCTGAGGATGCCGAAAGCCCAGCCGATGGTCCCGCCCGATGGATGGGCCATGAACACTCCCACGTTTCCCTGGGGGTCAACGGCATTCGCCCCTTTGATGAACACGGATTCCGAACCGAAATTCTCGAGCGTCTCCTCCATGGTCGATACGGGTGGAACGAGTTCACCGCTACTGATCTTGATGATGGGGGGCTTTTCTTCGGCCTGTGTCAGACACAAAATCCTGTTTATGATCTGCCCTGAAAGAAACTTGTCGCGTTCGGGGCATTCGCCGATGATCTCCTCGGCCACGCGCACATTCGTGGAGCCGTGCGCGATAATAATCTCTCCATCTTCCTTGGCTGCTATGACCTCGGGCAGTTGGGCCACGGCCTTGGCGATGAACCGTTTGGACTCCGGGGGAGTGAGTACGAATAATGCACGCATTTTATGCCGCCTTCTCTGGAAGAATGTGTTTTTCCCGTGTTTCCCTGGACCAGAGCGAAATCAGGACCACAGTAAATTCACCGAGTATTCTCCTCCATCCTCAGCACCCCAGTCCCTTGGCGATGATGATACGCTGGATCTCACTCGTGCCCTCACCGATCTCGAGAACCTTGGCGTCCCGGTAGTAGCGGGCGACCGGAAACTCCCCCTCGATGTAGCCGTAGCCGCCGTGGATTTGCACTGCCTCGCGGGAGGCGTCCACGGCGAGTTCCGAGGCGGCGAGCTTGGCCATCGCCGCCTCCTGGCGGTAGGGCTCCCCCCGGTCGTAGAGCCAGGCCGCCTTCATGGTGATCAGGCGCGCCATCTCGAGGCGGGTCCCCATGTTGGCGAGCTTGAAGCGGATTGCCTGGTGAGAGGCGAGGGGCCGGCCGAACTGCACCCGCTCGAGGGCGTAGGCGAGAGAGGCGTCGAGGCAGGCCCGGGCCAGCCCGAGCGAGAGGGCCGCTACGCTGATGCGGCCGATCGCGAGGGTCTCGGTCGCTTGGCGGATACCGTTGACGTCGTTCTCTCCGAGCAGGTGGTCACCCGGCAACAGACATTCATCGAAGATAAGCTCCCGCGTATCCATCGAGCGCCACCCCATCTTTTCGAGATTCGGCCCCAACTCAAAACCGGGGGTTCCGGCGGGTGCCACGAAAAAACCGAAACGATCCGCCGCAGTGCGGGCCAGGACGATGGGTCCCAGGCTCATCTCGGTTCCCGCGTTGGTGATGAAATTTTTTCGTCCCTGGAGTCTCCAGCCGCCGGACACCCGCTCGGCGCGCGTCTCGATAGCGCTCAAGTCGCTGCCCGCGTTCGGTTCCGTGAAGGCGCACCCGCCCAATTTTTCCCCGCGCGCAAGGGGCGCAAGCCAGCGGCGCTTTTGCTCCTCCGTGCCGAAGTAGAGGATGGGCAGGCTGCCGATCGTCAGATGCGCGTTCCAGGCGGCCGCGGTCGCGTTGTCGGCCGCTGCCACCTCTTCCATCGCCACGGCGTAGGCCACCGCGCCCACATCGGTTCCTCCGTACTCGGCGGAGATGAGCAGGCCCATGAGAGAGAGTTCGCCCATTTCGCGGAAAACCTCGACCGGGAACCGGCGCTCGCGATCCCATTCGGCCGCGTGGGGGCGAATCGCCCGGTCCGCGAAATCGCGGCAAAGATCGCCCAGCATCCGGGCCTTCTCGGGAAGAGAGAAATCCATCATTGCCTCCTCAGTCGGCGGGGTCGACGAGAATTTTTATCTGTCCGGAAGACCCGCCCGAGAGCGTTTCGAAACCTTCCGCGACGATGTCTTCAAGACGAATGGTCCCGCTCACGATGGGTCCCAACTCGACCTTCCCCTCTCCAAGCAGGGCCACCGCACCGCCCATCTCCTCATCCGTATAAGCGCAAGAAGCGAGGATTGACTTTTCCTGGGCGAAGAGCCGCAGGAAATCCACGGGAACGGGCTCGGAGAAGAGGCCGACCACCACCACGCGGCCGCCCCGTCCGCTGGCGCGCAGCGCCGTCTCCAGGGATTTCGGCTGGCCGACACACTCAAAAACGAGCGGAACACCGCCCGTCTCGCGGAGCAGGAAGCGGATAAAATCCGCCTCCGCCCCGGGGTCGAAAACGGCTGTGGCGCCGAGGGCCTCGGCCGCCTCTCGCCTGGAGGGGTACGGTTCGACGACGAATACAACCTCCGCTCCTCGCGCACGCGCGACCTGAAGCAGAAGGAGGCCCACCGGTCCCGCCCCCACGATGAGTACAGCCTCGCCGGCCTGTCCGCCTCCTCTATGCCATGCATGAAGGCAGGCGGCGAGTGGTTCGGAGAGCGCCGCGCCCTCCGCCGGCAATTCGTCCGCGATGAGGTGACAACTGGACGCCGGGCAAACAACCCGGCTGGCAAAGGCCCCGTCGGCGGCGAAGCCGATGCTCCCCAGCCGGGGACACAGATAGGTTTTCCCCTCCCTGCACTGGGGACATTCCCCGCATGGCAGACAAGGATTCACGGTCACACGCGCCCCTTCCCGGGGCGCTTCGGCGCCCGGCCCGCGCAGGAGAACTCTTCCGGCGAACTCGTGTCCCATGACGACGGGGGGGGTCCGCCCGGTGAGGGGATGGGGGCGGCGGGGCATGAGCAAGGGGCCGTGATGGTATTCGTGGAGGTCGGTGCCGCAGATGCCGCAACGCTCCACCTCGACGAGCACCTCGCCCGGGCCGGGCAAGGGCTCTGGAATCTCCTCTAGCCGGAGGTCTCCCCTCCCGTGCCAGCGGGCCGCCAGCATCGCCTATGACCCTTCGTCTCTCGGGCCGGCCATTTCGCGGAGCGCCCGCTTCAGCACTTTTCCCGAGGGATTCCTGGGCAAGGCTTCGATGAACTCCACCCGCTTGGGCACCTTGAACCTGGCCAGGGCGGCCGCGCAGCGATCGACGATACCATCGGCAGTGGTTTCCCCGCCGGGTTTGAGGACGATGTAGGCCCAGGGGACCTCGCCCCATCTTTCATCCGGAATACCGACCACAGCGCACTCGGCCACGCCCGGATCTTCGTAGATGACGCGCTCGACCTCGGTCGAGGCGATGTTCTCGCCCCCGCTTACAATAATGTCCTTCTTGCGGTCCACCACATAAAGATAGCCCTCCGGGTCCATCCGTCCGATATCGCCGGTGTGGAACCATCCATCCACGAGCACCGCCTCGGTGGCTTCGGGATTGTTCCAATAGCCGGCGAAGATTTTGGGCCCGCGCAGGATGATTTCGCCCAACTCGTCAGGGGCCACGTCGCGGCGCTCGTCGTCCACGATCCGGAGGCGCAGTTGGTGGGTGGGAATCCCGACCGAGCCCGTCTTGGGCACCGCGTCAGCGGGCGGAAGAAACGTATCGCCCGAGACGGTTTCGGTGAGCCCGTAAGCGTCATGGAAGCCGCAGCCGGGAATGATCCGCAGCAGTTTCTCGATGAGGGGGATCGGCATCTTCTCTCCGCCGTCGATGATGATTCGCAGGCTCGACAGGTCGAAGCGGCCGATGTCCTCCCGCCCCAGCACTTGGGCGATCATCGCGGGCGCGAGCCAGACGTTCGTGGCGCTTTCCTCGTGGACCGAAGCCAAGACGTGTTCGGCATCGAACTTCGGAAGAACCACCACGCTGCCGCCCATGTAGAGAACACCGGTCGCGGGAAGATCGAGCCCGCCCACATGGTAGAGCGGCCCGACGATGAGGGTTCGGTCCTCGGCGGTCAGATTCAGGTCCATGATGTGGGCGACGTTTTTCCAATAGACATTGCCGTGGGTGATCATGGCCCCTTTCGGCCGGCTCGTCGTACCCGAGGTGTACATAATCCGTTGCACGTCGTCGAGTTCGGAGGACGCGGCGAGGACACTCCCCCCGCCGGAGCTCTCGATTGCCGCCTCGTAGCTCTGCCAGCCCGCGGGAACGTCCTCGCCCACGCACACTACGTGCGTCAGATTGGAAAGCTTGCCCTGTATGGGGTCGATTGCGGAGTGGAAAGCGGCCTCGGTGATGAGAACGGTGACGCCCGCGTCGTCGAGGATGTAGGCGAACTCCGGGCCCGCGAGGCGGTAGTTGATCGGGACGATGATCGCTCCCAAGTGGGAGATGGCGAAATAGGCTTCCAGGAATTCCGGGCAGTTATAGAGCAACACCCCCACCCGGTCGCCGGGTTTCACGCCAAGCCCTTGGAGGCTGACGGCGAGTTCGTCCACACGCTTGCGGAGATTCGCCCAGGTGAGACGCCTCTCGACCCCGATTACGGCTTCCCGATTAGGGGTGCGTTCCGCCCAACGGGCGAGGATATGACTCGGATTCATTGGTTGTCCGCCCCAAAAGAGAAAATGGGTTCCCCAACCGGGGGAAGGCCATGCGACCAAAAATCGCCCCGCCTCAGCCAGCCGGAGGCGGGATGGGTTTCGCGGACGGAGGGGTCTCCCCTCGCTCAGAGGTGCGCGTGGGCGCCTCGGTGATTCGCCCCGCAAGTTCACGCATACCCCGCCGGGACACACATGTGAACTGAGATCGACCGCCCCGCCGCAATGGGAATTGTAAGATTGAAGATTATAAGGTACGAATATACCAGTCAACTACCCCAACTAGATATGGCCCCAAAGTATTCATCATAGAAAGGCCGTTCGCAAGATGCCACCTTATTAACCCACTGAAGGAGGAGAAAGATGAGCCCTCCACCCTCTCGAATCCAGCGCGTTCAGCATGTAGGCCTGAAGGTCCACGACATCGAGGTAGCTATCGCCTTCTACCGGGACGTCCTGGGTTTCCGCGTGTCCGACAGATACAATCCCGGCGACAACCCTTACGGTCCTCATGCCATCTGCTTCATGCGCTGCGGAAATTTGCACCACGCGGTTTCTCTCGTCCATTTTTCCAAAGAGACGGAGATATCTTCCCGCCCCGAGATGATGCTCAGCCCAGAGGTAGGGCTGCACCATGTCGCTTTCGAGGTGGGCTCAAAAAAAGAGCTTGAGGATTGGGCGAATTATATTCGCGCCCAGGGACTCGAACTCGCGATGGAGCCGGTCGTCCACAGCCCCGCGAATCCGGAAGGGGACGGTACCATGGGCGAGAACCGCGCTTTTTATTTCAAGGACCCCTCGGGCAACGGGATCGAGATCTTTTGCGACATGGCCGAGATGGATGAGGATACGAACCGCGTTAACGACAAGTGGTTCCGCGACCGGCTCGAGCGCGATGGCCACGCGGGCGAGGCCGCCGACCCGCCCCCGGCCTGGAAACCCGGCGTCTCGAGCATGGCGGACGCCAAGGAGCGGTTCGGGAAGAAATAACCGCGAATGCTAGCCCGGCGAGAGAGTGATCGCACGCCGCGTTCAGGGGGGAGATCCGTCTCGCCAAATATCAGCGCCAATGCACGCATCCTAGGCGGAGTGGGTGAGGAATACGTCTCGAAAGCGGCGCAGGAATTTCAGCGGGAATCCACGGATCGGCGGGCTGGGGAGGGGAGATGCCTGAATTCAGCTTAGTTACGTTTTCGTCACCCTAAGCGCAGATCGGTTGAAGTAAATATAAAAAGAGCACATATTCTTACATGCTACTCTTTTCGGTCCCGAAATCACCAATTCATGAATTTGCCAACTGATTTGAGGCCGGTTTCAATCAGACATAAATCAGTGAACATTCGTCTACTTCTGGAGTCGATCATGTTCACCCTTCTCCTCCGGAGGAACCACGTATGGCCGCGCAAGCTCCCATGACCGCCGAAAGTGCCGACGATTATTTCATCCTGGACATCGAAGCCCATATCATGCCCCAGGATTACCGCAAGTACGTGAATTATTTTCCGGATATGGCGTGCCTCGACTACGCCCATGTGATGGCCCGGAAAACCAAGTGGACCAACCCGGTCACCGGCGAGGAAGGGGGGCACCCCGGAATGGATTGGTCCGCCGATAATCTCATTGCCGGAATGGACGAAGGCGGCGTGGACATGGCGTCCATCCTCCGCGAGTCGTTCGTCGATGCCACGAAAAATTCCGCGCCGTTCTCGACCAATTATCATATTATCGAAGCCATGGAGAAGTATCCCGACCGCTTCACCGGCCAATCCAATGTCGGTCCTCATATGAAGCGGGGAATCGACAACGCCATCTGGGAGTTGGAATATCTTCACACTCAAATGGGCTTCAAATGCACCAAGGTCTACTCGCCCGAGGATGGGTATCTGAACGACCCGAAAATGTTTCCCTTTTATGCTAAATGCGAAGAGCTCCAGATACCGGTTTGCTTCCATACCGGGTTTACCATTCGCATTGGAATGACCAAATACTGCCAGCCGATTCTCCTCGACGATGTGTGCAGCGCCTTCCCGGATCTCAAGGTCATCGCCTACCACTTCGGTTTTCCCAACCAACAAGAGCTTTACATGCTTGCCTACAAACATCCGAACCTCTACATCGGAATGAGTTCCATCCTGGGACTGATCCAGTGGGGACCCGTCAAGCTTCGCCACTTCATCGGCGAGATATTTTCGTTCGGCGTGGGCGATCGGCTCATCTGGGGGACGGACTGGCCCGGCACGGGGCACAGGCAGATGGTGCAGGCCATCCTGGACCTGAACATGCCCGAGGAGCTCAGCCGCGAATGGGGATATCCACCCATCACCCGGGAATATAAAGCCGCCATGTTCGGCGGGACTGCGGCCAAGCTCCTCGGAATCGACCCCGAGACCAGCAAGCTCGCGCATAAACGTAAATAATCGTAATCGGATTCGGCCTGAACTCTTGAAGGAGGTCGTACAATGGGAAATCAGATCCCAAGCCGTATGAAAGCAGCCATTCTGCGTGAGTGGGATCGGCTCAAGGTCGAAGAGATGGATGTGCCCGCGATGGGTCCGGGTGAAGCGCTGTGCCGGGTGGGGGCGTGCGGTTTCTGCGGAACCGACATCCGCATCGTGCACGGAGTTCACAAGACTTCGTTTTCGCCCACTCTTCCTCATATTCCCGGCCACGAATGGGCCGGCGAGGTCGTGGCCGTGGGCGAGGAGGTCAGGGGGCTCCGCCCGGGCGACCGCGTTGTGGGCGAGACCTCCCGGGGCTGCGGAAATTGCCGGATGTGCCGGACGGGCAACTACCACCTTTGCGATCACCACGGCAATCTCGCCAAGGGCTTTCGGATGTATGGCTTCAACTACCCCGGCGCTTTCGCTGAGTACGTCGTGCGCCCGCCGGAGGCCCTGGTCAAGATGCCGGACACCATGAGTTTCGAGGAAGGCGTCGCCGCCCATGTGCTGGCCCAGGCCTTGCACTACGTGGAGCGCGCCGGGGTTTACGCCGGGGATGACGTGGCCATTCTGGGCTCGGGTGTTCAGGGATTGCTCGTCCTCCAGGTCGCCCGGCTGAAAGGGGCCAGGCGCGTGTTCATGAGCGGCCGTGGGGCGCGCCTGGATGTCGCCAAGGAGTTCGGAGCGGACGAGGTGTTCGACTACACCCGGGACGATGTAACACAGCGCTTCCTCGATCTCACCGACGGGATGGGGGTGGACGTGGTGTTTGAATGCGCGGGCAAGGCCGAGTCCATGCGGACCGCCTCGGACGCCACCCGCATGGGTGGGCGCATCGCCCTCATCGGGATTGTGAACAAGGCCGAGGGCGTTCCCCTGGACACCGATACCATCGCTCTCCACGAGATGACGGTTTACGGGATGCGGGGCAGCCCCCACACCGGGGGCGGCGCGGTGAGCCTTGTCGCCAACGGGCAGGTGAAAACCGCCCCACTCGTTACAAAAACTTTCGCGCTCGATGATATCGAAGAGGCTTTCAAAACCTTCGAAAGCCGACAGGATGGCGCGCTGGGGATTCTCGTCATCCCCTAGAGTTCTCGTTTTCCTTAGAAGTCATTTCATAACTTCAAAATGACTTGGTATGCTGTGGTTCTCCGCCGGGAGGAGTGCAGCCATGGCATGGCGTGGCCTCACCGATCGGCAGTGGAAGCTGATCCAGCCCCATCTCCCGCCCCGGAAGATTAATC
>PVBE010616004.1_pt1 | contig 12579 bp, 9 predicted proteins | sample 1631181 | NCBI WGS metagenome assembly PVBE01 (sample SAMN08397723, study PRJNA350692) | Marine metagenome, whole genome shotgun sequencing project. | isolation source: water | place: Pacific Ocean | collected 2012-04 | reverse complement strand
TTTTGTCAGTGTTTGCTGTTCTTCCTCGCTAAGGTGTATCTTCGGTGCTATGCGCATGGTTCTCTCCTTATTGCGATCCAGTTATATAGAGAACACATACGATAAAAGATAAATTCCCTCAACTATAAATCAAACCACTAGCTGGCGGACGGATAGCATTTCGCGTTGTGCCCAATGCGGCACTTTGAATCCGGCTTCCCAGGTCGGGCCACACCTTTTTGCCAGGCGACGGCCGCGCCCACCCCGTCGGTTTGCGCGCAACGCAAACCCTACCTTTTTGGAGGCCCGTACGCAAGAGCGCGGCACGACGGCCATGCGGGGAGCGGTGAGACCACCGGGTAGGCCTGCTACGCGAGAAACCTTGAATCGCCAGCGGGTTTCTGATTAACTCCACGAAGATCGCCATCAAAATCATCGCGAACTCGCCGCGGATATGTTTTCGACGTCTGCCGTTCCGCGCGGGGGAGTCGCCAACAAGGAAAGTGTATCTTCTTATGAAAGTCGTATTCGCTCCGGAACAGGACAAGATCGAAGTGAAAGAAATGACGCTGGATCCCCCGAAGGCCGGCGAAGTGAAGATCAAAATGTCGGCCACCGGAGTTTGCCATTCCGACTTGTCCATCGTGAACGATACTTTTCCCAATTCCTACCCTATGGCGCTTGGCCATGAAGGATCGGGGATCATCGAAGAAATCGGCGAGGGCGTGACAAACGTAAAGCCGGGCGACCATGTGGTCCTTGCCTTCGTGCCCAACTGCCGGGATTGCTTCCATTGCCTGCGGGGCGAGGCCTACCTGTGCGAGAAGAAGAATATCCTTGGGTCGGGGTCGCAGTTGGACGGAACGCACCGCCTGCACGACGGTGACACGGATGTGCCAGTCATGAGCGGGATGGGCTGCATGGCCCAATACGTGGTGACTCCCGCCATGTGCGTGGTCCCTATTGATCCGGGCATCAACATGCAGGTGGCGGCGCTGGTGGGCTGCGCCGTGACAACGGGCGTTGGGGCGGCCCTCAATACAGCGCAGGTGGAACCGGGCTCGTCTGTAGTGGTCTTCGGCTGTGGCGGCGTTGGGATTTCGGTGATTCAGGGGGCCGTGTTGGCTGGCGCGGAACGTATCATTGCCGTCGACCTGAACGAAGACAAGTTAGCGATGGGCAAGAGATTCGGCGCGACTCACCTCGTCAAAGCCCACGATAAGGTGGCGCGGGAGATCAAGGGGCTAACGAACGGGCGGGGCGCGGACTACGCGTTCGAAGCCATTGGGCTCGCGTCTGTGGTGCAGCAGGCCTATTCGGCGACTCGGAACGGCGGCAAATGCACTGTCGTCGGCATGGGCAAAATCGCCGATAAGTTCAGTCTCGATCCGTTTACCTTTCCCCTGTTCGCGAAGACGCTGTGCGGCTGCATGTACGGCGGCGCGAATCCCGGTGTCGATTTCCCGAGGATGCTCGATTTGTATGCGGCGGGCAAGCTGGATCTCGAAGGCATGATCACGAAGACCTACACCATCGACGAGGCGCCACAAGCCTTCGAGGATATGCTCAACGGCCAGAACGCGCGCGGCGTCATCGTCCACGAATAGCGACGCTGTATTTGGAGTTCAGCCCCTCGGACCGCCCAGAGTCCCCCTTTGAAGGGAGATCAAGGGGGATGTTGCTTTCCCTTCGGCCGCGAGCCGCGGCTGAATTGTAATTCATCGAATTGCGTGATAAAGTCAAAAGACTTGGCGTTGAGCGATCTTGGCGATGCCAGATCATGCGCGTCTTCTTTTCATTCCTGTGAGTTTGATTTCTGATTGACGACCCTGACCGGCGGATCGCATGAAACGGATAAGCCTAGGAATTGACGGTGAGTTGAATATTAGCGCCATGTGCCTCGGCACGGACCACTTCGGTACTCGCGTCGATGAAGCCACGGCGTACGCCATATTGGATCGATATGCGGCGGGTGGAGGCAACTTTCTCGACACCGCCAACTTTTACGCCGCATGGGCCGAGGGCGGGAAGGGCGGCGAGTCGGAGGCCCTGCTGGGCAGGTGGATGAAAGATCGCAATAACCGGAGCCAGATTGTCGTTGCCACTAAAGTGGGGATTGCTTATCAGGACGTGCCTATGTCGTCGAGCGCGGCGTGTATCGAGCGCGAAGCCGAGAAGAGTCTTAAGCGCCTGGGCATCGATACGATCGACTTGTACTACACGCACCGGGACGACCGGGAGGCGCCGCTCGAGGAGCAACTCGGTGCGATGGACAAACTGGTCAAGGCGGGGAAGGTTCGCTGCATTGGCGCGAGCAACGTCAAAGCGTGGCGGCTTGAGGAGGCCCGTTGGATAAGCCTCAACAACGGCTTCCCGCGCCATGCCGGGGTCGAGCAACGCTTCACCTATCTGCGCTCGAATACAGGCGCCCGGTTCGGCGGGCAGCAATCCGCGAACCGCGAACTGCTCGAATACTGCCGCTACCATGGATTGCCGTTGCTGGCTTACTCCCCGCTTCTCAGCGGCGCGTACACGCGCGAAGACCGCGAACTTCCGAAGCAGTACCGGCACGTCGATTCCGACATCCGCATGGAAGCCCTGCGCTCGGTCGCCAAAGATGTCGGCGCCACGCTTAATCAGGTTATCCTTGCCTGGATGGTACAGCAGGATATCATTCCCATCATGGGCGCGAGCCGCGTCGAACAGATGGAAGAGAACCTGGGCACTTCCGCGGTCAAGCTGACCGGCGAGCAAATGGAAACGCTGACAAAGGCGGGGGCCTGATCGTGGTGCCGATTAGGCCGGCATGGCCTTGTCCGCCGTCGCAGTAGAAAAGCGGTGAAATAACTGGGTTAGCTTGGCGGCATCGCCTTGAGCACTTTCACTTAGGAGGTATTTTGTTTTGGATGTAGTAACGACAGTCTTTGACGCTATCGTTGTGGGCTCTGGGGCCGCGGGGAGTTGGGCGGCGAAGGAACTCACCGAAGGCGGTATGAACGTTATTGTTCTCGAGGCTGGCCGCGCCATCGACGAAGCAGTGGATTTTCCGCCCGAGCAGAAACCGGTCGTCATGAACATGTGGTCTCGGCTTGGGTTTGCGTTGCGCGGCCAGAAAATTCAGGCGAGGCTAGGGGGCAGTTTTGGCGCTGGGTTGAGTCAATTTTATGTCAACGACCGGCAAAATCCCTACACGACCGCCCCGGGCGCGCCGTTTCTCTGGTTCCGGGGAAGGCAGGTAGGGGGACGGTTGCACACCTGGGCCCGGGCTTCGTTCCGCATGTCGGATTTCGAGTTTCACCGGCCGGACCTCGACGAGAGCGCGGGGGGCGACTGGCCCATTCGCTATGCGGACCTTGAGTCTTGTTACGACAAGGTCGAAGACACGATCCGCGTTGTTGGAGAGCGCAATGGCATCGAGAATCTGCCGGATGGCCACGTCGAGCCGGGTACTCCGACCCCGGGGACGAGCAAGGTTTTCGCGAAATTGGCAACGGAACGGGCCGGGCTCAAGACGATACGTAGTCGGGTCGCTGTGCACAACGCCGACCGAATCCCCATTCCCTTGGCGCGCGCGCAGAAGACGGGGCGCCTTGTGTTGCAGGCCGACGCGGTTGTCGAGCGCATTTTGATCGATGGCGAGACCGGGCGCGCTCGGGGGGTGGCCTATCGCGACCGGATCTCGAAGGCGCGAAAGGAGGTGTTCGCGAATACGGTTGTGCTGTGCGCTTCGGCCTTCGAGAGCACACGGCTTCTCCTGAATTCGGCTTGCACCAAACACCCCGGAGGCATCGGGGCCAGTTCGGGGGTCTTGGGCCACTATATCAGCGACCATATCTTGGTCGGCAAGGGCGGCGTGGTCTCCGGCGAGTTCAAGGACATGGTTAAGGCGGATGGGACGGGATATACGAAGCCCAGTTCGGACCCCTACGATCTCGGCACCTACTCGATGTACATACCGAAGTTCGTTCGCCCTGAAATTGGCCCTCAGGACGGCGTCGACTTCGTTGGCGGGTATGGGATCCAGTGTGACGCCACGAGCCGGAACTGGTGGATGCTGGCCTTCGGCCAGATGGAGCCGCGCTACGAGAATCGGATTACCGTGAACCCCAAAAAGAAGGACGCGTGGGGCATCCCCGTGGCGCATATCGACGTTCGCCACCGTGAAAACGAACGCAGGATGGCCGCGCACATGAGCGAAACCATGGAACGGGCCGCGAAGGACATGGGCTTCGCCCTTCGCGAAGGTGGCGGGCGAGTTCCCCGCGGAGTGCAGGGGCTCATATTCAAGCTGTTGAAGCCCATGGTGATGCGAGAGAACGGGACCTTTTTTCCGGGCGCGGCCATCCACGAAACGGGCGGCGCGCGCATGGGCGACGACCCTAAGACGTCTGTAGTCAACCCGTACTGCCAGTGCTGGGACGTTCCAAACCTCTACGTCACCGACGGGGCGTGCTATCCGTCCGTCGGCTACCAGAATCATACGCTGACCATCATGGCGCTTACGGTGCGCGCCTGCGAGCACATCCTTCACCACCAAGACTCGGCGTGAGATATCCGGGTTAGGCGCATAGCGCGGTTCTTCGTGATCTTCGCGCCTTTCGTGGTGAGAAAGGAGAGCGCCGAGATATCCCGGCTCGTGTTCCTAGCCCAAGATCCGTGAGAAGAGATGCGGAATCCGGGTCTCGAAAAAACACGGCTTGCCGCTGTGCGGATGTTCCAACTCCAACGACTTCGCGTGAAGCGCCAGCCGCCGAGCGCCGGATCTTTCAGCGCCGTATTTCATGTCACCGACGATGGGCAGGCCGTTTTCCGACAGGTGCACACGGATCTGGTGCTTGCGCCCTGTCAGCAAGTTGATGTCCAGTAACGAAACGCCCTGCGATTGCCCGAGAACTTTGTAGGCCGTGTGGGACAGCTTGCCCCGCTTTGTATTCGTGGTCGAGTGCACGTTGTGGACACCGTGTTCGAGCAGGTAGGAGCTGAACGTGCCCTCGGAGTCCGGGGGGGCGCCATGGACTAGGGCCAGGTAGTGTTTCTCAACGCTGGCCCATTGCGCTTGCAGGGCCTTCTTCGCCGCCGCGGACCTAGCAAACACCAAGATCCCAGAGACTTCCCGGTCCAGCCGGTGTACGATGTACACACGCTTGCGTGACTTCGGGTTCCCCTTGCACACGTAGTCCGTCAGCGCGTAGTAGGCCGTCTTTACCTTCTCCCGGCTCGTGCCCATGGTCAATAGGCCAGGGGCCTTGTCCACTACGAGGATATCCCTATCTTCGTAGAGGATGATTTGTCCCTTCGGCTGGTGTTTCTTGCGCGAATTGTTTTTCTTCATTTTAAGCCGCAAAGACGCGAACAAGATTCCGCCAATATTGATGTTGAAGCGACATTTTTATTCTTATCCCCTTTGCGCTTCAGCGTTCTCGCGCGAAAGGAGCAGTTTGCGCAGAGACATCTTCCAACCGAAGCCCGAGCTACCGCCTATCCACCCTTGAGACTGATTCGAAGGCCCTCGGCGAGCGCGGCCGCGCCCTTCCTGCGCGCTGCAACCAGTTGCGCCGCGATGCATAATCCAATTTCCGGCACGGTAACCGCGCCCGCATCGATCCCGATCGGCGCCAATATGCGGTCCCATTCTTCCCGGGTGGCGAGTCCTTCATCGAGAAAATCTGTGCGGAGAAGCTGAACCTTGCGCTCGCTGCCGATCATGCCAAGATAGGCGACATCCGAGTGGATGCATGCGTCCAGTGCCAGGGCATCGAGACCGTGACCCCTCGATACGAGCACAATGTAGGCGTCGTGGCCCTTCGGGAATTCGTCGATGACCTCGCCCACGGCCCCCTGTATTACCGTGACCCCTTCCGGGAAGAGTCCGCGTTGTGTAAATTCGGGCCGGTCGTCGGTGACCGTCACGGAAAACCCCAGCGTCGCCATGCGGTGCGCGAGGTCCTGGCCGATGTGGCCTCCGCCCACGATGAGCAGGCGCGGCGGACCGATGAGCGGTTCGACAAAGACTTCGCCGCCAGCGTCGGTCGTCACTCGCCGCGGAACCTCGCCGCGGATGCAATTCTTTAAGGCCAAAGCGGTCATCGGGTAGGACCCGTTCGGATCGTCTTCGGACACCCAGACCGCGTGGCCAGGGGCGTTGGAGTCGTCGCTAATGTTCGTGACCAAGGCGCCCCGCTGTCCCGCGCGATGAGCCTCGCTGGCACGGCGGTAGGCCTCGACCGAATCGTCGCAGGGCTTGAAGATGAGGATGCGCATCAGGCCGCCGCAGATGGGGCCCGCTTTGCGGCTATAATGGTCGTCCAGCCGCATCTCCATCATCTCCGGCGGCGCCCCGGACAAAGCGGCGCGCATCATATCGAGGCCCTTCGCCTCGACCATGCCACCGCCAATCGTCCCATACTGGGAACCGGAGCCGAGAAGCAAGCCTTTCGCGCCCGCTTTCTGCGGCGTCGAGCCTTCCGTATATACGATCAGGCCCAGTACGCACGGTTGCCCTTCGCCAGCTAGCCGGATGATCTCACGGTAAGTATCCACGACTATCGCCTCCAGCGCCGTCCGCGACGGCGATTCCAACCTTGGTTGTACAGCAAACTCAGCCCAAACTCGAAAAAGGCCTCCAGCCCGGTGAGATGTCCGGGCTAGGGAATTCTCTGTCTCAGAGGAACCCGAAGCGCTCAAGCCGGAGCGCTACCACTGATCCAACACTTGATCGGTTGATTTTAGTTCGCCGTGCGCTAAGAATGCTATCGTGCTGGCGCCTTTTCATCCTGCTCTTTCCGAGCACGAGTGGCCCGGATTGGCTGGCAAGGCTACTCCCACCGCACGGGCATGGGTCGGCGATCAACCGTCTTCTGAAACTTCATCTTCGGGTAGCCGAGCACGATGACGCTTCCGATTGTGTGTTTTTCGGGCAGTTCCAAGGCTTCGAGGACCGGAGGATAACCCTCTCTGGCGGCGCGGTCGAAGAGGCCGATGTAGCAGGTGTCGAGGCGCAGCGTCATGGCGGCGAGAACGGTAGTCTGAGCGGCGATGACGCAGTCGTCTTTGGGGGTGCTGGGGTTCAGTGGGGAATGGAAGAGCATGACGGCCGGGGCTCGGTGGAAGATGACGTCTTTTCCGAGGCTGCGTCCGAAGACAAGGCCGCGCCCGAGGCCGCTGCGCGCGGCTTCTGCCTGGAGGTCGGGCGGGATCTCTTTGCCCTCGTCCTCGAGCGCTTTGACGGCCCGCTCGATGCGTTCGCCCCTTTCGACATAGAAATCGACGGTCAGGCTTGAGAGGGTTGCGATTTTCTCGCGGTCTTGAAAGACGAGTATCTCGACGCTTTGCTTATTGGCTCCGGTTGGCGCGTAACGACAGAGATCGACCAGGCGCTCGAGGTCCGCGCGGGGGATCGGCTCGTCTCTGAAGTGGCGTACGCTGCGCCGGGCGCGCACGAAGTCGAAGAAGTCGCCGCTGTCAATTTCCATCTTGTGGTCGATAGGCAAGAAGTTCTCCATGTCCATCCGGTCGTGGGCAATGGCCCCAGTGGGACAAAGCGCTACGCAATGGCCACAGAGGCTGCACGTTTCCAGGCGCGCGTTGGCCATGACGGTATCGTTCTCTTCACGGTAGTTGCCCGGACATCGTGTCACGCACAGGCCGCACTGGTTGCACTTTTCCTGCTCGATTGATGTCCAACTCGTCATTGTTTCAGTCACGGAAGGTTCTCCCACTGTGTTCCGGTTGGTGGTCGGATGGCTTGCCCGCTGGCGGCTGGCTATCATAGCGTGTAGCGGAAGGAGGAGGCAAGACTCGGCGCGCGCCGCGATTCTGGATTTTCGATGAGCCGTCGCGGCGGCCCATCGATGTGCGAGCTTCTCATCCGCCGGCTTGGAGTTCTTTTCTCGCGGCTTTGAGAGCTTGTTGGCGGACGAATACGCCGAGGCCGAGAAGAAGGGTAAAGGCCTCGATGGTATAGAAGATGTTCAGGCTTCCGCTGATCCCGGCCGTGAACCCATAGGTATGAAGGCCAGTGTTCAGGAGGTTCACGCCGAACCACGAGAAGGCTACGACCACGCCGCCGGCGACGGCGGCCATGTTCATGCCGAGGTCGCGGATATATCCTCCCATGCGCGCATGGAGTATGGCCAGGTTCCACAGGACAATAAGGAGGGCGCCGTTTTCTTTGGGGTCCCAGCCCCAGAAGCGGCCCCAACTGTAGTTGGCCCAGATGCCGCCCAGGACGGTGCCAACGGCGGAAAATAGCAAGGTGAAGCAGATGACGCCATAGACCATTCGGGTGATGCCCTTGTAGAAGGCTTGGTCGTTTGACTTGACGCCGAGCAACTGCCCGACGATGTAGACATGGGCGATGCCGCCAGCCAGCAGGCCCGCGGCATACCCGATGCTGATGGTGGTCACATGGGTGGACAGCCAGAAATTGGTGTCGAGTACCGCGACCAGTTCGGGCATGGTGTCTTGCTTTTCCATGATCTCGTACCGGTTCGCCAAGAAAGTGCCAACCACACCGAAGAACGAGGCGAGCGACAGGGCGAGCCGCCGCCGGTTGATGAACTCGATGAACAACCCCACAGCCACCGCTACGGCGGTGATGAATAGGAGAGTCTCGTACAGTGTGGTGACCGGTGGACGGCCACGAATGATGCAGCGGTATACGATGCCCATGGTGAGCAGGATCAAGGGCAAGGAAACGGCGGCCCAGCCCGCGCGATAGAATACCTTCCCTTTGAGGTTGAGCCACGATATGGCGACAACGACAAAGCTCAGCACAAACAGCCACTGCGCGAAGAAGAAGAATTTGCGCTTGTAGAAACGCACTTCGGTGAGCACTTTGCCGTACTCGCCGCGCTCTTTCGCCAGAGCGACCGTGCTGCTGTGAAAGGCCTGCGCTTCTTTAAGAAACGCAATGGCGTTGTGCGCTTCGGCGGCTTTGGCCATGCGCTCGAGGGTGGCGAGTTCTTCGAGTTGAGTGCTCTGCCCCTCTGCTGCATTGAAATTGAGATAGACGAGGTCGGCGGGCGCACGCCACTCGGCGTCTTCGTGATCTTTGGGTGGAAAGAGGGTTAAGGCGACCGCCGACTGGGTAGCGAAATCCAGTGGCTGGAAGAACTTCGCAAAAGCCTTGGACTCTTCCTGGTAGGCGGCGGGCTCCATCTCGTCTTTCAGAGTCGAGAGAGCCTGCAAGCTCTCGCGCAACGCGGGGGCTTTGGCGAGGATGCCATGGAGCCAGAGCTCATCTTGGGCACCGTAGATCTCTTCGAGCAGGCTGCTGCCGGTCATGTGATAGTGCTGGCGCCCGAAATCGAAGAAATAGATAATCATCTCGAACTCGTCAATATTCGTGCGGAGATTGAGGATTTGGTTTTGGGTGGCGTCGCGTTTTACGGCATTGATACCGGCGTACGACTTTGCCAAGCGGAAAATTTCCGCGCGGTGGGGCGCGAGTTGATTGTAGCTGTACCTTCCCCAGCGCTTGGCGAGAGGCGGCAGACCCAGCGGCGTAAGCGCTTCGGTATTCTCGACCCAAAAGGTCTTGTACTCTTTGGCTTCCTCGGGGTAGAAGAGCAGGTCGAGGAACCACTCCATGGGTTTTAGTTGCGGAATGTCCTTTCGCGTAAACCGGGCCATGGTCTTTTCGAAAGAGCCCAGGTCCGTCAGGTTCAGCTTGCGCATGCCGTTGATCTTCAGCATCTTGAAGGCCGCGAAACTGTCGAGCGGTTTCACCCGGCCACCGTCCTGGATGGGGATGGAGCGGAACAATTCGATGGTTTCTTTGTCCCACTGGCCGGCGCTGTGCACTGCTTTTGCGGCCTCGCCCGGCGCGCTCCATAGAAGGGCGCTCAGGGACAATGCGAGTATCGGAATACGAATCGAATGTCTCATGCCGCTCGCCTCTCACTTTCCACTTTCATGTATTTCAGGAGTTTCTGAACCATGTGAAACAGGAGGCCCACGCTCATGACGATGCATGAGTACAAAGGCCACTGATCCGCCGGATTGCGCCAGACAGCGAGTTGCGAGTATTGCGTGCCGTCGGGGTATTCTTGAAAGGATTCTTGAAAGAGCGTGTACCCTTTGTGCCGCAGGGGATGGTTCATGTAAATCCGGCTTCTTTCTTCCTGGCCGTCTTCAAACTTGGTGATTTCGCTCTCGTAGTTGGCGGCCATTCCCGTGCCTGGATGCATGTCTTTGATGAAATCGTCGAGCCGAATCTCGAAGGGCACGGGCCACCGCTTCTTGGTTAAGCCGATGGTATAGGCATCGTCGCCACTCCGTACGGTCAGTGGATCGCTCTTGACCCAGCCGCCGCTGGTGTGTTCAATGTAGCCGGCCCAAATGATGCCGCCGGTCTCTTCGCCAGTCTCTTTGTTGGTGATGACGACGTAGGCCCCCGGCTGGTTTTGGGGTTCCTTGTCTTCGAGCGGCCGGGCCTCTAGGCGGTATCCGTCTACCACACGGTCGCCTGCGGTCGTCGCAGTCTCGACCGGCCTGCTGTTGCGCGCATAGCCCCGCACTTCGAGGTCGAAGGGAAGCGCTTTCGAGTAGAAAGTGCGCGAGCGATCGCCCCCGAGGCCTATGTAGCTTTCCTGAGTGATCGCCAGCGTCTCGCGTCCCGCTCCCGCTTTGACGATCTCTATGTTCCATTTGTTGTAGCTGACGAATTCGTCAGCCGATTCGCCTTCGCATAGAAGCATGTTTCCGTGATCGGCCCATTTGAAGGTGACCAGCGCGCCCAAGAACAAAATGATCATGCCGGCATGTGCGATAAGGATGCCCACGGTGTATTTCGATTTGCGGCTGCGAATCAGGCCGCCGCAGATGAGATTGCCGAATAGCAGTGACATGACGAGGTATCCGCCGGGCAGGGGAAGGGGAAGTTTGAACGCGAGGCCGGGCAGGGCGAGGTGGTGGACCAGCGCGATGGATGTGAAGTACTTCTTCTGGACGTCGAAGAGCGATTGGTTCACCTGTTCGAGAGTTCCGAGAAGAGTCAGCGTGAACAGGAGGAGCAGCATCACGACGGCGACGCCGTAGGATGCGTAAAATTTGAACACTTTCTGAGCGAGTTCTTTCATGAAATCGATTCGTCCTGATGCCCGCTATGGGGCGCGTGTAAAGGAAGCGCAGAACGCCACAAAGACGTCGCGCTGGGCCGCCACTTCGGCCGAGGGGCCAGTCATGCGGATGAAAAGGCTTCCGGAAGGCGACGTGTAGGCCGCTCCGAGCATGCTTTGACCTGGGATGGCAGCGCCTTGCATGTCGGTGCCGGTTCCGGAGACCTCGAGAAAAGCGACTTCTTTACCGAGTAGTGAAACGCGCGGCATGGTGTCCAGTCCGGCTTGCGAAACCGCCGATTGTTCGAATTGGCCGAGCCACCGGTTTATGTTGGCCAACTCGCCCCCCGCCTCGCGGCCCAAGGGGGTTACATAGATTTCGCTGAACTCGCCTACCCGGTAGGTGACCAGGCGCATCGAGCGGTTGGGCAGGCGAAGCCAGCTTTCGGGCGCTTTCCACGCGTAGCCTTGGCCGCGTTGAGCGTCTTCGACAGAGCCCGCCACGGGGCCTGGGGCCGCGGACGGTCCTATCGGCGGGTGGTCGGCAGGTAGTTCGACACCGGAGGCCGCGGCCGGGGCAACGGTCGTGCCGCCATGGGCGCCGTTGCCTTCGGCCTGGAGGGATCCGATGAAGCTTATAAAGTTCCTCTCCTCGGCCTTCACCAATTCGGCAGGGCCCACCATCTTGACGAATACTCCCGTGCCGTTCAGTTCAAGCATCATGCCAAGCAACTGAAATCCAGGTTGCGCGTTCGCACCCATTCCGCTGTAGGCCCCTTCCAAACGCAGGAGGAGGGCGCTACCTCCTAATATATCGAAACGCTTTAGGCTGTCGAATTCTTCCTTCGTGTAAGAATCGAGACCCATCTGGCCACGCCAGCGATTGGCGTTGTCGAACAGGGCGCCCCCACTCATACTGAGGTAGCACTCGCCTTCGCCGTTAGCTCCGACCGCAAAATTGGCTGTGCGGAATTGGGTAGGAGGTAATTCTTCCCAGCCCTCGGGTTTTTCCCAGTGAAAATGGAAGCCCCCATCCGCCCCCGAGCCCGCTGGAGAGGCCATCGCCGCAGTCCGCGCTTTCGAGGGAAACCGTCCCGCGCTGGGGACATCGAGTTTTTGGGGCCGCCTGTGCTCTGAATAGGTGGATTCGTCTGTGATTTCGACTCGGTCGCCCTGTTCGCAAGCCGTCAGAGCCAAAGCGAGGAGAAGCAGTATCGCGGGGGCGGCGAACGCCCCTAAGACGCTACAACGGAAGTTTTCCATGGGAAGAGAATACCTCGAAAATAATGTAGCGGGACGGAGAGTGGCCAAGATAGTATCAATTCCGCGTATTTTGAGTCAAAGATTAGGGTTTTTCCTGGATTCAAGCTCTAAGTGCAACACGGTGTTCCTCTCGTTGTACTAGTGGTTTGATTTATAGTTGAGGGAATTTATCTTTTATCGTATGTGTTCTCTATATAACTGGATCGCAATAAGGAGAGAACCATGCGCATAGCACCGAAGATACACCTTAGCGAGGAAGAACAGCAAACACTGACAA
>PVBE010609192.1_pt1 | contig 12580 bp, 8 predicted proteins | sample 1631181 | NCBI WGS metagenome assembly PVBE01 (sample SAMN08397723, study PRJNA350692) | Marine metagenome, whole genome shotgun sequencing project. | isolation source: water | place: Pacific Ocean | collected 2012-04 | reverse complement strand
TCCTCCCGATTTGCACGGGTCTGCGGTGTGACGCACGAGTGTCACAATGACACGCGCGGACATCGGTGACGCGCACCGGAGGCGCCGTCGGTGATCCGCGGCGGCGGAGTAATGGCGGCAGAGTGAGGCTCTCCCGCTGGGCCGCTGCGCTTCGCTATCCCCCTCAGCGGGCAACGTCGTCTATCGCGCAGTCCGCACTACCCTGAAGCCAAGCGAGGGGTCACGGTGGCTGAGCAGCGAAGTGCCCCGTTCGGCGGTCCGCGACACGTCCGGGTTCTGCAGCCACGAGCCTCCGCGGATCACACGCCGCGAGCTCGGCGGCGGGCCCCGTGGATCCGTCTCGTCGACCAGCACATCCTGCCGAGAGTCCCAAGTCCACTCGGCCACGTTCCCCAGCATGTCGTAGAGGCCCCAGACGTTCGGCGCCAGCATGGCTACCGGGTGGGTGCCTGCGCACGCAGGCACCCCGCGGCCGGTGATGTCGTCGCAGTTCGGGTACTCGACCGCGCTGTTGTGGCAGTACCAGGCGATCGGCTCCAGGCTCGGCTGCGGGCCACATTCGTTCGTCGGCTCGTCGAGATCACCGAGATAGGTGTCCGTCGTCGTGCCCGCTCCGGCCGCGTACTCCCACTCCGCCTCGGTCGGCAGGCGGTACCCCTCACAGTCGTAGGGATTGCCCTCTGGCGCCGTCACCGAAAATCCGGTGCACTGCAAGCCTGCCCCCGGCCAACGCTCGCAGCCCTCGAGCACGAAGCACGGGGCCAGCCCCTCCGCTTCGCTCCGGGCGTTCGCGTACGCCAACGTCTCCCACCAGTAGACCCACTCGACGGGACACTCGAGTCCACAGTGGTCGAGCCATGCCGGGTTGTCGTCGAAGAGGCGCGTCCACTGCCGCTGCGTCGTCTCCGTTGCCTGGATGTAGAAGGGCCGGGTCAGCGTCACTTCGTGCAGGACCTCGTTGGAGGCGATCCCCGATCCCATCGTGAAGGTCCCTGCCTCGATCCGCACGAGGTCGTCCGGGATGCACCGCCCCGTCTCCTCGTCGCAGAACCCGGCGAGAGGACAGTCCTCATCGTCGTTGCAGGGATCCCATGCGGAGCCGTCGTGGCAGCCGCGGTCGACGCAATGGCGCTCCGGGCACTCCGAGTCGCTCTCGCAGTCTGCGCCCTCACCGGCCAATTGGCATGTCGACTCGTCGTCGCCGGTCATCACGCACCGGAACGTTGGCCGACAGTCGCCGTCGTCGTCGCAGGCGTGGCCGAGCACGCCCTGCGACCGCGCGATCCGGAGGCCGATCGCGTTCGACGCTTCTTCCGCGGGCGCCCACCCGCGGGCGGCCGACCGAACCAGGGCGGCGACGCTCCGCCACGCACCACCCCGCCACACGCGCCCGTCACCCTCGCTCGCGCCCAGGGGGTCGTCCGCGCTCACGGCGTAGGGGCCGTAGAGGTCCCCGGTCCACTCCCCGACATTGCCGAACATGTCGTAGAGCCCCCAGGGGTTCGCCTCGCGGGCCGCCGCGGGGTGGGTGCCGGCGCAGATCTCCGCCGCCGGCAGCTCTTCGCAGCCGTCGTATGCGGCCTCGCTGTTGCCGCAGAACCACCCGATGGGGTCGAGGTTCGGCTGTGCCTCGCATTGCGCCGGCAGGCGCAGCTCCCCGAGCTGGGTAGCGGTCGTCGTCCCCGCCCGCGCGGCGTACTCCCACTCGGCCTCGGACGGCAGGCGGTAGCCCTGGCAGTTGTAAGGGCTCCGGTCGGCGCCGCGCACGAGGACGTCGGCGCAGGTCATGCCCGATCCCGGCACCCCGGCACACCCGCTCAGCAGGTAGCAGGACTCGAGCTCCGCGGCCTGCGACCGGGCGTTTGCGAAGGCCGCGGCTTCCCACCACGTGACCGTCTCGACCGGGCAGCCCGGGCCGCAAGCAGGGAAGGACGCCGGGTTCGACGCAAACCTCTCCGTCCACTCGCCCTGCGTCACCTCGTGGGTCTGTAACCAGAACGCGCCGGTCAACGTGACCTCGTGGTGGAGCTCGTCGTCGCCGGCGACGAGATCGTCGACCGGTGACCCCATCGCGAAACCGCCCGCGGCCACGAGTAGCATGTCCGGTCTACACGTCGGCGCCTCGGGGCCGAAACACGCGCTGTCCCGCTCGACGCAATCCGCCGTCGCATCGCAGAAGTCCCCCGGCTGTCCGGCCTAGCAGATTCCGTTCGCGCAGTAGAGCCCCTCGGGGCACTCCGGGTCATCGGCGCAGGCGTCGCCCACCGCCCGCGGCCGACAATCCGCGCCGGCGTCGTCGAGCACGGCGGTCGGTCCGCAGTCCGGCGTTCCGTCGTCGGGCGCGTCTGCTTCGTCGACTCCCGCCAGATCTGCATCGTCGGCGCCCACCCCGTCTTCGGAGTCCGCGGGCGACGTCTCGAAGTCGGCGTCGGCATCGCGATCGACGTCAGCGTCGGGCTCCGCCAGGATGATGTCCGAGCACGCGGCACAGAGCAGCAGGAGCAGCCACAGAACCGGGCGGGAACGTCGCACTGTCGTCGGAACTCGGGCGCGAGGGTGTTCGCACGGGCCAGTGTGGACCGAGGTCGACGCGAGGTCAACGCGCCGGACTCGTGCCCATCGTTGAAGACGAATGCGGTTCAAAAGCTCGCGTGCACGCCGACGCCAAGGCCTTGCGGGACGACGCGCCAACGGGCGCGGGACTCGCCTTCGGGGTCTGCGTCATCCCTGATGATAGAGCAACGTCCCGACGACGGTCGAGGCGACACCGACGCCGAGCGACGACGCGCCGAGACCGCGCTTGAGCCCGATCTCGTCCCGGATCCGAGCTTCGTTCACGACGCCAACGGTGCGCACGCCCTCTTCGAGTTCTGACTCTACGTTGCCTGCGTTCACCAAGAGGCCGATCCCGGCCGCCATCGTCACGACGCCCGTACCCCAGAGTGCCCACTCGACGGGCTCCGGGCGGTGGTCGTCGCCCGACGCGACCACGACCGCCTGGAGCTCCACGGGTCCGAGGCGCACGGTCGTGCCCGGTTCGGTCGCCTCGATCGACAACGAGAGATCCTCGTACCCGTCGGCCCGTAGGAGCCAGAGACTCGCGGCAATCGATCGAGATCGCAAGGTGTGCGACAGACTTCGCGGCCACCGGGCAGCCGGACGGAGACGCGTTCCTGCCCGGACAGGCGAATCTGGCGCAGAACGGGGACCGCCGCGTCGATCCGGCCCTGCGCAGTTTCGACGGCCCGAGACGGAGTCGGTCCGACTGGCTCGCGGAAGCCCAACGGGTGTTCCGCCACGGACGGCGCCGCGGCCGCGGCGGTCGCGGCCTGCCCATCGACGGCCGGGTCGGGGACCGCTGCCCCACCCGGTCCTTCGCCAGACCGCGTCTCGGTCCCCTCGGCTACCGCCGACTCGACCCCTGCGGGAGTCCGGCGGTCCACGCGGGCGGCCCACACGGCGGCCACGGCGATCGCGGCGGCCAACACGGCCACAGCGACGACGCGAAGACGACCGCGCCCCGGATGGGGCGTCGCCGAGGTACCGCCCCCCAATACGAGCTCATCGATGGATTCGCTCTCCGACCGAAACGCGGAGCCGATCGGCCGCGACGGCAACGCCACCTCAGTCGCCGCCACAGCGACTACCGCCGCGGTCGTCACTCCACCAGGGGCCGTCTGCGTCGCCGCGCCGACGAGGTCCTCACCGGCCAGGGCGCGCGTGTCGTCGAGCACCCAGGAGGGGTGCGAGTCGCCGCCGTGTCCCGACCCCTCCGGGAGATCGAGGTTGCCTTCGGTCTGGTCCGACACCCACGACGGGACCGGGTTTCGGCCTCCACCTTCGCGGAGCACGCTTTCGAGTGCGCGTGCCATCGCGGCCGCGTTGGGGAAGCGGGCGGCCCGGTCCTTGCGCGTGGCCTGGTGGATGATCGGCCACAGCGGGCTGCGGGTCGCGCGCGGGTCGAACTCGAGCTCCTCCGTCCGGGAGTGCGCGTGCAGCGCCGCCGACGCGCCGCTCGAGCCCACGACGCGCGACCCCGAGACGCACTCCGAGAGGATGAGCCCCAAGCTGTACAGGTCAGACCGGCCATCGAGATCGGCCTGGCCTCTCGCCTGCTCCGGCGACATGTACCAGGGCGTGCCGGCCTCCATCGGCACCAGGGTGTCCAGCCCGCCGCTGTCCCCGGAGACCTTGGCGAGGCCGAAGTCCAACACTTTGACCACGTCGGTCGAGCTCCCGACGTCGAAGACCTGGATGTTGCCGGGTTTGAGGTCACGGTGGACGATCCCCCGCCGGTGCGCTTCGTCGAGGGAACCGAGCACCTGGAGTCCGATCTTCACCGCGCGCTCCGGCCTGATCGGTCCCATGCGCAGTAGCCGCCGCAGGTTGTTGCCCGACACCAACTCGGTCACCAGGTACCGGACCCCATCGTGTGTCGCCCCGAAGTCCCTGATCTTGACCGTGTTCGGATGCTCCAGGCGGCTGATGACCCGCGCCTCCTGCCCGAAACGCTCGGCAGCGTCGAAAGCCGCCGGAGTCTCCCGGGGCAGCAGCACCTTGACCGCCACGTCGTGCTCCAGATCACCGAGCTGTCGCGCCCGGTACACCTCGCCGAACCCACCTCCGCCAATGCACTCGATCAACTCGTAGCGGCCGAGTCGATGGCCGTGCTCGAAGCGGGGTTGGGCGGGTTTCGTCGGCACGCGGGCGGTCGCAGAGGACGCAGCAGAATTTGGCAACCTCGGAACCCTTGTCCCCGACCTCCGTGCGGGCGGGTGACAGGTCCGCGTTTCGGATGAGTGCTCCAACACGAATCATACGTGCTCGTCCACCCGCCGTCGTGATCGGAGAGACGCGGAGGAGCAGCCGGAATCACGCAAAGGCGCGAAGAACGAAACCCCCTTTGCGAGCTTTGCGGCTTTGCGCGAACCCTGTCCGTCGCTTGACGATCCCCGCCAGCACATCTACTATCGTCGGTCGTAGATAGCGAAGGACGGCATGAAGGGCGTTCGGATCCGACCCGAAAAGCAGGGGCTCGCCGCGACACTCTTCGACCTCGAGGCGGCGATCATGGATGTCGTGTGGGGCGAGGGGTGGAACACCTTCAGCGTCGGCGACGTTCACCGGGCGCTCGAAGCGCAGCGGGAGATCGCCTACACCACGGTCATGACCACCGTGAGCCGACTTTTCGACAAAGGGTTGCTCGACCGACACAAGGAGGGGCGCAAGTACGTCTACTCGCCGACGATGAGTCGCGAGGCGTTTGCCGAGTCGATGGCACGCGAGGTGATGGCGTCACTGCCGAAGCGCGGTCGGACAGCCGCGATGGCCCTGCTGGTCGACGCGATCGAGGCCGGCGATGTCAGCGAGCTCGACGCGCTCGAGGCGCTGATCCGACGACGACGGGAGTCCCTCGACAATGGCTGAGCGCGTCCACGACACGCCGCGCCGCACGCCGGTTGCCGATGGCTGACCTGATCCACGTCGGCCTCGCCGCCACCGCGGTCTATGCGCTCGCCGCCGCCGTGCTCACGCTCGGTGCGCGCGCGATGCTGACACGGCGCCAGCGGATGCGGTCGTCGATTCGATTCGCGGACCCCGTCAGCGTCGCGCTGCTCGTAGCGCCGACGGCCTTCGCGGCGCTGTGGGTCGGCTCCGCCATCATCCACGAGCTCGAGCCCGGCCGCGTGCTCCGCGATTGCTGCCTCCCACTGGCGGCCGAGCTCGGCATCGGCGAGTTCGTGACCGCCGTCATGGCGGCGACGATCGCGTTCGGCGGCGTACTGGTCGCGAAGGACGTCCTGTCCCATCGGCATTCGGTGCGCGACCTCGCGCTCGGCCGGGCGTGTGCCGATCGCTTGGCCGCGCTCTGCGGCGCCGACACGCGACTCGGCGCGCTGACGGACCGACTGAGCGTCGTCGAGGGGCTCGGGCAGGCCGCGGCGACCCGTGGCCTGATCCGGCCGCGGGTCGAGATCGACCACGCGCTCGTCGCACGGCTCGACGACGACGAGCTCCGCGCCGTGTTGCTCCACGAGGTCGCCCACCTGCGCGACCGAGACCCCGCGCGCCTCGTTCTGAGCGCGGTCGCCCTCGGGCTCAACCCGTTCGGCGCCTGGCTCCGGCCGTTTCTGCACCAATGGCGCTTCGCCCGGGAGCTCCAATGCGACCGGTCCGCCGTTCGCGACGGCGCCGACCCGCTCGCCCTCGCCGGCGCGCTCGTCACAGCCGCGCGGCAGACCACACGGCGGGCGACCTGCTGCGCTGCCGTCGCCGACTCCTCGCCCGCGGAGCTGCGCGCCCGGGTCGAGTTCCTGACCACGTACACGACCGGCGGCGCAGCGGACTCACCCGTCGAGCGCACCCCGGTCCGCGCGCTCGTCATCGGCGCCCTTGCCGTGGCCGCCGCTCCGCACCTCCTCGGCGCAACCTTGGCGATCCACTGCCTCGCCGAGCACGCGCTCGCCCCGCTGCTCCACCTGCACGGCTGACCGGCGAAGCGTCGTACGGCCGTCGCGCGTTCGCCGCGACTCCCGGCGCTTTCCCTCGCTCCAACCGATCCCGACGGAAGACGGATGCACGCTCCCGCAATTACTACTCGCGATAGTTGGATGAGGTGCCTCGCGCTGATCGGCCTCCTGATCGCAACCGCCGCGCCGGCGGCCGCTCAGGCACCGGACAGCGAGCCCGGCGACGCGATCGACCCGGCCGGCGCGCCGGTCGACGGCGTGCCGATCAGCCTCGACGACATCGCCGCGCACGCCGCAGACCACGCGCCCCGGATCCTGGCAGCCCGGGCCGGCGCCGTCGACATCGCCGCCGCCGAGGCATACGCCGCGCCGGCCCGGCTCGCCGACCCGGAGCTGAGCGTCGGCGCCGGGCCCGTCATCGGCGCCGACGCGACCGGGTTCAGCGGCACGGTCGGGCTGATGCAAGAGCTCGAGGTCCACGGCGAACGCACGCTGCGATCCGAAGTGGCGACGCGGTGGGCGGACGAGCATGCGCAGGCGCTCGCCGAAGCCTCGTGGATCGTCCACGCCGAGGTGCACGGACGCTACACCGACGCGCTGGCGGCGCGGCGACGGTGGGAGTCGCTGTCCACCCTCGTCGGCTTCGCCCGATCGGTGCGCGACGTCGTGATTCGGCGCGTCGACGCCGGCGAGGACTCCGATCTCGACCTCGCGTTGGCGGAGGCGGATCTCGCGGCTGCACGGCAACTCCAGATGGACGCCCGCGCAGACTACGTCGAAGCGCTCGCCGACCTGGCGACGGCGACCGGCTGGACGCGTGAAGTCCTGCCGACCCCGATCGGCGAACCCGCGCCACCCCGGCCGGCGCCAGACCTCAACGCGCTGCTTGCGGCGGCGGTGGAACACCGACCCGACCTGCGGCTCCAGGCGCAGCGACTCGCCCGCCTCGACGCCGAGGTGTCACTCGCCGACCAGGAGAGCCGCACGGATCCCGCGATCGGCGGGGAGTACGAGGTCGACGTCGTGAACGGAGCGAGCGACCACCGGCTGCTCTTCGTGGTCGAGGTCGGACTCGGCTCCGAAGCGCGGCGACGCAGCGACTCGGCTGGTGCCGAGGCGGAGCGTGACCGCGCGGGACTCGAGGCCGACGCGATGGCCGCGACGGCGCTGGCCGAGGTGCGCGCCGCGTGGCGGGTCCTGGACAGCGCGTGGAATCGTCTTCGGCTGTACGAGAGCGATCTGTTGCCGCGCTGGGAGAGCAACCTCACGCTCGTTCAACGCGCGTTCGAGGAAGGAGAGATCGACCTGCTCGGCTTGCTCCTCGCCGAGGAGAGGCTGCTGGAGCAACAGATGGGGGCGATCGAGGCCACGCGGGACTACTACGCAGCCTTGGCCGCGCTCGAGCTCGCCGCGGGTACCGAGGTCATGGAATGACGAGCCAAGGACGCAGGTCTCTTCGGCGCGATGCCGCAGCCGCTCTCCGCACGATCGCCGTGGCCGCTCTCGTGTCGATCGCGAGCGGATGCGACCGACCTGGTGTCTCGGCCGGTGCGGCCGACGAGCCCGCGGAGCACGAGAGCCACGATGACGACGAGACCCACGAAGAGGGTCACGACGAGCACGAGGGTCACGATGAGCACGAGGGTCACGACGAGCACGAAGGACACGACGAACACGACGAACACGACGAGGACGAGGAAGACATCGTCGCCGTAGGTGCCGACGCGGTGGCCCGGCTCGGGATCGAGGTGGCGACGGCGACCGCGGGCACGCTGAGCGACGGCGCGTCGGTGCCGGCGGAGGTGCAGGTCGATCCGCTGCGTGTCGCACACGTCGTGCCGCTGGTCCCTGGGCGCCTGTCCACGGTCCACGTGCAGCTCGGTGACACGGTCGAGTCCGGCGACGCCCTGGCGGTGCTCGAGAGCGTGGAGCTGGGGCTCGCCCGGGCTTCACTCTCCGAGGCGCGCGCGCTCCGGGAGGTGGCCCAGGCGCACTTCGACCGCCAGCAACGGCTTCGCGGCGACGGGATCACGTCGGAGCGCGAGCTGATCGACTCCGAGGGCGACCTCCGCGAGGCCGAGGCCCGTGTCACCGCCGCGCGGTCGACCCTCGAGGTCTACGGCGGGGGGCGACAGAGCGGCGCATCCATGACACTCGCGAGCCCGCTCGCCGGCACCGTAATCGAGCAGCACGCGACGACGGGAGAGGCCGTCGGGACGGACGCGTCGCTCTTCGTGATCGCCGACCTCTCGCACGTGTGGCTGATCGGACGCGTCTACGAGCAGGACCTCCGGTTCGTCTCCGTCGGCGACGAGGTCGTGGTGACCATGCGCGCCTACCCCGGCCGCACCTGGCCGGGTCGCATCGACTTCGTCTCACCGGTGTTGGAGGAGGAGCCGCGGACCCTGTCGGTCCGCGTGGAGATGGACAACGCGTCAGGAGAGCTTCGGCCCGGCATGTTCGGCCAGATGCGCCTGCAGCCGGAGTCCGGCGGCACGACTGCCGTGATCCCCGAGTCGGCGGTCCAGACCCTGGAGGGCCGCAGCGTGATCTTCGTGCCGGCGGATCACCCCGGAGAGTTCGCGGCGCACCCCGTCGTCGTCGGCCGCGCCGCCGACGGCATGGTCGAGGTGCTCGGCGGGCTGGCTCCGGGCGATCAATTCGTCGCGCTCGGCGCGTTCGCCCTCAAGTAGACCCTGCTCGCCGGTGAGCTCGGTCACGGCCACGCGCATTGAGGGGTCGGATGATTCCCCAGGTCATCGACTTCTCGATCCGGAATCGCACGCTCGTCATCTTCGGCGTGCTCCTCGTCGGATCGATCGGCGTGCGCGCCCTCGGCACGCTCCCGATCGACGCCGTCCCGGACGTGACGAACGTGCAGGTCCAGGTGTTGACGAGCGCACCGGCGCTCGGGCCGCTGGAGGTCGAGCAGTTCATCACCTTCCCGGTGGAAGCCGCGATGAGCGGCCTTCCGAGTCTCGAAGAGGTCCGGAGCCTCTCGCGCTTCGGCCTCTCGGTGGTGACGATCGTCTTCGAGGAGGGCACCGACATCTACTTCGCCCGCCAGCTGATCCAGGAGCGATTGGCCGCGGCGCGCGACGCCATCCCCGAAGGATATGGCACCCCCGAGATGGGACCGATCTCGACGGGGCTCGGAGAGATCTACCAGTTCGAGGTCCGCGGTGACCCGATGTGCCCGGCGGGCGGCCCCGACACCGAGGAGTGCTACACGGCGATGGAGCTTCGCACGCTCCTCGAGTGGTACATCGCCTACCAGCTGCGTCCGATCGACGGCGTGGTCGAGATCAACGCGTTCGGCGGCGAGCTGAAGACCTTCGAGGTGCAGGTCGACCCGGGCCTGCTCAACGCGATGAACATCACACTCGCCGAGGTCTTCGAGGCGCTGGAGCGCAACAACGGCAACGCCGGCGGCGCGTACCTGGTGCACGGGGCGGAGCAACGGCTGATCCGCGGCGAGGCGTTGCTGACCTCCCTCGACGACATCCGGCACGTCGTGATCCACAGCGACGACGGGGTCCCCATCACCATCGGCGACGTGGCGCGGGTGTCGAACGCGCCCATGGTCCGACAGGGCGCCGTCACCCGTGACGGGCGAGGGGAGGTCGTCACCGGCATCGTGATGATGCTGATGGGAGGGAACTCACGGCAGGTGGCCAGCGACGTCCACGCGCGGGTCCTGGAGCTGGCCCCGACATTGCCGGAAGGGGTCACGATCGAGGTCTTCTACGACCGCACCGAGCTCGTCGACCGCACGATTCGGACGGTGGCGACGAACCTCACCGAGGGCGGCGTCCTCGTGATCGTCGTGCTCCTGCTCCTGCTCGGGAACCTGCGCGGCGGCCTGCTGGTCGCCAGCGTGATCCCGCTGAGCATGCTCTGCGCCTTCATCGCGATGAACGCGTTCGGGGTGTCGGGCAACCTGATGAGCCTCGGCGCGATCGACTTCGGGCTCATCGTCGACGGCTCGGTCGTGCTGGTGGAGAACGTCGTCCGGATGATGTCCCACGAGAGAACGAGCGGCCGCGACACGACGCGAGCGGTTCGACGGGCGGCCCACGAGGTCGCGCGGCCGGTCGTCTTCGCCGTCGGCATCATCATGATCGTCTACGTGCCCATCCTCACGCTGCAGGGCATCGAGGGGAAGATGTTCAAGCCGATGGCGATCACTGTGCTCTTCGCGCTCGGCTTTTCGCTCATCCTCGCGCTCACCTGGGTACCGGCCGCGGCGACGATGGTGTTCCGCAAGGGAGTGTCGGAGAAGGACACGTGGCTCATCCGGGTCGCCAAGGCGGTGTACCGCCCGGTCCTGAACCTCGCCCTCCGCTTCCGACTCGCCACGGTCGGTGCAGCCCTGGTGCTGCTCGGCGGGGCGGGGCTCCTCGCCACCTCGTTGGGTGCCGTGTTCGTGCCGCGCCTCGACGAGGGTGCGATCGCGATGCAGACCATCAGGCTGCCCTCGGTTTCGCTGGAGGAGTCGGTCGAGATGTCCACGCGCACGGAGCGGCTCTTGCTCGAGGCTTTCCCGGACGAGATCGACACCGTGATCTCGCGCACCGGCCGCGCCGAGATTGCGACCGATCCGATGGGCGTGGAGATCTCCGACGTCTTCCTCATGCTGCACCCGACCCGCGAGTGGACACGGGCGCGGGATCAGGCGGGTCTGGTCGAGGTGATCTCCGCCTTGTTGAACGAGCAGCTTCCGGGCCAGAACTACGTGTTCTCGCAGCCGATCGAGCTGCGGACCAACGAGCTGATCAGCGGCGTCCGGACCGACGTCGCGGTGTATGTCTACGGCGAGGATCTCGAGCGCCTGGCCGAGATCAGCGACCGGATCGTCACTACGCTGAATCGCGTACCCGGCGCCGCCGACGTCACCGCCGAGCAGGTCTCGGGGCTGCCGTACGTGCGGGTCAAGGCCGACCAGGAGGCGATCGCCCGGTACGGGTTGGCGGCCGGTGACGTGCTCGAAGCCGTGTCCGCAATCGGCGGCTACGAGGTCGGCGAGGTCTTCGAAGGCCAGCGGCGGTTCCCGCTACAGGTGCGCTTCGTACCCGACTCGCGCGACGATCTCGCGGCAATTCGCAACCTGTTGATCACCGCGCCCAACGGCACTCGCGTCCCCCTCGGCCAGGTCGCCACGATCGCGCTCGAGGAGGGGCCGGCGCAGATCAGTCGCGAGAACGTCCAGCGCCGGGTGACGATCTCGGCGAACGTCCGCGGTCGCGATCTCGCCGGGTTCGTCGCCGATGCTCGGCGCACCCTCGCCGACGAGGCCGGCATCCCGCCGGGGTACTTCGTTCGCTGGGGTGGGCAGTTCCAGAAGCTGCAAGAGGCGTCGGCGCGCCTGGCGGTTGCCGTCCCGGCGGCCCTGATCGCCATCTTCCTGCTCCTCTTCATGACCTACGGCTCGGCCCGCCCGGCGCTGATCATCTATCTCAACGTCCCCTTCGCGGCGATCGGCGGCATCATGGCCCTCTGGATCCGAGGACTGCCGTTTTCGATCTCGGCGGCGGTGGGGTTCATCGCGCTCTTCGGCGTGGCGGTGATGAACGGCGTCGTGATGGTCTCGCACATCCGCCAGCTCCAGGCGGCGGGCACGGAGCGGATGAAGGCGTGCGTCGAGGGGGCGATCACGCGGTTGCGTCCGGTGTTGATGACAGCCCTGGTCGCCTCGCTCGGCTTCCTGCCGATGGCGCTCTCGCAGACCGCGGGCGCCGAGGTGCAACGTCCGCTGGCGACGGTCGTCATCGGCGGGTTGATCTCGGCGACGTTCCTGACGCTGCTCGTGCTGCCCGCCGTCTACAGCTGGTTCGGCGGCCACGTGGGTGACGATCGCTTCGATGCTTGAGGCGATTCTCCGCTGAGTCTACTCGCCGCCGACCTGCCCGAGCCGCGCTCGTGTTTGGCTCTGCGGCCGACCCGGATTCCGCCCACGTTTGGTTCCAGGAGCGCTGGCGGCGTCCAAACTGGCACGACACGGTGGCGGCGTTTTTGTCGCTAGTGCGCGCGGCCCCGGTCGTTAGGGTGAGATAGGTTCGGCGAGGAGCAGCAACGCCCAGGGGAGCGCGACGAGGCTGCGTTCGAACCCG
>PVBE011691311.1_pt1 | contig 12581 bp, 11 predicted proteins | sample 1631181 | NCBI WGS metagenome assembly PVBE01 (sample SAMN08397723, study PRJNA350692) | Marine metagenome, whole genome shotgun sequencing project. | isolation source: water | place: Pacific Ocean | collected 2012-04 | reverse complement strand
GTAGACAGCAACAGGCGTCCCGCCGGCTGTGGCCATATGGATTATTCAGCCATTGCTTCGGCGTTGAGGGAAATTAGCTACGACAAGTATGCCTCCGCTGAAGCGTTTCCGTGGCCGGATTCTGATTCCGCAGCCAAGGCAACGATCGGCGCATTTAATCAATACCTCGCATAACGTGGAACGTCGCAAGCTGGGCAATACGGATCTTAAGGTACCGGTCATCTCCTATGGCGCCTCATCGCTGGGTCAGGAGTTTCGGCGTGTGACCATCGATGAGGCACTCCGGTCTTGCCGTGTGGCACTGGAAATGGGCATGAACTTCATCGACACCTCGCCCTTTTATGGGCGGGGTATGAGCGAGGTGCTGCTGGGGCAGGTGTTGCGCGATTTTCCGCGTGAGGAATTTATTCTGGGCAGCAAACTTGGCCGCTATGATCTGGAGCATTTTGATTTCTCCGCGACACGCGTGACTGAGAGCATCGACGTGAGCCTGCACAGGATGAGTGTGGATTATCTCGACATCATTCTCTGCCATGACATCGAGTTTGTGGAAATGCAGCAGATTGTTGACGAGACCCTTCCGGCGATGCAAAGAATCCGTGATGCAGGCAAGGTGCGTTACATTGGTTTCTCCGGTTACCCGATGAAAATTTTTCCGTTCATCATCGATCAGATCGATGTGGACGTTGTGTTGTCCTATAATAACTACCATCTGCAAAATACGCGTTTCGCTGACCTTTTTCCCTACCTGAAGGAAAAGGGTGTGGGCATTATGAATGCAGGCCCCTTCTGCGCGCGGTTGCTGACCAATGCCGCTTTGCCCGAATGGCACAAGGAACCTGAGGAAGTGCGTGCGGCCTGCAAAAAGGCCGCTGATCATTGTTCTGACAAGGGCGTGGATATCGCACAATTAGCCGTGCAGTTTTGCGTGGCACATAAAGACATTGCGACCACGGTTGCCGGCAGTGCGAATCCGGATAATGTTCACAAATGGGCCAACTGGGCAGAGACTCCGATGAATGAGGAATTGCTTGCCGAGGTTCTGGCTATTCTTGAGCCCATAAAGAACATTGGTCATGCTGAAGGCTTGCCGAAGAACAACTAGAATTTCATGAAAGCTATCATTCTTGAAAAGCCCGAGCAATTCATCGCTGCAGACATTGATGAACCAGCACAACCGGGCACGGGGGAAGTATTGGTGCAGGTGCATCGGGTGGGGATTTGTGGCACGGATGTATCGGGCTATCTTGGCAAGATGCCTTTCTTTACCTATCCGGTAATTCCTGGCCACGAGTTGGGAGTGCAGGTGCTGGAGGTGGGAGGAGGTGTGAGCGGTGTTAAGGCAGGTGATAACTGCTCTGTTGAGCCCTATATGAACTGCGGAGAATGCTACGCTTGCAGAAAGGGAGCCACAAATTGCTGCGAGTCACTTGAGGTCATCGGAGTTCACAAGAATGGAGGCATGTGCGAGCGAATCGTTTTACCGGCTCACAAGCTTCATCGATCGGAGAAACTGACCATGGAGCAGCTGGCGCTTGTGGAGACATTGGGCATTGGTTGTAACTGTGTAAATCGGTCCGCCTCAAGCCCGGGCGACAAGGTGCTGGTGATAGGTGCCGGGCCCATTGGGATGGCAGTAGTTGAATTTCTAAAGGTTGCCAAAGCCGAGATCACAGTCATGGATATGAACGAGACGCGCCTTCAGTTTTGCAGGGAGAAACTTGGTGTAGATCACACGGTTGTGTTCAGGAAGGATGACATGGAAGTGGATCGGTTGCGTGAGGTTAATGGTGGGGAATTACCGATTACGGTCATTGACGCCACCGGGAACCATATCTCGATGTCCAACGCCTTTGACTATGTGTCTTTCACGGGCCAAGTCTTGTATGTTGGGATCACCACTCAGGAACTCTCCTTCAAGCATGTGACCATTCATCGGCCGGAACTGACGATTAAAGCGTCGCGCAATGCGGTGCCGGAAGATTTCAAGCGTATCATCAACTTGATTGAGGAAGGTGTTATTGATACCGATCCGTGGCTCTCACATCAGGCGAGCTATGATAATTTTATTGATGAATTCCCGAATTGGCTCAAGCCTGAGAATGGCATCATCAAGGCTGTCCTACACATGAATTAATCGCAGTTTCTCCTTTATTGGCTTATCGCTTGACCAAGCACTGCCTCAAGCGCTTTCGGGACAGGGGCATGAATTGGCTAGGCGCTTGGCCAAGGTGGGTTACGCTTCCTTAAAATCGTTGTGGAATTCGCGGCCCTCGCGCGTCTCGGCGACGTAGCCGGCGCGGATGACAAAGTCTCCAAAACGCTCGTTTTCGCTACGCTCGTTCGCATAACGCTCGAGGATTGGTCGCAGAATGCCGACGATTTCCTCCTGCTTGGCCGACACCTTGTAGAGCTTGTTTAAGCGATCGCCAACGAAACCGCCGCCGAGGTAAATGTTATATTTGCCGGGCGAACGGCCGACGAAGGCGATCTCGGCGATGTAGGGCCGGGCGCAGCCGTTCGGGCAGCCTGTCATGCGGATCGTGATCGCGTCATCCTCCAAGCCAAGTTCATTGAGCATGGCGCCCATTTCGGTCAACAGATCTGGCAGATAGCGCTGGGCCTCGGCCAAGGCCAGCCCGCAGGTTGGCAGCGCGACGCACGCCATTGAGTTGAGCCGCAGGCCTGTTTGGCCGTGGCTATCGGCCAGCTTGTACTGGTCGAGCAACGCCTCGATCTCGGCGCGCTTGGCAGGCGAGACGTTTGCGATGATCAGGTTTTGGTTCGCCGTCAGGCGGAAATCGCCATCATGCACTTTCGCTATCTCACGCAAGCCGGTTCGCATTGGGGATCCGTCGCTGTCCGCGACGTGGCCGTTCTGGATGAACAACGTGAGGTGGCTGTTACCGTTTTCGTCGTCGATCCAGCCGTAGCGGTCGCCGTTGTGATCGAACTTAAACGGCCTGGCTTGGCCAAGCTCGTAGCCGAGCCGGTTTTCGACCTCGCCGCGGAACCATTCCAAGCCGCGATCCTCGATCGTGTACTTGAGGCGCGCGTGTTTGCGGTCGGCTCGGTCGCCGTAGTCACGCTGCGTGGTGACAATTTTCTCAGCGACGTCGATGACCTGTTTAGGTGTGCAGAAGCCGAGTGCATCCGCGATGCGCGGGAAGGTTTTTTCCTGGCCGTGATTCATCCCCATGCCACCGCCGACCGTGATGGTGTAGCCGGCGATCTTCTCGTTCTCAATGATAGCGATGAATCCGAGATCGTTCGCGAACACGTCGATGTCGTTGCTCGGCGGGACGGCGATGCCGATCTTGAATTTGCGCGGCAGGTATGTTTTGCCGTAAATCGGCTCGGCATCCGACTCTGGTTTGGGCGTCACGTTTTCCTTCTCGCCGTTTTCGTCGATCAGCCAAATCTCGTGGTACGCCCGCGTCGCCGGCACGAGGTGATTACTGATAGCCTTCGCCAAATCGAGCACCTCGGCGTGCACCTGCGACTGGTACGGATTCGGGTTGCACATCACGTTGCGGTTCACATCGCCACAGGCCGCGATCGTGTCCAACAACGAGTCGTTGATTCCCCGAATGGTTGTCTTGAGATTCTTCTTGATGATGCCGTGCAACTGGAACGCCTGTCTCGTAGTGAGCTTGAGCGCGCCGTTGGCGAAGTCGGTGCAGAGGCGGTCGATATCGAGCCACTGTTGCGGCAAGCAAACCCCGCCGGGAAGACGCACGCGCGTCATGAACGCATAGGCTGGCTCGAGCTTGGCTTTGCGGCGTTCGCGGCGGATGTCGCGGTCGTCCTGCTGGTAGATGCCGTGGAACTTAGTCAGCTGCGTGTCGTCTGCAGTCAATGCGCCGGTGGAGTCGTCAAGCAATCCATCGGCGATCGTGCCCCGGAGGAAATTGCTGTTGGCCTTGATGGTTTCGTTCTTGGCCAGCTTCGGCTCGTCGCCAGGTTTGTTGGGGTCGGTCATCTGGGTGTCACGCCACTCGATGGGCGAAGCGCCAAGTTAGCACGGAACCAGCTTTGGAATCAATCTGGGTTTGGCAAAGCAGAGGGTAAAATTTGTCTAATAACAGCTTGAACCCTCGAAAAAAAGGACATATCATCATATCTTGATTTGTTGATATCAAACTAGCCGCTTGCGGCTTAAATCATATTTTATGGTTAAAAACTACATTTTCTCGTCCGAGTCGGTTGGCGAAGGCCATCCCGACAAAGTCTCCGACACGATCTCCGACGCCGTTCTTGACGCCTGCCTCGCGCAGGATCGTCGCAGTCGAGTCGCCTGTGAGACGTTCGTCAAGAGCAACGTCGTCTGCGTCGGCGGTGAAATCACCACTAAGGCCAAGTTCGACGTCGAGCAGGTCGTGCGTGCCGCCATCCGCGGGATCGGCTACGTGAATGACGACGACGTGTTTCATGCCGACAGCGTGTTTATCAACAACTACCTGACCGCGCAGAGCACCGACATTTCGCAGGGCGTTGATGCCAAGGCCGCGGTCGGCAAGGCGACTGCCGAGCAGGGAGCTGGGGATCAGGGACTGATGTTCGGCTTCGCCTGCGACGAGACGCCGGAACTGATGCCGGCACCGATCATGTATGCGCACCAACTCGGCAGTCGCCTGACCAAGCTGCGCAAGGCGGGCAAAGCCAAGTGGCTCCGCCCCGATGCCAAAAGCCAGGTCTCCGTCCAGTACGTCGACGACAAGCCTGTGAAAATCACCAGCGTCGTGATCTCCACCCAGCACGCGGCCGATGCTCCCAACAAGACCATTCGCGACTTCATCAACAGGCAGGTCATCCAAAAAGTTTTGCCGAAAAAGATGCTGTCTCACGACACACAGATTTTGATCAATCCAACCGGCCGTTTCGTTGTCGGGGGGCCGCAGGGCGACAGCGGTCTGACCGGCCGAAAGATCATTGTCGACACCTACGGCGGCATGGGACGGCACGGCGGCGGCGCGTTCAGCGGCAAGGATCCGAGCAAGGTCGATCGCAGTGCAGCGTACATGGGCCGTTATGTCGCAAAAAACATCGTGGCCGCCGGCTTGGCCAAGCGCTGCGAAATCCAGTTCGCCTACGCGATCGGCTATCCTGATCCGGTCTCCGTTAGCATCGACACATTCGGCACCGGCATTGTGGAGGATGAGAAAATAGGTGTTGCCGCGGAGAAGGTCTTCAGTTTCAAGCCGGCCAATATCGTCAAGCAACTCAAGCTCCTGCGCCCGATTTACTCGAAGACAACCAACTATGGCCACTTCGGCAAGGTTGCCGACTTGGACGCCATCACATGGGAGAAAACGGATAAGGTGGCTGCACTCAAGCGGGCTGCGAAATAGGGATTTTTGATGACAACTACACTTACTGAACCGACTACGGACTACAACGTTCGCGATATCGCATTGGCCGACTTTGGTCGCAAGGAAATTGACATTGCCGAGAAGGAGATGCCAGGCCTCATGGCCACGCGCGAGAAGTACGGCCCCGAGAAGCCGCTCGACGGCGTTAAGGTCATGGGCTCGCTGCACATGACGATTCAGACCGCCGTACTTATCGAGACACTCGTTGACTTGGGCGCGGACGTGCGTTGGTGCTCGTGCAACATCTTCTCCACGCAAGATCACGCGGCTGCAGCGATCGCGGCTGCCGGTGTGCCGGTGTTCGCGTGGAAGGGCGAGACGCTCGAGGAATATTGGGACTGCACGTTCAAGGCGCTCACCTGGCCGGATGGATCCGGGCCGGATCAAATCGTCGATGACGGCGGCGACGCGACGTTGTTGATTCACAAAGGTGTCGAATTGGAGAACGGCAGCGACTGGGTGAACTCCGAGTCCGACAGCGAGGAGGAGCAGGTCATCAAGGATCTTCTCAAGCGCGTGCAGACTGAAAAGCCTATTCATTGGGGCAAGGTGGCCGAGTCGATGGTCGGGGTTTCCGAGGAGACGACGACCGGCGTGCATCGCCTTTTGCAGATGGAGGAGCGGGGCGAACTGCTTTTTCAGGCGATCAACGTGAACGACTCGGTGACCAAATCGAAGTTCGACAATGTTTACGGCTGCCGCCACTCGCTCGTCGATGGCATCAAGCGCGCGCTAGATGTGCTTGTCTCTGGCAAGGTGGCGATGATCTGCGGCTACGGCGACGTCGGTAAAGGCTCCGCGGAGTCACTTGCCAATGAGCGAGCGCGTGTGATGGTCTCGGAGGTCGACCCGATCTGCGCGTTGCAAGCCTGCATGGCCGGTTACAAGGTCACTACAGTTGAGGATGCTCTGCCCGAGGCGGATATTTACGTAACCACCACCGGCAACAAGGACATTATCACTGCCGATCAAATGAGCCGAATGAAGGATCAGGCGATCGTCTGCAACATTGGCCATTTCGACAACGAAATCGAGGTCGCCCAACTTGAGGCGATGGAAGGTGTCACACGCGAGGTGATCAAGGACGACTCTATCCCCGGCGGCCCGGTTTCGCGGTTTACTTTTCCGGATGGACACTCGATTTACCTGCTGGCCGAGGGGCGGTTGATCAACCTCGGCTGCGCCACTGGTCACCCGAGTTTCGTGATGTCCAACAGCTTCACCAACCAGACGATCGCACAGATCGACATCCGCAATAATCCGGATCGAAAGGTCGGTGTCTATCGTCTGGACAAAAAACTGGACGAGGAAGTAGCCCGCCTGCATCTGGACAAACTGGGAGCCAAGCTCACCACCCTGTCGCAGGAGCAAGCCGACTACATCGGCGTCCCGGTGGACGGCCCATATAAGTCGGAGCATTACCGCTACTAGGCCAAGCGCCCTGCCTTTTTTGTGCGCTTGGCCAGCGCACTCGGCTCAATTAGTTTCGCGTCAGACGAAATGTCATGACAAAACCAACCATGACTACCCTGACCGTGGCTTTCGTGGCTGTTGTCTCTCTTATTCTTTGGTTCGAGCGAAGGCCTCCTGTGAAATGGACTCGACAGGAGTTCCCGGAGTATTCGGATAGCCGCTTCGTTACACTTCTTCAAAAGCACCTCGGTGATGACGGAAAGGTTGATTACGGCACATGGAAGAACAACTGGGAGGATGTTGCTGCCTTGGAGGAGTTCGTCACCCTGTTGGCCAACGTCAGCCCAGAGAGCCATCCTGAGTGGTTCCCTGACAAGGCCGCAAGGCGAGCCTACTGGATACAGGCCTATAATGCGCTGGTGCTGCGCGGCGTACTCGATCGTTGGCCATTGAAAAACCTGCAGTCAGTCAAGCACTCCGCCACCTCGTTCCTGATTCCCGGAAAAGGTTTTTTCTATGATCAGGCCATCGTGCTTGGCGAACGAACAACCAATCTTTATGAGTTGGAAAACAAAGTTCTGCGGGAACGACTTCAGGATTCGCGGATACATTTTGCACTGAACTGCGCGTCAGTCTCCTGCCCGCCCCTGCGCGCCCGCACTTGGTCGGAAGAAGACCTCGAAGAAGCTGCCCGGGGCTTCGTCAACAATCCGAAAAATGTCCGGGTGGAAAATGAAGTTGTGTGGTTGTCCCGGATTTTCGAGTGGTACATGGAGGATTTCATTGGTGAAAACGACTCCCCGCAAGCCCTGGTTGACTATCTACTGACCTACGCCGGGAAACCACTCGCAGCTAGCCTGCAAACAGCGCAAAGAAAAAAATGGCCTGTGAAGTTTACGGTATACGACTGGGAAATAAACGCCCGGTCAGTTCCATCCAGTCAGCCCTGACACCTGCCTGGTCAATGGCAATTTTGCGTACTCTGGGACGAGTGGCTCTGTATTTTTTCGCAGTTTCACTGACTGGGCCGCGATATCGCCATTAACCACTTGAAACTTGAAGTTTTGCCAAGTGACACCAATTCTCCCGTCGTTGCTGCTGAACATCGAAAACCTGTGCAAAAGTTATGGGACACCTGACGGGTCCGTCCAGACGGTGGTGGACGTGTCCGAGTTCTCGCTCGACGCCGCGCAGCAGACGGCCCTCTGCGGCACCAGCGGTAGCGGCAAGACTACATTTCTCAATCTCATCGCCGGCATTTTGCAGCCGGACGCGGGTCGCATTGAGCTGGACGGTTGCACGATCTCCGATGCCAGCGAAGCTGGGCGAGACCGGCTTCGCGCCCGGACGATCGGCTACATATTCCAGACATTCAACCTGTTGCAGGGCTACACCTGCATCGAGAACGTGCTGCTTGGTATGAGCTTCGGGCTGGGGGCGGACCGTCGCTGGGCCAGCGAGTTGCTTGAGCGGGTGGGGCTTGGCCCGCGGCTGAATCATTTTCCGCGTCAACTCTCGACCGGCCAGCAGCAACGAGTGGCCGTGGCCCGCGCCTTGGCCAACCGGCCCAAGCTGGTGCTCGCCGACGAGCCGACTGGCAATCTCGATCCGGCCAGCGCTGCCGAGGCACTCGGGCTGATCCGCGAAACCTGCCGGGAAAACGGCGCGGCGCTGCTGCTTGTGAGCCACGACCGTGACGTGCTTGGCCAGTTCGACGACGTCCGCGACCTGGCGGAGATCAACCGGGCGGCCGCTTGCCCAAGCGCGGGGGAGGCCAAGCCGTGAGCCTATTGCAGATCGTCCTGCGCAGTCTGCGCCAGCACCTGCTCTCCACGGTGATCACCGCGTTCTCGATCGCACTGGCGAGCGGGTTGCTTATGAGCGTGTGGGTGGTTAAGGATCAGGCGCGGGAAAACTTCACCGGCGTGGACTCCGGCTTCGACGGCGTGTTCGGCGCGCGCGGCTCCAAGCTGCAACTGGTGCTCAACTCCATATTTCACCTCGAGGCATCGCCAGGCAATCTGTCGTGGGAACAGTATGGGCAGATCGCCGCTGACCGGCGTGTGGCCATGGCGGTGCCCATCGCGGTCGGGGATAATTACCAAGGCTACCGGCTTGTCGGCGTGACGACGAACTTGTTCGAGGTCGAGGATCGGGAGGGCAAAAAGTATGCCGTGAGCAACGGATACCTGTTCAATCCGAAAAAGAAACAGGCGGTGGTGGGCAGCTTTGCTGCAGAACGCTTGGGTCTGAAAGTCGGTGATAGATTCCATCCGTATCACGGCCTATTTTTCGATGAGAACAAACAGCATTCCGAGACGTACGTCGTGTCCGGCATCATGGAGCCGAGCAACACACCGAGCGACCGGGTAATCTGGATCCCGATCGCCGGACTGCAAAACATGGCGGGGCACAACGCCGAGACGGCGACCGACGTGAGCGCAGTGCTGGTGAAGCTGCGCGGCAAAAGTAGCGGCATGATGATGAGCCAGGAATTCAATCTGCAGGGCGACGTAATGACGTTCGCCTGGCCAATTGCCGACACCATGTCGAAGCTGTTCAACAAGATCGCGCCGGTGGAAATGGTGCTTCGGGCGGTGGCACTGCTCGTGGCACTGGTGGCGGCCGGTTCAATCCTTGCGAGCATATACAACTCGATGAATGAGCGTCGCAGGGAAATCGCGATCCTGAGGGCGCTGGGCGCCCGGCGCTTGACAATTTTTTCCGTGGTGGTCATCGAGGCCAGCGGCATTGCTGCGCTGGGTGCGCTGGCCGGGTTCGGCGTGTATTTTGTCATCATGAGCATTGCCGCGTGGATCATTCGGCAGGAGACAGGTATCGTTCTCAGTCCGCTGGAGTTTCAGCCGGTGATGGCTTGGGCGCCGTTGGCGATGCTGGGCCTGGGCGCGCTGGCCGGACTGGTTCCAGCGGCCAAGGCATACCGCACCGACGTGGCCGAAAATCTCACCCCCATTTCCTAATCGATGCTGAAGGCGTTTCATTTTTTGATTCTCGCGGGGATGGTTGCGCTTGGCCAAGCGGGGTGCGGGGGCAGCCACAACGATGGCCACACGCATGCCGCACCGCACCATCACGATCCGCCGCACGGGGGTACTGGGGTGACGCTGGGTGACGAGGAGGCGCACATTGAGTTTTTGGCCGACGCGGCTGTTGGCACGGTCACCGCTTGGTTTTTCTCACCCCACATGGAGCGGTATTTGCGCATCAAGGCAGAGTCGTTTGAGGTCTTGGCCAAGTTGCCGGGTGGCGATGCAAGATTGACCTTCTTGGCGGTGGCCAACGCCGGCACTGGCGAGACGGTTGGCAACACGTCGCAGTTCGTTGCCGGGGCCGATTGGCTTTCCAACGTGGAGTCGTTTGATGCGGTCTTGCCAGAGGTGACGGTCGGGGGCAGGATTTATCGAAACGTGGCGTTCAACTATCCGAAGGGCAACTAAAATGGACACACAGGAACAACCCAGTTTGTGGAAATGGTACGTGCTGAAAGTCGTGATTGCGGCGCTGGTCCTGCTTGTGGGGTATAAGGTGTTCATCGACAAACCGAGCCCGGAGCCATTGGCTCCCACTCAGGATGAACTCGACAGCTTAAGCGGTGAAATTGAGCTGATCGATGAGGAACCGGCGCCGGAAACCGAGCCGGAAACCAAGCCGGAAACCAAGCCGGAAACCAAGCCGGAAACCAAGCCGGAGGCAGCGCCTGATTTGCCGTCCGAAAAGGCCCCGTCCGCCGCCGTGGAAAAGACACCCTCGAATTTAGTTGAACTGGTTCAGCCGGTTGAGGCCGTGGACGAGTTGCCCGAGGCGATCGACGGTTATGAGGGGGTCACCTTCGATAAACTGGCCTCTTTTCCGTACGAGGTGCCGCTGGATCCGGTCACGAACAGGGTGGAGTTGGTCAAGCTCAACGCCCAGATTCCGGAGCGCATCAAGTCACTGGACAAAAAGCCGGTGGCCATCCGGGGCTTCATGTTGCCGCTCAAGGTGGAGAACGGGCTGGTCACGGAGCTGCTGATCATGCGCGACCAGTCGATGTGCTGCTTTGGCACCGTGCCCAAGATCAACGAGTGGATCAACATCCGGATGGCAGGGGATGGCGTCCAACCGATTATGGATCAGCCGGTAACGCTCATGGGCCAGTTGAAAGTGGGCGAAGTGCTCGAAAACGATTATTTGGTGGGCATTTACGAGATGGAAGGGGACAAGATGATCGGCCCGCTGGACCTCTGATTTTGGGTTGACAGTCGCTTGGCCAAGCGGCAAACTTAGTGCCCCGTTTTGAAGAAAGGACATTTTATGAAAAAAAATCGCGCTTCATCTGGTTTTACGCTGATTGAGTTGTTGGTGGTGATCGCCATTATCGCCATTCTACCAGGGCTGCTGCTCCCGGCCTTGGCCAAGGCCAAGACCAAGGCGCACGGCATCTACTGCATGAACAACACTAACCAAATGATCAAGGGTTTTCATCTTTACGCTACGGATGAGGATGACTACATCCCCCCCAATCACGATGATGGTAATTCCACCCCTTGGAGAAACTGGTGCAGTGGGCAGGCATCGAATCCCACCAATGCTCGTTTCATGCTGACCGGGCCCACGCCGAATGATGTCGAGCAATACAACCTCAGGATGAGGCCCTGGTCGCTGAACCGGATCGCTCCCTATCTCGGCGGCAACGTCACTGTCTGGCGTTGTCCCGCTGATCCTAGCACATACACAGTGCGGGAAGACGGGCAGTCCAGGCGAATTCCTCGTTACCGCAGTATTGCCATGAGTCAGGCGGTGGGAACCTACCCCTACGACCAGGGGTCCAAGGGTGCGGTGCATGGTCCCTGGCTGGATGGCAATCACGGCCATCGCCGGGGCCAGACTTGGTGGACATACGGCAAGATGAGTGACTTCAATTCACCGGGAGCAGCCGGTACGTTTATGCTTGTTGATGAAAACCATAACAGTATTAATGATGCGGGCTTTGCCACACTTGGGCCTGGGGCTCCCAACTTCCGTATGATTGACTGGCCTGCGACGTATCACAATATGGCTGCCGGTTTTGCATTTGCCGACGGCCATTCTGAAATTCGTAAATGGAAATGGCCTGGAACTGACTTGGAGACACGCGGCCCGGCCGTGAGAGGCGGGGTTCGCAGCCCGGACATTGAGTGGATGCAGATGCGCACCTCGGCCTTGATTCAAAGATAGGCTTACATTGGTTTTAGACGGCGGTTCATCGATTAGCTAAATTTTTAATGCAATCTCAAGTGGATTGCATTGTTTTTAGGTTAAAATGGATTTTGTCGATTGACGGCTTCATAAACCAAGCATAACTTTCCGCCTCAACCCCATCGATTTCCGATGAAAATGAAACAAAAACAGCATGGTTTTACGTTGATCGAGTTACTGGTGGTAATTGCCATTATCGCAATACTTGCCGGTCTGCTGTTGCCTGCATTGGCCAAAGCAAAGGCCAAAGCCACAGGTATCAGTTGCATGAGCAATAACAAACAGGTGGCGCTCGCATGGCTCATGTACGCTGGCGACAACGAAAACTTTCTTGCTGGTAGTCTGGGTAATGCTTCGCAAGGAACGGTTTGGGTTCCTGGCCATCTTGATTTTGGTTCACGAAGAGACAACGTTGACAAGGATCTTCTTATTGACCCTAGGCGCGGTGCACTACTCGGCGAGTACCTTCAGAATGCCGAAGTATTTAAATGCCCTGCTGACAAGAGCACGGTAAGATTTGGCGGGGAAACCCTGCCTCGAATCCGTAGCATTTCCATG
>PVBE012822216.1_pt1 | contig 12582 bp, 15 predicted proteins | sample 1631181 | NCBI WGS metagenome assembly PVBE01 (sample SAMN08397723, study PRJNA350692) | Marine metagenome, whole genome shotgun sequencing project. | isolation source: water | place: Pacific Ocean | collected 2012-04 | reverse complement strand
GGCCGCGCACGACGCTTCCCAACCAGGCTCCCTGCTGCGGGATGGACAGATGCCGGCGACGCATCAACTGGGCTTTCACCTCGTTGAGTTTCGCCCGCATCTGACCTGCCCTGGAAATCGTGACCCAGTCAGAATGTTTTGATTGGACCGATTTCTTAGGGCAGTGACCTGCCTGGGTTCTTCGGACCAATCGATCCTAGAAAATGGCCTGGTTTGAACTCGTCATTGAAATTCTTCGAGCGTACTCCGACGGCGTCAGGTTCTGAAGGCTCGAATGCGGTCGAACCTCGTTGTACAGCTGCCGCCAGTCTTCGATTGCGACCTTCGCATCGATTCGGTTCTTGAACCACTGCATTCCGAGACATTCGTCTCGAAACTTCCCATTGAAACTCTCATTCGCACCGTTCTGCCAAGGCTTTCCAGGATCGATCAGGGCCGTATCGATCCCGGAATTGCTCACCCACTTCAGCACTGCCTTCGAAATGAACTCTGGGCCGTTGTCCGAACGAATGGATCGCGGCGCTCCGCGTAGACTCACCAGCTTCGAGAGCAACTCGATCACACGGCCTGAGCGAATGCTCCCCGCCACGTCGATGGCCAGGCATTCGCGCGTGAACTCGTCGATCACGGTGAGGCACTTGAGCTGCCGACCGTCGGCTGTGGCGTCGAACACGAAGTCATATGCCCAGACCTGGTTCGCGGCCGCCGCGGGATGCGGGCGGGGTCGTCCCGTCGCGATCCGTCTCCTGGGCCGACGACGGGGCACCTGAAGCCCCGCCTTCTTCCAAATGCGGTAGGCCCGGTCTGCGCTCATCGAGAGTCCCTGGCGCTCCAGAAAAACCTGGATGCGGCGGTAACCGAACCGAGGATACTGCGCCGAGAGCTCGCGCATCGCCGCGACCACACGCGTCGCGCTTCTCCAACTTCGACTGGTACCCAACCGTCGATCGTGCCACCTGAAGCAGCGCGCATGCGCGGCGAAGCGAGATCCCGCGCTTGCGCACGTACGCGATCTGTTTCCGCCGAACACACGCGCTCACCATTTTTTTGCGGCGACCTCTTTCATCACGTCGATCTCGAGATCACGCTCGGCCACCAGCTTCTTCAGCTTCGCGTTCTCCTGCTCGAGGCGTCGCAAACGCTTCACGTCGACGGCCTCCAGCTCGCCAAAGCCTGCGCCATCCATAGATCGTCTGCTCGCTGACCCCGTGCTTCTTGGCGACTCGAGCCACTGGGCTCTTGTCCGCCTCGCGCAGGATCTTGACCATCTGTTCTTCGCTGAACCGACTCTTCTTCATGGCTTCCTCCCCTCAGAAGCCATTCTCTCAGATATCAGATGGTCCGAAAATACCCAGGCAGGTCACCCCTTTCCGATATGGGAAACGCGGTCCTGCGCGCTCTGAACAATGCTGGTCCCAAGAAATAGCGCGCCCCCCCTGCTTATCCCCGCGCAACCTCCTCGATCGCCCGCACGAAGGTCTCTGTTTGGTAGGGCTTGTTGATGAGCTGCCGAGCCCCGAGGCGCAGGAGCTCGCTGCCGTTGCCTTCGGCGCAGAAGCCGGTGGTGATGAGCACCCGGACTTCCGGGTTGATCTCGCACAGGGCGATGAGAGTGTCGCGGCCTCCCATTCGAGGCATGATCAAATCGAGGATCACCAGATCGACGTCTTGCCACGAGCGGCTGTAGTACTCGAGGGCTTCCACTCCGTCGTTGCAGGTTGCGACCTGATGCCCGAGCTCGGTCAGGAGCTCAGTGCTGGTCTCGCGAAGCACCTGCTCGTCTTCGACGAGCAGGATGCGTATCGGAGCGTTCGATTCGAGGGGCCTCGTCGTCTCGTCGTCGTTCTCCGTACCGTTGTTCGAGGCCGGGAAAAGGAGGGTCACGACCGTGCCGCGACCCGGAGTGGATTGGACATCGATGGATCCTCGGTGCGCCTCCATCGTGCCGTGGACCATGGCGAGCCCCATGCCAGTGCCCCCCCCCACCCCCTTGGTCGTGAAGAAGGGCTCGAAGATGCGCTTCTGCGTTTCGGCAGTCATCCCGCTGCCCGTATCGCTGACGGAGAGCAACAGATAGGCGTCTTCCACAAGCTTCGGATCGATCTCAGGGGCGCGTTTGCCCCCCACACGCTGGGTGTGTGGATGGTCAGCTCCCCGCCCTCGGGCATCGCGTCGCGGGCGTTCAGCGCGAGGTTCAACAGAGCATTGTGGAGCTGACTCGGATCACCCTGGAGCATGGCCGGATCGGCCCGCAGATCCTGCCGGATGACGATCCTCTTGTCGATGCTGCGTTCCAGCAGCGCGGCCACCTCGGCGATCGTCTCGTGAAGATCGATCGGCCTGAGCTGGGTCGGCCCCTGTCGAGAGAAGGTGAGGAGCTGGCGGGTGAGATCGGCGGAACGTGCTGCGGCTCGCACGATTCGCTCGGCCTGCGCCTCGAGCCTCGTGTCCTCGAGCTTTTCGAGCATCATCTCGGCGCTGTTGAGGATGATATTCAGTTGGTTGTTGAAATCATGGGCGACGCCGCCGGCGAGCTCACCGAGCGCGGCCATCTTGTCCGCCTGCCTCAGACGGCCTTGCAGCTCCCTCCGCTCGGTGACATCGTCGCCGGTGGTGAGACTTCCGACGATCCGACCCCTCGCATCGCGCAGGACAGTTACGTTGTGCCACTGGACCTGCCGTTCCTGGCCGTCTTTCGTCAGTATCGAAGTCTCGTAGAATCCGACAGGTTCGACGTCCTCCCGCATGATCTGCGAGAACACGCCGAAGTACTCCTCGCGCAGTCTCTCCGGCGTACAGATCTCGAAAAAGTTCTTGCCCAGGAGTTCCGCCTGGTCATAGCCCAGCATCGCCGCACCAGCGTGATTCAGGAGCGAGATGCAACCCTCTGAATCCAGCGCGAGCACTGTCACGCCCACCAGGTCCAGGTACAGGCGAGCCCTCTCCTGTTCCCGCCGCAGGGCCGCTTCGCTTGCGACGGATGGTCTGCCCGAACTGGGTCCCCGCATAGGCCAACACGGCCTGGAGGGTGTCGTCGGGCTCGGCGACCTCGGAGCTGAAGAACTCGAGAACATAGGTCAGCTCGTCGTCTTCCAGGATGGGGATCGCGACCCTTCCCCGCACACCGATCTCCCCGGCCAGCTGACTGCCGGGGAAGTTGTCGTCCCGGGTCACATCCGCGCTCCAGGCCGATCGCCCCGTCGCCAGTACACGCCCGGGGAGTCCTGCTCCGCTCTCGAGGTGTGTGCTCTGCGTGACCTGGCGAAACGTCTCGAACTGGTCGGGATCTTCCAGGTGCCAGATATCGATCGGAATGATCTCCCCGTTCGATTCACAGGCCCAGACGTGGCCGACCGGCCAACCGCTAAAGGAACAGATCTGGTCCAGCGCCACCTGCAGGGCGGATTCAACCGTCGGCGTCTCGAGAGCCGAAGCCGAAATGGCGTGCAGCAGATCACCGGTTTTCTGCTCGATCCGGAGCTTCTCCTGGGACCGTTCGTAAGCGATCAGCAGGCCCGCGGTGATCCAGATCGCGGCAAGTGCCAGCATTCGATTGGTGGCAACTATCCAGAACGGGCTGGGTCCGGCCGGTGCCAACGCGAACGCGAGCAACGTCAGAACGCTCGTCGCAGTCGCCACCGTCAAGATGAATCGACGGTCCGCCAACCTGGCGGCGATCAGCACGCAGGCGATGTAGGGAACCCCTCCGGCCACACCCAACGGTGTCAGCCAATCAACGGCAAAGATCACGACCGCCAGGAGAGACACGCCTGCAGTGAGCACGTGCCACCGCCGCGCACCATCGGTCGCTGAGTTCATCTCACCTCCTTGCCAACCTGGAGGTTAGGGGCTGCGCTGTAACCCGATCACACCATCCGCGGTGACCCGACGCAGTCACGGTCTCGCTTCGCAGCTTCAAGCTAGCAGACCGCAGAGCTCAATCGCACGGTTCGTCACACGGACATACGGACCCCGTCGGGTGCGAGAATCCAGCCGAGCCGACACACGAGTCGTTGCGGCGGCTTGTAGGTCTTCACATTCTCCAGCCCCCGCCACCTCGGACGCAGCATGCGGATTTCTCGCACTACGCTCTCCTGCTCCTTCGTACCAAGAGTCATGGGGCTCATCGTGCTGGAGACGCTTTCTTCGCCGGCTGTCATTGGACTCGGTACTCTGAGTGGATGATTTCGACTATCACCTCGATGCCGCCTGCGCGGGGGGCTTATAGATGGGTATTCAATCACAGAGCGTCAACACCCGCATCACCCTTCTTGCAGGCCTGCCGCTCGCTTTGGCCATGATCTTCATGGTGTTTGCGGGCGTTACGAAGTTTCGCATCTACCGCGAGATGAGCGTCGTGGTGGACATGCGTGAACTTCCTCCAGGCCAAGGAGCGAGCGGGCAAGCCGCCGGGGTCGAGGAGACCTCGAGTTCCCTCGAGGAGGTGTCCGCGATGACGAAGCGGAACGCCGAGACGGCCCACGAGACCAACGATGTGATGGTGGAGGCGGAGAGGTTCGTGGCCAAGGGCCATGACTCGATGAGCACGTTGTCACAGGCGATCGAGGAGATGAAGAGGTTGGCCGACGAGACGGCCAGGATCGTCAAGACAATCGACGAGATCGCCTCACAGACCAACCTGCTGGCGCTGAACGCGGCCGTGGAGGCGGCGCGTGCCGGCGACGCCGGCCAGGGCTTTGCGGTGGTCGCAGAGGAGGTCCGCAATCTCGCACGGCGCGCCGGGGAGGCGGCGCGGGTCACAACCGACCTCATCCAGGGCTCCGTGAAGAATTCGGAGAACGGCGTATCGGTCGCCGCGGTGACAGTGGAAGCCCTCGATGAGATCACGAAAGCCACGGCGAAGGTGCGGGAACTCGTGGCCGAGATCACGGAGGCGAGCGGCCAGCAGGCCACAGCCGCGCAGCAGGTCACCAGCGCCGTCAGTCAGCTGGACACCGTCGTTCAGCAGAACGCGGCGAGTGCGGAGGAGTCGGCATCGGCATCGGAGGAGCTGAACGCGCAGGCGGAGCAGCTCCGCGCCCAGGTACAGGAACTCGTGACGGTGGTGGACGGCACGTCGGGTTCGGCCACGTCTCCTGGTGGGGTCGAGGGCTGGGGCGGTGGCCCCTGAGGTTTTGGCCTTGTCTCAAGTACGGCGGACCCGCCTTGACCACGGGCCGGGAAGGACATTCCACTCCGTCGACCAGAAGTCGACGAATCTTCGGAGCGGGCTTCGCGTCAGCATGGAGTTGCCGTTGGGGTTTCCTCTCTGTTGTTATGGATGCTTCACGACCCCATTGCCGCAGAATAAATCTCACGTCAACGGATTCTCTGGGCCCCACAGCTTGAGCAGGCGTCCCTTGGGAGCCGGTCGTGCGCGCTGGTTGTAGAGCATCCCGCGCAGTCGCTCGATCTCTTGCTCGTCGAACTTGGAAAAGTCGACCGCGTAGTCCGATCCGACTTCCATCCCGCGCTTGACACCCTCCCGCATACTCAGCTCCTCGAACCAGCGCTTGAAATACGGGAAGTCTTCGAGGTTCTCGCCCTGGGCCTCCCAACCGACCGTCCAGGGATACGAGATCATGTCCGCGATCGTGTACTGGTCGCCGATCAGGTAGCGGCGATCGTAGAGCCGATTGTTCATGACACCATAGAGCCGGTTGACCTCGTCACCGAAGCGTCGGATCGCATAGCTCTGATCCCCTTCGCTGTCGGCGAGTCGACGGAAATGGCCGGATTCACCGGTCTTGGGGCCCTGATTGGCCATCTGCCAGATCAACCATTGGTTGACCTCGTGGCGCTGCCGCAGATCCTGCGGATAATATTGGCCCGCCTTCTCGGCGATGTACATCATGATCGCACCCGATTCGAAGAGCGCGATGGGCTCGCCGCCATCCGCCGGTTCATGGTCCAGCATGGCGGGCATCCGGTTGTTTGGTGAGATCGCCAGGAAATCATCCGTGAACTGGTCGCCCTCGGCTATGCGGCACTGCACGATGCGATGGGGCAGGCCGCACTCCTCGAGCAGGATGGTGACCTTCTGACCGTTCGGTGTGGGCCAGTAATGGATGTCGATCATCGGGGGCTCCTTCGGCGAACACGGGTGCGTGGCGGCATGCCGCGTGTGTCACGCACGCGGTAGCACACAATCACACAATCGGATGCGACGCCTCGGACAGTGACCGAAGCTCAGACCCAGAGGGCCAGCAGGCTCATCGAAAGCACACCGAGGGTCAACACCATCCATTTCGCCAGCCGGCCGCCGGGCGCCGGGAACTCATCGCGCAGGATGTCGAAGGTCGCAACATAGACGAAGGTCCCAGCTGCGATCGACAGAAAGGTCGCCTCGAGAGTCGACCCCAATCGGCCATCGAAGCTGGCTCCGAGCATCGTACCGATGAGTCCGCCGAGCGGGGTAGCCAGTGCGAAGAGCGCCACGAGTCGCCAGGCCTGCTTCGCGGAGAGGTTGCTGCGCGCGAGACTCACTCCGAGAGCGAAGCCCGCGGCGGACTTGTGGGCGATGATCGCCAGCGAGATGATCATCGCCTGTCTGAATTCGGGTTGGGCACCGAGGGCCAGGCCTGCGACGAGCGAATGAATCGAGAGCGCAGTCAGGACCGCGTAGGCGGCCAACGCCCCCCCGTGCTGCTCGGCGAGCTGTGTGAAGCGTTCGCTGGAAGGCGCGTGGACCTCGCGATGGGCGCTCTCGGGCAGCAGCACGTGCTCGGCCAGAAGCATGAAGACGAAGGCCAGGGCTGCCATCGCGAAGGCCATCGGGTAGCTCCAGCCGAGACCGCTCCAGATCTGGTCCGCACCCGGGAGCATGTGGACTACACCCGCTGCGAGGAATACGCCCGCGGCGAAGGAGTTTCCCCATCCGAGGACGCGGTCGCGATGTGGGGCGTCTCGGCCCAGCAACGGAAGTGCGGCACCGGCGGCACCCGCAATGAGAATCACCAGGAGTAGAGCGAGTTTTACTCCGAACAAGAAGCTTTTCTCATCCTTCTCTCGCGCGGCCTGGGATGCGGCTCGTGCAGGGTACGACTCCGGTGATTCTGTCCACAGTCACACGACGTCCCGGCGTCACAGCGAGATGCCGGAGGTCGGTATTGTTCGGCCCGGGCGATGTGGCGAGGGATTTCGCAATCAAATCGCCGCCCAGCGTAGACCGCGACGATCGATCGGTCGCCGCGCTTCGGAAAGTTCATCTCGCCGAAATCCGTGTAGCAGGTCGCTCCAGATGGGATTCATTGCCTCGCTCGGGTGTTTTCCCTGTCGTACCCTACACGATATCACTCTCGATCTCCGGGCCCTCGACTCGCCGAACGCTCGGCGGAGAGGGGGGCTGGCCGATGCGGCTGCTCCGGAACAGCGTGCCGGGTCGGTGAAGGGTCGGAAACGGCGAAAGGAAGAGTCATGTCTCCCACACCGACACCAGAGTCCGTCCATGTCGGCGCCGATGATCCGCCCTTCGTCGAGATCGGCGCTCTGCGGGGTCGGCTGCAGACCAGAAGGGCGAGGGCCTCTCTATCATCGAAGATGTCGTCGAGGGGATCGTCACGCTCGACCTCTATACGGCCCAATGCAAAGAAATCGGATTCGGCGAGCCGAAGGTGCTAGCCGAATCGGGCCAACATCCAAACGGGTAGCTCCGGCGGCACTCGAGGCCGACCGGAGCTGAGGAGAATTGAATGGCGAGTGCGCAGGGGCGCGTTGCGTTGGTGACCGGGGCCGGAAGCGGTATCGGTCGCGCGACGGCGGAGCTGTGGGCTGCGAGCGGCGGCATCGTAGTGATTGCCGATCGCGATGAAGACACGGGCGCCGAGGCCGTCAGGGCGATCGAGAAGGAGGGCGGTCAGGCGAGCTTCGTGCAGGTCGATGTAGCCGACGAGGCGTCGGTGGCAGCGATGGTGGATACGGTTGTCGAGCGCCATGGTCGGCTCGATGCCGCGATGAATAACGCCGGGATTTCGGACGATCAGCACGGCTGGATCGATTTTCCCACCGACAGGTGGCAGCGGATGATCGGCGTCAACCTGGGTTCGGTGTTTCTCGGGATGAAGTACCAGCTGGCGCAGATGGTCAAACAGGAGCCGATCGGGATTCTTCGAGGTCTGATCGTGAATACGTCTTCCGGGGCAGGGTTCATTCCGGCACCGGGCCAGCTCCACTACACGGCGGCCAAACACGGGGTATTGGGACTGACGCGATCGGCGGCTCAAGAATTCGCGCCTCAGGGGATCCGAGTCAACGCGATCTGCCCCGGGCTGACCGATACGGGCATGATCTACAATCAGCCGCCCGAGCTTCTCGAGACGATGGCGCGCATGTCGCCGACGGGAGAGCTCGGCCAGGCGGTCGATGTCGCGCAGGCGGCCTACTGGTTACTCACGCCCGAAGCTCAATGGGTAAATGGCCAGGCGATCGTCGTGGACGGCGGTGGGGTGATGCACTAGCGACCCGGCGGGTCATTTGGACCGCCGTTTTGTCCGTCACTGCATCCGCTCGTCAGGAGGAATCTCATGGTTTCGGAAATCTTCGATCCGGCACGTTGGGAGGAGGTCCCCGGATTCGATCTCCAGGACGTGACCTACCATCGTGCCTTGGATCAGGGCAGTGTGCGGGTCGCTTTCAATCGTCCCGAGGTTCGAAACGCATTTCGACCCAAGACCGTCGACGAGCTCGATCGCGTTCTCGATCACGCTCGCAAATCGACCGACGTGGGTTGCATCCTGCTCACGGGCAACGGCCCTTCGCCCAGGGATGGTGGATGGGCCTTCTGCAGTGGTGGTGATCAGCGGATTCGGGGGCGCGACGGATACCGCTATGCGGAAGGTGACGACGCCGAGGGCATCGATCCCTCCCGCACGGGTCGCTTGCATATCCTGGAGGTGCAGCGCTTGATTCGCTTCATGCCGAAGGTCGTGATCGCAGTCGTGCCGGGCTATGCCGTGGGCGGTGGTCATAGCCTGCATGTGATCTGCGATCTCACGCTTGCGAGCAAAGAGCATGCAGTCTTCAAACAGACGGATACTGACGTCGCGAGCTTCGATGGGGGCTACGGCTCGGCCTATCTGGCGAAACAGATCGGCCAGAAACGCGCACGCGAAATCTTCTTTCTCGGGCGAGACTACTCCGCGCAGGAGGCCCATGAGATGGGTATGGTGAATGCCGTGATTTCGCATGCGGAGCTCGAATCCACGGCCCTCGAATGGGCGGCGGAGATCAATTCAAAGAGCCCGATGGCACAGCGCATGGCGAAGTTCGCGATGAATCTGGTCGACGACGGACTCGTGGGCCAGCAGGTCTTCGCAGGGGAGGCCACGCGGCTGGCCTACATGACCGACGAAGCCGAAGAAGGCCGCGATGCCTTTCTCGAGAAACGCGATCGCGACTTTTCGAAGTTCCCCTGGCATTTCTAGGCTGGAGGCCGGGCTTCTACTGGATCCCGACCGCGAGGTCGCACAATTTCGGCACCGAAGTATGTTAGTTGAAGGCCTGAATTCCCGTCTGGGCCCGGCCCAGAATCAGGGCGTGGATGTCGTGAGTGCCCTCGTAGGTATTGACCGACTCGAGATTCATGCAGTGCCGAATCACGTGATATTCGTCCGAGATCCCATTGCCACCGAGCATGTCCCGAGCCATGCGTGCAATCGCGAGGGCCTTGCCGCAATTGTTTCGCTTCAGCAGGGAGATGCTCTCGGGAGCCAGTCGGCCTTCATCTAGCAACCGGCCCGCGCGCAAACAGCTCTGCAGGCCGAGAGTGATCTCGGTCTGCATGTCGGCGAGCTTCAGCTGGATGAGCTGGTTGGCGGCGAGAGGACGGCCGAACTGTTCGCGGTCCAGGGTGTAGCGCCGGGCGGCATGCCAGCAGAATTCAGCTGCTCCCATCGAACCCCAGGCGATGCCGTAGCGCGCCTTGTTCAAGCAGCCAAAGGGTCCGCCGAGGCCGCGCACTTCCGGAAAGAAGTTCTCTTCGGGGACGAAGACGCGATCCATCACGATTTCACCCGTCGCCGAGGCGCGCAGCGACATCTTCCCGTCGATCTTGGGGAAGCTGAGCCCCTGCATTCCCTTCTCGACGAGGAAGCCGCGAATCTCGCCGTCGAGCTTCGCCCAGACGACCCCGACATCGGCGATCGGACTGTTGGTGATCCAGGTCTTGCTGCCGGTCAGGAGGTAGCCACCCTCGGTCTTCTCGGCACGGCTGCGCAGACTTCCGGGGTCCGAGCCGGAGTCCGGCTCGGTCAGACCGAAGCAGCCGACCAGCTCGCCCTTGGCGAGACCGGGGAGCCATTTCTCGCGCTGCGCCGGTGTGCCGTAGGCATGGATCGGGTGCATGACGAGGGAAGATTGGACACTCATCGCCGAGCGATAGCCGGAATCGACTCGTTCGATCTCGCGGGCGATCAGGCCGTAGGCCACGTGGGAGACTTCGGCGCACCCGTACTCCTGCGGCAGCGTGGAACCGAGCAATCCGAGCTCGCCCATCTCCGTCAGGATCTCCCGATCGAAGCGCTCCTCGCGGTTGGCCATCAGGACACGCGGCTGGAGCTCGTCCTGGGCGTAGTCGCGGGCGCTGTTGCGGATCTGACGCTCTTCGTCGCTGAGCTGATCGTCCAGCCCGAGCGGATCCGACCAATCGAAGTCAGCTCTGGGTGTCTTTTGTTCGACCATGGATGGGGTCTCCGGGGAAAAGCCCACGCTTGCGGTGGGCGTGCGAGTCGCGCGTCCTGGTTCCCTAGCACGGAAGCGGACTTGCCGTCGAGGTCATCGCGAGTCATGGTCTCGGGGTGCGATTCAACCCCCTCCTGACTGCCCTCCTGCTCCTGAGCTCGCTGGCAAGCTCGTTGGCGGCAGCCCTCGAGGTCGGTGAGCCGGCGCCGGATTTCCTCTTCGAGGGCACCGATGGCTCATTTCACCGGCTTTCGGAGCATCTGGGCCAGCGCGGCGTGATCGTTGCCTGGTTCCCAAAGGCCTTCACGCCCGGCTGAACGAAGCAGCTCGCGGCGCTGCGTGACAGCGCCCAACAGCTGGCAGAATACGAAGTGGCCCTCTACATGGTGAGCCTGGATGATCCCGAGAAGAACGCCGCGTTCGCGGCCTCGCTCGGGGCGTCGCTACCGGTCGTGAGCGATCAGAAGGGCATCGTTGCGAAGCAGTACGGGGTATTGGCTCTGGGTGGACTCTACGCCCGTCGCTGGACCTTCTACATCGACGTCGAGGGCCGCGTGCGATCCATCGACAAGAAGGTCTCACCGGACAGCGCCGGAGTCGATATGCTCCGAAAGCTCGAGGAACTCGGATTCCCGAAGCGCGGCTCGGAGCCCAGCGAGCCCTGACACGAGCTCGAGTCCGGGCCAACCGGCTCGGGCCCCTGTCTGGCCTAGCATATTTCGAAATCCGTGCGACCGGTGCCTACCAGCCCGGGTGGTGGCGAGATCTACGCGGGAGGTCGTTCAGCGATGCGAGTTCGAGTGGATCCCGAGCGGCCCGCGCCGAGGAAGCTCGCCCCAGCCATCGAGGCGATGCGGCGCGATCATGTCATCCTCTATCCAACCGACACGGGCTATGCCTTCGGTTGTGCGCTCTCGAGCCGAAAGGGCATTGCGTCGATTCGGCGGCTCAAGGGGCTCGATGAGCGTTCGCGCAAACCACTCTCGATGCTCGTCAACAAGCTCGGCGATTTCGGCCACTATGCGATCATGGGGACCAGCGTGTTTCGAACGGTTCGTCGAATCCTGCCAGGTCCCTACACGATCGTGCTGGAAGCCAGCGCCGAAGTGCCCCGGGACATGCGCAATCGCGACGGCGAGATCGGCCTCCGAATGCCCGAATCCCCCGTCTGCCGGGAGCTAGTCGAATTACTGGGGGAGCCGATCCTGACGGGCTCGGTGACTGCGGGGGAGAAAGAATCCGATCTCGAGGATCCCGTGGAGTTGGAGCGCCTGTATCGGGGTCGGGTCGAGATCGTCCTGGATGGGGGGCCGCTGTGGCCAGAACCCTCGACGGTGTTGCGAGCCACCGGTCGCGAGCTGGAAGTCCTGCGCGTTGGCCAGGGCAAAGTTCCAGGAAGTTGACCCGCAGTCCCCGTAGCAGACTGTTGGGAGGATCCCCTGGTCGAGGAGCCGCCCCATGAAACAGCTCAGTGGAATCGACGCGAGCTTTCTGAACATGGAGACGGGTCACGCGCCTCTGCATATCGGTTGCCTGGCGATCTACGATCAATCGTCTGCACCGGGCGAGCGTGTGACCTTCAAGGGGATCCTGGCGAATATCGAGAGCCGCCTGCATCGCGCAGCCTGCTTCCGAGAGAAGATCGTGCAGCTCCCCTTCGGTCTGGATCATCCCTACTGGATCGAGGACGCGGACTTCGACCTCGAGTTCCACGTTCGGCACATCGCCCTTCCCAGGCCGGGGGATTGGCGCCAGCTCTGCATCCAGGCCGCTCGGATTCACTCCCGTCCTCTGGATCGGAACAAGCCGCTCTGGGAGATGTACGTGATCGAAGGACTCGATGGCGTCGAGGGTCTGCCGCCGGGCAGCTTCGCGATCCAGACGAAAATCCATCATGCCGCGATC